>Ga0164241_10003232_pt1 | contig 16734 bp, 19 predicted proteins | sample OricomyardsoilBY_FD_108780 | JGI IMG/M metagenome (GOLD analysis project Ga0164241, IMG submission 108780) | Backyard soil microbial communities from Emeryville, California, USA - Original compost - Back yard soil (BY) | ecosystem: Environmental > Terrestrial > Soil > Unclassified | place: USA... | reverse complement strand
TGGTAGGTTTTGCCATTAGCTGTATCATATTTATTGGTAAGGTATTTAAAATTGAAACCTTTGGCGGCCATTTTAGTGGTGGTGGTTTTTGTTTTTCCCGATGGGTTAAGCTCTTCCATAATACGCCGGTTACGCTTTAATATATTATTAACGTTTCGTATCAGGTTATAACTGTTGCTGTTTAGCTGATTGTTGTAGTTATTGCGGCACAGATCATTGCAGAATTTTTTATCGGCCCGGCCGTGTATAACGGTGCCACAATCTAAACAGGTTTTTTCGGTAATCATAAAGCTAAGGTAATCAACAAATTATTTATTTGCAAACGTTTGCAAGCGGTTATTATCGATTGTAAACGTTTATTAACCGACTAATATTTTTAGCAAGCTGCACCTTTGTATCATCAAATACGAAACGAAAAAATAGCAAATTATGAACTCATTAAAGAACTGCGTACGCCTGGTAGGAAACCTGGGTATGGATCCGGAAGTAAAAATATTTGACGGCAACAAAAAATTAACCAAACTATCATTAGCTACTAACGACAGTTACAAGAATGATAAAGGCGAAAAAATTACCGAGACACAATGGCACAACCTGGTGGTTTGGGGCGCACAGGCAGGCCTTGCGGGTGATATGCTTAAAAAAGGTGACGAAGTGGTGATTGAAGGGAAGTTAAGTAACCGCAGCTATATTGATAAAGACGGCAACAAGCGCTACGCCACCGAAGTAGTAGTGCACGAATTTTTGAAAGTTGGAGCGAGGGGATGAGCTGCAGTTTTAAGTAGCAGTTGCAGTAAGCAGTAGCAATCAGAGTAGTATTTCACTAAACAACGCTTTACGTTACTGCAACTGCCACTTAAAAACTACAACTACAAAAAAAACTAAGCCACCTAAACCCTAAATCACCAACCTAACCTTATCACATTAATTAATTATATTTGTTATGTACTTAGAAGCAAAGGAAACCGCCCGGTTGTATCAGCTGTTATCTGAAAAATTAGGTAACGACACCACCGAGGCCATGTTTAAATACATCGATAACAAAACAGAAAGATCTGTGGAAGCAAACATTAAATCATTAGCTACGAAGGATGATCTTGCCAAGGTGAAGTATGACCTTAGCAAAGAGATCGGTAATTCCGTCAAGTGGATGTTTGTTTTCTGGATAGGACAGTTTAGTGCAACTGTTGCCGTTATTATGCTGATATTGAAAAAATAAAATGGCTGATGGACTTGAACAGATAGCAACTAAAGCGGACGTTCGGAAGGCGGTGGGTGATCTTATAGGGGATATACGCCAATACAAACGCGACCTTTTAAAATGGATGTTCGTCTTTTGGTTGGGTCAGATATGTGCTACTTTAGTTATCGTAGTTATACTTTCATGAAATAATTCTTGTAAAATATAACGCGACTTGAGTATCGGGCTTTGTTTAGGGCGTGCTCAGCGCCACCGGCAAAACTTTCCCGTTAAAAAACTTATGTCCTGTTAAGGCAAAATCGGCAATGTATTTACCCATTTCAAACGCCATTACCGGCGACTGGTAGCCCGGGAAAGCTTTTTCCAGCATTTCGGTTTGTGCCGATCCTAAAGCGAGGCAGTTCACTGCGATACCTTTTTCGGCGAATTCCTGTGCGAGGCACTCGGTAAGTGTATGTAAGGCAGCCTTGCTGGCAGAGTAGGCCGACAATCCTGCAAATTTTGAGCTCCCCTGAAAGCCACCCATGCTGCCGATATTGAGTATATGTGAACCCGCAGGCATAAACTTATGCAGACTCTGAATTATGCGTACATGCCCGATAAAGTTGCTTTGCAGCATTTCAACAACGTCGGTTTCCAGTAGTTCGGTAAACGGTTTATTTATAAGCGCCCCAGCGTTATTGATCAACACATCTACCTTTCCATCAAAGTTGCTATTGATGAATTGTTGCAGATCGGCATAGTCATCATGAACAATATCAAACACAATAGGGTATATTACGGCTTCGGGGTTTAATCCAAGCGAGATCTCAGCTAGCTTTTCCAATTTATCCTGCGACCGGGCCAATGCAATCACCTTATGTTTGCCGGTAGCAATCAGTTCTATAACTGCTTCAAAACCCACGCCGCTGCTGGCACCTGTTACTATAATGTTCATGCTGGTGTCTGATCATTAACAGAAGGGTCTTCGGCCTCCTCTCCAAAAACAACCTTGCCCTTTTGTAAGCCGTCTTCAAGCCTGCTGGGGCGTAACACGTAGTATATGCCAAATAATGCCACCAGTAATGATATAACATAAAAAGAGCCGGGTAAAAATATTGCTAAACTTTCATCCATTGGAAACACTTTGGTAAGCTGCATGAATACCGTTTCCCTTATTCCTGCCCCGCCAATGCTTATAGGAATAATGGTGGCTAAAGCCGAGATGAGGAAAGACAGTAGATACGGTGAAAATTTTCCATCAAAGTTCTGTCCTAATAGTATAAATACTATCGCCATTACTTGTAACGTTTGCACCAGAACAGCCTTTGCGTGGCCTGCAAAAAAATGTCGCGTGTATTCTCTAAAAAAAGTATAAGCCACAAAATAATAAACTATTGAAGCGATTACGAAAATGCCTAAAGGAATACCTATATGTATGTCTATTTGCGGTATAAGGAAGATCAGCATAACCGTTATCAACCCTATAGCCCAAAGACCGCTTAACCTGTCGAAAATGATGGCCCAAAATACCTTTTTACCAGGTAATTTATAGCTTTTGTTAAGCATATAAATTTTGTATCCGTCGCCACCTATACCGCCCGGAAGCAGGAAGTTATAAAACAGGCCCAATAAGTACAGGCGGAAATTAAAGCGGGGATCAAGATGCAGGTTTATTGATTTAAAGAAACTCATTAATCGCCACGAGGAAGCGATAATAGAAAGAAAAAAGCTAACCAAAGCTGCAAACATCCACCAATAGTTGGCACGTAAGAGCCTGTCCTTAACTTGCTCAAGCGGTACGCGTCTAAATACAAAGTATAACAATACCGACGTTACAGCGAATTTTAAAAGGACTTTTGTAATGTTCCAAAGCTTTGACTTTAAAGTTTTGGGGCTTATCTCGTCCTCCACCTCATCAATGATGCTTTCGTCTATTTCTTTCATTGCGCGCAAAGGTAGTAATTAGAGATTAGTTAATTAAAGATGGAAGATTAGGGAATAGTTAATTAAGGTTAAAAACAGCTAATAACTTTATAGTTGTGGATGGTAATATTATATAACTATGACGAAACACAAGTCAACTAATCTCTAATCACCAATCAACTAATCTTCAAAAACCCTATTTTTGCAGAAATTTTTAGGGGACATGAGTAAAGTAAAAGTTGGTATTGTGCAAATGAGCTGCACTGCTGATAAGCAGCAGAATTTGCAAAAAGCGATTGTTAAAGTGAGAGAAGCTGCCCAAAAGGGTGCGCAGATAGTTTGCTTGCAGGAACTTTTTACCTCGTTGTATTTTTGCGATGTAGAGGATCATGATAACTTTCAATTGGCCGAAGCTATTCCCGGTCCGTCAACAGATGAGCTTTCAAAAGTGGCAGCCGAGTTAGGTGTAGTTATCATAGCGTCGTTATTTGAAAAACGTGCGCAAGGCCTTTATCATAATACCACAGCTGTTTTGGATGCTGACGGTGCTTACTTAGGTAAATACCGCAAAATGCACATCCCGGACGATCCGGGTTTTTACGAAAAATTTTACTTTACTCCCGGCGACCTGGGCTACAAGGTTTTCAAAACCAAATTTGCCACTATCGGTGTGTTGATCTGCTGGGATCAATGGTACCCGGAAGCGGCGCGTATAACCGCGTTGATGGGTGCCGAGATACTATTTTATCCAACCGCTATTGGCTGGGCCACAACGCAGGATGAAGCTACAAATGTGGAGCAATACAATGCATGGCAAACTATCCAGCGCTCGCATGCCGTTGCCAATGGCGTACACGTAGTAAGTGTGAACCGGGTAGGGGAAGAAGCCGGCGTTAAATTCTGGGGTGGGTCATTCTTTGCCAATCCGTTTGGGGCTTTGATACATCAAACATCAACTGATGATGAAGAGGTAGTAGTGCAGGAGTTAGATTTAACCAAAACTGATTTTTATCGCACTCACTGGCCCTTCCTGCGCGATAGAAGAATTGACTCTTATCAACCAATTACCAAGAGATTAATCGACGAGGATTAACACTTTTGTCATTGCGAGGTACGAAGCAATCGCGAACTTTGCAGCGTGCGATTGCTTCGTACCTCGCAATGACAAGCTCATTATATCAACCATGAACTACCCAAAGCAACAAGGATTTTCGTTTCCGGCAGAATGGCACCCGCATACAGCTACGTGGCTAAGCTGGCCGCATAAGGAAGAATCGTGGCCGGGCAAGATCGTTACCATATATCCTAAATACTGCGAATTTATAAAAGCGCTATCAGAGGGCGAGTTGGTGCGAATTAACGTTAAGGACGAGTACATGGCCGCATTTGCCAAGCAGCAGCTGCAACTGGTTGATGCCGACCTGAGCAAGATTGAGTTTTTTGAGTTTGAAAGTAACGATGCCTGGTGCCGGGATCATGGTCCGGCGTTTTTGATCAATCCAACAACAAAGCAAAAAGCAATTGTTGATTGGGGTTATAATGCATGGGGGGGGAAATATCCGCCGTTTGATCTGGATGATATTATACCAACTAAAATAGCCAACCATTTTAATTTGCCTGTTTATCATCCGGGTATAGTGATGGAGGGAGGATCGGTTGATTTTAACGGTAAAGGAACTATACTTACTACTACTGCGTGTTTGCTTAATCAAAACCGTAACCCGCATCTTAATCAACAACAGATAGAAGAATACCTGCGCAATTATTATGGTGCGGAGCAAATACTTTGGTTGGGCGATGGTATTGTAGGTGACGACACCGACGGGCATATTGATGATATTACCCGCTTTGTAAACGAAGACACCGTAGTTACCGTGGTTGAAGAAAACAAAAACGATGATAATTACCATCTGCTACAAGAGAATCTGCTAACACTTAAAACCATGCGTTTGCTTAATGGTAAGCAATTGAATATAATTGAATTACCTATGCCTGACGCGGTGATCTACGATGATCAGCGCCTGCCTGCATCATACGCTAATTTTTATATTGGTAATGCTGCTGTCGTCGTTCCAACTTACCGCTGTGCTAATGATGATAAAGCCTTAGATATCCTGACAAAATGTTTTCCTGACAGAAAAGTTATCGGTATAGATTCAACAGATATTATATGGGGATTGGGCAGTTTTCATTGTCTGAGCCAGCAAGAGCCCGAGGTATAGAATTTTTCACCGACATATTTACCCTTTTTACCGACTTCCTGCCAGTTGCTTGCCTTTTTCTGTTTTAGCTTGTTATATTAGTGCGTTACTTTTGAGTAACAATTAATTTAAAAAGACATGGATACTAACCCTAATATAGATCACCAAAACTCTCCGCGCAGAGGGAAAGTTTTAGCCGGTATTATTTTACTTGCTGTAGGTGCTTCTCTGCTTCTAAAACAATTTGATTTTTTCTTCTTCCCCAGCTGGATATTCAGCGGCCCTATGTGGATAATAGCTATGGGCCTTTATTTTGGTGCCAATAACAATTTCCGAAATTCTGTTTGGGTTGTTGTTGTTGTTGTTGGCTTTATACTGCTTCTTGGTAATATTTTCCCTCGCTTTGATTCAAATGCCGTTATCTGGCCTGGTATGCTGATCACCGTTGGTGTATGGCTGATCATCAGGAGAAACCAAACTACATATTGGGATAAAAAAAGCTGGAAAAAAAAATGGGAGAGCAGTAAATACGACTTTAATGTTCCGCAATCAGTAGAAACAGAAAAACCTCTTGCAGACTTTGGCGCTACAGCTGATAATAATACCGCCAACGCGCAAAGTCAACCTTTTTATTCGGGCGATGAACATCTGGACGCGGTTGCTATTTTCGGCAGTGTTAAAAAAACCATCTACTCAAAAAACTTTCAGGGTGGCGAGATAGTAAACGTTTTTGGCGGGTCCGAAATAGATTTAACCCAGGCTGATATAAGTGGCCGTGTTTATGTTGATGTAACACAGGTGTTTGGGGGCGTTAAAATGATAGTGCCATCGCATTGGACAGTTGTATCTGATGTAGCTGCTGTGTTTGCCGGATTTGATGACAAGCGTGTTAGAACTGCCGTTCCGCAGGATGTCAATAAAATTTTGGTAATAAAAGGAACATCCATATTTGCGGGCGTAGATGTGCGCAGCTATTAATGCCTAAATAACATCATTATAGTAATTACTTGTGGCGGCTCCATCAACAACATCATTAACATTTTCAAAATTGCGCGGTGCGTTTGCGGCTTGCGGGTTGGCATGGGCCGGCCTGCAAAGCTACATTATACATGGTTTTGATATTGATTGGCTAACCGGTATAACAGATGGATTAATAAGCACTATGCTATTGGCAGCTGCATGCTGGCTCATTAATAACAATCTTCGTTACTATCAGCCGGGTAAAGGCAGTTACATTAATATATTGATATGGTGTGTGGCTTTGGCTGCTGCCTGTACCGCAGGGAGCCGGTATATACTATTACCTTTTTTAAATTCAATACCGGGATACACCACTGTTATGGGCCAATCATTGGTAATTCGCTTTTTTACTAATTTTTTGGCGATAGGATGGATGGCCATGATAAGTATGATTTGGTATACCCAGCAAGACCAAAAAGAGAACGAAAAGCGGAAAACTGAGGCCGAAAGGTTGGCCCGGGAAGCAGAGTTATATAATTTGCGCCAGCAATTGCAACCGCATTTTTTATTTAACAGCCTTAACTCGATTAACGCCTTGATTGGTTTTAAACCAGAGCAGGCCCGCAAAATGATACACCAGTTGTCGGACTTTTTACGCGGAACCTTGCGCAAAGACGACCAGCAGCAGGTTACTCTAAACGAAGAACTACAGCATTTAAATTTATACCTCGATATTGAAAAAGTTAGATTTGGACATCGCTTAAAAACCGAGATAAGTTGTGACGACAGCTGTGGATCGTGCGTAATGCCGGCTATGCTGTTACAGCCACTGGTAGAAAACGCTATAAAATTTGGCTTGTATGACACTACGGAGGAGGTGGTGGTAAGCATAAGGGCAGAATTGGACGGTAACTATCTTGAGCTGATAGTACAAAATCCTTTTGATCCTAAAACATCGCGCCCGCGGCAGGGAACCGGTTTTGGCCTAAGCGCAGTTCAACGCCGTTTATATTTGTTATTTGCACGTAATGATTTAATGGAAACACACGCAAATGATAATATATTTACAACCATAATAAAAATACCGCAGTTATGACCCGAGCTTTACTTATTGATGATGAACCTTTGGCCCGCATGGTGGTGCAGGAATATTTGCTGGATTTTCCGCAGGTAGAAGTGCTACAGGAATGCGGCGATGGGTTTGAAGGACTTAAAGCAATACAGCAGCACAAGCCGGATCTGGTTTTTTTAGACGTGCAAATGCCCAAAATAAACGGTTTTGAAATGTTGGAGCTGGTTGACGATGCGCCGGCCATTATTTTCACAACCGCTTTTGATGAGTATGCCATAAAGGCGTTTGAGGCGCACGCCGTGGATTATTTACTCAAGCCTTTCAGCAAAGAGCGTTTTGCAAAAGCCATTGAAAAATATTTGGGGCAGGCATCTGCTACCAACACAGCACCAAAGCAAACAGAAAATCTTTTAGAAACCGCGTCGCATTCGCCGCAGCAGCATGAGCGTATTGTTGTAAAAACAGGTACAAAAGTTAAAATTATACCTGTTGCTGATGTACAATACCTTCAGGCTGATGATGATTACGTAAGCGTATTTACGCACGAGGGCTCGTTTCTTAAAAATAAAACCATGAGCTTTTTTGAACAAACGCTTGATCCCCGTCACTTTGTACGGGTACATCGCTCATACATATTAAGCGTACAGGAAATAACCCGTATAGACCCTTACGAAAAAGATAGTCATCTGGCTATTCTTAAGTCGGGTGCCAAAATTCCTGTTAGTAAAACAGGATATGCTAAACTCAAACAGGTGTTAGGTATATAAGGATCCCTCTTTCCGGTATTCCTGTTAGTTGTATAAATAATCTGAGGCATTATAAAAACCGCGAAGAGCGGTTTTTTTCGCTTATATTATCGCCGTCATACCATTAATAATATTTATATATTAGTTTTACTTATGCTATTGACTGATAAGAATTGAAACCCTACTGCGCGATATATATTTTTCTGAACATGCTATGTTCCGTTGTGTCTGCGCATCCGCTTAACGGCACAACTGATAGCTTAAAAAAACTGATCTCGCCCTGGCTCAAAAATACGCATACCCCACCCGACACCACGACCATACGACGCCTTAACCAGCTTGCTTATGAATTTTATGAGTCTTTTCCGGACAGTACCAACTACTATGGTGAACTCGAAATAAAATTTGCGAAGAGAATTGACGACGAACAAGGCATTGCTGATGGTAGTGTTCAGGTAGCTTCCGCAAATGCTTATGTGGGTAACTACGAAAGTGCGGAAAAACTTTATAAAACTGCACTTGATATTTACACCCGTCTTAAGTTTGCGCATGGTTTGTTTAATTGTTACACAGGCTTGGGTAGTATCCACGACTATTTGGGCAATTATGATACGGCCATACAGCTTTATAATAAAGCTCTTCAAATTTCCATTAAGGCCCGTAATGAGACTGACGCTGCGGATTGTTATAACTTGATAGGGATTACCTATGACAACAGGGGAGATTATTCAAAAGCGCTTGATAATTACTTCAGATCGTTAATCATTAATATAAAGAAAAAGGACGATTTATCGGCTGCAGATAAATATTGTAATATAGGCATAATAATGCACGAGCTGGAACTCTATTCCAAAGCACTTGGGTATTACAAAAAAGCAAAAGATATTTGGACGCGCCTTGATGACGTGCAGGGGCTGGGCGTAATCTCTCAGAATATTGGCGAGGTATTGCTTGATCAGGCAAAATATGAAGAAGCTTTACCGTATTTGCATTACGCAAGAGCTAACTTTAAAAAGATGCGCGATCAAGACGGTGTGAGTTTGATTTACTATGACTTTGGTTTGTATAAGTTACGTACAAATAATACAGATTCTGCTATATATTACTTCAACCTTTCGTTGGAGTCTGCCAATCGTAGTAAGATAAAATATAACACAGCCAAGGCCTGCCTGGGTCTGGCACAGGCTTTTAACAGCAAAAAGGACTTTGCTAAAGCTTACAATTATGCCTTGCAAGCTCAAACAACTTCCGGTAGTCTTGGCAGTATGCCCATAAAAATAGACGCCATCAAGCAAACAAGTATGGCTCTTGCCGGATTAGGGCGTTTTAAAGAAGCGTATCATCAAGAATTGGCCTACTCAACTATGCGCGGCCGCCTAAAACACAATGAAAGTATACAGAAGATCGCCTTTTATAATATCGAAATAGATTTTGCAAAAAAGCAGAAACAGATAGTAGATAAACAACGGGAGAGGGAACAAAAGTTTAAACAAAAACTGGCCGTGCAACGAAACATGAATGTAGCTTATGCAGCTATAATAATTGTGTTTGCTACCCTGGCGATTATATATTACCGGGGCAGGCGCAGGCAAAAGGCCATTAATGCGGTGCTTCAGGAAAAAAACAATGAGATATTGTTGCAGCAGGAGGACATTCACACTCAATCAGTTAAATTGAATGAACTTAATTTGTTGAAAGATAGATTGATTGGGGTGCTTGCGCACGATCTGAGAGCCCCAATAAGTACATTGCGGGGCCTCTTTACTTTAATGATAGATAAGAGCATTTCACATAGCGAGTTTATTGAAATGACACCAACCGTATTTAATAAGCTTGAGCATACATCAGACTTTTTGGATACGTTGCTTTTTTGGATCAATAGCCAGGTTGATACTACTGATGCCAATATTAAGGCCTTTAAAATAGATGAGGTTGTAGGTAAGGAGCTTATGCATTTGGAAGACAAGATAAAGCAAAAGGATTTAGGAACAACAGTGGATATAGACCCGAGTATTACTGCATTTGCTGATCCAAGCTCAATTCGCATTGTTATTCATAATTTTTTAACCAACGCCATTAAATTTTCAAATAGGGGTGGTTTAATTGAAATATCAGCTTATATAGAAAGTAACCGTATGTTCTTTTGTATTAAAGACAACGGCATTGGAATGAGCGAACAGCATTTGGCCAATTTGTTTAAAAGCCGCGTAAATAGCTTGCAGGGTACTGAGAATGAAAGCGGAACAGGGATGGGACTTTTATTTTGTAAAGATCTTATTGAAAAGTATAACGGTAAAATTTGGATTGAAAGTAAACTTGATATAGGTACCAGGTTGTGTTTTGATCTGCCGTTGGGATAATATACCGGTAACAGTATGAATTTATTTTTTATGGTATTTACGATACCCCAAAAATGAATTTATTAGTAAAATAATGATTTGCAGCTCTCGTTTTTTAACAAACCCCAACATTATTTTATAAAATCCGCAAATTTTGAGTTTTGTAGATTATTATTAGTGCTTTATTTTAAAAAATTTAGTATATATGATAATGATTTCATATTTTTTTAATCAATTTGTTAAAAATAAGTCTACTTAAAGCGTAATAAAGTATTTTTGTATTGATGTATTGGCCGGGATGAGTAATAATTACGTTAATTATATGGTGTTGGCTGAAAGCGAGCTGATAATTCTACTAAAATCAGACGATAAACAAGCCTTTGAGCAACTTTATAATAATTATAAGGTTAGATTATATAGTAGTATTATAAGAATAATCAAGACTGAAGAACAAGCCGGAAAATTATTGCAAGAGGTTTTTGTTAAAATATGGACCGACAGACGAGATATTGATCCCAATAGGCCGTTTCGGAACCATCTTTTTAAAACAGCCGAAAACTTGGTTTATGATGTTTTTCGGGAAGCAGCTTTAAACAAAAGACGCCAAAATTATTTCATTACAACTGCTATCGGTATTACTGATGAAAGACATATCTATCGCGATGGAGACGCCGGAGGCTTTTTTAAAGCTAATAATTTGAGTTGACTAGAAGGAAAAGATGACAGATAAACACTCACTTAAAAATATCTTTCAACGCTATTTGAATAATGAGTGCTCAGCTTACGAGATTAAATATCTTTTAAGGCATTTTGTGTCAGGCACTAATGATGCTATATTAAGAGAAATGATAGCTCAGAAGTTAAGGGATTACTCGTTTGGAGAGAATCCAAAATTGCAAGACCCTCCGGCTCTTTCAGACGATTCATTTAAATTCATTTTAAAAAAAATAGCAACCGAAGATACGTTGTCCTCAGTAACGTCAGAGGTCGCGTTACCTAACAGACTTTTTATTGTTAAAGTAACTGCTATATTAGCACTTGTTTTATTGTTGCTTTAATTACCTACAATAGATAAACCCCGTAGTAATGCGACCAGCGAAGCTAACGTTAAAAACGCGGTGGTACCCGTGACCTGATCCATCACAACGCCAGAAACCCATCAGCCCGGGAAATTATAAAACCCTATCAAACTCAATTCACAATAATTGGTTACTTAGTAAGTTAAATAAAATACCTTTGATAGATGGCTTATAAATACGCTCTGTTATTTTTAATTTTTATCGGCTTTCAACAGCCTGCCAAAGCAGATTTTGCTTTAGATCAAAACTCTACTGCTGCCTTCAAAGCTATATTTGAATTGAGATTTCCCGAGGCAAAGAGACTTATAGCAGAAGAAAAACGTGTTAATCCAGATAACGGAATCATCGTTCTGTTAGAGAATTACATGGATTATTTTTACCTGCTTACTTCAAGTAACAGGGTAGATTTTGAAAAATTCAAAGACAGACGCTCCGACCGGATCGATGCCCTGGAGGATAATGATGAAAGATCCCCGTATTATATGTTCGCGCAGGCCGATGTTTATATACAATCGGCTGTGTTGAAAGCTAAATTTGGTGAATACATCCCATCCGTTATGGATATGAGGAAAGGACATAAACTGCTTTTGAAGAACGCCGAGAAATTCCCTGATTTTATTCCTAATCAAAAAAGCATTGGCTGGCTGAATATTCTTGTCGGCGCTATTCCGCCTAGCTCAAAAGGTTTAGTTGGTTTTTTGGGAGTTAAGGGCGATTTACCCACAGGTTTAAAGCAATTACAGCGATTACGCGGACAGTTAGATGGCACCAAATACAGCTTTTATAAGGATGAGGTTACTTTTATAATTGCCCTTGCAAATATTGACATTCTGAAAAACAAGGATAGTTATCCTCAGTTAATGGGAATGGCCGGTGACATGAGCGACAGGAGTTTATTAAAGAGCTATCTGCAAGGATATATGGCATTTAAAACAGGTCATACAGATGTTGCCATAAACCAATTTATGGATGCTCCGCAGACATCAGAATATATGGACATGCCAGTAATAACTTACTGGCTCGCCAACGCCAAACTATGCCGGATGGATAGGGACGCCGATAAATATTTCTTGAAATTTATTAGTGAAAATAAAGGGGATAGTTTTAACAAGGATGCGTACTTAAAAGTGGCCTATTGTGCTTTTCTAAAAAAGAATTTTGACGCCTATAACAGTTATCTTAACCTGGTGCGCTCGAAAGGATCTACCGCCGATGAAAAAGATAAAGAAGCGTTAAAAGAAGCTAATGATGCGCAACCGGACGAAGAATTGCTGAGAGCAAGGTTTTACTTCGATGGCGGCTATTATGATAAGGCACTTGCAATACTTAAAGGCAAGCAGTTTAATGAGCTGAAAATAGTTCGCGACAAAACAGAATATTATTATCGCTTTGGCCGAACTAATGATGCTATGGAAAACGATACCGCTGCGTTGGCCAACTACCAGCGCGCAATAAACTTAGGTAAGGCAACCGGTTATTATTATGCCGCCAACTCTGCATTATTAAGCGGACTGATATACGAGAAGAAACGCGACCTTAAAAAGGCAGCAGAATTTTTCAAGTTGACTCTGTCGATGAAAAACCACGAATATCAAAATAGTATTGATAATCAGGCTAAAGATGGCTTATCGCGCATAAAAGCCGATTAAATATTTGTTATATCGCGGATTTAGTAAACCTCACTTGTTTTTGCAGGGCTTTTTTGTGATGCGCGTTCACTTTTTCAACAAGCTGCTTAAAATTATAATCGGCCGTTGTGCCGCAATCAAGCATATCAAAATATAGGGATGGCTTAGTGCTCTCAAAATACTCAATTATGTTGCTGCACCAAATTAGCTGGCAATCGCCTTTAACACGGCTTACTATTTCGTTTATTCCATCCTGAAAATCAATGTCCTGTATGTGCATGCTTTCTAAGTTTCCCTGAGGGAAATAAAGAAATAGGTTGCCCGGCTCAGATAGCGTTTCGCCTATGTAATCAAAACTTTCAATTAACGACCGTTTGCCGGGCTCAACCGAAAAGCTGCCGCAGTATTGTAGCCATGGGTTCTTTTCCATCTGTTTTTTAACCGACATGATGTAAAGTTTGCGCATAAAACCCGGCTTCCGGAAAACCTTACCACATAAGTAGAAGGCAAAAAAACCATCAAAAAAACTAAAATGGTTAACCATTAAAATGTAGGAGTGATTGGGTTTTAGTTCAATCGGATTGATGATCAGCTTATTAAAGCGACGTTTTAATAAAGCAGAGATCAAAATGGTCCCGCTTTTAAACAAGAAGGGCTTTAACGGTTTTGATTTAATGATCATGGCCGCTAATTTAATGTATTTATAAAAACAGGGCTTAAATATCCAACAAATAAAAACGCTGATTAGCCTATCTTACTTCCTCATCCCATCTCAAGGCATAGGCTTTCTTTCGCGTATTTGATTTAGTTTTCGCCAAAACAAATTGTATACCTGCTAAAATGTGGTTGCTGAAATCAGCCTGTTGATAGTATTCTTTATCGTGCCCGAGTGTGGTTATCCAGGCATTGCCCCCATCAAAACTTTGATACCATTCGGCAGGGAACAAGTTGCCAAAAGAGCCCTTATTGTTTTTGATCTTCATCGAATCAACAGGCAAAAGCGTTGTAATATCATGCGCCATGGTAACCTTTATACCCGGATAAAATTCTTTGGTAAAATAACACTCATCGCCTAAAGGCCTTTCGCTTATTAAGGGCCAGCCCTTTACAGTTGGGTGCGATGGATCAATAACCTTCACTGTAAATTTTTGATGAATGGCATGCCAGGCGAAGGTGCCGCCTATCAGTTGCTTAAACCATGTCCAGTTTCTCTCGGTCCCCATAACAGAGTGCAGGCCCACAAACCCGCCACCGCCCTCAATATATCTGCGGAAAGCAAGACGCTGTTCATTGGTGTCAAAAACATCATTATTGGTGTTGGAAAATATCAGCAGTGTATATTGCTTCAGGTTTTGTTAAGTAAACACTGAAGCATCATTAGTAATATCTACTTTAAACCCGTGGGCCGTACCCAAAGCTTGTATGCATTTAACCGACGCTGCCCTGTTATCATGCACGTAACCATTGCCATTTTTGGTGTAAACCAGCACTTTTACATTCAAGGCTTGGGCATAGGTTTGCGTAACAGCCAAACAACACAAGCAAAGTGGCAGAATGTATTTTTTTAAGCAGGATGAGATCATAACGGTAAACGGTTAATCTAATATAATTAAATATAGTAAAGGATGTGGCTAAAATTGAATTAGCAAAATCGATATCAGCCTTTAGATTGTGGAGACTGACTTACTATTCTCAATTCTTTAGGATAATAATTATTAAGCCGGTTAGGTAACAACTTTGCCCAACCCAGTGGCTGCCCGTCATAAGTCATCAGGCTCCAGCCCTTATCATTAGTATCAATGGTTAAATTATCGCGCCTTAAATATTGTATAGCCTGGTCATAATCTAACGGCGTTTGTAAAACTATATCCTTATTAATAATAGTACTTAAAGCAAGCTCATGGTCGGGCACCACATCTCGCCCTGCGACCTTACCAATCCGCACCCCCGATTTTTTTAAGTATAAACGGTGAGCTAATAAATTCATGGCTTCCTTATGTACACTATTAATAGCCAGCCAATCATCGTTCACCTTAAAAAAGTAAAAATTTTCCGGCTCTGCTATATAACTGCGCACCAGTTCCAGCTCATGTTTATCAACTTTTTGGTTATTGTTATTTTTAAAGGAACCCAAATCGGAAGTTTCTTGCCTTTTGCGTAAACATGCTGCAAACAAACCCTCGCCCATTACCTTGCCCGGATAAAACCGGTATCCCCAGGCCTGTTGTAATGGCGAAGTTGTTTCAACAATACCCCATCCTGACTGAATAGGTATACGGATGCTTTCCATATTAAAGGTGTTGCACAGCCAATCTAATATATCCTCGTTTTCCTGGTGCGAGTAGGAGCAGGTACTATATATAAGGTATCCATCCTCTTTTAATGATGGGTAAACATTGGCAAGTATGCGTTCCTGCCGTTGGTGGCAAAGGTTAACATTGCCTTCGCTCCACTCGGTCATGGCATCTGGGTCTTTCCTGAACATGCCCGATCCTGAACAGGGCGCGTCAACTAATACGATATCAAAAAAACCCGGCAGCCGCTCAAAATCTTTCGGGTCGTTATTGGTAACTATAGTGTTTGATGTTCCCCACCGTGTTAAATTATCGGCTAGCACGGGTACGCGCGTCTTAATTATCTCGTTTGCCACTAATAGGTCGTCGGCATCCATTGCTGAGTTTAGCAAAGTGCTTTTACCGCCCGGCGCGGCACACAGGTCGAGTATTTTTACAGGCTCTGCTTGTTTTATATGCTGAAGGATGTGACCAATAAACATAGACGATGCTTCCTGTACATAATATGCCCCGGCATGAAAAAGCGGGTCGAATGTAAAGGAGGGACGAGTGTCGAGGTAGAAGGCATCCGCGCACCAGGGCACCCTATTGCCTGCTTTTATATTTGTTTTTTTAAACGGATTTAGGCGGATGGTGGTTGGTGTGGGCGTTTTTTGATGGGCATCAATAAAATTTTCGCGGTCAAAACCAGGCTCGGTGCTTAATAGTTCAAGGAATTTTGGGGGGAATTGGTTCGTCTCCATCTGTGTTCAAATATACAAAAAGCGTAATAGGGTAGGTTTTAATTAAAGCGGACCCCTTGCTATGTCTTAGTTTACAGTAGTTTAGGTGGGATTGAAAAAAATTATAAAAAATGTTTTCGGCGGGTGAGATTTTCTGCTTACATTTGCAACCCGGCCGGTAAAAAAGCCGGTTGTTTTTTGAAAAGTTGCGAAGAAAAAATAATTTAAAAAAAGTGAAAATAACACTTGACATGAATACTAAATTATTCGCATCTTTGCAGCCGCTTCCACAACGAAGCAAAACATTGAAAAAATAGAATCCGCAAGGGTTTTACAAAATAGTTCTCTGCGACAGAGAACGACGAAAGTTCTTTTAAAAGATGCAATCATGTAACGAGCGGTAAGACGCGGTAGATCGAGGCAAGCGTAAGTGAGCCGAGGGAAACTAAAGTCAAACTGTTTAGTTAGAAGTAAAGAAGGAATAGGATTGATTATGGGGAAGGGTATTGTATAAAGATATATAATACAAATAACTAGAGATTCTATTTATTAGACAATTCCAAAGAATAAAAAGATAAGTAGAGTCA
>Ga0164241_10003231_pt1 | contig 16734 bp, 14 predicted proteins | sample OricomyardsoilBY_FD_108780 | JGI IMG/M metagenome (GOLD analysis project Ga0164241, IMG submission 108780) | Backyard soil microbial communities from Emeryville, California, USA - Original compost - Back yard soil (BY) | ecosystem: Environmental > Terrestrial > Soil > Unclassified | place: USA... | reverse complement strand
GTCGAGACCGAGATTCGATACGGAAGCTTCTGCGAGGCGAGCTGCAGCGTGGCAGCCCCACGCGTGATGCTTAGGGCCCGCGAATGGCTAAGTCGATCGATCTCGCGGCCGATGCATTCCGCCTGGCTTCGTTGCTCCTCAGTTACCTACTGCAGTATGCGCCTTCGTCGCGTCTCGCCATCCGGGCGCCTCGCCCACGATCTTCGACCGACTTAGCCATTCGCGGGCCCTTACTTGAAGTCTTTGACGGTGGGGGCGAGCAGGGTGCCGCACATGGTTTTGCAGCGCGTGTCTTTCGCGCTGCAGGTGCATTTGCCGTCTTTCTTTTTCTTGAGCGTCTCTTTCATTTCGGAGACGGTGAAGCCGGCGATGCGTTCGACGCGGTCCATCTTCCACTTTTCCTTCCGCTGCTTGCCGGTCAGGGGCTCGGTCGGGGCGCCGTCGGGCTCGGCACAGCAGCGAAAGCCGAGGAAGTAGTAATAGAACCCTTCGTCGTGGGTGTAGATTTTGGGGCGGCACTGGTTGCGCACGCCTTTGTACCAAGGGCCGCCGGAGTGAATGCTGTCGTATTTGCCCTTGAAACCGGGCTCGTTATAGCTCTCGCTCTGCGTGACTTCGTCGGTGTTGCCGGGCAAGTCAGCCACGCCGTACGGGCTGACGCACTCGGGCTGACTGCCGTTTTTTACACCTTTCCACAGGCGGGCTAGCTCTTCGGGGTCGCGCTGGGCGACCTTCTTCATGTCGGGCGAATCCCACTCGACGTCGCCGTGGCACTTGTTGGTGTCGCGCGTGTACCCGTAGGGAAAGGGAAGCATCTCTGGACCTTCGCAGGCCAACGTCCACTCCGTTTCGGTGCACATGCTCTTGCCCACGGCCGCGCATTTGACCTGCGCTTGGTGGAATTTGTTCATGACCTCGGGGCGCGCGCCCTTCTCGTTGGGCCACGTGTACGTGTCCATGCAATAGCGCTTCTTGACCTTTTGCCCGACGCAGGTGCTGTGCGGCTCGAACTCTTCGCAGACGTCTTTGTCGTTGGCTTTGTCGTGCCACTCTTTGATGCACTTGTGCTCGACCTTGGTGCAGTACTCGCCCTCGATGAGTTGCATGCCGTCGGGGCACGCGCTGTCGTCCACATCCGCCGAGCTCTTGTTGGCGACGCGGGGGGCCTCGGGCGGTTTGGTTGCGCCTTTGGGGCTCTGGGCGGAGGGGACGCCGGCGGGCGCGGCTTGTTCGGGCGGGCTCGGCAGTGCGCTGGGGGCAGGCGCGGCGGCGGTGGCGGCGCTCGGAGCGGGATTCGGGCTAGGCGGCTCGGCGTTGATGGAGGGCGAGGCCGCGCAAGCGACGTAAGCGAAATAGGCGAAACCGAGTGCAAAGGCGCGACGCATGGCGGCGCACCCTACAAGAAACGCGCTCGCGGACCAAGGGCGGGTCGAGCCGTGATCGCGGGCGCGGTCACGGCTCGCGCGGCTTGCCCCGGTCCGCCCCGGACCTCATGATGGGTCGAGGTCGCAGGGCTCATGCAGGTCATTCGTCGTGTCGGTCTGATTGGTGATCTGCACGCCGAGGACGACGCTTTGCAATTCGTCGTCTGCGAGCTGCGCCGGCTCGGGGCCGAAACCTTGCTGCAGGTGGGTGACATCGCCGACGGTCCTGGGGACTTGGCGCGCACGGTCGCGTTGATGGTCGAGCACCAGGTGCTGGCCGTGCGCGGCAATCACGATCGCTGGCTGCTCGGTAACCAATTGCGCGACCTGCCCCACGCCCACCAACTCTCCGCTACCGCGCCCGGCGTCGTCGACTACCTGACCGCCCTGCCGGTGACGCGGGAATTTCGCTCGCCGCGCGGCCACATCGTGCTGTGCCATGGCCTCGGGACCAACGACATGGTCGGCGTCAAACCCGACCACGAGGGCTACGATATCTCCTCCAATGCGGACCTGCAGCTGCTAATCAATGAGCGGCGCTACCGTTTCGTGCTCAACGGCCACACGCATCGACCCATGCTGCGGACGTTCGGCCCGCTGTCCATCATCAACGCGGGTACGTTGTTCGGGGAATACCAACGCTGTTTCACCTTCGTCGATTTCGAGCGCGGTGAGCTCGTGCGCTTTCGGCACCCGCCTGGACCGCTCGTGGCCGACCTGGGCCGTTGGTCGCAGGACCGGCAGGCGCTGGCCGACTCGCCGTCGGAACCATTTCGTCAACCTTTGGTGTAGCGCAATGGGACGCTCGGCGTTCTGACGCCGTTCACGTACGTGATCGCAATTGTTGAGCGGCGCTCAAGTATCGCGTGGTTCCAGTACTGCGGTTTTGGAAGCCGTGAAGATTTGTTGAGTGGCGACTCAGGGGCTTGCGAGGCCCCAGGTAGCGTCCCATGTAGGCGACACCCCCGAGTCACCGAGCCGACGAAATCATGGACGGGTCTCTGCCATCATCCGACGCCTTCGTGCACGAGCTTCGAGCAAAAACCGACGAAGTTTCTAAAAAGCTTCGCGGCGGAGTTTGGGAGCGCAGTGAGCTGGCGCGCGGCGCTTACGCCGCTGTTCTAGGCTTGGGTCGTTGGTTGTCGGCGCGGGGCGTGACGCCCAACTCACTGACGTACGCGGCGCTGTCGATGGCGCTAGCGTCGGGTGTCGCGGCCGCTCTCGGCTGCTATTTGGTGGCGGCGCTCTGTCTGCTGGTCAGCGGCGCCTTCGATCTGCTCGACGGTATCGTGGCGCGCGCGGCGCACCTCAGCACGCGTTTCGGTGCCTTGCTCGATTCGACGGTCGATCGATTGGCGGACGCTCTGCCGCTCTTGGGCCTGGTGGTTGCCTGCTCGGAGACCCCACTGGCGTCGGCCGTCCTGGTCTTGGCCATGATGACCGGCTTTGCGGTTTCATACGTACGCGCACGCGCGGAGGGCCTGGGCATCAGCCTGCCGCCGCTATTCATGCGCCGCGCCGAGCGGGTCGTTCTGCTGCTGCTCGCTCTTCTCGTCGGCTCGATCACCGCCCCTGGCTTTCCGAGCGAGGTGGCCATGTTGTCGATAATCGGCGTGATGGCGCTGCTCAGCTCTGTCGCCGCGGTTTGGGCGCTGCGCTCCGCCTACGTGGTGCTTGCGCTCGATGAAGTGCGGGTCAGCGCCCCAGCAGCGCCGACGCCGAGTAGGCCATAGCGCCGGCGACCAAGCCGGCCAGTAAATCGTCCGCCATGATTCCGACGCCCGGAGGCTCGAGCCGTTGCACGGTGTCAATCGGCCCGGGCTTGGTGATGTCCAGCACGCGAAACAATGCGAGCGCCAACAGTCGAATTCCCCAGCCACTGCCACTGACCATGCCCATGGCGATCAACGTCCCGCAAACCTCATCGATGACGACCTTCTGCGGGTCTTCGATACCTTCGGCTCGAGCGACCTCGTTCGACGCCCAGGTGCCGACGATCGAAAGCGCGACGATGGCGGCGGCGTGGGGCAGCGGGCCGAGCGTCGCCAACGCCAAGTGCAGCGGCACGGCGCCGATTGACCCGACGGTGCCGGGCGCCTTGGGTGAAAGACCGCAACCAAACCACGTCGCCAACAGTCGAGCCGGGAGGGCCGCTTGAGCCATGGCGCGACCGTAACACGTGGCGCGGCTTCGTCACGGCCCGGCCTCTTGCGGCATCGGCAGCTGATTTCTCGGCTTTTTCCGCTGGTGCCGGTGCTGTACGTGCTGGTCATCGCCGGCGTTGGTGATCTGCGCGTCGAGCACGTCGTGCTGGTGCTGGTCGTGCTGGGGTTGTCGGCTTTCGGGCCGCGCGCGCGCGCCTTCTTGAGCGACATCACGCCCTACGTGTTGGTCGCGCTCGGCTACGACATGGTGCGCTACGCGCGCCGCGTATTCGTCACGGCCGAGCGCGTGACCGGCTGTCAGCTCCGCGAGTTCGAGCTGTCGACGCTGGCGGTATCGCCGGGCGTCACCTTGCAAGATTGGTTTCAGCTTCATCACGCGCCGTTTTGGGACGTCGTGTTCGCGGTTCCGTACACCGTGTTCGCGTTCCTGGCGCTCCTCTACTCGGCGTACCTCTACTTCGTCGATCGGCCGCGCATGCGGCGCTACCTGTGGGCGTTCGCGATCGCCAACTTCATTTCGTTCGGGATGTGGATGGCGTTTCCGGCCGCGCCGCCGTGGTACGTGCGCGCCCACGGCTGCCACGTAAGCATGACCGACCTGCCCAGCGCGGCCGGCCTGTTGCGCGTCGATCAGCTGTTCGGCATTCACTACTACCAAGGGCTCTATTCACGCGCCGCTTCGGTGTTCGGCGCCATGCCGAGCATGCACTGCGCTTACCCGATGCTCGGTTTGCTCACAGCCTGGCGCGCCGCCAGCTGGAAAACAAGGCCAATTCACATTCTTTACGCGGTTACCATGTTCGTCGGCTCGAATTACTTGGACCATCACTGGCTATGGGACGGCATCGCCGGGGTCACGCTCGCGACCGTGTCGGTCTGGTTGTCGGGCAAGCTGCTGGGCGAAGGTCGCCGGCCGGTGGCGGCGCCTGCTGACACGACGTTGAGGGCGGCATGAGCGCGTCCGAAAGCCCGCCGGCGCCCCCGCGCGCGGCGCGCGTGACGTATTTTCTGATGGCGCGCTACCGTTGGGTGCTGGGGCTCGCCGCGCTCTTGCTGGTCGTGACGGGTTACCGCACCGCGCTCACCTACGGCTCGCTCAAGAGTGAGCTCGAAGAGCTGCTGCCCAAGTCGGCGCCGAGCGTGACGGCGCTGGCCGAGCTGCGCCATCGCTTGCCGGGGTTGCGCTTTTTGGGCGTCGTGGTCGAGGTGGACGAGCCGGCGCGCGCCGCCACGGCGGAGCGATTTTTGGACGAGCTGGCGCAGCGCATCCGCAAGTACCCGCCCGATTTGGTGCGCGGCGTGCGCCTCGACACCAGCGCCGAACGCCAATTCGCCGAACGCTACGCGCTGCAGCTGATGGAGCCGGGCGACGTGAAGCGGCTGCGCGAAGCCGTCGAAGCGCGCCGTGACTTCGAGGTGTCGCGCGCCATGGGCACCGAGCTCGAAGACGACGAGGGCGACGCCGCCGAAAAACCGCCGGAATTGCCGCTGGAGGAGCTGCGTCACAAGTACGAGGCGCGCTTTGGCGCCGCCGGCCGCGCCAAAAAATCCGATCGTTTCGTCTCGCCCGACGGGCGCGACTTGGCGCTCTTGGTTCAGACCAGCTCGCAGTCGACCGGCTTCGAATACGACAAGCGGCTGCTGGCGCGGGTGCAAGCCGACGTGCAGGCGCTGGGCGGTCCGCCGGCAGGCACCCGTTTGGGTTACGCCGGTGACGTCGCGACGCGCGTCGAAGAGACGCTGGGCTTGGCTTCGGATCTGGGCATGTCCAGCGCCGTCGTCGCGCTGCTGGTGATCGGCAGCTTGCTCTGGTTCTATCGATCTTGGGCGGCGCTGGTCGCGCTGTTCGTGCCGCTGGTGCTCGGCACGTTCGCAGGCTTTGCATTGGTGGCGCTGCCGCCGCTGTCGATCCGCTACCTGAACACCAATACGGCGTTCCTCGGCTCTATCGTGGTCGGCAACGGTATCAACAGCGGCATCATGCTGCTGGCCCGCATCCAAGAAGAGCTGGGCCGGGGCTTGCGCGTCAAGGATGCCATCGCCACCGGCGTGGCCGAAAGCTGGCGCGCCACGTTGGCGGCGGCGCTCGCCTCGGGCGCCTCTTACGGCTCGCTGATTTTTACGGATTTTCGCGGCTTCAACCAGTTTGGTTGGATTGGCGGCTTCGGCATCGTCATGTGTTGGGTCGCGATGTACTGGCTGATGCCGCCTTTGTGCCTCATGTTGGGCGAGCGGCTCCGTCCGCGCCCCGCGCCAGAAAACGCGCGGGTCGCGCGGCGCTCGATCGCGGCCCGAGTCGCCGACTTCACCATGCGTCACCGCCGCTCTGTCCTGGCCGGCTTGGCGGTGCTGGGGCTGGCGTCGTTGGCCGGGCTTTCCACGCGTCGCGACGACTGGATCGAGTACGACCTGTCGAAGCTACGTCGCAAGGATTCTTGGGTGAACGGCGAACGCTACTGGGGCAAGCGCATGGATGCGGCGACCGGCCGTTACCTCACGCCGAGCGTGGTGATGGCGGAAAATCCCGAAGACGTGCCCAAGCTCGAAGCGCGGCTGCGCGAGCTGATGGAGCACGGCGGGGCGGGAGACCTGATCGCCGAGGTCAGGAGCGCGCAACAGCTGTTGCCCGACGCGCGCTTTCAGTCGATTGAAGAGGCGAAGCTGCTGAAGGCCGCGATCACGCCCAAGCTGCGCGGCAAGCTCGCCGATTCGGACCGGCAGCTGCTCGACCGCGCCCTTTCGCCGCAATCGCTGGTGGCGCTGACCGCGCAGGATCTGCCGGAAGCGTTCGCGGCGGGACTACGCGAGCGGGACGGGCGCGTGGGGCGGAGCGTGCTGGTTTTTCCCAAAGTGGGCGGCGGCACCTGGCAATCCGAACGGCTCTCTGCCTTCTCGCGCGACGTGCGGCAAGCGGCCCGAGAAGCGGGCGCCATCGCCGCGGGGCCGCTGCTGTTGTCGAGTGACTTGGCCCATGCGATGCGCGCCGATGGGCCACGCGTCACGCTGTTGTCGTTCGTGTGCGTGATCCTGATTTGCATCGCTGCCTTCGGCGTCGTGGGGCGGCAGGCCTGGGCGTTCTCGGGCTTGTCGGTCGCGGCGTTGTTGCTCGGCGTCACGTTCATGCTGGGGCTGTTGGCGTGGACAGGCGCCAAGCTCAATTTCTCGAACTTCGTCGCGCTGCCGATCACCTTCGGCATTTCCGCGGACTATTCGATCAACATGTTGCGGCGCTTCCAGTCCGAGGGTGAGAGCACCGACGAACGGCTGTCACACACCAGCGGCGCGCTGGCCTTGTGCTCGGCCATGACCGTGATCGGCTGGGGCGCGCTGTTGATGGTCGAGAATCAGGCGCTGTTTTCGTTCGGCGTGTTCGCCATCAGCGGCGAAGTCGCGTCGCTGGTGGCGGCCGTGCTCGCGTTGCCGGCGGTTTTGGCTTGGCTCACAAACGTGTCAAGAGCGCGCAAATCACGCCACCCGGACACGGCTCCGACGGCTCTGGGATGAGATCGCAGTGGTCCGGGACCGCGATCATCACGTGCTCGCTGTTCGGATCGGGGTTCCAGGTCGAGCTGGGGCCCCATTTCAGCTTGGGCCGATCCATCTCGCCCACGAAGTGCACGTCGCACTGTGTGACGAAACGCGCCAGCTTCTCGGGCAGTAAGTTGCCTGGGGGCTCGATGTGCAGGCGCGTGGCCAACGCGGGCGTGGCCCAAAGACCCGCGACCATCACCAGGCGATTGTCGTTCCAGGTGCGGTACGGCTGAATGACATTGGCCTTGTTGTCTTCCAGCGGTTGGTTCGGGTCGCGCGGCCAGGCTTCTTTCTCGCTCTTGTTCGCGCAATGCTTGCCCGCAAACTCCTTGTCGTAGGAGCAGGCCAAGCCCGCATAGTCCGCGGTGACGAGCGTGATGCGTAAGGTAGACTTCCCGCCCACCTTCCACTCGTCCACTTTGGACACGGGCGGATCCTTGGGCTCGAGCTTTTGCCCCAGACACGACATGGGCAAGAGAGTGAGGCCGCCGATAATGGCCGCTGCGATCAAGAACCTTCCACCGATGACCGGTGTTTCTTCGATCACCGGGGGTCGCGACCCCTTGGGGCGAGCCTTGGGGCGATTGGGTGACACCGATTTCGCGGCAGCCGGCGTGCCCGCGCCCTTGACGGGCGCGCTCGAGGGGGGCTTCTCACTCTCGCTCATGACCGCGGGTTGATAGCGCAAAAGCTCCCCGGACACTAATCCCGTTTCCGAGCTATATTCGGGCTGCTTCTTCAGGGTCTTTCACGTTGCCAACGAGGTTCGCTATGACTGCCAGGCGCCTGCCGTTTTCCCATCGATTCCGCTCCTCAGGGGCCTGGGTGGGCCTGGGTGTGATTCTCGCCACCTCTCCCGCGGGTGCGGCCTTGACCCTATCAGCGGAGGCGGCGACGGATTTGGACTCCGCCGTCTTCGCCGACAACCTTGGCAACCCCGTAGACGTCGCGGAGCTTCCGGACGGGCGCGTCGTCATCATCGAGAAAGGCGGCAACGTCAAGGTCTTCACCCCCGGCGCGGATGACCCCGTTCTTTCCACGATCGCCATTTCGGCTCCCGCCAAGAGCCAGAACGAGCAGGGCCTGCTCGGCGTCGTCGCGGATCCCGACTTCGCGACCAATCAGTTCGTCTACTTCTACGCGTCGGTCTCGGATGACGAGAACAACCGCCACAACGTGCTCCGCTTCAAGCTGGGCGCGGACGGGAAGATCACCGACAGGAAGACCGTGATCGACATGGGCCTCATGGGGCCCGCGAATCACAACGGCGGTGGCCTCACTATCTATGGCGGCAACCTGTTCGTTGGCGTCGGCGACACCGGCAAGAACAACGGCACCCCGCACAACCACTTCAGCTCGTGCCTCAACAAGGCCAACGGCAAGGTGCTGCGAGTGAGCCTTGCCGAGGCCTCGCTGGGTCAGCCGCCGGCGGACAACCCGCTCGTCAACGTGGCGATGGTAACGGGCTGCGATAGTACGAGCAGTATGGACGAAGCTCCATTCGTGATGAGGGCCCCCGAGAAGCGCGTCTACGCGTGGGGTTTCCGCAACCCATTCCGCCTTTGGGCGGACTCCACGACCGGCAAGCTTTGGGTCGGTGACGTTGGCGAGGAAAAGCAGGAAGAAATCGATGTCGTCGAGAAGGGCAAGCACTACGGCTACCCCTTCTTCGAGGGTTTGCAGGACTACACCAAAGCGGAACAGCCCTTCCAGCCCGATGGGTTGTGCATGGGGATGACTCCGCCCTCGTCGTGCGTCCCGCCGGTGACGAAGTACGATCATGACGGGGCAAAGTCGGTAACGGGTGGTCGCATCCTCGACGGCTGCGGCTGGCCCGCCGTGTGGAAGAGTCGGTACATCTACGGTGACCACGAAGCGGGGGGCAAAGTTTGGAGCGTCGACGTGAACGCCACCCGTGACGGGGTCGTAGCCAACTCCGCCAAAGAATTTGCGACGACGAACGGCGTCACGGCGATGAAGATGGGCACGGACAACGCGCTCTACATCGTGGAGCGCGGCGCGGGCTCGGTTTCGCGGATCACGGCCAAGGCGGCACCGGCGGCAACGCCTGGGTCGTGCCTCACGACCAACCCTGCCCCCAGCGACGGCGCCGGGGGCGGCAGCGCCGGTGGCGCAAGCTCCGGCGGTGCTGCGGGATCCGGGAGCGCCGGCCAAGCCACAGGCGGCGGCCCCGGCACCGGTGGCACGAATTCGGCCGGTGGCAATGCAGCCAGCGCCGGCAACAACTCCGGAGCAGGCACATCGAGCAGCTCAGCCGGCAACTCGGCTGCGGCTGGCGCGACGAGCGGCGGCAACTCCAAGGATAGCGGCGGCTGCGGATGCCGCGTCGCTAGCAGCCCGGGCATGAGCGCGCTGGGCTTTGGCGCGCTCGCGATCGGAGCCGGGCTCGCATTCGGACGACGTCGCCGTCGTCGAGTATGACCATGCACGTCCGCGTCGCCTCGCTGATCTTGAGTGTGTGGTTCACCCTCGTGGCGGCTGCTTGCTCGGACGGCGGCGCTGCCGAGCCTACCGAAGGAAACGTATCAGGTGCACCGAGTGCTGGCGCTTCCGGGGCCAGCTCCGCCGTTGGCGGCTCGGCCGCCGGCGTTGGGGTAGCGGGTGGCGGCGGTACGGCGGGCTCGGCCGCCGGCAACAGCGGGAGCGCGGGTAGCTCGGGCTCGGGCGGTGGCGCCATAGTGATGGGGGGCTGCATCGTGCCACCCGCGACCGAAATGCAGCCGGCGATGCTGAGCCAGACCGGCTGCGTCAACATGGCCGATCCCGCGATGCCAGCGCCGGGCTTGATACCTTACTCCGTTCGAAGTCCCTTGTGGTCCGACGGCGCCAGCAAACAACGCTTCCTGCGCATCCCGGACGGCAGCAAGATCCACGTCCTCGACTGCGTGGCGGAGGCTTCTGGCTGCAACGCGGATACCGTCAATGGCGATGACGGGCATTGGGAAATGCCGGTCGGTAGCGTGTTGGTGAAGAACTTCAGCATCCAGGACAAGATCATCGAGACTCGCTTGATCATGCGTCGCTCGATGACGAAGTGGTTGTTCTACGGCTACGAATGGAACGACGCCGAAACGGAAGCTACGCTGCTGCCCGACGACAACGTGGGCAAAGACCGACCGGTCGGTGCGCAGGTTTGGCACTACCCCGGTCGCGGGCAGTGCCCGCAGTGCCACACTCCGGGTGGCGGCTTCTCGCTCGGTCCGAGCACGCCGCAGCTGGACTCCGATTTCGCCTACGCCGAGGGCACGCTGAACCAGATCGAAAAATTCAAGCAGCTCGATCTGTTCGACGCTCCGCCCAAGGCTATGGCTGGTTACCCTGATCCGCTGGGCAGTGACAGCCTAGAGGTACGCGCGCGCTCCTACCTGCAGACGAATTGCGCCATCTGTCACCGGCCGAGTGGGGAGTACAACGGGATGGACATGCGCTGGGGCAAACCGCTCGCGGACATGAAGATCTGCGAGGTGTCCGAGCGCGACGCTGGTAAAGTGCCGAAGTATCGCGTCGTGCCAGGCAAACCCGTCGAGTCGAACATGTCCTTTCGAATGAGCACGTTGGGCGCACTTCGCATGCCCAAGGTTGGCTCCAACGTGGTTGACCCCGTGGGTAGCAAGCTGATCGACGACTGGATCGCGGCGATGCCGACCGACGCTTGCCCAACGCAGCCTCAGTAGTAAATGTTGGGCATGCCCGAACCGGAGCTGGCTCTCGAAAAGCTGCTGGACGAGCACTGGTCGGAAGCAGCGCGCTTCTTCGAACGCGCGGCCGGCGACCTTGCGGGGCGGCCCGGGCTCGGTCTTCGGGCGTTGTTTGCCAGCGTGCCGCGCCGTTTGAGCAAGGTAGCGAGCTTTACCGTCGACGCTCCTTCCGAGCTGTCGACCCGCCCGCATTGGACGCTGACGGACTACGTGCGGCTTTGGCTCCTGATTCGAGCGCTGCCCAAGGTCCCGTCATCCGAGCAAGCAACGTGGCTCCTGCAACTGTTCGAGGCGGGGGAGATGGGGGAACAGGTCAGCATCCTGCGCGTGCTGCCGTTGCTGCCCGACTCGGCACGGTTTCTCGAAACCGGCGTGCAAGCCTGTCGCACCAACGCGCGCGATGTGTTCGAAGCCATCGTCTGCGAAAATTCCTTCTTGGTGGAGCATTTTCCAGCATTGAATTTCAACCAAGCCATCATGAAGGCAATCTTCATGGAGGTACCGCTGAGCCGCGTCGAAGGATTGGCTCGACGGATCACCCCCGAGCTGTCGCGCATGGCGGCCAGCTACGCCAGCGAACGCCGCGCCGCCGGGCGCACCGTACCAGCGGACGCCGAATTCCTCGCCCATTACGGAGCCCCATAAATGCTGTTCGATCCGCACATTCACATGACCTCGCGCACGACCGACGATTACCAAGCGATGGCGGACGCGGGCATTCGCGCCATCGTCGAGCCGGCGTTTTGGCTGGGGCAGCCGCGCACGCACGTAGGCAGCTTCGAGGATTACTTTCTGGCCCTATTGGGTTGGGAGCGCTTTCGCGCCGCGCAATTCGGCATTCGCCACCTGTGCACGATGGGCTTGAACCCCAAGGAGTCCAACAACAGCCGCATCGCGGACGGGGTGATGGAGCTCCTCCGCCTGTACGTCGAAAAGGACGGTGTGGTCGCAGTAGGCGAGATTGGCTACGACGATGTCACTCCTGCTGAAGAAAAGTACTTTGCGGCCCAGGTCGAGCTAGCCAAAGACGCGGGCCTGCCCATCCTGATTCACACACCCCACCGCGACAAGAAGCGCGGCACCGAGCGTACGCTCGCGCTGGTCAAAGAGAGCGGCATCGCGCCCGCGCTCACGTTGATCGATCACAATAACGAAGAGACGATCGCGTCCGTTCTGGATTCCGGCTGCTGGGCGGGACACTCTATTTATCCCAACACCAAAATGGACGAGCCCCGCATGGTCTCGCTGGTGCAGAAGTACGGCGGCGAGCGCATGCTCATCAACTCGGCGGCCGACTGGGGCGTCAGTGATCCGTTGAAGGTCCCCAAAACTGCCCAGGCCATGAAAGCGGCCGGCATTGCCGCTGACGTCGTCGACACCATCTGCTGGAAAAATCCAGTCAATTTCTTCGCCCAAAGCGGGCGCTTCGACGTTCAAGAGTTCGGGGTCGATCTGCCCGTCGATCAGCGCCAGCTCTTCCAAGGCAACTCGGTGCTGCGCGGGCAAGCGCCGCGCACGGACACCGAATAGTTGGAAGGAACACCGTGCAGCACACGTTGGTCTTGAATGTAGTGGGGCTGACGCCTGCGCTCATCGGAGAGCACACGCCCGCGCTGAAAGCGTTTCGCGACGCGCACGCGTTGCGGCCGCTCACGACGATTTTGCCGGCGGTGACGTGCTCGGTGCAATCGACGATGTTGACGGGGACGATGCCGCGCGAGCACGGCATCGTCGGCAACGGCTGGTACTTTCGTGACTTGTCGCAGGTCTGGCTGTGGCGTCAGTCGAACCAGTTGGTGCAGGGCGAAAAGCTTTGGGACGAGGCCAAGCGGCGCGACCCGAGCTTCAGCGTGGCGAAGCTGTTCTGGTGGTACAACATGTACTCGAGCGCGGACATTTCCGTGACGCCGCGCCCCATGTACACGGCCGACGGCCGCAAGCTGCCCGACGTATACACCGACCCGCCGGAGCTGCGCGCCGAGCTCAGCGCTCAGCTCGGCATGTTTCCGCTGTTCAATTTTTGGGGTCCGCGCGCCGACATCAGCTCCACGAGCTGGATCGCCAAATGTGCCGAGCACGTCGTCGAGAAGAGCGCGCCAACGCTGACGCTCGTCTACCTGCCGCACCTCGACTACGATTTGCAGCGCTTCGGCCCGAATGATCCGCGCATCACCAAGGCCTTGGCTGAAGTCGACGCGGTGTGCGCCGAGCTCTTCGCGTTGGCAAAGGTCAAGGGTCTGCGTGTGGTGGTGTTGTCCGAGTACGGCATCACGCCCGTGTCCGACGCCATCCACGTCAACCGCGCCCTGCGCGAAGCGGGCTTTTTGCGGGTGAGGGAAGAAGTCGGGCTCGAACAGCTCGACGCGGGCGCGAGCCGGGCGTTCGCGGTCGCAGACCACCAAGTAGCGCATGTTTACGTGCGAAATCACGCAGATTTGCCCGTCGTTCGCGCGCTGTGTGAAAAGCTCGACGGCGTCGAGCAGGTGCTGGACGCCGCCGGCAAGCGCGCGGCCGGTCTCGATCACGAGCGCGCGGGCGAGCTGGTGCTGGTGTCGCGCGCCGACCGCTGGTTCAGCTACTACTTTTGGCTCGATGATGCGCGCGCCCCCGATTACGCGCGCACCGTCGATATCCACTTGAAGCCGGGCTACGATCCGGTCGAGCTGTTCATCGATCCCAAGCTCACCTTCCCGATGCTGAAAGTGGGCCGGCGGTTGTTGGCAAGGAAGCTCGGCTTCCGCAACTTGCTCGACGTCATTCCGCTCGACGCGACGCTCGTCAAGGGCTCGCACGGTCGCTTGACCGATCGCCCCGAAGATGGTCCGCTTTTCATGTCGTCCATCCCGGAGCTGCTGCCCCCAGGCGCCGTGCTGGCGACAGACGTGAAGCAGCTGTTACTGCGCCACCTCTTCGACTAACGCCGCGCGGGACTGACGCGCGACCATGGCCGCGTAGCGGCCGCCACGGCGCAAGAGCTCGTGATGGGTGCCGTGCTCGACGATGACGCCCGCGTCGAGCACGACGATTTGGTCGGCGTGGGCGATCGTGCTGAGGCGATGGGCGATGATGAACGTCGTGCGATCGCGCAAAAGCTCGTCAATCGACGCTTGGATCAGCTGTTCGCTCTCGGTGTCGAGGTTGCTGGTCGCTTCGTCCAGAATCAAGATCTGCGGATCGGCCAAGAGCGCGCGGGCGATCGAGAGCCGCTGACGTTGCCCGCCCGAAAGCTTGACGCCACGCTCACCGATCAAGGTGTCGTAGCCCTCGGGCAGGCGGCGGATGAACTCGTCGGCGTTGGCGCGCTGCGACGCATCCAGGACCTCGGCTTGGCTGGCAGAGGTGCGGCCGTAGGCGATGTTGTCGCGCACACTGCCGTCGAACAAGAACACCTCTTGCTGGACGATGCCGAGCAGGGCCCGAAAGCTCTTCAAGCGAATTTGGCGGAGGTCGACGCCGTTCAGTAAGATTCGCCCGCCCGTCGGATCGTAGAACCGCGCCAACAAATCGGTCACCGTAGTTTTTCCGGCGCCGCTGGCGCCCACCAACGCGACCACGTTGCCGCCGGGAACGCGCAGGTTGAAGTCGTGCAGCACCGGGACGTCGGCCCGGTACGCGAACGACACGCCGTCGAAGCGCAGCTCTTCGACGCGCTCGGGAGCCGCGACCGCGTCGGGCGCGTCCGGCTTTTCTTCCGGCTTGTCGAAGACGTCGAACACGCGTTCCATGGCCGCGAGCCCACGCTGCGTCTCGCTGATGGAGCTGGCCAGTTGCATCACCGGCTCCAGCAACCGCCAAACGTAGCCCTGAAACGCGATCAAGACGCCGAGGGTGGCCTGGCCCTTGACCACCAAATAGCCGCCGAAGCCGATGATCGTTACCTGGGTCAACGGCATGATCAGCTCCCAGATCAACGCCACCGAGCGCTGCGCGCGGGTAGCCAGCATCTGTTTTCTGATCACGGTGTGGTGCCCGAGCGTGTATGCCAACTGCTCGCGCTGCTCGCGACCAAATCCACGCACGATGCGCACGCCCGACAAGCCTTCGCTGACGCGTGCGTCAATCTCTTGCCGGTCCTGGCCCATCGACTTCCAGATGCTGCGGATGCGTCGGGCCCACAGGTTCTGGGCCAGCAAGATCGGCGGCATGGCGATCATCACCGCGGCCGCGATGCGCCAGTTGAGGGTGAAGATGATGCCCAGCGTGACGATTAGCCGCAGCGACGACAGCACCGGCGACAGCAGCGCCTGCTGCAACAGGCCGGTCGTGCTGTCGACGTCGTTGGACAGCCGCGACAGGATGCCGCCCGTTTTCATCTCGGTCAGCTCACCCATCGGCAGCCGCAAAACGCGATGAAACAGCGCCCCGCGTAGCTGAAACGCGAGGCGACTATTGAGCAGCTGCAGCCGCAAGCTGCGTAGCCACGACAGGCCGGAGCCGAACAAAAACAGCCCGCCCATCGCCAGCGCAAACCCGGTGAGCTCGCCCACCTTGCGCTCGATGGACAACCGCGGGTTCAAGATCACGCCGTCGATCAGGTGGGCCGAGACCAGCGGCCACACCATGTCGATGCCGATACCCACGAGCGAAAGCGAGAACAACAACCCCAAACGCCAGGCGTGCGGCCGCAACCAAACACCATAGCGCTTGGCGAAGCCGAAACGGGTCGGAGGTTTGTCGCCGAGCGGCGGCGGCGGTAGGTGAGCGCGCGTCTTTTGGAAAGCGCGGAAGCGCTTGCGCGACGTGTTGAGTGGCGGCGTCAGCGGAGAGCGCGGGGGCGCGGACCGCTCAGCCTGCATCCGGCAGTGAGGCCGCGGCGGCTGCGAAGGCTAGCAGCTCTTGGTCCGAGAAATTGCGCTCGCCCATGAACGCAATGCCGACGACGGCTCGCAGACCGCCCGCCGGCCCGTGCACGGGGATAGCGAGGGCGGCTTGGGCGTCGACGGCCTTGGCGCCGGGACGCACGTCCCCGGTGTTGTCGCTCTTCAGATTACACGTGGCAACGACCTCGTCACGCTCCCAGGCCAGGCCGGCCATGCCCTTACCCTTGGGGATGATGTCGGTCACTTTGACCACGGGAGGAGGGATATTGACCGAGCTTTCGAGCTTCAGCACTTCGCCTTGGCGGAGGTGTACGGTGCCTGCGACCCCGCCGTGGGTAGAGAGAAACGACTTGAGCCACGCCTCGGTTGCCACGGCCGAAACCTAGTGCTGGACCCGCGCTAGAGCCAGTCCCAAAACGCTCGACTTTTTAGCGGGCAAAAGCCGCGCCGGCGGACACAGCACTATTGGACAGCTGCTATGGTAGGTGCTCTTTGAGCCATTCGTCCCTTTCTGGCTTCCGGCCCAGTCAGCTGCACGAGCAGCGTTTCAGCGTCGAGTTCGAGTACCCGGTCGTGTTCTGCCGCGGTGCCTTGCACCCGTCCGAGCGCGCCTTGGCGTGGTGCATCTCGCGACGTGAGCCGGAGCGTCGCCAGCCGGTGTTTGCCGTGTTGGACGCGGGGCTCGTCGCCGCACGCCCGCAGTTGCCGCAGGAAATCGAGCACTACGTCGCCGCCTACGCTCAGGAGCTCGAGCTGGTGGCGGCGCCCCTGACCGTACCTGGCGGTGAAGCGGTCAAGAACGACCCGGCGTTGATCGCGGACATGCACGCGCGCCTGGCGGCGGCGCGCCTCGACAAGCAAGGCACGTTGCTGGTGGTGGGCGGTGGTGCCGTCCTCGATGCGGCCGGCTACGCGGGTTCCACGACGCATCGCGGCGTGCGGGTCGTGCGCGTGCCCAGCACCGTGCTTTCGCAAAACGACGCCGGCGTGGGCGTCAAGACGTCGGTCAACGCCTTCGGTGCGAAGAATTTTCTCGGCACGTTCGCGCCGCCCTTCGCGGTGCTGAACGACGTCG
>Ga0164241_10003230_pt1 | contig 16744 bp, 11 predicted proteins | sample OricomyardsoilBY_FD_108780 | JGI IMG/M metagenome (GOLD analysis project Ga0164241, IMG submission 108780) | Backyard soil microbial communities from Emeryville, California, USA - Original compost - Back yard soil (BY) | ecosystem: Environmental > Terrestrial > Soil > Unclassified | place: USA... | reverse complement strand
GCTGTTTGACACCTACAATTCCGTTGAGACGGAGGGCGCGCGTCCCCTGCACTACCTTTGGCAGAAGATTGTTTTTCATACGCGAAACCTCGCCAGTCTTTCCTTGAAGGATCTTCCGGGATATCTGGCAAGCAAAGCCCGCGTTGCCAGCGACGGCGAATTGCGCGCGCTCTTGAAGGGCCTCACAAAATCGCTGCAGAAGGATCCCGAACAAAACGGGTCTCGCTCCGCGGAAGCCGGTATCCAGGAAATAAACGATGCCGCTTCCGCCTCTTATCGGCCCAGGGAATATGCCGGACGGGTGACTGTTTTCAAACCGAAGGTTAATTACGATTTTCTGCCCGATCCGAATATGGGTTGGGGGAAACTTGTGACGGGGGAATTGGAGATTGAGGAATTGCCCGTCAATCCCCACGCGATGCTGGTCGCACCTTTTGTTCAGGATTTGGCCGTTGCCCTGAAGACAAAGCTCGATTCCGTGGCCGGCGGAGAGCCGAATGGTTAAATGAGAAGCATCATGGTCCTTCCCACCCTTTTTCTCGTTCGCCCGGCATCCTGATATTCGTGTCATGCCTGCGCCAACGCCATTCCTCCGGTGGCGAAAAATCCCTTTTGCGGTAGTGCAATCAGGTGAAGAAACAAAAGGCGCGGAAACACGGGGCAAGTTGATGATGGGGCCGCCCACAACGACAAACGACCATCGAAAGATCTGCTCGTGCGGTTTTCGTGGCTTGTCGCCACTCCGGTCAGGGCGTCCGCGTAAATTCCACGATCAGGTTTTGTCGCAGCGTGACCCGCACCGGATACTGATATTGCAGGAGTTCGCCCAGCGCACGGACCCGGAGTCCCCGCTGCCGCCATTCGGTCGAGGGACTCCAGGGAATGGGGAATGTAACCCGACTTCCGCTACTGGCGGGTTGGGTGCGGACCGGCCGCGAATTCGCGCTTTTGACGGTCTTTTGTAAAACCGACGGGGATCGTCAGACCGAACCAGCTTGAACAAATGGTGCCCGGGCGCGGACTCGAACCGCGATGCTGTTAGGCACAGGCTTCTGAGACCATACACTTTCGGCTGCAATTCAAAAGTTTGCGCAATTTCTGTAGCCACCCTGTAGCCACTGCCAAGAAAAATCGACCTTCGAAAAAGCCTGAGGTTTCATTCGGGCCCTTCAACTGTCCCATGCAAGTTGACGATTGAAGAGCGCTGCCAACTCACCCCACTCGCAACCCGCTGTTGTATCTCTCACACTGCTGCATCCTCGTCACGGCGCGCTCAACAGGCCAGCCCTCGCCATGCGCTCGAACCCTTGCAAACCATAAGTCTGCGCCAGCCGGTAAAGATGCGTCGGCACCATCAGAGTCAATTCACCATGTCCTTTTTGCGCCAAGCAGGCCACCGCGGGCGTAGAGGCGCCGGATGGTGCGAGAGTGCACGCACAGTTTCAGCGTTCGGCCATCAGAAACGGCCAGCGACCGCTTTGCGGAGCATCAAGGCCGCGCTGTGAGTATCCTGCTGCACTTGAAGCCGGCGTGTTTCGAAGTCGTCGGAATCGGTAGTATCAGGCTCGCCGAATACGAAGTGGGCTGCCCTGACTGGCCCCGGGCTTCCCTCATCGGCGAACAAGGTTTCCAGTGCCCGCATAGCGTCTGGAAAGGCAGGATTGCCGGCCTTTGCCTCCACTGCAAACGCCTCCACCGCGGCGCCTGTGCCGCCGTCGTAGTGCAGTAGCGTGTAGAGCAGGTCGAAAGCGTCCTTGCCTTGCTGACGGTGTAAAAACGCTCTCAGTTTCAGAACCAAAAACGGCCCGACTTCGCATACCCTGGCCAACAGTTTCTGTGGTGCACCGAAAAGGTCTTTTCCTTCTATGGTCATTTTGCGTGCGGTCTCCAGGGCCCGAACAACCCCCGGCATGACGCTTGCAGGCACGTCGTCCACCATGCGTGTGCCCCGGGGCTGATCGCCGTCTTCGACGAGGAAATCAACGTAGAGTATGAATCCGCTCAGGTCCTTCTGGAACCGGCCCGGATATTGTTCGCTAGGCTTGAACCCTTGAGTCCGAAGATCGCTCGAGAGGCTGCCATATTGGCCGGCGGAAGCACCGAGGGCGATCCCCAAGTCCACGTCTAACGTGGCGGGCCGAGGCAGGGCGTTGCTACCTGTGGGATGACGGCAAATGTAGAGCGGGACCAGGCCTCCAACGAGCACGAGGTCGTCGTGGTAACTGCCGAGACCGGCCCAAACGGTAAGGAAGGCGGGGTGGGTTTGCGCCACGGCCCGCGGATCGTATTCGCCGTAGGTTTCGTATTTCATGGACGGCAAAATCCGGACCATTCGCGCAGGGCTTGCGCCTGTTCCGGGCCGCGCAAACCGGTCTTGAGGAGATCGAGATAAATCTGGGCGTCGGTCACCAGAGGCAATTCCTGAACGAAGTGTTTTTCACGGAATATGCCCTCATCGGTCGGCACATGAAACCACACGCGGCCGGCATCCGTGACCGAACGCAGCCCTAGTTGTGCAAGCAGGTCTTCGGAGGGAACGTGGGGCACGTAGAGCGAGACAATGGAAGGCTCGGCATAGGGATGTCGAAGCCATGCGGCCACCCATTGAGTGAACGCGAAGTGAGATCCGTCATGTGTCAGAACATTCCGAATCTTCCTGGCCAATTCCAGCGGATCACTGTTGAGCGCTGTGAAGCGATAGGTGGTGGCGCGACGAGCGAAATCGTCAGCTTCCGCCCACGCATCGAGGAGAGCGAGATGTGATACCACCCGGAAACGTCGGGCATCGACTTTCTTGAGCTGCCCCTGTCTGATCAAATAGGTCACAATACGTGAAACGAGGCCGGAGGTGGCTCCGGTGCGCTCAATCAGGTCAGTCTGCTGCCAGAGTCGCTCTGGGTCGGAAAGCAGCGAGCGAACGATGCGCACACTCTTTCCCACGAACACGTTTCTGGGCTCCTGATCGAATCGAAAGTTGCGGCCTGGCAGGCGGGGAAGGGAGATCAGTAATCCCGGGCCTCGCAGAAAGAATTGCCCATTGAGGTCAGCGACACTGACCTTGTTCTGGCGACATGCGTCCAGAAAGAGGTTGGTTAGTCGTGGCACCACCAGTAGCGGCTGGGTCGATGATCGAGGATCCGCGCTGGGAATATCTGCAATTGTGGGCGTAATCAGGAATTGCGGTTTGAAGCGGTACTGGCGTCCGTCGAATCTGAGCCCAATCTCGGAGGGGCGGGCCTCGGAATTGATCGTAAGTCCTTCTAGTCTATGGTCGTGCGCAGCAAACTTACTGAACTCGTGGGCGAGTTCAGTCTCATATCGAATAAGCGATACTTTACTGGAATCCATTTTCTTACTGGTCGGTAAGAATTAATATTCTGATGAGAATTGCAATTCCTTACTGAAAAAAACAATTCTTACTGCTCAGTAAGAATTGGCTATCCGGTAAATATCAAAAGGCGACGAACAACCAGACCCCCTCCGCAAAGCCCGACTTCATGAGGCTATGCTGCCTCGTCCAGCGCCGCATCTTCTGCTGACTGAGCAAGGGGACGCCGCTTGCCACCCGCGCCTCCCGAATCACGAGCAATCTCTGCCTTCGCTGGTGTGGCATTCTTGGACGGTCGCAAGGCCAGCCACCGCCGCAGAATGATGTCTTCGCTCGTGCCCGCCTCGCGTGCGACTTCGCCATTATTCTTCAGCATCTCGAGATGATGGCTGATGAACGTGTGCCGGCAAATATCGTGCTTCCACGTCACGGACGCCAATTCGCAAAGCTTTTCCCTGGCGACGCGAGTCAAGGGTCGCACATGATCGGGCGAGCCGGCAGCGCGCAACCACGCGACGGCGACCGGCAGGAGTGGGACAGGACGATTGGCGCGGCCACGGAGTTTGCCGCCCTCGATACGGGCCACCGGATGCCGGCCGTAGAAGAGCCGGGTAGCCGATAGCCAACTGATACCAAACTGATGCCACGGGCAGTCAGATCTGGCAAATCTGTCGGATCCGAATCCGGCAAAGCAAAAAGCGCCTAAATTCTTTCGAACCAGACGCTTTTTAATTTGGTGCCCGGGCGCGGACTCGAACCGCGATGCTGTTAGGCACAGGCTTCTGAGACCTGCGTGTCTACCAATTCCACCACCCGGGCAAAAAACAGAACGGCCATGGATACCCGCCGCCCGGGGTGGCGCAAGAGTTTTTGTTATGAAGCAAAATCCAGCGCTAAAAGGAATGTTCCCCGCTTCGAGTGGCCTTTCACGTCCCAAAACCGGATTCATCCGCAATCAGAGCAGAAGCGGATGCATGGCAAAGGCGGGGACTCCGCAAACGCTTCACGCCTTCCACCGCTGGAGCGGCTGCGGAAACTCGACCTTTTGGCATGACGGTGGATCGATGCACGCATCAGCATTTGCCACGCGGTTCGTCCCGGTCACCCACCGGCCAGATCATCCCCCAGGATTCGGCTCACCGAACTTGCCTTGATTGGCGCGACAGGGTTTTCGTGAGCCAGATGGCGCGGATTGGAACATTTATCGAATTCTCCGGGCGCCCAACGCGATGGCGTGGTGTGGGGACCGTCGCAAATCTTGATCCCCTCGACAAAACGCTCAAGAGTCGGTCGACGAGGCCCCCGCCCAACCCGACGTGCCCCACGATTTTCTTCCCTCGCAAGCGTCTCAACGATTGAAGCCGGTCCTCTTTCCCATGACCTCCACCCGTCGTCCTCCTCCCCGCTTGCGGCGTTTCAGCCGCGTTTTGGAAATTTCGCTCAGCTTTATGATCGGAACAGGCGCAATGGCGGCAACCGACCCCACTCCGGATGCAGCTCCGCCGGGCTTTCGCGCGCTGTTCAACGGCCGCGATCTCGCGGGCTGGTGGGGCGCGTCCACGGAAGATCCAAAGGTCTGGATGGCGCTTTCCCCGGAGGCGTATCGGCAAAAAAAGGAGGCCAGCCTGGCCGACATCAATCGGAACTGGCGCGTTGAAAAAGGCGAATTGATCAACGACGGCCGCGGACTCTACCTGACCACCGACGCGCATTATCGCGACTACGAACTGTTGCTCGACTACCGGACCGTGGCAGGAGCGGACAGCGGGATTTATCTGAAAGGTTGTCCCCAGGTACAAATCTGGGATTACACCGAGGCCGGCGGAAAATGGGCGCTGGGCGCGGACAAGGGTTCCGGCGGCCTCTGGAACAACCGGCCGGGCCGGCCGGGAAAGGATCCGCTCGTGCGGGCGGACCGTCCCTTTGGCGAATGGAATCATTTCCGCATTGTCCAATGCGGCAGCCGCACCTGGGTGTGGCTGAACGGACAGAGCGTCGTCGCGGGCGCGTTGCTGGAAAACTACTTTGATCCCGCCCGCGTGCAGCCGATTCCCGTCGCCGGACCGATCCAGTTGCAAACCCACGGCGGGGAAATCCGCTGGCGCAATCTTTTCATCCGGGACATCGCCCCGGAGGAAGCCAACCACTGGTTGCGCGGCACCGATCCGGAGGGCTTCGCCACCGTATTCAACGGCCGCGACTTCTCGGGCTGGGCGGGATCGCTGGAGAGCTATGAGGTGATCGACGGGGCCATCGCCGGCCGCCCCGACCGCGGCGGAGTGATTCATACCCGGCGCAACTACGACAATTTCTCGGCGCGGCTTGAATTCAAGCTGCCGCCCGGCGGCAACAACGGGCTGGCGATCCGCTATCCCGGCGAGGGAGACACCGCCTACGTCGGGATGTGCGAGATCCAGGTGCTCGATGACACGGCTCCACAATATCAAACCCTCGACCCTCGCCAGTACACCGGATCGGCCTACGGCATGGCGGCGGCGCAACGCGGCTATCTGCGCGAACCGGGGGAATGGAATTACGAGGAGGTCACGGTCAATGGCCCGATGATCACGGTCGAGTTGAATGGCAACGTGATCCTCACGACCGACCTCAGCCGCATTGCCAGCTACCTCGCGGACCATCCTCATCCCGGCAAGGATCGGACCTCCGGCACTTTTGGCTTTGCCGGACATCGCAGCCCGGTCATGTTCCGCAATATCGCGATCAAGCCCCTGCCCTCCTCCGCGTCGCGCCATCCCTGATGAACTCCCCCTTCCCCATCGAACGCCGCCGCTTTTTAAAGACCATCGGAACCGCCGGGATCCTTGCGCCGATGCTGACCCGTCGTCTGACGGGATCACCGACCACCCCGAAGCTGCGTCATGCCAGCTTCGGCTGCGCCGGGATGGCCGCCGCCGATATCCGGATGATCTGCAGCTCGGAACACGTCCAGCTCGTCGCCGCCGCCGAGGTGGATCTTAACCGCATCCAGGAAATAAAGGCCGGCTATCCCGACGTTCGAATCTATCAGGACTGGCGCGAACTGCTGGACAAGGAGCACGGCAACATCGATTCGGTCAATGTTTCCACGCCCGACCATATGCACGCGCTCATGGCGATGGCGGCAATGCAGCGCGGAAAACACGTTTACTGCCAAAAGCCTCTCGCCCATGACATCCACGAGGTGCGGCGGCTCACCGAGTATGCGAAGGACCGCGGGCTGACGACCCAGATGGGTATTCAAAACCATTCGAGCAGGCAGTACCGGCAGGCGGTGCGTTTGGTGCGGGACGGAGCGATCGGCCGGGTCCGCGAGGTACACCTCTGGAGCAACAAGCGATGGGGCGACAGCGGTCCTCCCCCCGCATCGTCCGCTCCCGTGCCGGCGGGTTTTGACTGGAACCTCTGGCAGGGCGGCTGCGCGGTCCGTGATTTTGTCGGCGACAACTACTATCATCCCGAAAATTGGCGCAAGCGGCTGGACTTCGGCACCGGAACCTTCGGCGACATGGGCTGCCATATCTTTGATCCCCCCTTCGAAGCGCTGGCACTCCACGCTCCGCTTTCGGTGCGATCCGAGGGTCCTCCGCCGGATTCCTGGAACTGGGCCACCAACGCAAAAATCCACTATGTTTTTCCCGGCACGGCCTATACGGACGGGCCCACGGTGCCAATCACCTGGTACGACGGAGACCAGCGGCCGCCGGCTGAAATCCAGTCACTGGTGGCCGAAAAGGACGATCTCCCGCAAACCGAGAAGTCACGCAAAAAAACAAAACCGGGCCTGCCCGAGCAAGGCTCCCTCATGATCGGGACCGACGGTGTCATGCTCCTTCCGCATATCGAGTCTCCGATGCTTTTCCCTTTGGCCCGATTCAAGGACCATCCGATGCCGGACGTCGAACAGCACTCCCATTGGGATCAGTGGGTCGAGGCCTGTTTGGGCCGCGATCGGACTTCCGCCGCCTTCGGCTATTCCGGCCCGCTGACGGAAACCGTTTTGCTCGGCAGCGTGGCGGTGCGGTTTCCGAACACCACCCTCGCGTGGAACTCCGCGGACCTGGCTTTCCCCAATCATCCCGCCGCCAATATCCACCTGCGCCGCACCTATCGCACCGGCTGGGGGAACGCGGAACTATGAGGAGTAAAAGCCACCGGGGCATCAGACCCACTGCGAATGGACGCGTCCGCGCCGGAACCTCCCCCTGATCCGGGTCACGCCCCGGGAATATCCGGCGGGCAAACGTCCTACCGTTTGGCGACCGGCTTGCGGGCCCGCACGACCCCCTCGTCCGTGCCGCCCTGAATGAACCTGCTGTAGGCGCTCGGTGAAACCCCCTTTGCCTTCTTGAAGGCACGGCTAAACGCGAAGATCGACACGAACCCGCAGGCTTTCGCGATGCTCTCGATACTGCCGCGGTCCTGGTCGGTCAGCAGGGAGGCGGCGAGCGACAGCCGGGAATCCCTCATGTAGCCGCCCAGGCTGACTCCGAGTTCCCTGCGAAAAACCGCGCGAAGATGACTGATCGAATAGCCGGTGTGCCTGGCCAGATCGGCGATGGTCAGGGGCTGGTTGATGTGCGCGCGGACAAAGCGGTTGATCGATTGCAGGATCGCACCCTTCGGATCGTCGTCCCGGCGGTCCCGGCTGACCGCGCAATCCGCGGGCCGCGCGGCCGGCAGGCGTTGAAGAAATTCCGACACCCCCATGATGAGGTTGAAACTGCGTTCCGCACCCGGCGACCGCGCCAGATAATCGTTCATCAGCTCCAGGAGAAATCTCCCCTCCGCCGCCCCGATGGTCCGGGGGGAATTGCGCAGCGCCCGGATCCGCTCGGGCCTGGCCAGCTCGAACGTGATGAAGAGCCAGGTTATCTCGTCCCCTTCGATCTCGAGGTAGTGATGGAACTGGTGGGGAAAAACCAGAAACACCTGTCCGGGGGCCAGCGTATAACCCACGCCATCCACGTGAATGCGCCCGCTCTTCCGCAGCGGAATCACCAGCACAAAACGGTGGTGGTAGTTGTGAGTGACCCCGTGCGGCTTGAGCATCCGGGTCGAAGTCCGCTTGAAAACAACCACGTTCTCGGCGATCAAAAGGTCCTCCAGCCTCGCGCCTGAAAAAAGGTCGACCGGATTGACCAGCTCGCGGATCGCCTCGCCGATCTTTCGACCGAAATCAGGTTTGCGGCGCGACGGCCGGGATGGGCGGGAGGAAGGTGACATCGATGATTGCGCCAATGGGCCGGAGCAGTTGACAGGATCGCGGGGTCAGGTATTCCCGGCCAGGCGCGAAAGCACATCCTGCTTGAACCGTTCGATCAACGTGACGGTGAATTCAGCGAGGGAGAGCGAAGGATCCGCGACCAGGGGAGTCAGATCCATCGCCCAGGTGATGCCGGCGAACCTGTCCGTGGCGTGGGACGTGTGATACGTGGCGTGCGCGACCCGGCGGCCGGCGGTGGCGAGATCATAGCGTTTGCCTCCGGTGATCTGCGAATCGAACACGCCGACGACCGAGGCCGCGACATTGGGATAGGCCCCCACATCGAGCACCTGTTTGTCGGTGTCCACCATCCAGTCGAGATCCCGCCAGACTTCGCAGCCCAGCACCCGCTTCGGGCGTTTCTCCGGCGGAAGCGCGCGCAACGCCCGGATGCCCTGCGCCATGACCGCGACGTGGGTGTCGTGCTTGTCGGCCGGCTGATGCAGATAGACCACTTCCGCATTCGCCGCGGAAAATATCGCCGCCAGATCCGATTGCACCGCCGCGTGGCCCGGTTTCTTCACGTCCGAACTGGGGTGCGCCAGCTGGAGTTGGATCGAATAATCGCCGACATAGGCTGCCTTGCGCTGCTCGCGGCGGCGCACGTCCAGCATCTCGGCATCGGTATAATTTGCGTAGGGCCCGGTGCGCGGACTGCCCGCGCCATTGGTCACGACGACCCCGGAGAACCAACGGTCGTTGCGGCCGAAGCATTCGGCGATGCCGTGGTAGGCCATGATTTCTATGTCGTCCTGATGCGCGACAACCGCGAGATGCGTCGTGCGGGCAAGGGCCGCCTCCGGAGAGAGGGCGGAATCGGGAACGAAAACGTCGGCTTGGGGATGGGAGAATCGCATGAGAGGAACGGGTTGGTTTTACTTTTCTATTCGAGGCAAACTGGCCGCGGCCACGGCCTGGCCGTGACGCTTGTCCTTTTCATCGGGAGTGCGCAGATGGACTTTTTCCGCCAGCGCGGGAAACCCGGCGCGAAGCACCTCGCCAGCCCGGGCGAGGATGAGCCCTCCGCCCGCGCCGGAAGTGACCCGGCCAAGGATGAGAAGATTCCGAATTTCGTAGAAATCGGCGTAGTGCGCCACCGCGTAGCCGAAGCAAGTGCCGATCGATTCAAAAATCGCGCGGGCCCGGGCATCGCCCCGCCCCATCGCGGCCTGGACCTCGACCAGCCGTTCCGGAAGAGGCTGCGACGCCGGAAAATCGAATCCGGCGCGCACCGCAAGCCGCGCGACTCCCTGCTGCGAAAAATATTGCACGCCGCAGCCGGCATCGCCCGACCATTCGTCGCGCGGAGCGTCGGCGCGATAATCCACCGGGGCGAACGCGAGCTCATTCAGCCAGGGCGTGATGTTGCCGGCGGAAGTGACGTAGCCGGCCGCCTGACTGGTGCCGAGGGAAACGCCGAGGACCGCGTTCCCGTTCATCGACATCGATCCCGCCAGCGCCGTGACCTCGCCGTCGTTGGCCACCTCGAAGGGAACGCCGCCCCAACGCTCCTGCAGCGTGATAAACATCCGCCGGATGTGCTTTTCAAACTGGTCGGCCGGTACGCCGCGGAAAAGCGAGGCGACGCGCACCTCGTTGTTCACATAGACACCTGCCGCGCTGCCGCCGATCGCGTCCACCCTCGGCAGATGAGCCGCGGCGCGGGCGAGCGTGTCCTGCACGCCCGCGATGTGGTAGGCGGGGTCTTTCTGGAAATAAGGATCCCAGGCGATTTCTTCCGAGTAAACGACCTTGCCATCGATCAAGGCGGCGGCCTTGCGGTCGCTGCCTCCGAGGTCGAAGCCGATGCGGCAGCCGTCGAGATTGCGCCCGATGGCGAGGGTTCCGGCTTCGTCGGCCGGCATCCGGGCAGAGGAAGCGGCTTCGATCGAAAATGGACGGCCATAGACCTGTCCGCCCATGAACGCGTGGTCAAAGGCACGCGCGCCTTCCGGACTGTAGATGCGGATCAACTCCGGCACGAGTTCGTCGGCTCCGGCCACGAGCACACGATACCCTCCCCGTTGCCAAAGCAGGAACTTCAACAACCGCTCCACATAGCGCAGCGTGAGCGAAGCCGCCAGATGATTGGGGGAAAGCACGGAGGTCCGATGGACGGAAGCCCCGCCATCGGGACGGATGAGCGCGATCGACAGCGGCCGCGCCGCCGCGTCTCCGGCCACCAACCCGGCATAGGCGCGATTCCACAGGATCGCGGGAAGAAATCCGGGATCCAGGGACGGCCGGAACGCGGGAGCCAGTTGTCGCGTGAAATTATCCATTGGCGGATATTTGGGCGCCCGCCCCGTTGCGGTCCCAGAGCCGGTTGATCACGAAGAGCAACACCGCCGCGCTGACCACAAACGCACCGGCAAGCAGGAACGCGAGCGTCATCCGCCCATAAAGAAATTGGCCGATCGCGAACAGGGACGACCAGATCGCCAGACAGCCGGCGATCCAGCCCAAGGTCGCCATCCCCATGTGATCACCGTGCCGGGCCGCCTCCGCTTCGGACACTCCCGCCTCCTGCCGGATCCGCTTCCACCCCGGACCCGAGGGCCGCACTTTCAGGTAGAATTCGACCAGCTTTTCCAAGCGGGTGGGCGAACTGACAAAAGCCGCGACCAGCCAGCAAACCGTGGTGGCCGCGACCGAATAGATCACGGTGTTGGCGAAAGGCTGCGCGTGCCCCGTCTTCCTCATGACAAAGAACACGACCGAAATCGTGAAGGAACCGGCCATCGCCACGACCTCGCACCACGCGTTGATCCGCCACCAGAACCACCGCAGCAGATAGAGCAGGCCGGTGCCGGCGCCAATCGAGATGAGCACCTCGAAGGCATCCTGCGCCGACTCCAGCATCAGGCTGAGCAGCGCGGCGACAACATAGAGCCCCGCCGTGCAGGCACGCCCCACGTTCACATAGTGCCTTTCGTCGCGGCCAGGGGCGACGAAACGCCGGTAAAAATCGTGCACCAGATAGGACGAGCCCCAGTTGAGGTGCGTCAGGATCGTGGAGGAGTTGGCGGCAATGAGTCCGCCAACCATCAATCCGACGAAACCTGTCGGCAGGAATTTCAGCATGGCGGGAAATGCGCTGTCGTGGCCGATCAGGCGCGGGTCGGCCGCCGGGAACGCCGCCTGAATGTCCTTCAATTCCGGGAAAATGACGATCGAGCACAGCGCCGTGATGATCCACGGCCACGGACGCAGGACGTAATGCGCGAGATTGAAGAACAGGGTGCCGCCCAGTGCGTCCTTCTCGGACTTCGAGGCAAGCATCCGCTGGGCGATATAACTGCCGCCGCCGGGTTCGGAGCCCGGATACCAGTTGGCCCACCAACCGATGGTGATCGGCACGATGAAGATCATCAGCGCGAGTTCGCTCATCGAAAAATTGGGCAGGATGTCCAGCAGCGGCTGGCCGCGGCCGTCCAGGGGTGAAATCACCGGCTGGGCGCCCGCGGTGAAGTTGACTTGCTGCGTGCCGAGCACGCTCACGAGCTTGTGCAGGCCCGCCAGGGCGCCGTCGCCGACGCCGGTGTGCCGGGCGACCTCCACCAGGCCGAAGTACGCCGCCGCGATGACCGCGGTCATCTTGATAAAGAACTGCACCATATCGATGACGAGCACCCCCCACAGGCCGGAGTGGGCGGCAAAGACGACATTGAGCACGCCGCAGATCACGATCGTCTGCCACGGCGGCATCCCAAAGAGAATGTTGGCGATCTTGCACGCCGCCAGCGTCACCATCCCCATGATGAAACAGTTGAAGAACAGCCCGAGGTAGATCGCGCGGAAGCCGCGCACGATCGACGCGGCCCGGCCGGAGTAGCGCAATTCATAGAACTCCAGATCGGTCATGACGCCCGACCGCCGCCAGAGTCGCGCGAAGAAAAACACCGTCGCTACGCCCGTGAGCACAAAGGACCACCATTGCCAGTTGCCCGCCACGCCGTATTGCCGGACCTGCTGCGTCACCCAGTTCGGCGTGTCGCTGCTGAAGGTCGTGGCGACCATGGACAATCCGGCGAGCCACCAGGGCACCGAGCGGCCCGACGCGAAAAACTCGGTCGTGCTTTTCCCCGCACGTTTGCCGAAAAACAGCGCGGGCACAAAACAGACCAGCACGGAGGCCACTATCACGATCCAATCGAGGGGGAGGAGTTTCATGGGGTATGGGGAGGAGGGAAGATTCAGGGATCGTAGCGTCGGAACGCCTCGATGGCCTCGTACTCCGCCAGACCGAGCTGGTCGTAGCGCCGGGCGATCGCCCGGTTGTGCTGTTCGGCCTGCTGCCAGGATTCGTGCAGCCCGGCGGCCACCACCGGACTCTGGCTGCGCTGGCTCTTGTGGTGATAGATGGCCTGGATTTTCTGGGTGAGCTCCCGGGGACTGAAGGGCACCGCCATTTCGATCTCGGCCGGCTCCCATTCGCGGTCGGGGCCGCGATACAGCCACACGCGACAATCGGCCCGCCAATCCTCGCCGACGTTCATGGCCAGCGCCCGGCGCAGCACCTCAAAACACACGGCGGCAACGGAGCTCGGATCGGCCGAGTGTCCGGTGGCGAAGATCTGGTGCGGCTTCACTTCGCGCAAAAGCGCGGCCACCGCGGCCACATCGGGATCGCCGATGCGAAACTGCCGGTAGCGGCCTTGCTCATAGAACGGCAGGTCGAGGAATCGCGCGCGGTCGGGGGCGACTCCGCAGGCCTGGAGGGAGGCGCGCGCCTCGCCGCGGCGCAACACGCCCTTGAGCCGGCGGACTTCCGGCGTATCGCTGTCGAACGCGGTCTTTGCGCCGAGTTGCCGGCGCACCGTCCGGGCAAACTTCGTTTCCTCGCCCGTGCCGGCGAGTTCGATCACGAGTTCGGCCGCCATCGCGGCCTCCTCGTCGGGCACCCCGAGGTTGCCGGAAGTAAGATAGACGACGGTCAGCTCATGCCCCTGGTCCGCCAGGCGGCGCAGGGTGCCGCCCATGCCGAGCACGTCGTCCGAAGGCTCCGGGCTGAAAACAATCACGCGTTTTTGCGGAGGAAACGCGCGTTCCGGCCGGTGGGTGTCATCGGCATCGGGTTTTCCGCCCGGCCATCCCGTGATCGTATGCTGGAGTTCGTTGAAGATCCGAATATTCAACCCATAGGCGGGCCCCTGCTCCGTGAGCAGATCGGCCATGCCATGCTCGCTGTAGTCCTCCTCAAGCAGTTTGAGCACGGGTTTGCCGACCGTTTTGGAAAGCCAGACGACCGCCCGGCGGGCGACTGCCGGAGTCCAGTCAACGGTACCGACAAGCCACGGATGGCATTGGCGCGTGAGTTCGCCCGCAGCCGCGGCATCGAGGTGGAATTCCACCGCCGGATGTCCCTGGAGAAAACTGGCGGGCAACGCGTCGGTCGGAGGATTCTCAACCGCACCGGCCAGCACCCGGGCCTTTCCCTCGCCCCAGGCAAGCAGAAGGATGCGGCGCGCGTCGAGAATCGTTCCCACCCCCATCGTGATCGCGTGGCGCGGCACATTCTTTTCCCCGAGGAAATCGCGGGCGGCGTCACGCCGCGTGAGCGCGTCGAGCGTGACGAGCCGGGTGCGCGAATCGCGGCCCGATCCGGGTTCGTTGAAACCGATGTGCCCCGTGCGGCCGATGCCGAGGATCTGCACGTCGAGTCCGCCGGCGGCGCGGATCTTTTCCTCGTAGGCGCCGCACCAGGCGAAAACCTCCGCGCGCGGCACGGTGCCGTCGGGGATGTGGATGTTGGCCGGCGGAATGTCGAGATGGTCGAAAAGCTGCTCGTGCATGAAACGCCAGTAGCTCTCGGGATGAGTGCGCGGCAGACCGTGGTATTCGTCGAGGTTGAACGTGACGACGTTCCTGAAACTCAGCTTTTCCTCGCGATGCAGCCGGATGAGCTGGCGATACAGACGCACCGGAGTCGAGCCGGTGGCGAGGCCCAGCACCGTGGGGCGCCCGGCATCGTTGTTGCGACGAATCAACGCCGCCAGTTCGCCGGCCACCAGGGCGCTGGCGGCGTCGGCGTCGGCATGAATGGTGGTGCGAATGCGTTCGCGCTGCTGGGATTCGGAAACGGGATGGTTCATGGGGTCAGGCGGGGGAGGATTGGGAATCGCGAAAATAGGCCAGCGTCTCGGCCAGCCCGGCATCGAGCGAGCTAACCGGGCGGAAGCCCGCGCTCCGCAGCGCCCCGACATCGGCCCGCGAGTGGCGCACATCACCCGCCCGTTCGGGCTCGTGAAGAATAGTGGAGCGGGAGCCGGCTTGGGCGATGATCCGCCGCGCCAATTCCAAGACGGTGATCTGGCCGCCATAGCCCGCATTGAAGACACCGGTGAGTCCGGGGGTGGTCGCGGCGAAGAGATTGGCGGCGGCAATGTCCTTTACGTAGATGAAATCCCGGGTTTGTCCGCCGTCGCCATGGATCGTGATCGGCCGGTGGGCGAGAGCCCGCTGCATGAAGATCGGAACCGCCGCGGCGTAGGCGCTGCCCGGATCCTGCCGCGGACCGAACACGTTGAAGAAACGCAGGGCCACCGTTTCCAGGCGGCCGGCCTCGGTGAACTGCCGGCAATAGTATTCGCCGTCGAGCTTCGTCACCGCGTACGGACTGCGCGGCTCCGGCAGCATCGTCTCGATCTTGGGCACAACCGGGTTGTTCCCATAGATGGCGGCGGACGAACTGAGGCAAAGCTTGCGCACCCCGGCGGTGGCGGCCTCCTCAAGCACGTTAAGCAGTCCGGTCACGTTGAGCTCGACGCACTCGTGGGGACGATCCACCGATTCCGGCACGCTGATCATGGCCGCGAGGTGAAAGACATAGTCCACCCCTTGCACGGCGGCCCGCACCGCCGCGCGATCGAGGATCGAGCCCTCGATGAAATCGACCGTCAGGCCGTCGAGGTTGCGCCGGTAGCCGGTGCGCAGGTTGTCGAGCACGCGCACCTCGGCGCGTCCCTGCAACAACTCGGCGATGTGACTGCCGATAAATCCGGCTCCGCCGGTGATAAGTACTTTCATTCAGGAATTTCCCTTAATGGCCGGCGGGATGGGCAGCCAGGTTGTTGAAAACACTGTCGGCCATGAACTGCATCGCGGATTCCTGCCGCTCGATGCTGGCGACCAGCGCAAATTGCGTCCGGCAGCGGTCGAGATTGTGCCCCGGGTGATGGATTTTGAAATAGACGTCCCCTTCCAGATAATCGGTGAGAAACCGCAAGCCGATCTCGTAGGTGATGAGTTTGCCGGAGAAGACAAGATGCGCGCGCTCGGCGGCGTTGAGAAAAGCTCCCGCGGACAACGCGTAGCCGGTCAGCAGGCCCTCGAAAATATCCATGCGCATCGCGACCTTGGTGACATCGCGCTCGTCTTCCGCGGCGGCGTTCGTCGCCGAACGTACCATGTCGCCGAAATCATAAAGCGCCAGCCCGGGCATGACCGTATCGAGATCGATCACGCATATCCCCCTGGCGGTGGCGTCGTCGAGCATCACGTTGTTGAATTTCGTGTCATTGTGCGTGATGCGCTCGGGGACGTCGCCGCGCGCCAGCAAATCGGGCAGTACATCGCTCAGGCGCTCACGGGCGAGCGCGAAGTCAATCTCCGCCCGGACCCCGCGGGCGCGGCCGTGGGGATCGGCGGCCACGGCGCGCCGCAAGGCCTCGAAACGGGCGCGCGTATCGTGAAACGCCGGGATCGTCTCGTGCAGCCGGCCACCCGGCAGATCGACGAGCGCCCGCTGGAATTCGCCGAAGGCCCGGGCCGCTTCGCAGGCCTGCCGCGGGTTCCCGACCAGATCGTAGGTTCGCGCCTTCTCGATGAAAAGATAGCACCGCCAGATCGCGCCGGCGGCGTCGCAATGCCACGCGCCACCCTCCCGCGTGCCGACCAGGGTGAGCGCGCGTCGCGAATCGACCGGGACGGCGGAGGCGGCGGAGCGCGTCATGTGACTGGTCACCCGCTGGATGTTCTCCATCAATGCCGGCACATTCTTGAATACCCGGTCGTTGATGCGCTGGAGAATATACCGCACCGGCCGCCCGGCTTGATCCAGGGTGACGGCAAAGGTATCGTTGATATGGCCGCTGCCATAGGGGGCGCCTTCGACGTAAAGGCCATGCAACTGGAAAGCAGCGACGACGGCG
>Ga0164241_10003229_pt1 | contig 16744 bp, 13 predicted proteins | sample OricomyardsoilBY_FD_108780 | JGI IMG/M metagenome (GOLD analysis project Ga0164241, IMG submission 108780) | Backyard soil microbial communities from Emeryville, California, USA - Original compost - Back yard soil (BY) | ecosystem: Environmental > Terrestrial > Soil > Unclassified | place: USA... | reverse complement strand
GCGGCGCGCCGAGCTTCAGGATCCGTCTCGAGCTTCGAGAGCAGCTCGAGTACTTCGCAGCGCTCGCCGGCGCGGTCCGTCTCTTGGAGGAGCGACGCCAAGACTCGCGCGACCTGGAGGGCGGCGGTCGGGTCGAGACCCGGTTGGCCGAGGACGCGCTGGTAGAGATCGATCGCTTTGCCCGGCGCGCGGAGCGGACCCCGTTGCACCTCCGCGGCCTCGATCAAAAGGTCGGCTTCGAGCGCACGATCGCCTGCGCGACCCGCCGCGTTTGTCAGCACCTTCGCGCGTCGATCGTGCTTCCCGAGTCGTTCGGCCACGTCGGCCAGCGTCTTTCGATGCGAGCCCTCTGCGGGCTCGAGCGCCACGAGCGCAGACAGCGCGTCGAGCGCGCCCGCGTCGTTCTTCAGTGTCTCGAGCTCCAGACCGACGATCTCTCGGTAGAGCACGGCGCGTTCGGCGTCGCTGCGGATCCCCGCCAGCTCGGCCTCCAAGACTCGCACGAGATCACGAGACCGACCCGCTGCGGCGTAGCGCGGCTTCAGGAGGAGCGCTGCGCGCCGACGCGGCGAGCTCACCGGCGTCGCATCACCCGCGGCAGGCGGAGGGATCGTCTGCGAGGTCGGCGGCGGGAGAGAGCGTGCAGGCGTCGCGAAGACGCGCTCGAGCAGCTCGATCGCCGCGGCGTCGTCCGCGTCGACCGCGAGCATCTCCTCGACCATGGACAGTGCGCCGGCGTGATCGTCGGTCGAGAGCAGCGCCGTCGCGATCTTCGCGCGGAGCGCCTGCGCCTCTGGTTTTGGCGCGAGGGGGATGCGCTCGCGATAGAGCGTGACGAGCGCTTCGTGGTTGTTCGCGCGCTCGTAGAGCTTCTCGAGGGCTGCGCGAGTCTTGTCGTCCTTGCGTGCTGCGTAGATCTCCTCGACGTATCGAGTCGCGCGCGGCATGTCCTTCGCGAAGTCGCGTGCGACGCGCGCCGCATCGTCCAAGAGAAACAGCCGGGCGCCCGTATCGGTCGTCGCCGCAAGCGCCGTGTCGAAGAGCGCGAGCAGATCGCCCCAGCGCTCTTCTGCTGCGTGCGTGAGCTTCAGTCGATCGACGACCCAAGCTTGCGACGGCGCGGCGGCGAACACCGACGCGACGAGGCTCACCACGACGGACGGCTCTTCGCCCCAGTTGTCGTGAAAGTCGACCGCGCGCTTGCCGAGCACCGCGGCGAGCTCGGGGCGCGCGGCAAGGACGTCTCGGTAAATCGTGGCGACGTCAGAGGAGCGCTCTTCGGTCTCCGCCAACTCTTCGAGACGTGTCCACGTCTCGAGATCGTCGGGCGCTAATTGAACGGCCTTCGCGACACGATCAAGCTCGGTTTCCGGCGGATCTCGGTCCGACCGGGCCTTCTTCTTCGGTCCAGCCATTCGGAAACGAATGGTGGACGTTCGCTCCTTTCACCGCAAGTTCTCGGAGCCTAGCCGGATCGCCTCGGGCGACGTTTCCGTCGGATGCGTAGCTCGAAGCACGGCGACACCCACCGTGTGGCGGCGTATATCCTCGCTCGATGAGGCAAGCTGTGGCGATTGCGCTCGGGCTCGCGCTCGTCCTCGTGGCGGTTGCGAGCGACGCTTCTCCGAAACGCACCGTGGTCGATCGAATCGTCGCGGTCGTCGACGGCGACGTCATCACCAAGAGCGAGCTCGACCGACTCGTCGCGCCGGTAGAGAAGAAGGTGCGCGCGGACAACGAGGGCAGGCCGGACGACACCGCGGCGGTCCTCGCGCGGGTTCGCCCAGAAGGGCTCACGTCGCTCATCGAGCGCCACCTCTTCCTGCAAGAGGGGGAGCGTCGGAAGATCGACGTGACGAAAGCCGAGATCGATGCCGCCGTGGCAGCGGTCGCTGCGCAGAACAACGTCACCCTCCCCGAGCTCATGAAGCTGGTTCAGGACAGCGGAATGGACGTCGAGCAGTACCGCCACGAGCTACGTGGTCAGCTCCTCGAGGGTCGCCTCATCTCGATCGACATGCCGACGCGCCACCCGGAATGGAAGGTGTTGCCGCGTGACGTTCAAGTCGAGCGCATGGCGCAAGATCGCACCGAGTACCTGAACGAGCTGCGGGCGAAGGCGTTCATCGAGGTGCGCCTTTGAGGTGGTCGCTCGGCGCCGCGGCGATCTTTCTCGGCGCCTGCGCATCTGCTGCCCCGGACGAGATCACGACGACGCACGTCGCGTCTACTTCGGCACGACCGGACGATACCCACCCGCTCTCGCGAGCGGAGACCGTGACGTGCTCTCGGGCGTCGCCGACGAACCCGACCTTCTTGGTCGCCGTGACGCTGCGTGGGATTGCAGACAAATCCACGTGCTCGAAGATCGCGTCCTTCGCCGGCGCGCCAATCGACGCCGTCACGATCGAGTCCGACATCCATGCGCTCTACGCGACCGGCAAGGTCCAGGACGTCGTAGTCGCGACCGAAGAAGAGGCCGGACAGACGACGCTCGTCTTCGACGTGGTGCAGCGACCGCGCTTGGCCGCGCTCACGATCGAAGGAGCGCCGAAGGGCGTCGACGCGGACGCCGCCATCGGCGACCACCCGGGGCGGTTCGATGTGCTTTGGGAGCGCGGCGCAGAGGCGCGCATCTTGGACGCGCTCCAGACCGAAGGCTTCCGCCATGCGACCGTCGGTCACGACGTGAAGCTGGTTCCGGGGAAGGGCGCCGAGGTGCGCATCACGATCGTCCCAGGTGCGATCTTGACGCTCGGCGCTGTGCGCTTCGAGGGCCTGTCGAAGGCAAACGACACCTTTCTCCGCGCGCCGCTCCTGCTTCGACCAGGCGCGCCGGTGCCCGCCGACGTGGTCGAGCGCGACGGGCTCGTCGTCCAGGCCGGCCTCTACGACTTGGGCCTGGTCGAGTCGTCCGTCGCGACACGCACCGAAGAGAACCCGACGGCCGGAACGGTGGACGTCGTCTTCACCGTCACAGAGGGCCCGCAGTATTCGCTTGGCCGGGTCCGAGTGAAGGGACCTCGCGCGTTCGAGCCGGCGCGGTACAAGCGCGCGCTCGCTCCGCTGAAGTCCGGCGCGATGTTCGTTCGAACGACCGTCGCGAACGTCGTTCAGGATCTCGAATCGATCCACCGCGAAGCCGACGCGCCTGCGCACGTCGACGTCGAGACGCGGCTCGACCCGAAGAAGCACGTGATCGACGTCGATCTCGTCATCCAGTAGCGGTGCGATAGGCTCGACTTTGGTGGGAACACTCGCGGGGGATTGGCTGCCAGCCGGGCACATGCTCGGTGACCGATATCGAATCGAAGAGCCGCTCGGCGCCGGCGGCTTCGGACAGGTCTATCGCGCCGTTCAGCTTCCGCTCGAGCGGCATGTCGCCGTGAAGCTCTTGCCGCCCGCGGCGCTGGCTTCGAGCGAACGGCTGGCCAGGTTCGAGCGCGAGGCAGAGCTCGCGCAGCGACTCGAGCATCCGAACACCGTGCGCATGCTCGACTACGGCGTCTCGGCAGACGGCGCGCCGTTCCTCGTCATGGAGCTGCTCCGCGGAGAAACGCTGCGCACGCTGCTCGATCGCGAGGGCGGTCAATCCGTCGCGCGCACGGCGATCATCGCGTGCGACGTGCTGAAATCGCTGATGGAGGCGCACGCGCTCGGCATCGTGCATCGCGACGTGAAGCCCGCGAACATCTTCCTCACGGCCTACGCAGGAGAGCCGCTCTTCGCGCGTCTCCTCGACTTCGGCGTCGCGAAGCAGCTCGATCCGGCCGCGCCCGCCTCGATCCGCCGCCCGTCGCTCGACACCTCGAAGAGCGGGGCGCTGACGCACGACAGCCAGGTGATGGGTACGCCGCGCTACATGGCGCCCGAGCAGGTCGCGGGCGAGACGATCGGTCCGCCGGCCGATTTGCATGCGCTCGGCCTGACGCTCGCCGAGGCTCTTACGGGGCGTCCGGTCTACGGCGACGAAGATCCGATCGAGGTGTGCCTCGCGCACATGTCCGAAGATCCGGTGCCGCTGGATGCGCTCGTCACGGGCTCGGCGCTCGGCGCGATCATTGGACGTGCCGTCGCGAAGCGCATCGAAGATCGGTTCGTCTCGGCGGAAGAAATGCTTCAGGCGATCGAGGCGCTGCGCGCGACGCTCACCTCGTCCGCCCACAATCATCCGGCGGCGATTGTTGGCGGCGGCGCGGCCGGCCCGAGCGAAACCGCGGCGACACAAGCGACGCCCCCGCTCAGTCGAAAGCTCGCGAAGGACACGACCAGCGTCGGCGTCGATTGGTCCGCCGAGACGGAGCGCACGCCACCGACCGCGGTGGGTCGCTGGACGGCGCGCTGGAAAATCGCCGTCGCGGTCGGTTGCGTCGCCGCGTTGGCGAGCGGCGCGGCGATCGCGCTGCGAAGTCGAAGCGTGGACGACGCGCGAGGCCCCGCGCCGAGCGCGACGACGTCTGCGTCGAGCGCGATGGTCGTCCCGAGTGAGCCGGGCGCGTCGGCATCCACCTCGGCGCACCCGGCGTCGCCTCCGACAGAGCCGGGTTCTCCGGCGGCGCCTTCCGCTCGCTGAGGCTCGAGATCGCCGGCCCGAACGGTCACTCGGCCGCACGAACCTGACGCCGCAGCGTCAGTCCTTCTTCGCGAGCCAGCGTCGAACGAACGCCTCTTCCTTCTCCCACGACGTCTTCAGCTGCTTCTCCGCGGTGCCCTCGATGAGGCCGCCCAGGCCGAAGACCTTGCAGTCGAAGGTCACCTCGTCACGCCGTCGAACGCGGTCGTCGCCGAGCGCCTCGAGTCGCGTGACGCCCTCTGTCCGCAGTTTGTCGCCGAGCGCGTTCGGGATCATCGAGAAACGCCACTCGTTCTTCTCGCGATCGAGCGTCGCTCGCTCTTCGTAGCCGAAGCGATCGCCGAGGAGCTTCGCGACGGCGGCGGGCGCGTCCATCTTCGGCACGGCGCGGAGCGAGCGCGTCGTGTCCGTCTTCTTCAAGATCTCGAGCTCGCGGAACTCCATCCCGTCGAGGTGCACGCCGCGGATGAACGCGTCGTCGAAGAACATGCTCCAGACCGTGTTCGCGTCGCAGTCGAGCGTGAGCGTGCGAGTCACCTTGCGCATGACGGCGTCGTAGCAGGGGAGACTCGGCCCGAAAACAACGAGAGCGCGAGCCCCTCGAAAGGACTCGCGCTCATGGTGTCTCGCGCGGGTCGTCCCGCGCGCGTTCTCAGTGCTTCAGCGGCAAGCGGCGGGGACGCCTGCGCCCAGGAGCAGCGCGCGGACCTGACCGAGGGCGGCCGCGCCCTGCGGGTTCGAGCGGAGCGCGTCGCAAGCGCCCGCGGCGGCGAGGTACGCACCCTGCTGCTGCGGTGGCGCCGACTTCGCGTTCTGGCGGAGCGCCGAGCAGCACGCCGAGACGCCGTCGCCCGTGCCAGTCGCTGCCTTCGCGGCGGCGCGCATCGAGCCGAAGACGCTGGTGGCGTCGCCGTCCGCGTCCCACGAGCCGACGACCACGAGGCCCTCGGCCGTCATCATCGCGGCCTTCGCCTGGCCGGCGCCGCGGCTGCAAAGACCATCGGCGGCCTGCGCTGCGAGCTTGTCTTTTCCGACCGTGACGGCTTCCGGAGCTGCCCACTGGCAGTTCGTCAGGCCAGCTGCGGCCGCGGCGGCGTCTGCCTTGGTCGCGTCGCCCGGGCCGACCGAGACGCGCGCCTTCTCGTCGGTCGAGGTCGCGAAGCTGATCGCGCCCTTCGTGAGCTTCCATTCCTTCGGGACCTGGACGGTGGCCTTCGCGCCGGTGCTCGTGACCGAGACGCCGGTGATGCCGTCGGAGCGGTTGTCGAGCTCGGCCTTCACGCGTGCTTCCATGCCGGCCGGCATCGGCGGCTTGCCGTCGTCGATGGCGAGCGTCGCGCTCGGGACCGGGGTGGGCGTCGGCGCCGGAGTGGGGGCCGCCGCGGTCTCCTTCGTCGTCTTCTTCGTCCCGTCGTCGTCTTCCGAGTCCTTCGAGCCGCAGCCGCCCGCAAGCACGAGGAATGAAGCGAACATACAGACGCCAATGCGCACGTTCATGGGAGTTCTCCTAACGTTCCTTTGCAACGACGAACCCGGGCAGTCGCTACCAATCGGTTGCCGTTGTCAAGTACGACGTACGAGACCGGCGGTTCGAGCTAAGTCGTTCGCGACGTGGGTACACGAGGCAGGGGCGGGTTGCCAAGCCCGAGACGCGCATACCTCTGCGCATGCGTACCGAGGTCGGACCCACGATCGGGACCGCGGCGTCGACTACTCGATGACGAGCTCGACGGATTCGCTCTCGTCGATCCCGTGGAGCTGACGCGGAATGGCCGTAAAGAGCGCCGAGATCTCCTTCGCGTCGGGGTGCTTGTCGCCGCGCTTCGGTAGATCGCGGGCGATCGCCGTCAGGTCTTTGATCTGGTCGTGCGACAGCGCGAGCTTGTTCGCGAGCTCGGAGAGCAGGGCCTCTTCCTTCGGGTCGACGTTCTCGTCGGCGCCGGCCATCCACGTCGCGGCGACGAAGGCGAACGCGCGATCGTGCTCGCTGACGGTGTCGAACAAGAGCTGGTCGAGCGGCGCGGCCTTCTTCATCAGCTCTTCGAGGCGTTCGCGCAGCTCCTTCGGCAGGTTGAACACGTCCGCGGCGCCGCGAATGGCATCCTTCTCGGTATCCGCCAGCGTGCCGTCCGCCCACGCCATCGCGATGAGCAGGGCCAGAGTCTCGGTGCATGCGTGGACGCCGATGGTGAGCCGCTTCATGGTCGTGCCTCCTCCTGGCCCAGGCTCGCGCCTGAGCGTTCTCCGACGACTATCATGGTCTGACGCGGGGCGCGCGGCGTAGGTCGTCGGGGCGGGTCGAGGAAGAGCGGTACGCGTGAGTCCCGAAGAAGCACAGCATTCGGAGCCTACCCCGCCCGCGTCGCGGCGCCGCAGCAACGCCTGGCGAATCGCGATCATGGCGTTCGTGGTGCTCGTGCTCGGCGCCTCGGCGGTGTTCGGGTTCGTCGCGTGGGATCAGTGGTACCGCTACGGCTGGCCGGTCGCCGGCACGGAGCGCCCTGCGGCGTTCGTGATTCGGGGCGACTCGATGGGCCTCCTTCGCTTCGCCGGCGAAGGCTCGGTCGAGGTCGCCGTGCTCGACCTGAAGAGCGATTCGACCGCGGTCGTCTACTCGGGCGCAGGCGACGGGCGAGCGATCGCGATGGACGACGATTGGGTCGTCTGGTCCGCGTGCGACGAGAGGGGTGTCATGCCTTGTGCAGGGCACACGTTCGCGACGAAGCGCGACGGCGGAGCGCCACATGAAGTCTTCGCACAGGCGCTGTCGCCGATCGTCGCGATGGGCGGGGCGGTCTACGGCCTCGACGTTCGAGGAAACCTCTACGGCGGAACGCCCGACGCCGTGCTCGCGCCCGTCCCCGTCTCTGGTGAAGCGCACGCGCTCGCGTCGACAGAGGACGACCTCTACGTGCTCAGCAACGCAAGCCTCGAGGTTCGAGAGAAGGGCGGCGAGCTCCGTTCGATTGGTCCCGGATGCGCGAATGGCGGCAAGCTCACGGCTACAGACCGCGGCGTCTACGTCGCCTGCGAGAGTCTCGTCGGGCCGGACCCGATCGACCTGGTCCCGCTCGACGGATCGGCTCGTTTGCACATCGGCGACGCGATCAAGGTCGAGGCGCTTCAGAGCACGCCGCGCGGGCTCGTCGTCATCTTCGAGACACCCGATCCGGAGCAGCCCGGATCGAGCGCGAGCACGCTGGGGATTTTTCCGAAGCCCGGCGCTCCGTTGAGCGTGCTCCTCGATCGATCCGGCTGGGGCCCGCTCGGCGTCTACGACGGAAAGCTCTACTTGCTCGAATATCGCGCGCTCGCCGTTCGGAGGCTGCCCTAACGGGCCGGGTTGGACCGCGCGGCGATTCGCGCCGCGCTCGGCCCGATCACGTCCGCCGAGCGCCTGCGACCTTTGCCCCCTCCAGCGCGTCGTCCGGCGACGCCTCGCGAAGATCGGCGTCGCGCAGATCTGCTCCGTGAAACGCTGCGCCCCCGAGCCGAGCGCGGCGAAGCGTCGCGCCGCGCAGCATCGCCCCTTCGAGGTGCGAGCCCCCGAGATCCGCGCCGGTAAAATCGGCTTGCTGCGCGTTGAGCTCCTTGGCCTGGGCGTTGGTGATCGTCGCGCCGACGAGCTTCGCGCGTCGGAGATCGCCGCCCGTGAGGTTGGCGCCGTCGAGGTCGGCTCCGCTCAGGACGACCTCGCGCGCGAGGACGTTCTTCAGTGAAGCCCCACGCAAGCTCGCGCGCTCGAAGGACGTGCGCATGAGCGTCGCGCCGTCGAGGGTCGCGCCGTCGAGCTTGGCCTGGTCGAGCTTCGCGCGCGTGAGATCGGCGGAGCCGAGATCCGCGCCGCTGAGATCCGCGTTCGTGAAATCCAGACCACCGAGCTTCGCGTGGCGAAGGACCGCGCCTGCGAGCTTCGCGCCCTTCAAGTCGAGGTCCGCGAGCGATGCCCCGTCGCGCATGCGCATCCCGATCGTCTCCGCGATCGTCGGCTCAGGTGGAGGCGTCTCGACGATCGCAGGCGCCGCGACGACAGGCGGAGGCGTCTCGACGATCGGAGGCGCAGTGACGACAGGCGGAGCCGCAGCGACGACGGGCGCAGGCGCTTCGACGATCGGAGGCGCCGCCACGATCGCAGGGGGCACAGCGATCATGTCGGCCGGCGGCTTCGCAAAGGGAAGCGTCGGGTGTCGTGGCAGGTCCGAGATCACGCTCGTGACGGCGCTCGGCTCGTCGAACGGAAGCGGATCCTGAAACGGAAGCGGATTCGCGGTCGCTTCTGGTGCGACGTCGCTCACGACGCGCGTCACGCCGCCCGTGCTCTCGTCTTCGGCGACGAACGGGAGCGCGCTTCCGACCGCCGGGAGCGGAGGAAGCTCGCCGGTCGATCCAGCGACGCCGACCGGAGGCGGCATGGGCATCGGCGGCGCCTCTGATGCGGGAGCGAAAGGCAGCGCGGGCGCCTGGGCGCGCAGCTCGCCCGGCATCGTCGTCAAGAGGGGCCCTCCGCTCATGTTGGGTCGCAGTGGCGCCGTCGTGGGCAGCGGCGAGGCTGGCGGCGGTGGCAAGAGCGCGGCGGCGGCCTGCTCGAGATCCATGATCGCCAGCGTGAGCTCGCGCGGAAGACGTGCTGACGTCAGCTTGCGCGTCGCGCGCATGACGAAGGCGATCGTGAACGTCGAGACGTCGACGATGCAGAGCCGGGACGTCAGGAGCACGCGTTCGTTCGCGCCGGGCAACGGCCCCGCAAACCCCGCGATCAAACCGAGCTTCGGGAGCTTGCACCAACGGCGCGAGCCGGCGCCCTCGAAGCCCTCGAGCACCAGCCACTCGTCGCCCCGACGACCGGCCGTCGTGGTTTGCATCGTGTTCGACAGATGCTGCGCGACGACGCTCGCGCCGGGCTGCACGTCGACCTCGACCATCGTCGTCGTGCCGCGACGAAGGATCACGCGACCCGGCAGCGCACGCGGCCCTCGCACCGCGACCTTTCGATCCGCGTTGGGTTCGATCTCTTCGGGTGCGGCGCGACCCAGGTTCCATCCCGGCGCCTCGGGCGGGACGAGCGCCGCCGTGCCGTCGTGACCGAGCAGCAGCACGAGCTTGCCAATCACGGTCAGCTCGGCGCCGCCGGGCGATGGGTGCAGCCACGCGACCCCGGCGACCTGTCCGACCGGCACGACGGGGACGTTCGTTGGGGTCGGCTGAGACGTCATGGTGTGAAGAACGCGGCGCCCGCCCGATTGGGCATCAACGCCGCGTGCGTATGGGTCGTGCGGTCGCGATCCGTCATGAGCTCTCCCGAAGACGGGAGAGAGATGCTAGCAGCGCGCGCGGCCGGCGCTCAGAACGCGTCAGGGAGGACCGTCGCTTGGATGCCGAACATCAGGTGAATCAGCGCGACGTTGAACTCGGTGAAAACGCGCACCGACGGAGCGTTCAGCTCGAGGAGGACGGGGCCGACCATGGCGGAGACGCCGACGAGATCTGCGCGAATCTCCATCAAGGGGCTGCCGCCGGCTGTGAGCGCGCCGATGCCGAGGCCGCCGCGGATCGGGTAGCTGATGCCTCCGGTGATCGGGATGTGGTAGCCGCCGTACACGTTCGCTTGAAACCCGGGCAGGCTCGGGGCGTCCGCGATCGGGAGCCAGGTCACCGGAGACAGATCGAGGCCGAGCTCGACGCGATCGAGGAGGATGCCGCCCTTCAGCGCGAAGAGGAACGCGCCCGTCGTGCCGGAGCCGCCGTCACCCGCGGCGATGTCGGGGCCGCCCTCGAGGACCATGCCGACGTGCGGACGAAGGCCATCGAAGCCCTTCCAGCCCGCGACCATGTTGTCCTCGTCGTCGGCGAACGCCGAGGACGCGCAGCACAACACGCTCATGCCAACTGCAACACCCGCGACTGCCTTGTAGGGGAAGGTCATGGGCCGGGAGCGTAGTAGGCTCCCCACATTCCTCGCAATCTATCGATCCCCCGGGCAGCGTTTCGACACCGCGACGCGCACGGTCGACCCGTGGTGAGGCCTTCGTGACTCGGGGGTTCTCGGCCGCCGTACACACTGCGATCCTCGCGATCGCCGTCGGCTGCGGCGCGCCCGATCGCGACGCGACGACTGCGGAGACGATCGCCTCGGCGGTTGAGGCGCCGAACCCGAAGGGCGGCGCCCTCGCGTCCGCGCAAACCTCCACGACCGCCGCGCCGCTCGCTTCGCCCACGGCGGTCGTCGCCTCGTCGTCGAGCTCCTCGTCCGCGGCGACCGTCCGTCCGACGCTGCGTTACCTCGCGCTCGGCGACTCTTTCACGATCGGGACTGGCTCGAGCGAAGAGCAGGCGTTCCCCGCCGTGTTCGCCAGGACCAGCGGCTGCGACGTCACGCTGAAGAACGTCGCGCGAAACGGCTTCACGACCGACGACGTCCTCTCGAAAGAGCTGCCCGCGCTCGCGTCGTTCGGCCCGGACTTCGTGACGCTCGGGATCGGCGCGAACGACTTCGTGCAACACCACGCCGAGGCCGCGTATGTCGCGAACGTGCGTCGCATCCTCGACGCAATCTTGGCCGCAGGCGTCCAACCCGACCGCGTCGTCCTCGTCCCGCAGCCCGATTGGTCACGCTCGCCGGCCGCCAAGAGCTTCGGCACCGAGTCGGAGATCCGAGCGCACATCGAGAAGATGAACGGAGTGCTCCACGAAGAGGGCTCGAAGCGCGGAATGCGCTGGCTCGCCATCGACCCGATGTTGAAGGAGCAAGCCGACCGCCGCGAGCTCGCTCCGGACGGCCTCCACCCTGCGGCGAGCGCCCACGCCGCCTGGGCGAAGGCGCTCGCGCGTGAGGTGTGCCCGGCGAGGTGAGCGCCCGCGAGCGAACGAGCGACCCTGCGCCGTCAGCAGCCACGGACATGCCGGGCACGACCGTACGCCAGGGCGTGGTTTGCGCTTCGCTCAGAGTTGGTGTTTCGTGTCGTAGTGACATCGAGACGCAGCGACGGCCAAGGGACCAGGTTTCAGCCCGGGCGGCATGCGCTCTTCGAGTCGCGCGTCCAAGACCCAGAGGTAAAGAGCTTCCTGCGGCGCCATCGCGACAGCGTGAAGAGGGTCGCCCCAGAAGACGCGGTAGGGGGAGTGGGCTTGCGGATTCAGCTCATCCTGCAGCATTTTCTGACTCATGGCGCCGTCGGCCTGTACGCAGAGGCCGACGGGGGGCTCGAATACGCTCTACGAGATCTGCGCGCCCTCGTGGGGGACACCTGGATGCCGGGTCTCGATCCGGTCACCCTCGTCGATGTGATTGCCCAGGCTGTCCGCGGCAGACCGAGGACTGGCAGTCCAGCCATGATACCAAGTCATCCGACGCTACGGTTCGCCCCACTCGGCCCCGTCGACCTCGTCGACCTCGCGCGGCGAACCGACGCCTCGAGCACGATCGAGGAGATGCAGTCCGTCGTCGCCCGAGAGCTCCAGGAGCTCGAGGCGGCCGCGAGGAAGCACGAGGACGCTCGGAGCGCGGATTGGCTCGCGCTCGTCGGAGCATTCGAAAACGCACCGGTTGGCGCCCTCCGCCGCGCGCGTGAGCGTGAGGCGCTCGAGTGGATCCTCGCTGCGCATCGGCTCGACTACGCGGCCCGCGCCGCGCTCTCGGTCTATCCGCCGTTCGCGATCTTCGAGGCTGCGGGCCTCGCGCTCTCGGTGCTCGGGGGCGCGCCCGAGCTCATCGAGCTGCGCACCTACGCGGGAGGAAACGTGGCCGAGGACGTGTCGAGCTATCGCCGCGCGCTCCTCGGCGCGGCGCTCGGCCGTCTTCGCCGCGCTGGAGAGGCCGCGTTTCCCGGGTTGTATTCCGGGGGCCTGCCCGCGCCGAAGCGCCGAGTGAAGATGGGTGTGCGGCCGTCCCGCTCGGCTGCCTCGGAGCCTGGGAGCGTCGTCGACGCTGTGACGACAGTAGACTGGGTCGCGGACCTTCGGAGGCGCGTCGAGGCGTCCGGCGCGCTCTCGCAGGTCGAGCAGTCCCTCGACCTCGGAGCGCCTCTCGTCGACGTCGAACAGGCCGAGCGGCGCGCTTCGGAGGCGGTGGCGCTGCTCGATCGTGTTCGCTTCTTGAGCGAGTCGCCTGCCGAGCAGAGGGCCATCGCGATCGGCCACCGCGCAGAGTGGTACCGGCGCTGGCTGTACACGAACGGGACGGCCGCTCTCTCGTCGCTTGCGCCGGCGCTGCGGGGGCACCCGCTGTTCGAGATCTGGTGTGGAGCCGTCGGGCTCGGCGGCGCCGTCTTCGGCCTCCCAGGCGACGGCGCGGATGAGAGCGCGTATGCGGGCTTCGAGCACCTGCGCGCCAGCGCCCACTTCGCGATCGGACAGCTCGCCCAGAGCTTCCACCATTTTTGGGGACTCCGCGGCGGGATGGACACGTTGATCGCGGCGATTGGGCAGCGACTGGAAGTCCGGGCGCCCGTGTTCGGAGCGCCGCCCAGGGGAGCGCCACCGTACGACGGTTGGGTGACGGAGCTGGCGCGGCGCCTCGCGCCGACGGGCTTTGGCGCGCTCGCCGTCGAGTATCGGACCGCGGCGCGCGCATTCCACGAAGGTCGGAGCGGAGCGGACGCCGCCGACGCGCGCGTCGGGCTCTGGGATCGCCTCAACATCGTCACGAGCTCGGAGGCAGAACGGCAGGGCGACGCTTGGCGCGCGTACGAGCGCGAGCAGGGCGCTCGATCGACGGAGAGCCTCTCGCGACTGCGCGATCTGCTCTCACGTGAGCTCGTGCGCTTTCCGATCGCCACCCTATTCTTTCGGCTCAGCGACCTCTCGACGGCGGTCGGCGCGCTCCGCTTGACCGAGCACTGGTCAGCGAGGGGTCGAAAGATGCGCAAACGGTACAAGATCCACCTCCGGGAAGAGGCGCGCATCGCGATCGCGTGCTGGATAAGGGACGCGCAGACGGTGTTCGGTCCCCTGCTCTCACCAGGACAGTGGCTCGAGCGCTACTTCGCGAGCGAGCTCGTCGGCTGACCTCCCCAGGGCCCTCGAGCTTCAAGCGGAGCCGGCCCGTGCATCAAGATGGCCTCAAGATTGGTATCAAGACGGCATCAAGAATGGCGTCGAACCCATCAAGGCGGCGTTAAAAGGTGGCGTTTGTGTTGAAAAGAAAGTGTGGGCAAGCGAAGAGTCGCGGAGCGGCCTGGCGAGGTGCCAACCCGCCAAAACCACAGGACTCAGAGTGGCCGAGAGCCTTGCCGCAACCGAAACTGATGCGCCGCACGGGCGAGAGCACGGTCACCCCAAGAAGGCCGTCCCACGGGGGCGATACTTGGTGGGCCTCAGCTTGGCAGCGATCGGCGTCGTCTACGGCGACATCGGGACGAGCCCGCTGTACGCGGTTCGCGAGTGCTTCAATGGTCCGCACGGGGTCGAGGTGTCGCCCGTCAACGTGCTCGGGGTGCTCTCGCTCATCTTCTGGACCATCGTCGTCGTCGTAACGCTGAAGTACCACGTCTACGTCCTGCGAGCCGACAACCGCGGCGAGGGCGGAATTCTCGCCCTCATGGCCCTGGTGCACGGGCGCGTCGCGGGGCGGGCGCGCTGGGTCGTCATGATGCTGGGTCTGTTCGGTGCATCGCTGCTCTACGCGGACGGAGTCCTCACTCCGGCGATCTCCGTCCTCGGCGCGATGGAGGGATTGGAGGTCGGCAGTCCGACCCTGAAGGCCTACGTCGTTCCGCTCAGCGTCGCGATCCTCGTTGGGCTCTTTCTCTTCCAGAGACGCGGGACGGCCGGAGTCGGCGCGATCTTCGGGCCGGTCATCCTCGTCTGGTTCGCGACGATCGCGGTTCTCGGTGTGCGCGCGATCATGCTCAATCCCGGCGTGCTCGCCGCGTTGAACCCCATATACGCGGTGCGCTTCTTTCAGAGCAACGGCGCTATGGGGTTCTTCGTGCTCGGGGCCGTCTTCTTGGTGGCGACCGGCGGCGAAGCGCTCTATGCCGATTTGGGTCACTTCCACGAGCGCGCCATTCAGCTCGACTGGTTCGCCGTCGTCGCGCCGTCACTTCTGTTGAACTATTTTGGTCAGGGCGCGCTCGTCCTCGCGCATCCAGAAGCGGCAGAGAACCCGTTCTACCTGATGGCCCCGGATTGGGCGCGCTACCCTCTCTTGGCGCTCGCGACCATGGCGGCGATCATCGCTTCACAGGCGATCATCTCTGGGGCGTTCTCGCTCACGCGCCAGGCCGTGCAGCTCGGCTACCTCCCCCGGATCTTCATTCGGCACACGTCCGCGCGAGAGGTCGGGCAGATCTACATTCCTCAAGTCAACTGGCTGCTGATGGTCGCGACCATCGCCGTCGTCGTGGCCTTTCAAAACTCGAGCAACGTCGCCGGTGCGTATGGTGTCGCTCTGACCACCACGATGCTGATCACTACGCTGCTCGCTTTCGTGGTGACGCGACGCCTCTGGGGTTGGAGCCTCTGGATGTCGCTCGGCGTGACCGCGGTCTTCCTCCTCGGAGACTTGGCGTTCTTCGGATCCATGATCGTCAAGTTGCTGGCCGGGGGTTGGTTCCCGCTGGCGATCGGGACGGTCGTGTTCGCCGTCATGACCACCTGGAAGCGCGGCAGAACACTGCTCGCCAAGCAGATTCAGGAGACCATCGTGCCCCTCGACGAGCTCTTCCGGCTGATGGCCGTCGGCCCGACGATTCGAGTGCCCGGCACCGCGGTGTTCATGACTGGAAATCGAACCGGGGCGCCTCCTGCCCTGATGAACAACTACCTTCACAACCACGTCGTGCATGAAGACGTCTTCTTCCTCACGATCTCGGTCGAAGAGACGGCGTTCGTGGACGACGACACGAGGGTCAGCGTCGAGCACATCAAGGACGGGTTCACTCGCATCATCGCGCGCTATGGGTTCATGGAGAGCCCCGACGTCGTGGCGCTGTTCGCGCGCGAAGACACGCCGACCCCCGCGCTCTCCGATACGACCTTCTTCCTCGGCAACGACGTCGTCCTCCCAGAGGGGGGGTCGGGGATGTTCCGCTGGCGCGCCCGGCTGTTCTCGTTTCTCTCTCTCAACGCAGTTCGGCCGACGACGTACTTCAATATCCCGTCAGAGCGGGTGATTGAGATCGGCTCGCAAGTCGCGATGTGAGCGTGGGCGGCGATGGATCCCGCGCGGCTCGCCATCATGATCGCGGGGATTCGGCGCTACGTCAGCGCCGGCGAGACGCTATCCGAACGCTCGTATCATGCGCGCCGCGAATCGGCTCGTCCGCCGCGGCAAAATGGTATGCGTCTCGGGCTCGCCCACCTCGGTGGGACGACGCAAGGCTGCGCGGGGGAACAAGGCGTGAAGCATGGCTCTCGTAGGTGATGAAAAAGCTGGGTTCTCGGTCGACTTTGACGCCGCGTCCGCCGCGGTTCGTGTCAGAGCCTGGGGGTTCTGGAGCGCCGCGGTCGCCGCGGCGTTCTGCTCGACGATCGAGGCTGCGTGCCGCGACCGTGGGCCGGGGCTGACGCTCCAGATCGACATGAACGAGCTCAAGCCGATGCGCGAAGAGGGACAGGCTTCGTTCAGCGCGCTCGTGACGCTCTTGCCGAGGCTCGGCGTTGCAAGGGCGACGGCGACGTCGACGAATCAATTGACGAAGCTGCAGCTGCTCCGCATCGCGTCAGAGGGCGTGAAGAAGGGCACCATCCGAATCCTGTAGGGCGCGCCCTGCTCGCCCGTGCGACCGACGAACCTGGGGATGAAAGGCCGACGATGACGAACGAAGAAGAAGCCGTGCGAGCAAGCTTGTTGCGCTTTTACGGCGCTATCGAGCAGATGGCCCAAGGCAAGGGGCTCGACGCGATGCGCGACGCCTGGCATCACACCGACAGCGTCACCGGGGGCCATCCGAGCGGCGGCTGGGCCCACGGTTGGGACGAGGTGTGGGCGACGTGGGAGGTGTTCGCCTCGTTTGGCGCCGAGGGCAGGGGCGGTGGCGAGGTGAAGGACGTGACCGTGCATGTGTTCGGCGACGTCGCGTACTCGACGTGCTCGTTCGTGGCGCCCGTCGAGTTCGGGGGGGAGACGCTGTCGTGCACGAACGTCCTGCATCGCGTCGACGGCGCCTGGAAGATCATCCACCATCACGCGGACAAATCTCCCGCGATGGGCGCCGCGCTCGAGAAGCTCGC
>Ga0164241_10003228_pt1 | contig 16748 bp, 15 predicted proteins | sample OricomyardsoilBY_FD_108780 | JGI IMG/M metagenome (GOLD analysis project Ga0164241, IMG submission 108780) | Backyard soil microbial communities from Emeryville, California, USA - Original compost - Back yard soil (BY) | ecosystem: Environmental > Terrestrial > Soil > Unclassified | place: USA... | reverse complement strand
GGCTATTGCTGGGTTCGGCCAATTTCACGCGCCGCAATCTGGGGGATTACAACCTCGAGGCCGATGTCGCCGTCGACGCGCCGGCGAACAGCGAACTGGCGGCGGCGGTGAGCACCTGGTTCGAGAGAATGTGGAGCAATCGCCCGGGCGCGACGGAATACACCGCCGACGCCCAGCTGTATGCCGAACCCTCGCAACTGCGCTACTGGCAGTACCGCCTCATGGAGGGCACGGGGCTGTCTACTTTTTGACCGCGTCGCGGATCAGCGCCGCGCTGCTGGCACCCACCGTGGCCAGCCCCTTCTGCGCCGCGCGCTGCAGAGCCGCCACGATCTCGCCCATGCGGTTCTCGCCCGCCGGCTCGACCACCTCGGCGTCGCAGCGACCCAGCACGCGGCGCGGATTGCCGGCGGTCAGCACACAGTCGAAAACCACGTGGGCCTGCACCGCGCCACCCACGTACTCGGCTTCGAAGTGTCGCGCAGTCAGTAACAGATCGTAGTCACTGGGCACGGTTGCCGGCGCCGAAGCCACCACGGTCTGGAACAGGCCGCTGCGCGAGAGCGATTCGGTGGCGAATGCGGCCAGCACCTGTGGCAGGGATTCTCCCCAGCGGCTGTCGGCGAAATAATCGAGTTCGTTGCCGACGCGCGTCAGCACGATGTGATCCGTATCGAGCCCCGGATGAACCGCAGGTCGCGCCACGCGCAGCACACCCGGCACCGGTTGCGTCGCGGGCGTCAGCGCACTGGCATGCAGCACGTAGATCTGCTCCACCTGCTTGTTGCTGCGCAGTCCGCCGCAGCCTGCCAGCAGCAGCGCCAGCCCCACCAGTGTCACACGCTTCATCGCTTCACCTTCACGCCGCCCTGCGCGGGCTGATACAGCAATTGCGAGGGATTGTCCTTCAGGCTGCGCGAGAGCTCCTGGAAGGCCTGCGCGGCATTGCGTGCCTCTTCGAGCGTGCGCTGCAACTGCGGCAATCCGTCCCGCGTGAACTGCGCCACGCCGGCGCGATTCTCGCTCACGAAGGACTCGATGCCATGGATCGCCTGTTCCAGTTGCTGGGCCGTGCCATTGAGCCGCTGCGCCAGCTGCTGGATCTGCGGCGAGAGTTCGCCGGTGGTCGTGCGCAGCTGCGTGGCCAGTTGCCGCACCTCTTTGCTGGTCTGGTTCAGGCTCGTCACCAGCGAATCGATGTGCTGCATGGTGTCGGGCAGCGTGCGGCTGGCATCGTGCAGGTTCTTGACCATGTCTGCCAGCGCCCGCGAATTCTCCGGTGAGAAGATCTCCTGCGCGCGATCCAGCAGCACCGCGGCGCTGCCCGCCAGATCCGGCAGGCTCTCGAGAAATGTGTCGAAGGTCGAGCGTACGGTGCGGATCACCGGATAGTGCTCACTGGGCACCGCCGGCAGCACTTCGCGGCCGCGGGTGTTCTGCTGCAGATCGATGTACAGCAATCCCGTGGCCACGCTCAGCAGCGACAGCTCGGCGGTCGTGCCCTGCGAAACCGGCGCCGACTGGTCGATGTCGACCACCACCTGCACACGCTCGGCGCTGCGTGAATCCAGGCGGATGCGCCGCACCTTGCCCACTTCAACGCCCAGATAACGCACCGAGCCGCCCTCTGACAAGCCGGTCACGCTGCCCTGGAAATAGATCTCGTAGGGCACATAGCTGCGGCGGTCGCGGCCTTCGGAATACCAGTACACAAACAGGCCGGCCAGCAGCGCCACCAGGATGACGAAGGCGCCGACCGCGGTGTAACGGGCCTCACGCTCCATGTACTGACTCCGGCGCGGCGAAGCGCGCGGCGCGCGTGCCATGGAAATAGGCCTGAATCCACGGGTGCGGATGATTCACGATGCGCGCGCGCTCATCCTGCACCATGTGGCGGTCGACGATGACCCCCACGCGGGTGCAGATGCGGAAGATGGTATCCAGGTCGTGCGTGATCATCACCACGGTCAGCTGCAGCTCATGCTGCAGATAGGCTATCAGGTCGTCGAAGGCGGCGGCACTGATCGGATCCAGGCCGGAAGTGGGCTCATCCAGAAACAGCAGGTGCGGATCCAGCGCCAGCGCCCGGGCCAGCGCCGCGCGCTTGACCATGCCGCCGGAGAGCTGCGAGGGATATTTGCCGGCCGCCTCATCCGGCAATCCCACCAGCCGCAGTTTCAGTCGCGCCAGCTCGTCCATGGCATCCAGTGGCAGACGCAGATGTTCGATCATGGGCAGCTGGATGTTCTCGCGCACGGTCAGCGAAGAGAACAGCGCCCCGTGCTGGAAAGTCACGCCGTAGCGCCCCTTTGCCGCGCGCAGCGCCTCGCCCGACAGCTGCGACATGTCCATGCCCTCCACCAGCACTTGTCCGGCCTGCGGCCGGCGCAGTCCCAGGATGGTTCGCAGCAGCACCGATTTGCCGCTGCCCGAACCGCCCAGAATGCCGAACACCTCGCCGCGTCGCACCTGCATGTCCAGACCATCGTGCACGAGCTGGCGACCGAAGCGGTTCACCACGCCCTTCACCTCTACCGCGATGTCGGGGGATGCCGCCATTAGAAGTCGATCTTCAGGTAGAGCACGGCAAACAGCGCGTCAGCCAGCAGCACCAGAAAGATTGCCTGCACCACGGCCACCGTGGTGAGCCGGCCCAGTTCGCGCGACGAGCCGCGCACCTGCAGTCCGCGGTAGGTGCCCGCCAGGGCGATCAGCAGCGCGAAGACCGGTGCCTTGATCAGCCCCGCCCAGAACGTGGTCGGCGCGATGGCGTCGTTGGCGCGGTTGATGAACTGCTGCAGTGGCATGTCCAGCAGCGTCTGGCACAGCGCCGCGCCGCCGGCCATGCCGATCAGGTCGGCCAGTATGGTCAGCAGCGGCATGGCGATCATCAGTCCCAGGATGCGCGGCAGCACCAGTGCTTCCATCGCATCGACGCCCGTGGCATCCAGCGCGTCGACTTCCTCGTTCAGTTTCATCGAGCCCAGCTCGGCGGCGAAGGCACTGCCGGTGCGACCCGCCACGATAATCGCGGTCAGCAGCACGCCCAGCTCGCGCAGCACGCCGACGGTGATCAGATCCACCACGTAGATGTCGGCCCCGTAGTTGCGCAGCTGGCTGGCCGACAGATAGCCGACGATGACGCTGATCAGAAAGGCGATCAGCGAGACGATCGGGATGGCCGTGATGCCCGTGTCGTAGACATGGCGCGCCACCGAGATCAGCCGCAGGCGGCGCCAATGGCCCAGCGCCAGCAGCTGCGTGACCGTGGCACGCCCCACGAAGGCCAGCCCCTGCCGCACCTCTTGCAGCCTTTCGATGGTGGTGCGGCCCAGGCGCTCAACCGGATTGTCATAGTCGCTGGTGCGCAGCACCGGCGGACGGCCCGGCGCGTCCGCGTGCAGCGCGTAACGCACCAGCTGCAGCAGCGACGGTTCGCCGTCGGCGAATTCCACTTCGACTTGCCTGCCCGCCAGCTCGCTGGTCAGCGCATCCAGCGCCCAGGCGCCGGCCACATCCAGCGTCTCGGCGGCAATGGTGATGCGCACGCGACGGATGCCGGTGAAATCCAGCCCCTGGCGGGCGGCGCGAATGGCCGGAATGTGCGCGGCGTTCCACACACCGCGCAGCGTCAGGTGCAGAACATCTGTCTCACGCCGGCTGTCCAGCAAATCCATCCGGGGAAGCTGATCCTTCAGGTGTCGTCGCGATATCTGCGCAGACGAACCACGATGTACAACATTCCGGCCGTCACCGCGAGTCCAATCCACATCGATGGCCGCTGCAGGCCCTCGAGGAGGTCGCCGACAGGCATCAGCCGGCGAGCCACGAACACCAGCGAGTGGCGCGTGCGAAACATCATGCCCTCGAACAGCGTGATCACCAGGATGGGCAAGATGGCCCACAACGCCGGCGAGCGCCGCGACACCACCGAGGCCAGCATGCTCCAGGCACCCAGCGGCGCGTACCACAGCTGCGTGGCGATCAGCGCGCCCAGCATGCCCGCCTCGGCGCGCAGCCATTCACCGGTATTCCAGCCGCCGGACATGTAGCTGAAGTTGGGCACCCCCGCCGCGGCAATGGCGAACAGCACCGGGTACAGCAGCGTAGCCAGCACGAATACGGCCAGCGGCACGACCACCATGGCCACCAGGAACTTGCTCAGCACCGTGTGCAGGTCGGACACCGGCAGCGATTTCCAGAACAGGATGCTGCGATCCTTGCGCTCGGCGTACAGGCAATCCAGCAGATAGAAGCCGCACACCAACGAGGAGACGAAGTACAGCTGGGTGCTCAGGCCATACAGGCCGATGCCTATCCGGGAAGCGTTTTCGGGGAATGGCGTCTGCGGAGTGCTGAAATTGAATCTGAAATGCCCGGGCACGACCAGCGCGCCCCACACCCACAGCGCCAGCAGCACGCCGGCAGCAACCAGCGGCGCCAGGTACAGCGATCGGCTTTCCCAGAACTCGCGCTTGATCAGCGTGGGGTACATGCCTTTCATGCGACCTCCTTCTGCATGCAGGCCACGAACAGGTCGGCCACTGTAGGCGTGCCCAGGTCTCCGAGGGATTCGAGCTGCTCGCGCGGGGTGTTCTCGTAGAACAGCACGGTGCGCCCGAGCACGGCGCGCTCATTGAAAGGCTTCAGCGCGCGCGCCGCGGCGAGCTGATCGGGTTTGACGATGAGCTGCGCATAGCGCTCGCCAATCTGTTCGGTGGGCGTGTCGAGCACGATCCGGCCCTGCTCGATGAACATCACGTCGGTCAGCAGGTATTCGATTTCCTCCACCTGGTGGGTGGTGACCAGGATGGTGCGCTCCTCATCCATGTAGTCATTCAGCAGCGTGTCGTAGAAGCGCCGGCGCACCAGCAGATCCAGGCCCAGCGTGGGCTCATCGAGCACCAGCAGCCGGGCCCGGATGGCCAGCACCAGGGCCAGATGCAGCTGGGTGACCATGCCCTTGGAAAGCTCGCGCACCTTGTGGTTGAGTTTCACGTCGGTGGTCGACAGAAACTGCTCGGCCCGCTCGCGATTGAAGGCCGGATGCACGCCCTGCACGTAATCCAGCGCATTGCGCACGCGCAGCCACTTGGGCAGAACCGCCACGTCGGCGATGAAAGAAACTTCGCGCATCAGCACGTCGCGCTCGGTATCCGGATCGCGCCCCAGCACCGTGAGCGAGCCCTCGTAGGGAGTAAGCCCCAGCAGCGACTTGATGACCGTGGTCTTGCCGGCGCCATTGCGCCCGATCAGGCCCACGATGCGGCCGGGGCCGACTGTGAAATCCACTCCGGCCACGGCCTGCTTGCCGCCGCGATACCGCTTGGAAAGGCCGCGCGCTTCGATGATCGACGTCATTTACTTCTGCTCCGTGCGTGTAGGCAGCGGCGGCGGGACCGCGCCTGTCATTTCCTTGTTCAACAGATCTTCAGCCGACAGGCCAAGGCGCAGGATGGTGGCGTGGATTTTGGGCCATTCCGTAGCCAGGAAGCGCTGGCGCTCGTCCTTCATCAGCGCGCTGCTGGCGCCGGGGGCGACGAACATGCCCAGTCCGCGGCGTTTTTCGACCAGCCCTTCGTCGGCAAGCTGCTGATAGGCCTTGAGCACCGTCAGCGGGTTCAGCCGGTATTCCGTCGCCACCTGGCGGACCGATGGCAAGGCCTCGCCCTCCTTCAGCGTCCCCTCCAGCATCATGGCCACTACGCGATCGCGCAGCTGGCGGTAGATGGGCTGGGACTCATCCCATTTGGCGTCGACAGGGCTCATTTTCAGGCCGCCATCATGCTGCATCCACGCCGGCTGGTGTTGCAGTGTTCGACTGCACCGGTACGGACGGGGCGCTTTGGGGCGCCTGCGCCCGGGCCGGTGGTGTGCCGCCAGGGGCCGCGCCCAGATCCACCCAGACCACCAGGCTGGCGGTGGACAGCCACAGGCAGAACAGCGCGCTGGAGAACAGCTGTGCCGTAAAACCCTTCCGCTGTATCGCAGCTGACATGATTTTCACCCTCCTACCGGGCATTGTTTCGATTTAGGCCCCAAACGCCGTCCCTGCCCGAGTCGCTCAGCTGCCGATGAACGGGCCGGCGCTGGTGAAAATGACGGCCGTGGCGGTCGTGAGGACGGCGGTGGTGACGAGAGCCATTGCAAAGGCGACGGCTCGAGAAACCAACCCCATTCCGACGTTGCCATTTGTGATCTCCATGTTCCTGCTCCTTCGGTTCGTTCGTTGATGAGGTTTCGGGACCACCCCTGTACCTCCATGGTGTTGTATTCAACTACATCACTAGCTCAGTGTCAACACCCACCGGAAAAATACTTGCCCGGTAGAATTTGGCCCCCTTTGGAGCCCTTTCCCGGGGCTACGCCTTGGAGACCAGATGAAGAAGCCCGTTACCGTGACGATCACCGGCGCCGCCGGCCAGATCGGCTATGCCCTCGCCTTCCGCGTTGCCTCGGGTCAGTTGCTGGGCAACGACCAGCCGGTGAATCTGCACCTGCTTGAAATCACCCCGACACTGCCTGCGTTGCAGGGTGTGGTGATGGAACTCAACGACTGCGCGTTCCCGCTGCTCAACAAAGTCGTTGCGACGGACGAGGCGAAAGTGGCGTTCCGCGATTCACAGGTTGCCTTGCTGGTGGGCGCACGGCCGCGCGGCCCCGGCATGGAGCGCAAGGACCTGCTGCTCGCCAATGCGCAGATCTTCTCCGCGCAGGGCAAGGCGATGAATGAAGTGGCAGACCGCAACATCAAGGTGCTGGTCGTCGGCAATCCGGCGAACACCAACGCATTGATCGCGCGCGCGAACGCCAGGGATCTGAATCCGCGCAATTTCACTGCGATGACGCGCCTGGATCACAACCGCGCGCTATCGCAGCTGGCGGAAAAGACCGGCGCGCACACCACCGATGTGCGCAAGCTGATGATCTGGGGCAATCACTCCTCGACGCAGTATCCGGATCTGTCGCACGCCACTGTGAGTGGCAAGGCCGCGAAGTCGCTGGTCGACCAGAAGTGGATCGAAGAGACTTTCATCCCCGTGGTGCAGCAGCGCGGCGCCGCCATCATCAAGGCGCGCGGGGCCTCGTCTGCCGCATCAGCCGCCGCCGCGGCGATCGATCATGTCCATACCTGGGTGATGGGCACGGCGCAAGGCGACTGGGTGTCGATGGCGGTGCCCTCGGATGGCAGCTATGGCATCAAGGAAGGCCTGGTCTATTCCTATCCGGTCACCACGAAGGATGGCGAATACTCCATTGTGCAGGGCCTGTCGATCGACGAGTTCAGCCGCAAGCGCATGGACGCCAGTGAAACCGAGCTGCGCGAGGAACGCGACGGCGTGAAAGATCTGCTGTAACCGAGAGCCAATGAACAACAAGCCCTTCGTCTTCATACTCATCGCCGCCGCAGCGCTCGCAGTGTCTTCGTGTCAGCCCAAGGCTGAGGCAACGCGGACGGCGGGACTTTCCATCCCGCCGCTGCAGCCGCAGATGCGCACGCTGGTCAACGGCCTGCGTGTCTATGCGCTGCCGGATGCCAGCACCGCGAACGTGTCGGTGGCGGTGTGGTACGACGTGGGCTCGAAGAGCGATCCGGCGGGGCGCTCGGGCTTCGCGCATCTGTTCGAGCACCTGATGTTCAAGGCCACCGCCAACATGCCCTCCGAAATGCTGGACCGGCTGACGGAGGATGTGGGTGGCTTCAACAACGCCTCCACCGCCGATGACTACACCAACTACTACGAGACCGTGCCGGCCAACCATCTCGAACGCATCCTGTGGGCCGAGGCCGAGCGCATGGGATCGCTGGTGGTGGACGAGGGCACGTTTCACTCCGAGCGTGACGTGGTCATCGAGGAACTGCGGCAGCGTATTCTGGCCGCGCCCTATGGCCGGCTGATGGGACTGTATGCCGCGCAGGCCAATTTCGACGTGCACCCTTATGGTCGCCCCGGCATCGGCTCCATCGAAGACCTGCAGGCGGCGACGCTGCAGGATGTGAAGGCCTTCCACGCCACCTATTACCGGCCCGACAACGCCATCCTGGTGGTGGCTGGCAATTTCAACGCCACGCAGCTGGATGCCTGGGTGGATAAATATTTCGGTCCGCTGCAATCCCCCAAGCGCGCCATTCCGCGCGTCACAGCGGTCGAGCCGCCGCGCGCGGCGCCGAAGTCGTTGACGCTTTACGCGCCCAATGTGCCACTGCCGGCGGTCATGGTGAGCTGGCCCGCGCCGGCCGCGGACAGCCCGGACATCGCCGCATGGATGATGCTCGATGCCATCCTGCAGCTGGGCCAGTCATCGCGGCTGTATCAGTCGATGGTGTACGAACAGCACCTGGCCGCGCAGGTGGGTTCGATGCTCGAGATCCGTCAGCAGCCCGGTGCCTATTCGCTGCTGGCGATTCTCTCCGGCGGCAAATCCGCCGATGAGGGATTGAAATCCCTGCGCGCTGAAGTGGCCAGGATCCGCGACAACCCGGTCAGCGCGGCCGAACTCGAAGAGGCGCGCAACGAACTGGTCACCGAAACGCTGCAGCAGCGCGAGACCACCGATGGCAGGGCGGATGAACTGGCGCGCTCGGTGATCATCTACAACGACCCGGCCGCCTCCGATCGCATTCTGCAGAGCCTGCAGACCGTCACCGCGGCGGATGTGCAGCGCGTGGCCAGGTCCATCATGGACGATGCGCATGCAGTGACCATCCGCTATCTGCCCGAGACGCCCGGCAGCAAGGGCGATGTGATCGCCGACTCGAAAAACATCATCACCGCGAAGATCGACATTCCCGCCGCGCAGATTCCCACCTATGTGCTGGCGCCGGAAGACAAGCGCCAGGCACCGCCGCAGCCCGGCGAACCTGTGGCCGCGAAGGTGCCGGGCGCCACGGAAAAGACGCTGGCCAATGGGTTGCGCGTCATCGTCGCCAATCGTCCGGGCCTGCCGCTGGTGGCCGCCGATCTGCGCTTTTCGGCGGGCGCCGCGCTCGATCCGGCCGATCGGGCCGGCCTTGCCACCATGACCGCGGACCTGGCCACACGAGGCACGGCGACGCGTTCGGCCACCGACATCTCGCATCAGGTCGAAAGTCTCGGCGCCTCGCTGGGTGCTGGAGCGGGCGCGGACTCCTCGAATGTGTCCGTGCTGACGCGCGCCGACAAAACCAGTGAAATCTTTGCCGTACTGGCGGATGTGGCCATGCATCCCGCATTCCAGGACGAGGAACTGCAGCGTGCGCGCCAGGAGGCGCTGGATGGGCTGACGGTTTCGCTGCGCCAGCCCGGTTCGGTGGCCAGCTACGCGATGACGCGACGGCTGTTCGGCGACGGTGCCTATGGCAAGACACCTTCGCCCAAGTCCATCGGCGCGATACAGCGCGATGACGCCGTGAAATTCCACCAGGACTGGTGGCGGCCGGACAATGCCGTGCTGGTCATTACCGGCGACATCACGCCGGATGGCGGCTTTGCGCTCGCCCAACAGGCATTCGCGGACTGGAAGAAACCCGACGCGCCGCTGGCTGCCGCAACCGCGCCGGCGTCTGCAGTGCGCGCGCAACCGCCACTGGTCATCGACATCCCCCGGATAGGCCAGGCAGCCGTGCTGATGGGCAGCATCGGACCGAGCCGCAGGAGCGATGATTATTTCGCCACGCTGGTGGCCAACAACGTGCTGGGCGGCGGCTATTCGGCGCGCCTGAGTGAAGAGATCCGCGTGAAACGCGGCCTTTCCTATGGCGCAAGCTCCGGACTTGCGGCCCGCAAGCAGGACGCGCCCATCATCGCCTCGGCACAGACGCGCAACGATGCCGTGCCACAGGTGGTCGAGCTGATGAGCGCGCAACTGGCCGGGCTCGGCGCGCAGCCCATTCCCGAAGCCGAACTGAACACCCGCAAGGCCGTACTGATCGGCAACTTCGGCCGCTCGGTGGAAACCGCCGGCGGCCTCGCCGGGCAGCTCTCGGCGCTGGCGCAATTCGGGCTGCCGCTCGAAAAACTGCAGAGCTACGCGGCCGACGTCAATGCCGTCACGCCCGCGCAGACAGCGGCCGCGGCCAAGGCGCATTTCGATCCGACCGCCGCCGCGCTGGTCGTCGTCGGCGATGCGGCAGTGTTCGGCAGACAGCTCAAGGCGAAATATCCCCGGCTCGAACGCATCGGCATCGACCAGCTGAATCTCGACAGCGCGTCACTGAAATAACAGGGGGCTGGCGCAAGACCCTACGCTATCGACGCCGCGTCAGAGGCAAACCATGAGCGAATGGGTCGATTTCTGCGTTTATTCGATTCAGGCCCTGCTGCTGTGGATTGCCCTGCCGCGCTGGTGCGCGCGCTTCACGCGGCCGGCGCTGCTCGGCAGGAATCCCGAGTGGGTGGCCGCGAATGGGCACACCGTCGAGTTGCTGGAACGCGGCGGCTGGTGGATGAAGGCCATCCACGGCTGGGGCATCGTCAGCGTGCTGGCACTGCTGGCCTGCCGTCTGGATCGCCTGCCATTGCCGCCGGCCACGCGACTGCATACGCCGCCCTGGGAGCGACTGATGACCACCAACAACCTCCTGATGGCCTTTGGCCTTCTGCTGTTCGGGTATGGCGTGTGGTCGTTCCTGCGCTGGATGAAGCGCGATGTGCCGTTGACGGAACTGCGCCACGCAACGCTGGTGCCGCGCACCTCGGATGATTTCCTGCCTCGCTGGCTGCAATACCTCATCTACGGCTTGATGCTGGCCGGCCTGATCGCACGCCCGGTTCTCGGCTACATCCAGCCCGGACGCCTGCAGAACGTGTGGGGAAATTTCTTCATCGGCCTGATCATGGCGGCGCTGCTGTTCCTGATGCAGGTGGGCAGCGTGGTGCGACCGCCCAATCATATCGATCGACTGCTGGGACCACGCTACCGACGCATGGAAGTGCGCATCTGTTTCGCGCTCATGGCGTACCTGGCCATCCTGGGCATGGCGGGGATGTATCTGGAGATGTCCGGCTTCGACACCCGGCGCTACGGCGCGCTGCTGGTGGCAGGGTTCGTTTGCATCACGCTTGCCAGCTGCATGCGCTTGCCCAACAAGGTCGATCAGCTCTCCTCCACCGAGGAGCATGAGCAGGTTTTCACGCACGAATGAAAAGGCCGCCGTCTTGCGACGGCGGCCCTTTGTCTACCCAATGGTCGGCTGGATCAGAACTTGCGTTCCACCGACAGCGACCAGGTACGCGGCAGGCCGGGCACGCCGGTGACCACACCCAGCTGCTCCGTCGAGACGTCGCTCTTCGACGAAAAGTAGTACTTGTTCGTCAAATTTTGCACTTCGAGCGCCATCTTCCACTTGTCGTCCTGATCGGTAAAGGTGATCCGGGCATTAGTCAGGAGGCGACCCGGAATCTTCGACCACGAAGTGTTTTCAGCATTCGGGTACAGCTTTCCCTGGTACGCCCCATCAAGGCGGAAGCTGAGCGTTCCGTTCGAGATGTTGGCGTCGTACTGGGCACCTACCGAATAGGACGTCTCGGGTGTATACGGCGTGATGTTGCCTGGGCCTATGCCGGTATTGACCAGGAACCCAGTAGCCGGATCGACTGCCGTTGTGTACTCGAAATCAAGAAGGCTGATGCTGCCATCAAACGAGAGCCCCTCGACAGGAAAGATCGAGACTTCAAGTTCGGCACCCTTCACATCGGCCGCACCGATGTTGTCAGGCCGTAGACATGGCTGAGACGGAAACGGAGCCGATTCCGGACACACCTGCTTGCCGAGCTGGATGTCCTTGTACTTGTTCAGGAACACCGCGCCATTCAAGCGCATGTGGCGATCAAGCAGATCGGACTTGAAGCCCGCCTCGTAGGTCGTGAGGGTCTCGGGATCAAACGGCAGGCGCTGTGTGATGAAGAACGGCCGCGGGTTTACACCACCGCCCTTGAAACCGGTCGATACTGACGCGTACGCGAGGAAGTCCGGCGAGAAGCGATAGTCGCCGACGATGCGCCAGTCGGTCCGGTCGCCCCGGAAACTACCCGTAATATTGTAGATGCCGGCGAGCAGGCAGTTCGGATGCGTGAACCAATCGTTGTTCACATTGGGCGGCGCGCAATTCGCCGGGTCTGGAACAGTGCCATCCGGATTGGAACGGAAGTATGTGTAGTCCTTCGCGTCCTTGGTATAGCGCAGGCCGCCGGTGAAGCTCAGCGCATCCGTCGGGTGGATCGTCGCCGTGCCGAATACGGCCTTGGTTTCACTGGGCGTGGTATCCGGGCCATGCAGGAAGTCGATAACCGGACCAACATAGTTCAGATCTACGCGGGCGGTATAGGTACCCTTCTGTTTCAGATAGAAGGCTCCCAGGGTACCTTCGATGAATCCTCCGGCAGACTTCATGTTCAGCCGGATTTCCGATGTGAACGCATGGTGGTTCAGTTCGTTGTCGAGCTGGGCAACCGGAATCGGCGTGGCGTCCTGATCCTGGCCGAACTTCGAGTTGTACTTGCGATACGACCCGATGTAGACGAACTCCAGGTTGTCATTGAACTTGTAGCTCAGATTACCCATGTAACCCACGCCATTGAAGTTGGACTGCGGCACGGCGTAATAGGGCTTGAACGGGGCATAGGCGATCGGTGCCGTGCCATCGAGAAAACTCGAATAGCTGACGTACTTCGGATTCCAGCCCTGCAGATCGCGACCGGTATCGCAGCTATAGGCACCATACGGTACGAAAGCACAGGACAAATTGACCGCGTTGCCGTCTTTGCCGATCAGCCATGGTGTCCCAGATGAATTGGAGGCATCGGGCAAGGCGGGATTGAAAGTGCCGGTATGCGGACCTGCAGCTATCAATACAGTCGGAATTGCTTCATTCCTCTCACGTGTGTAATCGGTCGACAGGTTGATCTCGAGCGCATCGCTGGGCGTGAAACGCAGCGCCGCACGGCCGGCAACGACGTTCTCGCCACCCATCGTCTGATAATCCGAATTCCCGTTGCCGCGCACGGTGTTTTCGGCCACGTTCGAATTGGGATGGGTCTGGCCGTAGTCCAGCATACCGACATAGCCATCGCGGCCGCGGCTCATGCCCGATACGCGCAGCGACACGGTGTCACTGAGCTTCAGGTCAGCCATGGCGCGCAGACTCAGTGCATTCAACGAACCATAGGACACGCGCATCGAGCCGGTGTCGTCGCCCTTTGGCTTCGCACTGAACAGCTTGATCGCGCCGCCAATGGAGTTCTTCCCAGCCAGGGTGCCTTGGGGACCACGCAGGATTTCGACGCGATCCAGATCCATCAGCTCAAGGAGCGAGCTCGACAGCGTCGGGATATACACATCGTCCACGTAGACGCCAACGCCCGGGTCGACCGCGTAGTTGAAGTCGGTCTGGCCGACGCCGCGGATGAAGGCGATGAGGCCGGATCCGCCGTTCTGCGGTTGCGGCCGCAGCGATACGTTCGGTGCCTGCGCGGCGATCTGCGCGATGCTGGTCTGGCCACGCGCCTCGAGCATCGCGGCATTGACGGCCGTGATCGCGATGGGCGTGTCCTGCAGATTCTGCGCGCGGAACTGCGCCGTGACGACGACCTCTTCCAGAGTGCCGCTGGTGTCATCGGCAGCCACTGCCGTGGCTGAAGCGGCGATAGCCGCGCTGATGCTGGCAGCTACTTGCCAGACCTGCTTTCGTGTCCTTTGCTTCACACAACCTCCGCTAGAAATGATTCTTGAAGTAAGGCCCGGTTGGAAAACAGGCCCCCCGCTCTTGTTCAGTCGAACTCAAGGCGATTCGCAACGCAGGCAACTGCTTCATGGCCACAGCCATGGCGACAATTGCATGGGTCAGGAGTATAGGCGCACGCAACAGCTGTGGCCAAGATAACCACTAGAGGTTATTTGAGTCTCAACCTTCGCCTTATTGCTGTCACGGCAACGGCATGGCCATGTGGTGGATGGTTATGACCGGTCGCTTCATGATTTGATAGTCGTGATGCTGTCGAAGCGAAATTCACGGGTCGACATGAAATCCTCATGGATGCGAGTGTCCTGTCACACCTCGCTGCTGGCGATGTTCGCGCTAACTTCGTTGGCAGGAGAACCGGTCACCACCACCGATGATGGGCTTGTCCCGGTTCGCGTGAAGAACATCGACAAGGCATACAAACGCCCCGGCGCCAGCCTCAAAGGCTACACCCGCATCCTGCTGCGCCCTGTCACCGTGGCCTTCAACAAGAACTGGAATCCGCGCGACTACGGCGCTCTGGGACTCAAGAGCGACGAGGTCGAACGCATTCGCAGTGAACTGTCGAAGCTCGCTGGCGAAACCTTCTCACGCGTGCTGGCGAAGGGCGGTTACACCCTTGCGAGCCAGCCGGGCGAAAACGTGCTGGATGTGCAGGCGGATATCGTCGACCTGATCGTGAATGGCATCGAGCCACGCAGTGCCAACGTGGTGCACGTGTATGTAAAGAGCGCGGGTGAAATGCGCATCCTGGTGAACCTGCGCGACTCGGTGACCGGAACCTTGCTGTTCCGCGCCAGCGATCTGCAGCGGGCACAGGAATACGATCAACTGGAATGGGCCAATCGGGTGTTCAACCGCGCGGAAGCCGAACGCCTGCTCGAAACCTGGGCGCGGCAGCTCAAGTCCGCGCTGGACGCGGCGAAAGCCACGCCCTGATCAGCAAGCCCGCGATGAAAGCAGGCTATACCGCGCCGTCCGCCACATCGTCCCAGAACAGCCGCGTCTCGCGAAAGGCATCCAGCGCGCTGGTGCTGTCCTCGTCGAACAGCATGACGTCGCGCCGGCGCAGCGAGTAGTCCGGCCACGGCAGTTCACTGGTGCCCGGATCGCCGGTGCGCGCGAACTCCGCCCAGGCGCGGCTCATGGCGCGCGCCACCCGCGCCGCCGCCGGCACCGCGCCCGTGTAAGGCTTCCAGCGTTCGCCCAGCGCGATGTCGAACACCATCGGAATGCACAGCGAATGCGGCGAGCGCAGCATGCCGTCCATCACCGGCGTCTTCCACATCAATTGGTACAGCCAGGCCTTGGCTTCATTCTGCGCCGCCTTCATCTCGGCAATGAGTATCGACTGCCGTCGCGTGCGGTCCGAGAGCATCTCGAAGTAGAGCTGTGAGGGGGAGGCCAGCGGTTTGAGCGTGGCGTACAGGTCCACCGCGGCATCGCCCGCCTTCTCGCCGACCAGCGTGCGCAGACGTTGCCGCAACCCACTCATGTCGAGTTTGAACGCGGCCTCATCGGCCATGGAGAACACCGTGTTCTCGGTGGCGGTGCAGCCAATGAGCACGGGGATGTCGGCGTTGAGCGGGTTGGCGACGGGATCGAAAGGCTGGCGCGTCACCAGCCTGCCGTCATACACCGGCGCGAAGCTGGTGGGGGCGCCCGGCAGCGAAGGCTTGGCGGTGAACTGGAAATTGGCGGCCATGAGCTGCGCCAGCGGCATGCGCTGCAGTTCGCGCGCCTGGCTGGCCCTGAGCCCCAATGGCTTCAGCATGCGTTCGCTGGCGCCCACCGCGTCCTCGACACTGCGCAATCTGCGCGTGGCGCCGCTTTGAATGGCCATGCGGTGAAACAGGCCGCGCGCCGACGGCATCGACCACAACGTGCAGGCCTTGCCGCCCCCGCCGGACTGCCCGAATACCAGCACGCGTTTGGCATCGCCGCCGAAACGCTCGATATTTTCCTTTACCCAGCGCAGCGCCAGCTCGATGTCCTGGATGCCCACATTGCCGGATGAGGTGAAGTCCGCGCCGCTGTCAGGCAGATGCAGATGACCCAGCACGTTGAGCCGGTGGTTCACGTTGACCACGACTACATCGCCATGCGTGGCGAGGAACGAACCCTCGTACATGGGATTGGAGCCCGAGCCCGCGGAATAGCCGCCCCCGTGCAGCCACACCATTACCGGCCGACGCGCGCTGTCGGTGGCCGGCGTGTACAGGGTGAGATTCAGGCAATCCTCACTCTCTATGCTGCCCGCCTCGCTGCCAATGCCCGACACGGCGGCGCGCCGTGAACCCGGCGGCGCCGGTACGGCCTCGGGATTGATCTGTGGCGCGATGAGGGGTTTTGCAGGCACGTCGCGGATTCCAGCCCATGGCACCGGCGGCTTCGGCCCCATGAATCGCCCTTCGCCCGCGGTGGATGCCCCGTAGGGCACGCACAGGAACTTGTAGCCACCGCCAACCGCGCGTTCGCCGCGCACCTTGCCATATCTGGTTTCAACCACCGGATCGGCGGCCGCGAACGCGCCCGCCATGTTGGCGGTGGCGGCGACCGCCGCGGCGCCGAGCACGAGCCGACGCCGTGTCATCGTGTCTTGCGGAGCGCCGGCGGCGCAGTCGTGCGGGCTCATGGAAAAAATTCCGCGCCCGGTGGGCGACCCGAACTTCCCCACCGCTCGGACGAATCCCAATGCTCGGCGATCAGCCCGCTTTTCGCATCGAGACGAAACACGTCAAACCAGGTCATCTGGTAGGTCTCTTCGGGCTTCTCGCGATCACGCACCTTGCGGGCCCACATGACCACCACCATGTCGCCTTCGGCGATGAGGGAAATGATGGGAAAGTGCGAGGTGGCTTCAACCGGTCGCGGCTTGCGCGAGGCGCCGATGGTACGCACGAAGGCATCGCGACCGGATTCCACATTCGGATTGTGCTGGATGTATTCGGGCGCCATGAATTCCGCCGCACGTTCCATGTGCCCGCCTTCGTAGACGATGCGCCAGAAGTCGAAAACATGTTTCTTG
>Ga0164241_10003227_pt1 | contig 16750 bp, 13 predicted proteins | sample OricomyardsoilBY_FD_108780 | JGI IMG/M metagenome (GOLD analysis project Ga0164241, IMG submission 108780) | Backyard soil microbial communities from Emeryville, California, USA - Original compost - Back yard soil (BY) | ecosystem: Environmental > Terrestrial > Soil > Unclassified | place: USA... | reverse complement strand
GCCAACCGCGCCACGGGGATCAATAGAACGTCTTCGCCCGAGTCGGTGCAGGCGGGCTGTCCCATGCAACCGTGCAGCACCAAGGCGGAAGCACAGAGAAGGCCGACTGAGCGGATCAACCTCCGCCTGCGAGCTCCGGAAATCACAAGCGCGCGGCCGCGACCAGAGCGCGCGGACAGCGGCGGAGCGCGCTGGCAATAGCCGCTTCGAGCACGTCTTTGCGCAGCTGCGCGCCCTTGACCTGATCGTTGGCGTCTTGTTCACTGGCCTGGGCGCTAGCGCTGCCGGAGACCTTCGCCGCGATCGATTGATCGGGCATGGTGTGCAGCACGTACTCGACCTTGGCGGTGTAGACGATGGCCGCGCCTTCGCGCGACGCTTTGAGCTGTTCCACGCTGGCCGTGACCATCACCACCGGCGTCTTGCGGTTGGAGCCGTCATCGCCCTCGGCCAGCACCTTCACGCGCGGCAGCTCGTTCAGCTTTTTGCGCGAGGCCTGCGCGAGATCGGTCTCGATGCGCTTGCCGCTGACGCCGCTGCCGTTCTTCATGATACCGAGCTTGACCAGCACCTTGGGGTCCTGGGCCTCGAGCGCGGCTAGTGATGACTTGATCTGATTGCGCACCGGCGCCGAGCGATCGAGCCGATGCTCTTTCAAAGGCTCAATCGCGCGCCGGTCGCCGAGTGACTCGAGGGCGGCGACGGCGGCGGCGCGTACGGAGGCGTTCTCGTCCTCGAGCGACTCGACCAGCGGCTTCAGCGCGGCCGGATCCATGCTTTTGCCCAGTTGCAGCGCGGCTTGCACGCGCACACGAAAGTCTTTGCTCTCGTGAAGCTGACCGACCAGCTCGTCGATGCCGGCCGGTTGGGCCATGGCCGGAGCCGACGCGAGAGCGAGTAACAACGAAGCGAGCGCGGTCCGTCGTGGGAAGAGCAACATCGACAATGGGTGTACTGATCATCTGACGCGCGGCTTCCCTTTCGCAAGGAGCTTCGCGCGACACCCCTCATTTCGGTGGGGGCGTAGCTCATGCGCTCCCACATCGATCGAAATCGAATACGCGTGTGAGTGATTCGCGTCTTGTGCTCAGGGGCGCAACGAAGTTCCTACCCCGACACCGCAACGCCTACATGCGCGCTAGCGCAGCAGCGAGCGCGCTTCTTCTTCGAGCGTTGCTTCATCCCCGGGGTGATAACCCACGTGAACGAAACGAATGATCCCGCTCTTGTCGATCACGAAAGCGGTCGGCATCGTGGGCGGATCGTACGCTTTGGCAACCGCCTTCCCGTCGTCCCACACGATGGGGAATTTTGCGCCGGTCTCCGAAACGAACGCGGGGATGCCTTTGTCGTCGTCGTCTTGGCTGATACCGACGACCACCAAGTCACCGTTCATCTTACTCGCCAACTTTTGGTACGCGGGAAACGACTGCTTGCACGGCTCGCACCAGGTCGCCCAAAAGTCGACGACGACCACCTTGCCCGCGTGGGCGGCGAGGCTTTGCTCGCCACCGCCGCCTACCTCACGCAGCTCGAACGCCGGCGCGGGCGCGCCGACGAGCGGATGCGACGCACCGGCCGCGCTTTGCCCACCGCCGCCACCGGCGCCAGCGCAGGCGCCGAGCGGCAGGCACGAAGCGAGAAAGGCTAGCCGCAGCAGCGAGCGCCGCATCGAATGCGCGCGCTCGCCCGGGTTCGCCTCGCTCACTTCTTCTTGCCACCCTTCTTGTTGCCTTCGTCCGGGCAACCGTCTTCGTCCTCGAAGCCGTTCTTGGTCTCGGCCTCGTCGACGCATTCGTCGTCAGAGTCGAGGATGCCGTCGTTGTCGTTGTCCGCTTCCGGGCAGCCGTCGGTGTCTTCGTAGCCGTCGGTGTCCTCGGCCTCGTTCACGCACTTGTCACGCGAGTCCGGCACGCCGTCGTTGTCGGTGTCGGCTTCGTCCGGGCAACCGTCGTCGTCCTTGTAACCGTTCTTGCTCTCGGCTTCGTTGGGGCAACGATCGCCGGTGTCGCGGATGCCGTCCTTGTCGTTGTCCGGTTCCGGACAGCCGTCACGGTCTTCGAAGCCGTCTTGATCCTCGGCCTGGCTGGGGCACTTGTCGTCCTTGTCCGGAATCGAGTCCAGATCGTTGTCGCGGTCGGGACAGCCGTCGGTGTCTTCGTAGCCGTCTTTGTCTTCGGGCTCCGTCGGGCACTGATCGGCGGCGCCTTCGATGCCATCGCCGTCACTGTCTTTGCCTTCGGCCACGTACAGCACGCCGAGCATGCCGCGGACCTTGGGCACGCCGACGCCCTGGACGATGCCGGTGCCGCCGCCGACCGTGATCTGAAACGGGGAGCTGAGCGGCAGAATTTGAACGCCGAGCAAGCCCTCCATGGTGTTCTCACCGGCTTTGGTCGTGAAGCGGGTCGTGCCGAACGCCTCGCCCATCACCCGAAAGACGGGGCTCACCCGATAGCCGGCACCCAAGGCGTAGCGGAACTCGGAGCCGAGGTTGGTGCTGCCGATGACGACGGGCTTCCGGTATACGCCGGCCAAGTTGCCGCCGAACGAGAAGCCCTGCGTCTCGCCGTCGAAGATCGCGCGCGCGCCGACCGTCGGCAGCTTGTCGCCCATGAACTTGTCTTTGGCCGTGGCCTGACCGAGCGGCGCGGTCACGAATACGGTGCCGCCGATCACGAAAGGCGACTTGAGATCGCCATACAGGCGGCCTTTGATTTCGACCTCGGTGTCGCCCAAACCGACGGCGCTGATCCCGTCCGGTTCGTTGCGGCCCTTCTCGGTGATGCCGACGCCTTTGAGCCAGGTCACGGGAACGCGCAGACCGAGCTGCAAGCGCGGAATGATCGTGAACGAGCCGAGAAAGTCGCCCGTGATCATGTTCTCGACGACTTTGACGTCTTCTTGAATCGCGCCTGGATCGCTGCAGTCGTCGACCTTGAGGCAGCTGCGCACGGTCAACGGCTCGAAGGCGTAGTTGACCATGATGCCCGCGCTCCACACCTTCTCGCCGTCGGTGCGCGCGCCGCGCATGGTGAAGGAGTTGCGAGGACCCGGCGCGGCCTGAAACCGTTGCACGCTGATCGAGTGATCAACGCGCTGCTCGGCGGAGGCCTCCGCCGTCGCGAGCAGCGAGCCGAAGCCGGCAGCAGCGGCGGTGAGCAGCGGTAACGCAAAGCGCGAGCGCGGCGCGAACGGGCGACGGCAGCAGGGAGTCGAGAGGCTGTTCAACGGAGTGCTCCTGAAGTTTCGAGGGAACGAGCTGGGCGCAAAGGGGTCCGAGCGGAAGCCATGCTTTCAAACTGCAAGAAGAACTGCAATCGCTTTGAGTCCGCGCGCGTTGAGGCGTATTTCCGCTCGGGACGTAGCAGAGCGCCACTTGTTCTTGGGTTGAGGTAGGCTCGGCGCCGCTGTGTCGGTCTGCGTCGGATGTGCGAGCGTGCTGGTGCCGGAAGCGCGGTTTTGTCCGCAGTGCGGCGTCCCCGTGCCGAAAGGGCGAGAGCGCATCGGGCCCGGCGCCGAGATTGAGCTCGGCGACTTAGGTAAGTGCGTGCTCGGCCACAGCATCGGCGAGGGCGGCATGGGCGTCGTTTATCGCGGCTGGCTCTACTACAATCCCGCCGGCCGGTTTGGCACCAACCCGCCGCACCCGATCGCGCTCAAAGTGCTCCACCCGTTGATCCGTGGGCGTCCGCGCGCCCAGCAGCTGCTCCGGCATGAAGCCGAGGTGCTGGGCAAGCTGGCGCACCCGAACATCGTTCATTACTTCGGGCTGTTCGAGCACGACGGCGAGATGTGCATCGCGATGGAGCTCGTGCAGGGCGAGTCGCTCGCCGAGCTCTTGCAGCGCGCCAACGAGGCCGGCCCGCGCTCGCCGCGGCTACCGTACAAACAGGCGTGGCATTACCTGGCGCAGCTGCTGGGGGCGCTCGAAAGCCTGCACGCGCTCGGCATCGTTCACCGCGACGTGAAGAGCGCCAACGTGCTGATTCGCACCGACGACATCGCCAAGCTTACCGACTTTGGCATCGCGCGTTTGCCGGCCGAGCTGGCCAAGCAAAGCGGCGGCATGGCCCCCGGAACCGGCGCCTACATGCCGCCCGAGCAGGTGATGGGCCAAGCCATCGACGCGCGCGCCGACCTGTACGCCGCCGGCATCGTGATGTTCGAGATGCTGGCCGGCGTCACGCCGTTCGATTCGCCGGACCGCACCGAGCTCGCCATCCGGGCCGCTCAGCTCGACGAAGCGCCGCCGCCGATCAGCCGCGTCGTCTTGGGTGCGCCGGCCGGGCTCGACCTCGTGTTCGCGCGGGCCTTGGCCAAGAACCGCGATTTGCGTTACCAAAACGCCCGCGCTCTGGGCGAAGCGTTCCGGTTGGCCTTGGGCTTTCCCGAGTCAGCCGGCTGGCAAGCCCAGGCCGAGCTGTCGCGCGTCGCCAAGACGCTTTCGATGGCCATCGAGCAGCTTCAAGAGCCGAGCCAGCGCGCGCTGCCCCCAACGGCCGACGACGTCCCCGCCCTCGCTCCATCGGGCGTCGAATCGCCGCCAACGCCGCTCGAGGCGGACGCGCGAGCCGACGCTGAGCGCTACGCCACCGAGGTGCTGACCGCCTTTAAAAAAGGCTGAGGTTGACAGTCTTGCGGGTCGGTGCGAAAGGGACTGCCGCCGCTTCGGTCCCAGGCGGAGTATCAATGCGAAAACGCTCCGTTTTACTGCTTTCGGCCTTCAGCGCCACGCTCGGTTTTTACTCGCTTCCTTCGCAGGCGCAGCCCGCGCCGGAAGCGAAGCGACCGCCACCCGAGGCAAAACCGGCGGAGCCCAAGCCCGTCGTCGCGCCCGCGCCGGCGGCAGCGCCCGCACCGGCGGCGGCGCCCGCACCGGCGGCAGCGCCCGCACCGGCGGCGCCTGCACCTACGACCGCCGCTCCCGCCCCCGCTGAAGCGCCACCGCCCGCCGCCGACGCCGGTGAAGAGCCCGACGCCGACGCCGAGCCCGCCGGCTCGCTACCGCCCGCGCAACCCGCTCTCAATCCGTTACCGGTTTGGCCCGAGCCTTCCGAGGACGCAGCCGCGTTGAAGCGTCAAGGTGCCGAGCGTCCTGGCGCGGCCAAGCCCAACGCCAACGCCGTGTTCGCCGAAGACTGGTGGACGCACACGCGCCCGGTCTTGGAGTGGCACGGCAGCTTCCGCGCTCGCGGTGAGCTGTTCTACAAGTTCCACTTGGGTCGCCTCGATCCGCAAACGACGACGCTGTTCCCGCGCCCGGCGGATCATTATTACGCGCCCATCGTCGGCATCACCCCGCAGTCTGGGAACGACAACGCCAGGCGCTGCACACCGGCCGACACCGGTCGCGGTAGCTCGAGCGCGTTCAAGGACGCAAACCTCGGCTGCGACGACAACACCAACGCCGGCGCCAACCTGCGTTTCCGGCTCGCTCCGGAGTTTCACGTCTCCGACAACCTGCGCGTCTTGTCGCAGATTGATTTGCTCGACAACGTGGTGCTGGGCTCGACGCCCAGCGGCTACGCCGTCGACAACGGCAGCGTCGTCCCCCGCAGCGGCTACTCGCCGCTCGGTGTTTTGGACGACGGCTCGGCCGCGCCCAGCGGCGGTCGCAACAGCCTGCGCGACAGCATCATCGTCAAGCGCGTGTGGGCCGAGTGGGTCACGCCGGTCGGCCAGCTGCGCTTCGGTCGTATGCCGAACCACTGGGGGCTCGGCATGGTCTACAACTCGGGCGACGGCCACGACGACGACTACCAGTCGACCATCGATCGCGCGCAGATCATCAGCGGCGTCAAATCGCTCGACCTGTACGCCACCGCCGCCATCGACTTCCCCAACGAAGGTCCGACGAGCGACACGCTCTCGCTCGAGCGCGGTCAGCCCTACGACGTGGCCCAGCTCGACGACGTCAACCAGTACACCTTCAGCATCATGCGCAAGAAGAGCCCCGAGCTCCTGCGCGCGGCGCTGAACAAGGGAGAGCTAGTCGTCAACGGCGGCCTGCAGGTGCAGTACCGCCACCAGCTACTGGCCAGCGACGCCACCGGCGCCTGCGGTGCGGGCGCCAGCGCGCTCAGCTGTCCCACCGGAACCAATCTCGCGTTTCAGCGGCGCGACGCCAACCTGTGGATGCCGGATCTGTGGCTGCAGCTGCTGTTCCGCGGCTTCCGCTTCGAGGCCGAGGTCGCGACGGTTCAGGGTGAGATCGAAAACGTCTCGACGAACGCGACCGCCACCGGGCTCGACCGCAACATCAAGATGCGCAGCTGGGGCTTCGCCACCGAGATCGAGCAGCTGCTGGCCGAGAACAAGCTGCACCTCGGGTTCAAGGCCGGCTGGGCCCAGGGCGACGCCGACGTCGACAGCCTCGCGCCGCCTGGTGCCTCGACCGAGAACCAGATTCAAGATCAGCACGGCGACCACACGGTCTCGACGTTCCGGTTCCACCCGAGCTACGGGCTCGACCTCATTCTCTACCGCAACATCCTGTCGCGCGTGCAGGGCACCTACTACCTCCGCCCGAGCGTGAAGTACGACTTCTTGCGCGATCCGAACGGGCAGAAGATCGGCGGCGGCGTCGCCGCGATCTGGTCGCGCGCCAGCGAGTTCATGCAGACGCCCGGTCACGCACGTGATCTGGGGGTCGAAGTGAACGGCCAGCTGTACTTCCAAAGCAAAGACGGCTCGCTCAATGACGACCCGGGTCGCATGGGCGGCTTCTTCGCCAAGCTCGAGTACGCGGTGCTGTTTCCGATGTCGGGCCTCGGCTACGCGAGCCGTGAGACGTCGGTGGACACGAACCTGGCTCAAGCCCTGCGCCTGTTCCTGGGCGTGAGTTTCTAAGCCTTTTTCCGCCGATCGGCAGGGGCCGCGTTTCGAGGCATAATCCTCGGGCGTGACCCCTTTTCTGCGATTGTTGCCGTGCGCCGCGTTGCTGTCGTTCAGCGCGGCCTGTGCCAGTGAGCCGCCCGCCCCCGACGGGAGCGGCGCCGCGGGTCGCGAGCCCGGTAGCGCGGGGTCGGCTAGCGGCGGCACGTCGTCAATCGTGTCTTGCCCCGCGGGCACGAATTCGCAAACGGAGGCGAAGCCGGTGAGCCTGGGGCTCGTCTCCGGACAGCTCGTCGACGAGCAGGGTGAGCCGACCAGCGCGGGGCTGGTTCAGATCTGCGGCAAGGACATCTGCATCAATGCCCGCGTCGGTGACAACGGCAAGCTCGCCGAAGGCGTCGATCAGACCCTCGACACGCCCGCCTGCAAGTTCGGCGACGGCCTCACGTGGGGCAAGCTCGCGCTACCGCTGGCCGCCGGGGACAGCGCGCTCGGCACCTTGACGACACCACGCTTGCCCGAGTTTGCGGACGCGGTGCCGTTCACGTCCGGCGAAGCCGTCACCTCCGGCGGCGTCACCCTCACCCTCGCCGCCAACGCGCACGTCGAAGTCGACACGCTGACCTATGAAGACGAAGCCCAGCAAGGCTTCCGCGCGGTCGCCCTGTCCGAGCCGGCGCTGACTCAGCTGGGTCAAGACTTCGTCGCCGGCTACGCTTTGTCGCCGGTCGAGACGCGCATCTGTCCGAGCCCGGCCTTGAGCCTGGAAAATACTGGAGATTTGCCGCCCGGAACCGCGCTCGAGCTGTTCGTGCTCGGGCTCGACGTCGCCGAAAAGTGGGCGCCGTACGGTGCTTGGCAGAAGGTCGGCGAAGGCCAAGTCGCCGACGACGGCGCCACGCTCGAGTTTGCCGACGGCTTGCCGCTGCTGACCGCGATCGGCATCCGGGAGAAAGGCTGATGCGCGGGCGATACGCCTGCGCGCTGGTCGCGGCGGCGGTTTCGCTCGCCTGCGGCAGCAACGCCCCCGAGGTACCGAAGGAGCTGTTGGCTTCGGACTCCGGCTGCGCGGCGCCGGACTACCCGAGCGAAGGCTTGGGTAGCGAGCCCGGGTCGGTCGTCGCCAACGCTTGCTTCGTCGGCTACCGCGCGCCGGACCGGGTTCAGCCGACGGCCGAGCACCGTGAGACACTCGCCTTCTCGGACTACTACGATCCGGTCGGCACGAAAGGCGTCTCGCTGCTCTTGATCAACACCTCGGCCATCTGGTGCATGGCGTGCGTGGACGAGCACCGCACGATGCCCGAGCACCAAGCCGAGCTCGGACCCCAGGGGCTGGTGATCTTGAGCACGCTGTTTCAAGACGCCAAGCGCGACCCGGCCAGCCTCGACGACGTCGAGCGCTGGATCGCCAACTTTCACACCAACTTTCCGATGGTGGCCGATCCCGACATCCAGCTCGACCGCTACGCTTCGTCGGACTTGGCGCCGCTGAACATGGTAGTCGATCCGCGCAGCATGAAAATCCTGCGCAAATACGTGGGCAATCAGGGCACGCTGTGGCCTTACATCGAGTCGGAGCTCCAGGCGCGCTCCGCGACGCCCTGAGCCATGCGCCGGCTGCTCGCCGCGCTACCGCGATGCGTTGCGCTGGCTTCATTGAGCCTGAGCGCGCCCGCGCTCGCCCTCGAGCCGGGCCGCGTCGCCGGTCAACCGGTGCTGGTCGACGTCAGCGAGAGCAGTAGCGTTTACTACAACTTCGACAATCGCGACGCGAAGGCGAGCCAGGTCGCGACCCGCGCCAACGACGACTTTGGGCTCGTCTACAATCGCCTGAGCGCGCAAGCGACGGCGGGAAGCTTGAGCCTGGGCGTGCGCGTCGACAACGTCTGGTTCTACGACTCGCCCAACGTCACGCAGCTGGCGCTCGATTTGACCAACGACGCCCAGCCCGACAACCGGCCCAGCTACTTTCGCGCCAAGTTGGGCGAAGCCGGGCTCGAGCTCTCCAATCGCTTCATCGACTGGGTCTATCCGTCGAAATATTACCTCACCTATTCACACGCGGGCGTGGAGGCGACGCTGGGCGACGCCAGCGCGCAGCTCGGGCGCGGCATCGTCCTCAGCGTGCGCAAACGTGACGAGCTGGGCAGCGACACCACCATTCGCGGCGCGCGCGTCAGCGTCAGCACGCGCGGTCCGCTGCGCCTCAAGCTCACGGCGTTGGGCGGCGAGCTCAACCCACTGCGCATCGACGAAGCCAGCGGCCGATATTTGGGCGTTTTGGGCGGCCGCGACGCGCTCACGACGGTGACCGAAGCCGGCATGCCGCGCGCCATCCGGACCGATTTTGCGCGGTTGACCTCAGACTGCCAGACCAGCGCCACCTGCGGCTACGCGCCCGATCGCATCGCCGCGGGCCAGCTCGAGCTCGCGGGCGACAGCTGGAAGCTCGGCACCCAGGGCTCGGCGCTGTTTCGCGACGCCCCGTTGAGCGAGGACTTGCTGCGCAGCGCCCAACGCATCTTGACGTTGAGCCAATCGGTCGAGCTGACTCGGCTAGGGCCCGACTTGTCCGTGTATGGCGAGATCGCGTTTCAGCAGCTGGGGCAACGCGCCGGAGCGCCGCGGTCCGATCCGGGCTACGGCGTGTACGCGAGCGCCGCCTACACCCCCAAAGACGTGGCGCTCACGCTCGAAGCTCGTCACTACCGGCGGCTCTTTCCGCTCTCCGCCAACGTCAAGCTGTCGCGAGCTCGCGAGTTCTCGAGCCTGTCGTACAACCAGGTACCCACCACCGAGCTCGAAGACAACGACACCGAATACGAAGGCATGAACACTTGCGTCAGCGGTGCTCGCCTGCGCAGCGACGTCACGCTGCAGCGCGGCGTGCGCGCGCTGGGCAGCGTCGCCCACTACTTGACCTACGCCGAGTCGGGCTCGAACGAATCGTGCTCGATCACGGCGCAGCAGCTGAACCGCGTTTACGACGTTTCTTCCGGTTTCGCCCTCGATTCGCGCGATCGGCGAAAGCACCTCGAGCTGGTGCTGGGCGGACGGATCGATCACGCGGCGCGCGAGCTCACCCTGGCCCAGGGCTCCACGTCACACCTTTTTTACGGCGAAGGCTATTTGCGCCATCAGCTCGAGCTGCCGCTCGTCGGCGATTTCAGCTTCAGCCTCACCGGCCGCCATCGACGACGCGCGCAGGCCGAAGGCGGGCCGGGTGCCCCGTGGTCGGAGGGCGAAGAAATAATCGGCGTCGAATGGGCCGAGCATTCGAGCTTGGGGTTGGGCGCCGAGTACGACACTCGCCCGGGCGTCCCCCACCGTTACTTCAACATCGAGCTTGCCCACCGCCCGACTCCCGCCACCCGCATCGCGCTCTTCGCCGGTCAACGCCGCGGCGCGCTGCGCTGCGTGGGCGGCATCTGTCGGCTTTACCCGCCGTTCGAGGGCGTCCGCCTCGACCTCGCGCTCCGGTTTTGATCATGCGCGCCTCCTTCCTCACCTTCGCCGCGTTGCTCCACGCCACCACCGCATCGGCGGCATCTCCGACTCCAAGTCCCCGCCCGGACGCGAGCCAGGCTGTCAGCCCGCCCGACTCCGCTCCCCCCGGACCGGACGGTGCGCTGCCCACGGCCGCCGCCGTGGCTCCGGGGTTGCTCGTCCACGGCGCGGGTCACTACGCCTTGGGCCAGCCCCGCACCGCGCGCCGGCTGCTGCTGATGGAAGGCATCGGCCTCGGGCTTTTCCTCAGCGGCGGCCTGACCATCGTCTTCACTGGCGCTTCGCGCTACTTGGTCGCCCCCGCCGCCAGCGCCAGCATGCTCGGCTTCGGGCTGTTCTCGACCTCATACCTGGCCGACATCTACGGCACCGTTTCGAATGACGGCGGTGCGGCGCTCACGCGCTATCGCTTACCCGCAACCTGGGAGACCGAGCTCGGCTACCGCCGCATCGAGGATCCGCAATTTGCTTACCGTGACTTTCTAGTCGAGCGAGTCTCGCGGCAAATCGGCCCGCTACGCCTCAGTCCGTCCGGCTTCTTTTCGCTGCGCGGCGACACCGCGCGCTACCGAATGGAGAGCCAATACCGACTCGCCGGTAACGTCGAAGACGCGCGACCGCGTGACGTCAGCTTCGTCGACGTCACGCTCGCCTTCACCCACCAGCGGTACCGACCCGAGCATTTTTCGCGCAGCCTCGCCGAGCTGTCGCTCGATACCCGCTACGACCTCGCGCGCCTCGGCCCCACCCTGCGCGGCGCCTTCATCGAGCTGTCCGCTGGCTATGCCCTCGGGCGCACCGACTACGATTTGTCAGGCCTGACCGTGCCGTCCGACCTCGAGCATTTGCTGCTCGGCCGCCTTGGCTTCGGCGTCACCTTGCGCGGCCAAAGCGCGCCCGGCAGCGAAGCTTTGCTCTATTACGACCATCGCCACGACGACTACGTGGCGGGGCTCAAGCTGAAAGGCATCGGCAGCGGCGTCATCGGTCACTTTGGCTTGGCCGCGCGTTGGTTCTTTACGGAGCGGGTCGGGGTCGCGCTCGACGCCCAAGCCGGCTCCGCTTACCTTGCGGGCGCCTCGTTGCTCTTTCGCAGCCCGGCCCGGCCTCAACCTCCGGAGACAACGCCATGAAGCCGCGCCCGCTGCTCGGAACCGCCGTATTTTTCGTGCTTTCGTGCCTGCGGCCGACCGAAGAGCGCGTCGAGCTGGATCTCCAGGTCGGCCGAGCCGAGCAAGGCGCGCTGAGCGTGAAGGTCGACGACGGCCTGGCCGCGGTACGGGCGCTGACCGACGACTCGCTCGTGTTGTGGGGCAGCGCGCCCGGCTTCGCCCTCGAGCTCACCGCTTCGTCGGCGCGAGAGCTGCGGCTCGAGGTGCAAAATTGTCTGCCCGAGGCCGAGCTGGGCGTCCTGAACGGCGCGGCCGAGCTCACCCCGCTCGCGGACACCACCTTGCCGACGCGCAAGAGCTGGACCGTCACGCTGCCGGCCGGCAGCAGCCGGCTCGCGCTGGCGGCACCTGACAGCGAGAGCACGGAGCCGTTTCAGTTTGCGCTGCTGTCCGACGTGCAAGAAGCCATCGATCGCGTGGGCGACATCTACGCACGCATGAACGAGCAACCCTCGGTACGCTTCGTGCTCGGCGCCGGCGACCTCACCTCCAACGGACGGCGCGACCAGCTGGAACGCTTTCAAAGTGAGCTCGAGCGCTTGAACCTTCCGTACTTCTCCACGCTCGGCAATCACGAGCTAGGTACGCAGCCGGATCTTTTTCACGAGTATTTCGGTCGTGGCAACTTCCATTTCCGCTTTCACGGCGTCGCCTTCACCCTGCTCGATGACGCCAGCGCCAGCATCGACCCGACCGTCTACGACTGGCTCGACGATTGGCTGGAACAATCACGGCGCGACGTGCACGTCGTGGCCATGCATATTCCGCCCGTCGATCCGATCGGCGTCCGCAACGGTTCGATGGGCAGCCGCAATGAAGCCGACAAGCTGCTGGCACGTCTGGCCGAAGGCCGCGTCGACCTGACCCTGTATGGCCACGTTCACTCGTACTATTCGTTCGACAACGCCGGCATCCCCGCGTTCATTTCCGGCGGTGGCGGTGCCATCCCCGAGCGCTTCGATCGCATTGGCCGCCATTTCATGGTCTTCACCATGGACGCCAAAACCGGCGTCACCGCCCGCGACCTCGTCAAAGTCGATTAGGACGTGTTCCACACATCTTGGGGCTGCCCCGCCGTGGGCGCCACGCTCGGCGACCGCGGCGCAGCGCCTTCTGAAAACAAAAGTCACTTCGGAACCGAAGTCACTTTTTGAACGTCAAAGGTGGCAGATTCGGCGGGAGTGTCGAGAGCCACCGGTGGCCCTGCCGCCGCGCGCTCCACACCTAAGGTGAATCAGTTCATTTTTACGTAGAGGCGGCAGTCCGGTACGGGCATGCCGTCGGCGGGGCTGGTGCAGGTACCAGGTCCCTGCACTTGCGGGTACGACGCGAGGCCTTGCGCTAGCTGCACCGTCAGCAGCGTTCCGCCGACGTCGTAGGACCCGCTCATGCTCTGTCCGACGGGAAGGTAGGTCCCGGAGCCCGAGGCGAAAGCGACCTGAAAGTGGTGAGCCGAGTTGTCGTACGCCCCGAGGGTCCAGCTCGAGGACCACTGCCCGTCGACGTCGGCGTAGGCCATGGTCGATGGGCTGACCGTGAGCGTGTGCGGCACGTCCGATGGGCCTAGGTACAGCCACGATCCTTGAAGCGCGAATGGCTCGGGCGGAGCGCTGGCATCGTCGGCGCCGCAGCCGGACAATACCATCAGCGTCAGCGCAAACAGCCAACCGAGCTTCATTGGTTCGTCAGCGACGGCGATTACTGGGCGAGACACGCCTTGACCATTTCGGACCAAATCAGGTCGCCCACGTGCTCGCCACCCGACTGGGTTGGATGGAGCCCGTCGGTGGTGTCACCCGCGACGAACACGGGTCTCAGATCCACCCAGTGGCAACGAGGCGATGTCGAAGCGGCACACGTCGTCTGCATCCCTGGCATCGTGCTGTCGAGGCAGGCCTTCAGCGAGGCATTCGAGCCGGGCGGCGCTCCCGGTTCCGGGTAGCGTGTGTAGAGAACATCCTTCACTCCCGCCGCACCCATCTTGTCGAGCAGGGTCTTGAAGGTGTTCGAGCAGGTAGCGCACCCTCCGCCAAGGCAGTCGATGCCGCCACCATCCATGATCACGAACTTGACCGACGCGCCGCCCTGCGTGGCTGCGGTCCATTCGGTGGTCGCGATGTAGTTCATGTTCTGGCCGCTAACCGCGACGTTGCGGTAACTCTCGTTCGCCCCGAGCGAACCCGCCTTTCTCGCATTCTCTTCGATCCGCTTCTGGTTGTACTGCGGGGCAATGGCGTAGAAAGATTCGCCCATGATCACGACCTCGGCCGCCTTGACTTGACCCTTTTGGCACGTCCCCGAGCCGGTACCGCCGCTGCCACCGCTGGGCATGAGCGAGCCTCCCGCGCCGGCCGTCGCGGTAGTTCCGCCGCTCGTGGTCCCGCCTTTGCCGACGCCGCCGCTGCCCTCGCTCGCGCCGCCCATGCCCGCGGTTGGGGTCGCGCCCGTCCCCGCCGTTGGTCCACCACCGCTGGGCGAAGTCCCGGCCGTCACGTTGGTCGCTCCGGAGCTGCTGCCGCTCGTGCCGACCGCGCCCGCCGTCGGCGGCGAGCCGCCCGAGCCGGTGCTGCCTGCGGTCCCGCCGTCAATGCTGGAGCCAGAAGAACAGGCTCCCAGGATCGCCAACTCTGCCGCCAAGACGAACCCGAGCCGACTGCTCTTTTTTGAAATCATGTTTGTTCTCCCGCGAGCCCAGGAGACCGGGGCGACGCGTAGCTGACGCGAACGGGTGTTTCGTACCTCGCCTCGGCAAGCTGCAGCAGAGGGCAAATGCGTCCCCCCTCGCGGAGAACGAACAGGGTCGAGAGCGCTAAAATACCACCGAGCTCGGACAGCCGGGCAAGGGCGCCGGGTTCGACGTGCAGCGATAGAGCAGCTGCGGCGATGCGTCGGGGGTGAAGAGATCGAGCGCGTACAGCTCACGCGCGTTGTCGGGTCGGGAGCCGCCGAACGCCGCCAGGTAGCTCGAGTCGCGCGAGAACATGACGTTCAACCAACTGAGCGGTAGCGGCAGCAACCGATCGCGAGGCGCCTCATCGTCAGACAGGCTGAAAAGGTGGATGGGCGTCGGCTGTGGGTCCACGTCGTAATAGCTATTGCCGGCGAGCAGCAGCCGCTTGCCATCGCCGGAAAACGCGGCCGTCGCCACGACGAAGCCTTCGGTCAGTAGCTGCGGCAGCTCTACACCAGCAGGGCCGACCCGACTCATCCAAGTCTTGGTCGTCGATTTGTCGGGGACCGCTCCTTCGACCTCCGCGGCGCTGAAGTAGAGGTAGCGTCCAGTCGGGTCGAGCAAGAAATCTTGCACGACGGCGTAGTCACCGGGCACCGTCTGAGGCGCCGCCTCGCCGCTCTCGGGCACGTAGGTGAAGACGAGCCGCTCACCGTCGACGACGACCACCGAGCGTTCGGCCATTTGCGCCGGAAAAAACGGTACGACGGACGACATCGTCACCTCGCCCTGGCCGACCTGCGACAGATGAACGCCGTTCACGGCGTAGTACGAGTAGGTCCGCTTACGCGTGTCCGGGTCGTCGACCGAGCTGATCCCGGCACCGAAGCTGGCGGTCAGCACGAAGTTGTCCGGCACGTCGAGCCGCTCGCCCGCGCCGGTGCGAGGATCGAAGAGGGTGTCGTCCTCGGGATCGCTGGTTTGGGCCAGCGCGCGCTGGCCGTCGGACGAAACGAGCACTTGGTCGCCCCTCACGCCCAGGGCGGTGGGCTCGCTCGGGGCATCCACGCCCCAATCGAGTCGCATAAGGTCACCCTCGAGGTTGCTGTAGACGAGGGCGCTGGCGCCGACAAATACCGGCGCGCCCGCCAACGGCCCCACGTCGACCTCGGGTCCGAAGGTCGAACCGGTCGCGCTGAACAGCACCAATTGGCGCGCGTCGGAATCGAGGTCGGGGCGACTCTTGCTGCACGCCAAACGACTACCGTCCGGAGCCCAGCTGCAAAGACTGTAATAGGACGGCTCGGACAGGAACAGCTGCCGTGCGCTCGGTGTCTTTCCAGCGATATTTACGGCGTAGTAGTCGTAGGTGTCACCTTGCAACGGTGACTTGCGATAGGACGCATAAATAATCCACCGCCCATCCGGCGAGGGCAGCGGAGCTATCACCGAAGTCGATTCGACGGTAACGCCCGACCATGTGGGCTGCCGCAAGTCGACGAGATTGAGCAGCGTCTGCGACGACGCGCTCGACGTAAACGTGGACACGGCCAACCAACGCACTCGTCCGAGCGGATCGGGATCGACATACGGCTCGCCGCCCGCGCCGGCGTCGTTGAACGAGCCCCCATCGCCCGCGGCGCCGGCTCCGCCGAGCGACTCGTGACTGCTCGCTCCCGCGGCGCCGCCCAGGGAGCCGGCGCTGCCGCTGCCGCCCGAGCTGCTTTCGCCGCCGGGTGACTGGCCCGCGTCTCCTTGTCCACCGCGCGACGTACCGGCCGCGGCGTCGGAGGCACGGCCGAGCATGTAGCGGCCGTCGCACCCCAGAACGCCGAACGCCAAGAGCGCGCTGAGCGTGGGCCTCGACCAGAAAAACGACGACCGGGCGCGGCGTGATGAGGGGCTTGGCATGCACGCTCTCTGTGTGTTTCGAGAACGGCGCCGGGTCACAACGGCCCCCAAAATCTAACCTGGGCCGCCAGCGCGGGTTGCACGGGCCAGGGCGTGACCAAGCGCTGTTCGCCCGAGCTGCGCGCGACGGTGTAGTGGATGTCGCCGAACAAAAACGAGCAGCGCACGAACACGCCGAAGTCCGCTCGCGCGGTGCGCTTCAAGACGCCGAGCGAGAGCTCACCGACGCCGCGCGCTTGCGAGCCCGGCTCGCGCGCGGCGATGGTCAGCCGGGTGCTGCCGACGGGCTCGCGACGGCTCGGACGAATGCGCGCCACGTCCACGCCGCCGCCGAGCAACGCTTGCAAGAAGATACCGCTAGCGACCTCGGGCTCGATGCCGAGCTCGGCGCGGAGCACGGTCGTTTGCAAGGAAACGGCGAGCGGGCCCGCCTCGAACGTCGAACGAAGCAACACTTGTGCGCGCAGCAAGACATCGATGGTGCCGCGCGCGGAAGGCAGCTGCACGCCAAGCACCGCGCCCGGGCCGTGCCCCAAACCTTCCCCTCCCCGCGCGCGCGCGCCGTACTCGGCACCGAACAGCCACGCCGGGTGCGACGGCTCACGCCGGCCGACGAGCAAGTCGGAGCGCGCCGGCACGGCCGGCGGCG
>Ga0164241_10003226_pt1 | contig 16751 bp, 15 predicted proteins | sample OricomyardsoilBY_FD_108780 | JGI IMG/M metagenome (GOLD analysis project Ga0164241, IMG submission 108780) | Backyard soil microbial communities from Emeryville, California, USA - Original compost - Back yard soil (BY) | ecosystem: Environmental > Terrestrial > Soil > Unclassified | place: USA... | reverse complement strand
CGCCGCACGCGCTGATCACCAGATGATCGTGCAAAGCGATCCCAAATAGCGCCGCAGCGTCCCGGATCAGTGCCGTCATGGCAATGTCATCAGGAGAAGGTGTTGTGTCCCCCGAAGGGTGATTGTGGACCAACAGCAATGCGGTTGCGTCCAACTCGAGCGCGCGACCGACGACCCTGCGCGGGTACACGGCAACGTGGTCGACCGAGCCGCGTGCCAACTCTTCGTCAGCAATCAGATGGTTCTTGCGATCCAGAAACAGAACGCGAAAGCATTCAAAGCGTTCTTCACCCATCATGATTCGACAGTACGCGACGACCTCGCTCCAACTTCCAATGAGCGGCCTGTCGCGCAACCGCGCCCGCGCCAAATCTTCATGCAGGGTCCTGATCAGGGCGAGTTCGCTGACCACCGTGTCACTGATGCCTGCGATCGCAGCCAGTCGCTCTGGGTCAGCGAACAATACCGCCGGAAGTGACTGGCACTCGTTCAGTAACGCCGCCGCGATGCGCCGAACATCAGGGAAGGCCCCAACATGACGCAGCAGTCGCGCGAGCAATGCCAGATCATCTGGCCGAGCATTGGCAAAATCACGGTTGGGGATGGGGCGACTCATGCCTCACCAGTAGCAAAACCCGGTAAAGGCGAAGTTAACCCTTCATTCCGTCCCAGAACGTCTTGACGCGCTTGAAGAAACCTTCGCTCTCTGGGCTATTATGCGAGGAGAGATTATCAAACTCGGTCAACAGTTCTTTTTGCCGTCCGGTCAGGTTAACGGGCGTTTCGACCGCCAGTTCGATGAACATGTCACCCATTGTCGAACCCCGCAGGGCAGGCATGCCCTTACCGCGCAGTCGCATCTGCGTACCGGACTGACTGCCCGGCGGAACTTTCACGCGGCTGCGGCCGCCGTCGATCGTCGGAACTTCAATATCGCCGCCAAGCGCAGCTTTGGCCATCGCAACGGGAACACGGCAGTAGAGATTGATGCCGTCACGCTGGAAAATCGCGTGGGGATCGACTTCGACAAAAATATACAGATCACCGGCCGGACCGCCGCGCATCCCGGCCTCGCCCTCACCCGCCAAGCGGATGCGGGTTCCGGTTTCAACGCCGGCGGGGATGTTGACGGAAAGCGTGCGGTCCTTTTGCTGACGTCCAGACCCCCGACATTCCTTGCACGGGTTCTTGATGATCTGCCCGGCTCCCGAACAGGTGGGACAGGTCCGCTCGACAGTAAAGAACCCCTGCTGCGCACGGACTTTGCCCATCCCGGCACAGGTTGGGCAGTTTACTGGCTCAGAACCGCTTTCAGCACCCGTCCCCTTGCAATGTTCGCAGGTGATTGATGTCGGAATCTGGACGGTCTTTTGGATACCCTTGTGGGCTTCCTCCAGCTTAATGCGCATGTTGTAGCGAAGGTCTGAACCGCGCATCGCACGCTGGCGTCCGCCACCCTGCTGCCGCCCGCCATTTCCGCCCATGAAATCGCCAAACAAGTCTTCGAAAACATCCGAGAATGCGCTGGCAAAATCTCCGCCTTGGAAACCTCGTCCCCCCTGGCCCGGACGCGCACCGCCGCCCTCGAATGCAGCATGGCCAAAGCGATCATAGGCCGCCTTTTTGTCAGGGTCCTTCAGGGCGTCGTAGGCTTCGTTGACCTCTTTGAATTGGGATTCGGCGTTCGGGTTGTCCTGATTGCGGTCAGGGTGCAATTCCTTGGCTTTGGTGCGGTAGGCCTTCTTCAGCTCTTCCGCGGAAGCGCCCTTGGTCACACCCAATACGTCGTAATAGTCACGCTTCGCCATAAAGACAGGGCCCCGTTTCAAAGGTAAGACCGGCCAGAGCTATTCTGGCCGGTCCGAAGTCAGCTCGTCGCAGCTTTAGCGACGTTTGCGATCATCAAGATCCTCGAAATCGGCATCAAGGATTTCGTCTTCACTCGGGCCGCGTGGTTCGTCATCGCCACCCTCGGCCTGTTGCGCCTTGTAGATCGCTTCGCCAAGTTTCATTGCCGCTTCGGTGACATTCTGGATGCCCGAACGGATTTTGCCCGCATCTTCGGTTTCCAGCTGGTCGGTCAGCGCGGCGATGGCCAGTTCGATGGCTTCGATCGTCGTCGGATCGACCTTGTCCGCATGCTCTTTCATCGACTTTTCGGTCGAATGGATTAAGCTTTCGGCTTGGTTCTTGGCCTCGACCAGATCGCGACGCGCCTTATCGCCTTCAGCATTGGCTTCAGCGTCCTTCACCATCTTTTCGATGTCCTCGTCGGACAGGCCGCCCGAGGCTTGGATGGTGATCTTCTGCTCTTTACCGGTGCCTTTGTCCTTGGCCGAAACCGAAACGATGCCGTTGGCGTCGATGTCAAAAGTGACTTCGATCTGCGGCATGCCGCGCGGTGCCGGCGGGATGCTTTCGAGGTTGAACTGACCGAGCATTTTGTTGTCGGCAGCCATCTCACGTTCGCCTTGGAAGCAGCGGATCGTCACGGCGTTCTGGTTGTCTTCAGCAGTCGAGAAGACCTGAGACTTCTTCGTCGGGATTGTCGTATTGCGGTCGATCAGGCGGGTGAACACACCACCGAGCGTTTCGATCCCCAGCGACAACGGCGTGACGTCGAGCAGAACCACGTCCTTGACGTCGCCTTGCAGAACGCCAGCTTGGATCGCTGCGCCGAGCGCCACGACTTCGTCGGGGTTCACGCCTTTATGGGGCTCTTTGCCGAAGAAGTTGGTGACTTCCTCAACGACTTTCGGCATCCGCGTCATCCCGCCGACAAGCACGACTTCGTCGATATCGCCTTTGGTCAGACCGGCATCTTTCAACGCGGCGGCGCAGGGCTTCAGCGAGTTCTTGATCAGATCGCCAACCAAGCTTTCCAGTTTGGAACGGGTCAGTTTAACCACCAAGTGCAACGGCGTGCCGGTGTCTTTGGCCATCGAGATGAAAGGCTGGTTAATTTCGGTCTGTTGCGCCGAAGACAGTTCGATCTTGGCCTTTTCAGCGGCTTCCTTCAGGCGCTGCAGGGCCATCTTGTCCTTGGTCAGGTCAACGCCGTGCTCTTTCTTGAACTCATCGGCAAGGAAGTTGACGATGCGCATGTCAAAGTCTTCACCGCCAAGGAACGTATCGCCATTGGTCGATTTGACTTCGAACAGGCCGTCGTCGATCTCAAGGATTGTAATGTCAAACGTACCACCACCAAGGTCATAGACCGCGATGGTTTTCGTCTCTTTCTTGTCTAGACCATAGGCAAGCGCAGCCGCCGTCGGCTCGTTGATGATGCGCAAGACCTCAAGGCCAGCGATCTTGCCGGCGTCTTTGGTCGCCTGACGCTGGGCGTCGTTGAAGTATGCAGGAACGGTGATGACCGCTTGCGTCACCGTTTCGCCGAGATAGCTTTCGGCCGTCTCTTTCATCTTCTGCAAGATGAATGCCGAAATTTGCGAAGGTGAATATTTCTCGCCCTTCACTTCAACCCATGCGTCGCCATTGCCGCCGTCGGTGATCTTGTAAGGAACAAGCTTCTTGTCCTTTTCGACCTCCGGATCGCCAAGGCGACGACCGATCAGACGTTTCACCGCAAAGACGGTATTTTCCGGGTTGGTTACGGCCTGGCGTTTTGCGGCCTGACCGACGAGGCGTTCTTCATCCTTGAAACCGACGATTGAGGGCGTTGTCCGTGCCCCTTCCGAATTCTCGATCACGCGGGGCTTTGCACCGTCCATGATCGCGACGCAGGAGTTGGTCGTCCCAAGGTCGATACCGATTACTTTGGCCATTCTGTGAGGTCCTTCATTTTCGTCAATGTGGGAAAGGTCTCACCAACTGCACCGGCTGGTTCAACCCGTTGGGGCCTATATAGGAAGGCTGTTTGAGAGCCGCAAGGCGACGCAGAAAATTGCTCAGAACCGTTTCTTGCTCCAGCTGACTGAAACGCTGCGGCGGGTGACGAATTCAAACATCAGCCCGACGACCAGCAACACCAGACAGACGTACAGCGGATAAAATGGGCTTGAGTTGCGTGGTAGGTAATTGACGAAAACGTAGCCACGCACCTGATCAATGATGTGGAACAACGGATTCCAATCAAACAACGGCAAGGTCGCTGCTGACAGCGTATTGCCGAGAAACATTTTTCCAGATGCAATGAAGTTCGCCCGCACATAAAGCATCTGCAATGGCGCCATCACCCCGGGGGCCCAGGGGGTAAGGACGATAAAAACCAAGCCGACACAAAATGCGGTCAGCCATGACAACAAGAGCATTCCGAACGCCTGGATAGGGTACTCAATTGTTATCGGATTGAAGATCGCGTGGTAAGCAAAGAGAAGGCAAATGATCGTCAAAATTTGCGTGTAAAGCGCAGAAAATGCCCCCGAAAGAATCATAACCGGCGTCGAAACCTGCGTGTGTTTCATCACACCCGCGCCCTCGCCACCCATTCGGGCAACCGCACGAAACGTTCTAATGTGCATTTGGAAAAGCATGATACCAGTCATCAGGAACAAGATGAAATCACCACGGACCGGATTGGTGCGGACCCCAAAGCCGTAAATCATCACTGCCGCCATCAGAAGCATCAGCGCAACCATCGTTCCGATCGACTTCACCAGGCCAAGGCCAGCGTGCCCGCGTGGTCCCCGTGCCTGTCGCGCTGTCATATGGTAAACGGCGGAGCCCAGTTCCATCGCAGCCTGAAACTTGGTGCGGGCTATCTTACGGGTGAACATGGTTTAAGCAGACTTCCTGAACCTTACGGTCGCCTATCAGGCAAACCTTGCTGTTTCGTCAACACGACCTCATAAGGACGCCCAATTTGCAAATCAATGCGGCGTGAGTGCGGCGGGACCGGGAGCAAGATGGACTACGACAAGCTGATTGTGGTCATGCGCGAACTCGCGCTTGAGGCGGGCGCTCGGATTATGGAGGTCTACGCCTCGGCGGATATGGGCGTCGAGAGCAAGTCCGACGACAGCCCCGTCACCAAAGCAGATCTTGCCGCTGACGCCGTAATCTCGGCAGGTCTACGCAAGGCATTCCCCGAGATCGTGTTGGTGACCGAAGAACAAGCTGCAAGTCACGCGAGCACCGCGAAGACGTTCCTGATTGTCGATCCCCTTGATGGGACCAAGGAATTCGTTCAGCGCCGGGGTGACTTTACGGTGAATATCGCTCTGGTCGAGAATGGCGTACCGACACACGGCATCGTCTATGCTCCAGCCAAGAACCGGCTCTTTTATACCGATGCGTCAGGTCGGTCTGTCGAAGAAGACATGGCAACTGGCGCGCTTGTCCCTCTGAATGTCAGTCAGCCCGATAATGCTGCGTTGATGATTGTCGCTTCAAAATCACATCGCGATGCCGCAACCGATGCCTATATCGCGAAATACGCGGTCAAAGACATGACCAGCGCGGGCTCGTCGCTGAAGTTCTGCCTGGTCGCCACAGGCGAAGCCGATCTTTATCCGCGCCTCGGGCGGACAATGGAATGGGATACGGCCGCTGGTCAGGCGGTCCTGATGGGGGCTGGCGGTCAAGTTGTTAGATTTGATGACAAATCGCCGTTGATCTATGGTAAGACCGGGTTCGAGAACCCCTTCTTCATCGCCTTCGCCCCCGGTGTCCATCTGTCATGAGTACAATGATCGTCATCCCCGCGCGGTACCAATCAACGCGCTATCCGGGGAAGCCGCTCGCTCTGCTGAAAGGCGCAACCGGCGAGAGCAGAAGCCTGATCGAGCGCACCTGGCGTGCCGGTCAGGGAATTTCTGGCGTGGATCGCGTTGTCGTTGCCACCGACGACGAGCGCATCCGGAAGGCTGCGGAAGCCTTTGGCGCTGAAGTCGTGATGACATCCTCGGAGTGTCGCAACGGAACCGAGCGGTGCGCCGAAGTCGCCGCCAGACATCCGGGCTATGATCTGATCATCAACCTGCAAGGTGACGCGCCTCTGACCCCGTCATGGTTCCTTGATGATCTGATAGCCGCGATGAAGGCAGATCCGACGGCTGAGGTCGCTACGCCGGTGTTGAACTGCTCGGGCAAAATGAGAGCCGACCTGATCCAAGATCGCCACGAAGGTCGGGTTGGCGGGACGACCGCAGTCTTCGATAGCAAGCAACACGCGCTTTATTTCTCGAAAGAAGTCATCCCGTTTTCGCTCCAGACCTATGGGCTGGACCAGCCAACACCCGTCTTTCATCATATCGGGGTCTATGCCTACCGGCCCGCAGCGCTTTCGCGCTATATCGCTTTGCCTGAAACTGACTATGAACGTCTTGAGGGGCTTGAGCAGCTCCGTTTCGTTGGCCATGGGATTCCTGTCCTTTGCGTAAAGACCGAAGCCCGCGGGCGGGAATTCTGGGAACTGAACAATCCAGAAGACATTCCCAAGATCGAAACAATGCTGGATGTCATGGGATTGCCTTAACGACGCCATGTCCGTGCTGTTTACCAAGTGGTAACAATTCATATGCAAAAAGGCCCGCAAGATGCGCCGGCCATCATCTGAAGAAATGAGATCCGTCCCCCGATGAAGATGAAAGTCACGAAAGCCGTTTTTCCCGTCGCAGGTCTTGGGACACGATTCCTGCCTGCGACCAAGTCGATCCCGAAAGAGATGATGACCCTGGTCGACCGACCGCTCATTCAGTATGCGATCGATGAGGCCCGCGCTGCAGGGATCAAGGAATTCATCTTTGTCACGGCACGCGGCAAAAGCGCGCTTGAGGACTATTTCGATCACGCGCCTGAACTTGAGGCGCAATTGAAGCGCAAGAAGAAGAAAGATCTTCTGGATCTGCTTGCGCCGACCAACATGGACAGCGGTGCGATTGCCTATATCCGCCAGCACAAGGCAATGGGTCTGGGCCACGCAGTATGGTGCGCGCGGCGGCTGATCGGGCAAGAACCGTTTGCTGTTATCCTGCCGGACGATGTGATCGCGGGCGAAAAGCCCTGTTTGCAACAAATGGTCGAAGCGTACGAGGAGACCGGCGGCTGCATGGTCGCTGCGATGGAAGTGCCGAAGGACAAGGCTTCGTCATATGGCATTCTCGATGTCGCCGAAACCAATGGCAACCTGATGAAGCTGAAGGGCATGGTTGAAAAGCCAAAGGCCGAAGATGCACCGTCAAATCTTGCGGTGATCGGTCGTTACATCCTGACACCACGAGTCCTGCAAAACCTTACCAAACTGAAGACCGGTTCGGGCGGCGAAATTCAGCTGACAGACGCGATTGCCGCTGAAATTGACAAAGACGGTGAGGTCTATGGCTACCGCTTCGAAGGCACTCGATTTGACTGTGGTATGAAAGCCGGTTTCCTGCAGGCGACGATGGCCTTTGGTCTGGCCCGCAATGATCTCCGCGCCGAGCTATGGGAGTATCTCAACACCGTCGTCAAAGAGCACAAAGGCGCAAAAGCTTGACCACGATCCTTGTCACCGGTGGTGCTGGATATATCGGTTCTCACGCCTGCAAAGCCTTGAAGCGGGCAGGTTACACACCGGTGACCTATGACAGCCTTGCGACGGGTTGGCGCGACGCCGTGAAATTCGGTCCCCTTGTGCAGGGCGATCTGTTGGATCGCGCAGCGTTGGACGCTGCTTTCGCCGAATACAAACCCGCAGCCGTGATGCATTTCGCAGCTTTTAGCCAAGTCGGCGAAAGCATGAGTGAACCTGCGCGGTACTGGCGCAACAACGTTATGGGCACGCTGAACTTGGTTGAAGCGATGACAGCGGCGAAGTGCAGAAATCTGGTTTTTTCGTCGACCTGCGCGGTCTACGCCGAGGCCGATGGTCTGGTGACCGAGGCCTCGCTGATCGGCCCCAAAAGTACCTATGGCGCGACAAAATATGCCGCCGAAGGCATCGTTCGATCATTTACCGTGGCGCATGGGCTGAACCACCTGATCCTCCGATATTTCAATGTCGCAGGCGCAGATCCCGAGGCGGAGATCGGCGAACACCACCGCCCTGAAACGCATCTGATCCCGGTGATGCTTGAGGCTATTGATGGAAAGCGACCGGCTTTGACCATCTTTGGTGAAGACTACGAAACCCCCGACGGCACCTGTATCCGCGATTATGTTCATGTCATGGACCTTGTGGCGGCCCATGTCTCAGGCCTCGACCGTCTGTTGAAGAACGGCACCCTCGGTACAATCAATCTTGGCTCTGGCACCGGTTTTTCCGTACGCGATGTCATTGCCGAGGCGAAAGCCTCCACCAACCACGACGTTCCCGTTACCTTCGGCGAGCGGCGGGCAGGCGACGCGCGGTTTCTCGTCTCCGGTTCGACCCGCGCCCACGAACTGTTGGGATGGCGGCCCGAGCGCGGCGCGATGCGGACCATGATCGCGGATGCGTGGCGCTGGCACCAGACCGGTTCATATAGCGGTTAGTGCAGGCTTGCCGGAATGCATGGACAGCGCCATAAACTGCGCATGATCAAAGGGATCGTCCCTTGAGTGCGTTCTCGAAATACTCGCGGCTTTACCGTTTGCACCTGCTCAGGCGCAGACTGCAGCTTCGCGCTCTGCGCAAAGGACGCGAGTTGCACCGCGTCACCGACCATACCAAAGCAATCAAGCCTCGTGATGTGCTGCTCCTAACCACGTTGCGCAATGAGCGGCTGCGCCTGCCCTATTTCCTCGACTATTACCGCCGCTTGGGCGTCGGACACTTTTTGATCATCGACAATGGCTCCGATGACGGTTCGAAAGATTATCTGGCCGCGCAACCGGATGTTTCGCTTTGGTCGACGTGGCACAGTTACGCCTATTCCCGCGCCGGGATGGATTGGATCAATGCGATTGCCCGGCGCTACGGCGTCGGTCACTGGTTGTTATACAGCGACGTCGATGAATTCCTGATCTATCCATTCTGCGACACCCGCCCGCTTCCCGCGTTGATCGATTGGCTCGACGAGGCGGGCATCCAGTCAATCGCGGCCATGTTGCTCGATATGTATCCAAAAGGAGAGATCGCAAAACGGCCCTACACCGCAGGTCAAAATCCGTTTGAGATTGCAGCGTGGTTTGACAGCGGCAACTATACGATCAGCCGCAACGCAAAGTTCGGCAATCTCTGGATCCAAGGCGGACCACGCGCGCGGGTCTTCTTCGCAGATGAACCACAGAACGCCCCTGCTCTGAACAAGATTCCGCTGGTCAAATGGCGGCGCAACTTTGTCTTCGCAAGTTCATCCCATATGCTGCTCCCCAGCCAGTTGAACAAGACCTACGATTCCCGCGGCGGCGAGCAAATCTGTGGCTGCCTGCTGCACGCCAAATTCGTCGAACCGATCCTTGCGAAGACAGCCGAGGAAACATTGCGAGGCGAACACTATGCGGGTGGGCGCGAATACCAACGCTACGCCGCAGGCTTTTCCAAGATCGAAGACCTCTGGAGTCCGCGGTCCGAGAAATACCTGAACTGGAAGCAACTTGAAGGTCTTGGCCTGATCTCGCGCGGGAATTGGGCATGACGTTGGGGGTCATCATCTTGGCGCATACGGCGCTAAACCGGACCGCCGAGATCGCGCAATACTGGTCGGATTACGGTTGCAAGGTTGCCATCCACATCGATGCGAAAGTCGGTCCTGTCGAGTTCGGCAAACTGCAAGCGAGCGTCGGCCACCTGCCCGGAATCCACTTCACGCCCCGGATCAACTGCGTATGGGGAACCTGGTCCCTGGTCCAAGCCACGATTACCGCTGCGGAACTGCTTTTGGCGCAGGAACCTGACGTGACACGCGTTCTGCTGACCTCGGGCACCTGCGTCCCGATCCGCCCGGCACGCTACCTGATTGCGCATCTCGAGGAATATGGCCAAGCCGACTTCATCGAATCCGTAACGACCGCCGACGTGTCCTGGGCGGTCGCCGGCCTTGAGGCCGAGAGATTCACGCTGTACTTCCCATTCTCGTGGAAAAAGCGCCGCAAGCTGTTCGACTGGGCGGTCGATGTACAGCGCAAACTTGGTGTCTCCCGTAGGGTTCCGGCAGGTCTTGTACCGCATCTTGGCTCGCAATGGTGGTGCCTGACGCGCCGCACGCTCGAAGCAATCTTCTCTGATCCGGAACGCGACCGCCGCGCACGCTATTTCAAGCAGGTGTGGATTCCTGACGAGAGCTATTTCCAAACCTTGGCGCGGAAACATTCGCACAAGATTGAAAGTCGTTCGCTGACCTTCGCCAAATTCGATGCGCAAGGTCGGCCGCACACGTTCTACGATGATCACCTTCATCTATTGTCGCATTCGGGCTATTTCCTCGCCCGCAAGATCTGGCCCAAAGCGGACAGGATTTATCGGCATTTTTTGACGAAACGCAGCCTGACTGCCAGCGAGCTAAGCACCAGCCCCAGCAATGTCGACCAAGTGCTGACCAAGGCGGCGGGTCGTCGGCAGACCGGTCGCCGCGGGCTTTATATGCAAAGCCGGTTTCCCTTGGCCGGTCAGGTACGGTCGAAATGCGCCGAGCCTTATCTCGTGCTTGAGGGGCTTCACACCCTATTCCCGACATTTGATGGATGGTTTGCCAAGGCGACTGGGGCGCGTGTCCATGGTCATCTATTCGCCCCCGACCGCGTCCGGTTTCATGGCGATGTCCCCGTCTATGCGGGTTGCCTGAGTGATATCGCGGCCCTGCGCGACTACAATCCCGAGGCCTTTCTCAGTAATCTGGTTTGGAACACTCGCGGCGAACCGCAAGCGTTTCACTTCGGACCGAAGGATCAGCAGCGGATTACAAGCTTCATTGCCAGTGATGCCAGCGCGCGCGTTACAGTGATAACCGGCGCGTGGGCGCTTCAGCTTCACCATCTTGCCCTGCCCTTCGCCGAAAAGCGCAAACAGGCGGCCATTCTGCAGCGGACCGAGGCTGAACACCTCAATATCCTGCGCAGCCCGTCGGCCAATGTGAAGCTGTTGACGATGACATTGGAAACCGCCCTGCGCGATCCGCGCCGTGCGCTCGTTGCAGTCCTTGAGCATCAGGGCCTGAGGCCGGGTGTCGAACGCAGCGGTCTGCCGTCGCTGACATCAACCAAGGGCCTTGCTGAATTCTTGCAAGACCTGAAAAACGACGGGCTACGCCTGCATCTTGTTGGAAACGTCCGCGACATCCCCGACGACACGCCGGAGATAACGCGGTCGGACTACAGGAAGACCGGGACATGAGCAGGTTCAGGGCCTTCGTGATCCTCGGCACGATGCGAACCGGGTCTAATTTTCTTGAAGCAAGTCTGTCCGAAATCGACGGAATCGCGTGCTTTGGTGAACTGTTCAATCCGAAATTCATCGGGAAGCTGAAACAGGACACCCTCTTTGACTATGATCTTGACCGCCGCGAAAGCGACCACTTTGGCCTGCTGGAGACCGTCATCAGCCACAGCGACGGCCTCCCCGGCTTCCGCCTGTTTAACGGGCACGATCCCCGCGTGTTGGCCCATGTGCTGGACGACGCCACAATCGCCAAGATCGTCCTGCGGCGCGACCCCGCCTATTGCTATTTGTCGCTGCGGCACGCCAATGCAACGGAGCAGTGGCGCTCAGGAGATTTCAACCGGACTCGCAGTGAAAAAGTTACCATTGAGCGGGCGGCTTTCACCACTTGGCGTGACGAGATTTCAGCTCACTACGCATTTATCGAGCACGCTTTGCGGTCCTCTGGCCAAACACCGTTCGCCATCGATTACGACGAGTTGCACGATGTTGCGTTGCTGAACGGGATCGCGAAGTTTTTTGGTGTTAACGGCCAACTCGAGTCGGCATCAAACAAGATCAAGAAGCAGATTGCCGATCCGCCATCGCGTCGGCACTTCCGCGACGGCGGGCCGGGCGTCAATCGCTACCTTGCGGCAGACGGCGTGCCGCTGCTCTACGTGCCAATTCGGGGCGGCACCGGCCGGGTCATGGAAGATTGGTTCGCGGCCCTTGGCGCCATGCAGACCTTCAATCGAGGCAGCCTGAAGAAATGGCGGCAAGAAACCGCGCGTCTGCGCAGTTTTACCATCGTCCGTCACCCGATGGACCGGCTGATCGCGCTTTATTTCTCTGACATCCGTAGCGACCTGAAAGATAAACTTGAGCGGCGCTACGGGGTGAAGTTCTCGCCCCATCCCACAGATGACGATCTGGTCAAATTTGCGCGGATCGTCCGCGCGACTGCCGCGTCGCAAACCTCGATGACCGCCCCGCCGGGCTGGGCACCACAAAGCGATAACCTACGCGACCTCGGGCAATTGGCACAGCCAGACCGCATCCTTCGCGACGAGGATTTATCGAAGGAACTTGCTGAGCTTTGCGCCAGTGTCGGTACCGACTGCCCGCCCCTGCCGACCGCCCAATCGCTGAGTATCTATCACTCCGAGGCGCTGGACGCAGAAGTCCATGCGCTTTGGGGTGAGGATTATCTGAACCTCGGCTACGCCGCTTTCGTCCGCTGATCACCGGTCAGCAAAGCATACAGCGCCTGCGGGTCCGCATTCGCCCGCAGCCGCGAGCAGGTCTCGCTTGAGCGCAGCATCCGCGACACCATCGCCAGCGCTTTGAGGTGATCAACACCGCTTTCCACCGGCGCATATAGCGCAAAGATCAGATCAACCGGCAGCCTGTCGATTGCGTCAAAATCGAGTGGCTTTTCAAGTCGGACAAAGACGCCGACGACCCGCTCCAGCCCTTCGATTCGGGCGTGTGGCAGCGCAACGCCATGACCAACCCCAGTAGCCCCCAATGCTTCGCGGTCCTGCATCGCGTTGAAAGCGTCCTCGACCGACACGCCATAGGTTTGGCCAACGACGTCCGCGAGATCCTGAAACAAGCGCTTCTTCGACGCCAAAGCTCCCATAACCCGGACGGCGCCCGGAACAATGATGTCCGCAAGTTGCATATCAAACGTGCCTGTTTCCCGGTCGCTCAGGCCGATCTAGCTTGGATCGACCCAACCGACATTCCCGTCTTCTCGCTTATAGACGAAGTTTATACCCTGATGCTTCGCATTTCGAAAGACCAACTGTGCCGCGTGGTTCAATTCCATCTGCATCACGGCTTCGCCGACCGACAACGTTGGAATTTTTGTCGCAGATTCTGCGATGATGATCGGTTGGTCGGGCTCGTCGTCATCCGCGCCGTCTGCCTTCAGCACATAGGATGTTCCATTGGTAACGGCGACGGGCTCGACGCGCTCCTTGTGGTGATCTTTCAGCCTCCGCTTGTAGCGACGAATCTGCTTTTCCATTTTTTCGGTGCAGTCGGCAAAAGCAGCATAGATTTCCGTCGCCTGGCCTTTGGCCTGGACTGTCAGGCCCGTTGACAGGTGGATAATCGCCTCACAGGCCATTTCATGCGCGTCCCGCGAAAAAATGACATGTGCATCGGTCGGTCGTCCCGAGAACTTCTCAAGGACCACGCCGACCTCAGTTTTAACGTGCTCTTGAAGCGCGTCCCCGACGTCAAGATGTCTACCGCTGACTTGAAATCGCATGATTACATCACCTCCATCGCATGCTGCACCGGCTCACAATGAGATCAAACCCGTCACGCCCAGACCAGGACATGCGGGGGAATTCGACCTCGTGTGCGAACCTTGCATGGTCCGATCTGACGCCCGTTGACCCGTTCTGTCAACCGCTGTCAGTGCCTGCGGTCAGATCAGGATGCGACGCCCAGCGCAGATTCAATTCTGCCAAGGACTGCTCCCGTCGTCACCGAGTCGCCGCGGCCTGCGAATTCGGCGTTCAGCGAGCGCCAGTCGAGATTGCGAATGTAGTCGGCCGCGACACAGCCCTCAAAATCGTTCCCGATGGTGATCGGCACCTCGAACTCATTGCCGTAGCATTTTGTCGAGACCGGGCAAGCCAGAACGTGGCCGGTCGCCATGTTGTAAGCCTTTTCCGAGACGACGAATGCGGCTTTTCGGGAAATCCCGTTCAACCCTTTGAAATCCAGCCAGATAATATCGCCTTTGGCCGGTGAATAAACTGCAGTCATGAAGCTTTGCCCCACCTTAGTTGCCCCCCGAAGCGCCTCGGACTGGTCAAATGAAATATCTGAAACTGCTACCATTCGAATTCCCACCTACTCACACCGCACACCCCTGCGCTTCGTTGTTAACTTTAAGGAAGTTTGCGGCCAAAATCAGCCGCCAGCATGAATTGATTTTGAATAAACAAGGCAAACGTTGCCGAGAAAGCACTCAATTTTTCAGCTTATTCCGAAAGCGCTGTCGCAAGTTTGACACGATTGAAGGATTCATCTTGGTTAATACTGAGGGTTGTAAAATTTTGACGCAGATGAATCGCGTTAAACCTATGATCAGTATGGTTAATTCGACATAATCCCCGACTGCAGAAACAATGACATCAAGGAAGTTCGTTAGACGGACAAATCGGAAAAAATTTACCACCCGACCAAATACCAAACCATTCAGTGTTTTCGAACCGCTGATTCACGCAGAGATTGACCAACCGGTAAAAACTTTTCCGATCAATCAAAGCTTCAAGCCCACCTCGAATGTGAATGTAGGGCGACGGCTCGCGTGTCAGCGAATCGAGATCGAAGCGCAGTGGGTGTTCGCCCCCGGCATCTGACAAGTCTCCCACGTTCGTCTCGAAAGTGACGATCTGGTCGCGACCGCCCCCCTGAACCGTGAAGTCCACGGCAACGAACGGCGCATCTTCGACCACGATCCCGACCTTTTCGACGGGCGTCACCAGCACATAGCGGTCCGCATCCCGACGCAGGATGGTGGAAAACAACCGCACCAGCGCCGGGCGCCCAATCGGTGTGCCCAGATAGAACCATGTTCCATCGCGCGCGATGCGAATGTCGATGTCTCCGCAGTCGGGAGGATTCCACAGATGTACCGGTGGCAGACCCGATTTTCCCGCCGTCCGCGCAGCCTGTGCGAGCGTATCCGCTGATGGCTTCACGATCTTTTGTGATCTTTCGGGATTTGTCATTTGTCCCTGCCGTGGAACCTGCCATTATCAGCGCCAGACTATACGGAGTTGGTCATGGCAGGAACAGACGATCTTGTCGCAGCGGCAGAAGGCCTTGGCGATAAACTGGCAAAAGCTCGCGACAGCGTGGCGAAGCGCTTCATCGGGCAGGATCAGGTCACCGATCTGGTGTTGACGACGCTGCTTGCGGGGGGCCACGGTTTGCTGGTCGGCTTGCCCGGCCTTGGCAAGACCCGACTTGTTGAAACCCTTGCGACCGTCATGGGCCTGTCTGGACGCCGCGTGCAGTTCACCCCAGATCTGATGCCGGCAGACATCCTTGGCTCGGAAGTTCTTGAAACGGCCGCCGACGGCACCAAAGCCTTCCGGTTCCTGCCCGGTCCAATCTTCTGCCAGCTTCTGATGGCCGACGAAATCAACCGTGCCAGCCCCAGAACCCAATCCGCGCTGCTGCAAGCCATGCAGGAACACGAAGTCACTATTGCCGGTGTCCATCACAAATTACCGCGCCCGTTCCATGTTCTCGCGACGCAAAACCCGATCGAGCAGGAGGGAACCTATCCGCTCCCCGAAGCCCAGCTTGACCGCTTCCTGCTACAAATCGATGTGCCCTATCCGGCACGTGACGCCGAGCGCGAAATCCTGTTGGCGACAACTGGCGCGAGTGATGCTGCTTCCGAAGCGATCTTTGACGAGACAAGCCTGATGCACGCGCAGTCGCTGATCCGGCGGATGCCAGTCGGTGAACAGATCGTCGAGCTTATTCTCGACGTCGTGCGCTCGTTCCGACCGGACAGTGACGAGGCGCATGCCCTCGTTAAGGATGCAGTCAGTTGGGGGCCCGGTCCGCGCGCCGCGCAAGCGCTGATGTTGACGGTGCGCGCCCGCGCATTGTTGACCGGTCGGCTCGCTCCCTCAGCCGAGGATGTCGAGGCACTGACGATTCCGGTTCTCGGCCACCGCATGGCACTGTCTTATGGCGCGCGGGCGTCCGGCCAGACGCTGCACGGTCTGATCGGGCAGGTGCTTGACGACCTGCGGGGCCGGAAGGAAGCCGCGTGAGCGGAACCGCTCTCGACCTGCGTGACCGCGCCGGGGCTCTGGCCGGACGGCTGCCTCCGCTTCTGGCGGATGCGCGCCGTTTGGCTGCAACAGTCCTGCTCGGCGAGCACGGACGTCGGCAAGCGGGACCAGGCAGCGAGTTCTGGCAATATCGGACGGCAATGCCAGGTGACCAAGCGCAGCGGATCGACTGGCGGCGTTCGGGCCGCTCGGACACCCATTACATCCGCGAGCGTGAATGGCAGGCGGCGCAAACCGTCAGCTTCTGGATCGACTCCGGCAAGAACATGAGCTTCACCTCGAACCCGAAGACGCTGGTCAGCAAACATGACCGCGCAGCACTTCTTGGTTTGGCGCTTGCCGTCGTTCTGGAAGAAAGCGGCGAACGGATCGGACTGGCCGGTCGTCCGGCGGGAATCGGCGCTCAGCAAGTCATGCGGATCGCCGAAGCGCTGATCGAACCAGCGACGGACGATTATGCAGCGCCACAGTTAGACCGCGCGCCAGCGCGCTCAATGGCGGTTCTGATCTCGGATTTCTTCGCACCCATCGAACCGCTCATCCATCAGGTCGGGCAGGCGGCGGACCGGGGTGTGCGCGGCACGCTGGTACAGATCAATGACCCGGCCGAAGAGAATTTCCCATTCAAAGGCCGCACACTGTTTCAGAGTGTCGGTGGCGGGTTGTTGTACGAAGTGCAAAAAGCGCTGAGTCTG
>Ga0164241_10003225_pt1 | contig 16754 bp, 19 predicted proteins | sample OricomyardsoilBY_FD_108780 | JGI IMG/M metagenome (GOLD analysis project Ga0164241, IMG submission 108780) | Backyard soil microbial communities from Emeryville, California, USA - Original compost - Back yard soil (BY) | ecosystem: Environmental > Terrestrial > Soil > Unclassified | place: USA... | reverse complement strand
TTGCGCGTCTCCTCTTGGATGCGATCGATGGATGACGGCTAGCGGCGGACGCGCGGGACCGGTATCGAAGAGGGCCAGGCAGCGGCGGCGCGGGGATCAATGGCGGACACGGCTGGGACGAGCGGCGGGCGGAGAGGGATGAACGGGGCGCAGCGCCGCATCGCGCTGTTGCTCGGCGCCGGATTCTTCGCCGTGCTGATGGCCGTGCTGATCGCCAACGCGACCTCGATGGTGAGCGATTTCGCCGCCGCGCACGTGCCCGTTTCGCCGGGCCATGTGTGGCTGTTCGAGGTGTCGAGCATCATCGCCTGGATCACCACGCTGCCGGCCTTGTGGTGGCTGGTCGCGTGGCTCTGGCGGCGGCGGCTCGCCTGGTGGTGGACGACGGCGATCGTGCTGCTCGCGACCTTGCCCGCCTCGGCCTGGCATATCGCGCTGATGTGGGCGATTCGCGCCGCGATCTATGCCGCGCAGGGGCAGCATTACCAGTTCATGGTCGGCATGGACGATCCCTGGCTCTACGAATATCGCAAGGACGTCGCCACCGTGCTGCAGTTCATGGGGCTCGCGCTGGTCGCGCAATGGCTAATCGCGCGCGCCGCGAGCGTGCCCGACGCGCGCCCGACCCTGGCGGTGAACGACGGCGCGGTGACGCACCGCGTGCCGCTCGACGAGATCGACTGGATTGCGAGCGCCGCCAATTATGTCGAGATCGCCTGGGGCCAGCGCCGTCTGCTCAACCGCAAGACGCTGGCCGCGATGGAGGCCGAACTGGGCGCGGCGTTCGTGCGCGTCCACCGCACCCGCCTCGTCCGCCGCGCCGCGATCCGCCGCACCGAGACCGATCGCAGCGGGGATTTCACCGTGACGCTGGCGAGCGGTGAGCAGGTGCGCGGCAGCCGCCGCTATCGCGACGGGGTGTGAACGCGCTATATAGGCCGCGAAGCGTAAGGAATCCTCATGTCCGTCCGTCCCTGGCGCAATATCGTGCGCCGCAAGAGCCGCCAGATCATGGTCGGCACTGTCCCCGTCGGCGGCGATGCGCCGGTCACCGTGCAGACGATGACCAACACGCCGACCAGCGATGCTAAGGCGACGATCGACCAGATTCGCCGCTGCGAGGAGGCGGGGGTCGACATCATCCGCGTGTCATGCCCCGACGTTGAGAGCACTACGGCGCTGAAGCAGATCGTGCGGGCGAGCCGCGTGCCGATCGTGGCGGACATCCATTTTCACTATAAGCGCGCGCTGGAGGCGGCCGATGCCGGCGCGGCGTGCCTGCGCATCAACCCGGGCAATATCGGCTCCGAGCAACGCGTGCAGGAAGTGATCAGCGCAGCCAAGGCCAATGGCTGCGCGATCCGCATCGGGGTGAATGCCGGGAGCCTCGAAAAGGATCTGCTCGAAAAATACGGTGAGCCGTGCCCCGATGCCTTGGTCGAGAGCGCGCTCGATCACATCAAGATCCTGCAGGATCACGATTTCCACGAATACAAGGTGGCGGTGAAGGCGAGCGACCTGTTCCTCGCGGTCGCCGCCTATCAGCAGCTTGCCGAACAGGTCGATTGCCCGCTGCATCTCGGCATCACCGAGGCGGGCGGGTTCGTTGGCGGCACGGTCAAGTCGTCGATCGGGATCGGCAGCCTGCTGTGGTACGGGATCGGCGACACGATCCGCGTCTCGCTCTCGGCCGAGCCCGAGGACGAGGTGCGCGTCGGCTTCGAGATCCTGAAGGCGCTCGGCATCCGCAACAGGGGCGTGCGCGTCGTAAGTTGCCCCAGCTGCGCGCGGCAGGGCTTCGACGTGATCCGCACCGTCCAGGCGCTGGAGGAGCGGCTGCAGCACATCCGCACGCCGATGTCGCTCTCGGTGCTGGGCTGCGTGGTCAACGGCCCCGGCGAGGCGCGCGAAACCGATATCGGGGTGACCGGCGGCGGCGCGGGTAAGCACATGGTCTATCTGTCGGGCGTGACCGACCACCATGTGCAGGACGCCGACATGATCGAGCATATCGTGAAATTGGTCGAAGCCAAGGCGGCGGAGATCGAGGCGGGCGAGGAGGCGGCGAAGGTAGCGGCGGAGTGAGCGTGTCCGCGTTCGACCTGCTCGATCGCGCATGGGAGGCGAAGACCGATGCGACGCGGGCGAAACATGCCAAGGCGGCGCTGACGATCGATCCCGATGCGCTCGACGGCTACGTCCTGCTCGGCCAGTCGCTGCCGAGCGAAGCGGAGCGCATCGCCGCGTTGCACGAGGGTGTCGCGCGCGGCCGGCGGCTTTGGGCCAAGGAGATGAAGCGGCCGGCGCAGAGCTGGTTCTGGGCGGACATGGACACCCGACCGTTCATGCGCGCGGTCCAACTGCTGGCGCTGGCGCAATGGAATAGCGGCGAACGGCAAGAGGCGATCGCATCGGCCAAGCTGCTGCTGTGGCTCAACCGCAACGACAATCAGGGCATCCGCGATCTTCTTGCGATGTGGTATCCGGCGACCGGTGATTGGGTGGCGCTCGGCAAGCTGCTTCACCGCTATCGCGACGATTGGTCGGTCGGGCATCTCTATGCGGCGTGGCTGCTCGCGTTTCGGGATGAGGCAGCCGACCGGCGCGGCGCTTGCGGCAGCGTTCGATGCCAATCGCATGTTCCCGTTTTCCTCGCTGATCCCGCCGCGCAAGTCGAAGCGCAAGACGACGATCCGCTCTCCCTGATGGGCTATGTCACAGTGGGATCGCCGGGCGAGGCGGCGGCCTATGCCGATTTCGCTCGACCGGCATGGGCGGCTGTTCCCGGCGCGATCGAACGGTTGCTCCGCGACACGCGAACGATGGTGGCGGAGTAGGTCCTGTGCTATAGATCAGGTCCTGGAGGGCTAGATATGACCTACCATGCCAAGGTGATCGCCGGCGGGAAAATCGTCATCCCCGCCGAGTTGCGCCGTGAATTCGGCATCAAGGATGGCGATTCGCTGGTTTTTTCACATGGGGAGAACGGCGCGATTTCGGTCCGAACCTATGCGCAGGTCGTGAAGGAGGGGCAGCGCAAATTCCGTGCGATGGTCGGTGACGATTACTCGGTCGATCAATTTCTGAGGGAACGGCGCGCCGATTGGGGCGAGGAGTGAGCGTCGTTCTGGACGCTTCCGCCTTGTTGGCGGTGCTCCTCGACGAACCGGGATCCAATTTGGTTTTTTCGGTCATGCGCGGCAGCGCCATGTCCGCAGTCAATGCGTCGGAGAGCTTTTCGCGAGTCGTCGACAAAGGCCATTCGCCCGATTCGGTGGCGACGCTGTTACGTGAATTCGAAATCGATGTGATTCCGTTCCGTTTGAACGAGGCCGCAGCCGCGGCGGCGCTGCGTAGCCGCACGCGGTCGGTCGGCGCTTCGCTCGGCGACCGGGCCTGTCTTGCATTAGCGATCCAGCGTGGGCAGCCCGTCTATACCGGCGACCGGCGCTTAGCCGAGCTTGATCTCGGGATAGAAGTCCGTTTGATTCGATGACCGTGCGCCCCGCCTCCACCACGCGCGCCTTTGCCGTCGCGGCGCTGGGCATCGCGAGCTATTCGTGCATGGACGCGGTGATGAAGGGCATGTCGATCGCGCACGGCGCCTACAGCGCGGTGTTGTGGCGCTCGATCGGCGGTGTGGTGTTGATGGGGCCTGTGTTCGTCGCGACGCGGCGGCCCTGGCCCGGGCGCGCGGCGCTGACGCTCCATTTCTGGCGCGGCGCGGTGGCGGGCGCGTCGGTGGTCCTGTTCTTCTGGGGACTGGTGCGCGTGACGATGGCGCAAGGCGTGGCGCTGACCTTCCTCGCGCCGCTGATCGCGCTCTATCTCGCCGCCGGGTTCCTCGGCGAGCGCATCCGCCGCGCGGCGATCTGGGGCTCGCTCGTCGCGAGTCTCGGCGTGCTGGCGATCGCCTGGGGCGAGGTGGAGGCGCATGCCTCGGCCGATGCCGTGCTCGGCGCGGTGGCGATCTTCATTGCCTCGATCCTCTACGCGATCAGCCTGATCCTGCTGCGGCGGCAAGCGCAGATCGCCGACCCGCTGGAGGTCGCCCTGTTCACCAGCATCGTGCTCGGCGCGCTGCTGCTGATCGGCGCGCCGTGGTTTTCCAGCTTCCCCGCACCGCATCTGTGGCCGGGCATTCTCGGCGCGGCGGCGCTCGGCTCGGTCTCGGCGATGCTGGTCGCCTGGGCCTATGCCCGTGCCGAAGCGCAGGTTCTCGCACCGGTCGAATATACCGCCTTCGTCTGGTCGGCGATCCTCGGCTATCTGGTGTTCGCCGAGCGCGTGTCGTTGTGGACGGTGGGCGGTGCATTGCTGATCATTGCGGGATGCCTGGTCGCGATACGCGGCAAGATCGCCCCCGCGCCGCAAACGGAGGCCGCCGCTTGACCACGCATATCCGCCCCGCGACCCGTGACGACGTCGCGACGATCATGCGCTTCGTGCGCGAACTGGCGGAATATGAGCGCGCGGCCGACAAGGTCGTGGCGACCGAGCCGCTGCTCGACGAAGCCTTGTTCGGCGCGCATCCCGCCGCCGAGGCGACGATCGCCGAACAGGATGGCACGCCGGTCGGCATGGCGCTGTTCTTCCACAATTTCTCGACCTGGACGGGGTGGCGCGGCATCTATCTCGAGGATCTGTACGTCACGCCCGCCGCACGCGGATCGGGGGCGGGCGGCGCGTTGCTGCGTCATCTGGCGGGGATCGCGGTCGATCGCGGCTGCACGCGCTTCGAATGGTCGGTGCTCGACTGGAACGCGCCCGCGCTCGCCTTCTACAAGAGCCTCGGCGCCGAGCCGATGGACGAATGGACCGTCCACCGCGTCTCGGGCGATGCGCTCGTCAAGCTGGCTGGACGCTGAGCATTGCGCGAAAATGTGGGAGCCGGTTTTTCGCACCGGCAATGCGACAACAGGAGATTCTGATGGCGTGGGTCTGGCTGATCATTGGCGGGTTGTTCGAAATCGGCTTCACCACCTGCCTGCGGCATGTCGACGGGTTTCGGAACGTGCCGTGGACGCTGGGCTTTCTCGTCTCGGTCGGCCTGTCGATGTTTCTGCTCGAAGTGGCGTCGCGCACGATACCGATGGGCACGGCCTACTCGGTATGGGGAGGGATCGGCGCGCTGGGCACGGTGATCGTCGGCATCTTCTGGTTCGCAGAGCCGGCCAGCCTGCCGCGATTGCTGCTGATCCTCGGCGTGGTCGTGTGCATCGCCGGCCTCAAGCTGACGGCGCATTAATGGCGGTCGATGAGGGCCTGATCGACTGGATTGCCGAGACGACGGCGCCGCTCGGCGCGCTGTCGCGCCGCGCGATGATGGGCGGTGCCACGCTGTATCTCGACGGCACGATCTTCGCGATCGTCGCGTCCGAAGGGCGGCTGTGGTTCAAGAGCGATGCGGAAAGCGACGCGGTCTGGGATGCGGCGTGCGCGGAGCGGTTCAGCTACACCTTTCCCGATGGCCGCACCGGCACGATGAATTATCGCCTCGCGCCTGAGGATGTGTACGACGATGCCGATGCGATGCGCGAATGGGCCGCGCTCGGGGTTGCCGCCGGCCTCAGGAATCCGTCGAAAAAACGCGCGGCCAGATCGCGCCGATGATCACGATAACCAGCAGGGCGGTCCAGCTCCAGAGATAGGTTTGCATCAGCGCGGGCGCGTGCATGTCGGTGGCGACGAACCACAGCGACATCAGCGCGCCCAGCGACACGATCGCGCCCGCGATCAGCGGCCCCGCGCGGCGCATCGCGGCGAGCAGCGCGCCGGTGCCGAGCATGGCGAGCGCGAGGAGCAGGAACTTAGCGCGCGCTTCCCAATAGAGCAGGTCGACCAGCGTCTGCGTGCCGGGCAGATCGCGCAGGATCGCATGCAGCAGCCCGCCCTCGATCTCGTCGAGGATCGCCGCCGTCGCGGTCGCGGCGATCGCCAGCCACGCGATCACCGGTCCGCGCCGCCTGAGCGCCGCGGCAGCGAGGATCAGGAAGGCCGAATAGCTCGGGATGAACGCCAGTCCGTCGAGCAGCAGCGCGCGGTCCTGCGCTGCCGCCAATGTCGTGCGGCAGGCTCCGCTCCCGAACAACGCGGCGACCTCGGCTGGCTTGCGGGCGAGCTCGAACGCGATGATCGAGCCCAGCCCGCCGCTCGGGCCGCATGGTGCAAGGCCGGCGATCCAGCCGAACGCGGTCGAGGCGATGAAGGTGGCGATCCCCACCACCAGACACCATCGCCAGGCCGCCGCCGGGCTCATCCCGCCTTGTCGTCCTTGTAGCGATCGATCGCTTCGAGCACGATCTGGCGCGCTTCCTCGGCATTGCCCCATTCGCCGATCCGGACCCACTTTTCGGATTCGAGATCCTTATAGTGTTTGAAGAAATGCTCGATCTGCTGGAGCACGATCGAGGGCAGGTCCTGCCGTTCGCCGACATCGGCATAATAAGGGAAGGTGGTATCGACCGGCACGCAGACGAGCTTCTCGTCGCCGCCATGCTCGTCTTCCAGCTTCAGCACGCCGATCGGGCGGGCGCGCACCACGCAGCCGGGCACGAAGGGCGAGCGCGCCACGACCAGCGCGTCGAGCGGATCGCCGTCGGGCGAGAGCGTGTGCGGCACGAAGCCGTAATTCGCCGGATAGCGCATCGGCGTGTGCAGGATGCGATCGACGAAGAGCGCGCCCGACTTCTTGTCGAACTCATACTTCACCGGCTCGCCGCCAACCGGCACTTCGATGATGACGTTGAGGCTTTCGGGCGGATTGTCGCCGACCGGAATCAGATCGATGTTCATGGCTGTGCTGCGATCTTTTTTCTGGAGTTCTCCCGCGAAAGCGGGAGTCCAGAGTTGCGAGCGCAGCGCCCGCGATTCTGGGCTCCCGCTTTCGCGGGAGAACAGGATGGTTCTCGCCCCCTCCTATTTCGGCGCCAGCAGCTTATCGAGACCCGTCTCGCCGCTGCCGATCTTGTCGAGGTGCGGATAGCGGGGCCCGCCATGATAGTCGAGATCGATGCTGCGCACGCGAGCGCCGGCCTTGACGATCAGGTGGATCGGCTCCTTCGACGCCTGGGCATCGACGATCGCCGCCTTCATCGTATCGTCGTCATAGGCCTTGCCGTCGACCGAGACGATCGTGTCGCCGACCGTCAGTCCCTGCTTGAAGCCCGGCCCATCCCACAGCACGCTCGACAGGCTGGAATCCTTGGTGCTGACCACGAACCCCAGCGAATAGGTGAAGTCGGCGATGTGGCGCGTCTTCTCGGTTTCGTTGAAGGTCTTGGACGGCGTGTCGGTATAGACGAGCTTGTAGCCGTTGCGCGTGAGCCCGGAGAGCGGGGCGCCATCGGCATGTTCGGTCAGCCGCGCCTTGAGCAGCGCGCCCCAATCGTACGGCACGATGGAATTGAGCGTCGCGACCACGTCGTCGAACGTGTAGGTCACCTCGCCCCAGTCGCCGTCGTCGATGCCGAAGAACGCCTTCGCGAAATCATCGATCGACTTGGTGCCGTGGCTCTGCTCGCGCAGGATCGAATCGACTTCGAGCCAGACCAATTGGCCTTCGGAATAATAATCCTCGCTGCGCTGCCAGCTGACCCAGCCCTTGGGGCGGCGCTGCGAGATGATCGGATCGTTGGTGGTGTCGACCAAATCGCGCCAGTGCCGCGCCGGATTGGTGTCGTAATAGGCCGCGACCGCGGCGATCTGGTCGAGCGTGTCCTGCTTGGAGACGAGGCCGGAACGCGCCTGCAGCACATAGCCCCAGAATTGCGTCTGGCCTTCATAGACCCACAACAGGCTGTCGCGCATCGGCACGTCGAAATTGGGTGTCCACAGGTCCGCGCCGCGGCGGAACTTGCCGTTCCAACTATGGGTGTATTCGTGCGGCAGCAGGTTGCGCGCGCCGGTCTGCGTATCCCATTTGGTGAAATAGCCCGGCTGCGTGCCATCCTCCGAACTGCGGTGATGCTCGAGCCCGATCCCGCCCATCTGGTCGGAGATCGAGAAGAGGAAATGATAATTGTCGTAGTGCTGCGCGCCGAACGTCTTCACCGCCTGCTCGACCAGGCGCTTGTGCGCGTCGATCTGCGCGGGCGTGGCGGCAAGCTCGGCGGGCTTGTCGGCGAAGGTGTCGAGCCAGACCCGCGGGCTGAGCTGGAACGCCTTGTAATAGCGCCCCGCCAGCACCGGCGAATCGACCAGCACCTGATAATTGGTCGGTTCGTAGGTGTAGGTCGATCCGCTGGCGGTCGAGGGCAGGCCGCTCGCCGCCTTGAAGCCGTCGGGATATTTGACCGTCGCCTTCACCGGGATGTCGCGAGTGAAATAGCCTGCCGGATAGAGGCTCATCGAATTCCACTGCAGGCGCAGCATGTCCGGGCTCATCACGATCGAGCCCTGATTGGGCTGCGTCGCCGAGATGAACTGGAGATCGATGTCGAGCGTCTTCGCGCCCTCGGGCACGTCGATATGATAGGCGAAGACGTCGACCGGATCGCGCGTCCAGGCCAGTTCCTTGCCGCCCGCCTTGATGTGCAGCCCGGCGAGCTTGTCGAGCTGGCCCGAGGGCGAATGATTGCCCGGCAGCCATTTGGGGAACAGCAGCACCATGTGCGGGCCGGAGACGGGCAGCGTCTCGTGCGTGCGGAAGATGCCGCGCGTGGTGTCGGTCGCGTCGATGTCGAGTGTCATCGTGCCGGGATAGGCCACGTCCTTGGGCGCCGGGATCGTATCGATATACGGCGCGGGCTGCGGCTTCGAATTCTCGGCATGCGCGATCATCGCGGTGGAGGCGAGCAGCGACGCGACGGCAAGCTTGCGGATCATGGACGGCCCCTTTGGTTTCGGCTGTTACGAACGTGGTGGTCTAGGGGGCTGACACACACCCGTCTACAGGCTCGTTTCGGCCCTTTCAGCCGCCGCCCAGCGTGTTGATCGTGAAGGCCAATATCCCGAGGTTGAACACGAATGCCGCGAGGCACTGGCCGAGCGAGATGAAGCGCATGTGGCGCGAGGAGATCTCCACGTCGCTGGTCTGGAACGTCATGCCCAAAGTGAAGCTGAAATAGAGGAAGTCCCAATAATCGGGCTCGGCGCAATTGGGGAAATCGAGCCCGCCGCGATCGTTGCCGTCGCCGTCGCAGTCCGAATAATACAGGTGCGCGTAATGCAGCGCGTAGATCGTGTTCGAGAACAGCCAGGCGAGGATCAGCGTGGCGACGACTAGCGCGATCGCCAGCGCATCGCTCTTGCTGTGCAATTCCTTGGCCACCGCGACCAGCACCGCGAGCATCACCAGCCCGGTAAGGCCGAGCAGCATGGTGCGGTTGGCGTCGTTGGCGGCGGCGGACTGGCGCATCCGGGCGGCGGTGGCGTCCTTCAGGATCGGCCGCAGCGAAACGAGGAAAATCGCCGCGGCGGCGTCGAATGCCGCCATGAAGCCACGCCCGAGCCCGAGCGACGGCATCAATATCGCCGATCCGATGATCAGCAGGACGAGGAAGGCGATGAAGCGCGGCGGCGCGATCCGCTTGCCCAGGTTCAGTTTCATCATGCGCCGGTTCCCCGCTGGTGGTGATCGAAACGCTAGCGCGTCGGCACGCTCTCTACTAGAGAGCGCCGCCAATCATGGCCCGCATCCAGACCCCCCAGCGCATCCGCGGCACGCAGGACATTTTCGGCGAGGAGCAGCGCCGCTTCGCGCATGTCCTCGAGACGTTCGAGCGCGTGCGCAAACTCTATTGCTTCCAGCGCGTCGACATTCCGGTGTTCGAGGCGACGGAAGTGTTCGCGCGCTCGATCGGCGAAACCACCGATGTGGTGTCGAAGGAGATGTACACGTTTCCGGATCGCGGCGGGGATTCGCTGACGCTTCGCCCCGAATTCACCGCCGGACTGTGCCGCGCCTATCTGACCGAGGGCTGGCAGCAATATGCGCCGCTCAAGCTCGCGACGTCGGGCGCGGTGTTCCGTTACGAGCGCCCGCAAAAGGCCCGGTTCCGCCAGTTCCACCAGATCGATGCCGAGGTGATCGGCGCGGCCGAGCCAGCCGCCGATGTCGAATTGCTGGCGCTGGCCGACCAGTTGCTCAAGGAACTCGGCATTGCCGAAGGCGTGACGCTGCAACTCAACACGCTCGGCGATTCCGAAACGCGCGAGGCGTGGCGCCAGGCGCTGGTCGCGCATTTCGAGGCGCATCGCGGCGATCTCTCCGAAGACAGCCAGACGCGACTCGACAGAAACCCGCTGCGCATCCTCGACAGCAAGGACCCGCGCGACCGGCCGATCGCCGACGCCGCGCCCGATATCGACGCGCATCTGACGAGCGAGGCGGGCGCCTATTTCGAAGCGGTGACCAGGGGGCTCGACGCGGCCGGGGTGGCGTGGGCGCGCAATAGCCGCCTCGTCCGCGGGCTCGATTATTATCGCCACACCGCCTTCGAGTTCGTCACCGACCGCCTCGGCGCGCAAGGCACCGTGCTCGGCGGCGGGCGCTATGATGGGCTGATGGAAAGCCTTGGTGGCCCGCATACGCCGGCGGTCGGCTGGGCGGCGGGCGTCGAGCGGCTGGCGATGTTGGTTGCGGCGCCGGCAGTCGAGAGCATCGATGTGATCATCGCTGTTGAGGATGATCTTGCCATTGGTGCGGGTCAACACACGCTAAAGATTCTTCGTCAGCATGGGTTTGCAGCGGACATGATTTCGACTGGCTCGCCCAGGAAGCGGTTCGACAAAGCGGTCAAGATCAACGCGAAGATCATTCTCAGTTTGACGGTTCGCGATGGTCTTGTGCGCCGTGGCTATAGGGGTGACGGTGAGATGGTGCAGCGTGTTGGCGATCTTCTGCCTATCTCCCTGCTGTCTGCCTGATGGTCTTCGAGCGGATCGTGCCGATGCATCCTCTTCTTCGTCACCCCGGCCTTGAGCCGGGGTCCCGCTTCTTCTTCGGCGCGCACCAAGGCAGCGGGACCCCGGGTCAAGCCCGGGGTGACGGTGAGACGCTGGGCGCATGACTTCGATTTCGGCCGAGCGGATCGCGCAGATCGAGGCGCGGCGGGATGAGTTGCAGGCGCTGATGGCGACCGGCGACCTGCCCTCCGATCGCTTCGTCGCGGTCTCCAAGGAATATGCTGAGCTGGAGTCTGTCGCGCTCGCCGCGGGCGAGGTGCGGCGGCTGCGCGCGGAACGTGAGAGCCTGGCGGCCATGACGCATGATGGCGATGCCGAACTGCGCGCGATGGCCGCCGAGGAACTTCACCATAACGAGGCCGCGCTCGCCGAGGCCGATCGCCGTCTCGCGCTCGCTTTGCTGCCGCGTGATGCCGCCGACGAGCGCGCCGCGATGCTCGAAATCCGCGCCGGCACCGGTGGCGACGAGGCCTCGCTCTTCGCTGGCGACCTGATGCGCATGTATCAGCGCTACGCCGAGGGGCAGGGCTGGAAGGTCGAACTGATCTCCGCCTCGATGTCCGAAGCCGGCGGCTACAAGGAAGTCGTCGCCTCGGTCGAGGGCAAGGGTGTGTTCGCCAAGCTGAAGTTCGAAAGCGGCGTCCACCGCGTCCAGCGCGTGCCCGTCACCGAAAGCGGCGGACGCATTCACACCTCGGCCGCGACGGTCGCGGTGCTGCCCGAGGCGGAAGAAGTCGATGTCCATATCGATGAGGCGAAGGATTTGCGCATCGACGTCTATCGCTCGTCCGGCCCCGGCGGCCAGTCGGTCAACACCACCGACAGCGCGGTGCGCATCACGCATCTGCCGACGGGTCTGGTGGTGATCCAGCAGGACGAGAAATCGCAGCACAAGAACAAGGCCAAGGCGCTGAAGGTGCTGCGCGCGCGGCTGTATGAGGCCGAGCGCGAGCGGCTTGCGAACGAGCGCTCCGGTACGCGGAAAGCGATGGTCGGCTCGGGCGACCGTTCCGAGCGCATCCGCACCTACAATTTCCCGCAGGGCCGCGTGACCGACCACCGCATCAATCTGACGCTGCATCGCCTGCCCGAGATTCTGGAAGGGGAGATGGGGGATTTGGTCGGCGCGCTCATTGCGGAAGACGAGGCGGAACGGTTGGCGAGTCTCGATGCCTGACGCCGTCACCCCGGCCTTGTGCCGGGGTCTGCCTGGCGGCTTGCGCGTCGCTTTGAGCCTCGCAGTGCTGCGCGTGCCGCGCGGCGGGCCCCGGCACAAGGCCGGGGTGACGATGGGGGTTTGAAATGGCTGCACCATCGATTCGCCAAACACTCACCACCGCCGCTTCTAGTTTCCCGTTCTCCGACACCCCGCGCCTCGATGCGGAACTCCTGATGGCACACGCGCTCGGCACTTCGCGCGAGACGTTGCTGCTCCGCCATATCGACGATCCCGTCCCGCCAGCCTTCGCCGCGCTCGCCGAACGCCGCGCCAGACATGAGCCCGTCGCCTATATCACCGGCACCCGCGCTTTCTGGACGATCGACCTTCAGGTCGGCCCCGGCGTGCTGATCCCGCGCGCCGATAGCGAGACGCTGATCGAGGCGGCGGCCGCGCATTTCGCCCGCCGCGCGCCGGCGACGATCCTCGATCTCGGTACGGGGCCGGGCACATTGCTGTTCGCCGCGCTCGATCAATGGCCGGACGCGCGCGGGCTGGGGATCGACCAGTCGCAAGAGGCGCAGCGCTATTTCGAGATCAATGTCGCTGCGCTCGGCATGGCGCAGCGCGTCCGCTTCCGGTGCGGCGACTGGGCCGAAGGGCTGGACGATCGCTTCGATCTCGTCCTCGCCAACCCGCCTTATATCGCGACCGGCGATCCGCTGCCGCCCGAAGTGAGCGACTACGAACCCGCCGCCGCGCTCTATGCCGGCGCGGACGGGCTCGACGCCTACCGCGTCCTCGCGCCACAGATCGCGCGCCTGCTCGCGCCGGGCGGCATCGCCTGCATCGAGATCGGCGCGACGCAGGCGCAAAGCGCGGGCGCGCTGTTCGTCGCGCAAGGGCTTTCGGTTGCGCTGCGCCAGGATCTGGCCGGGCGCGACCGTTGCCTGATTGTCACGCCTTGATTTGTCCCTGTTTCGCCACAATATTCCACTTGGAAGATCGCCCGCCAACCGCTATTGGAGCTGACGGGGGCACGCTTCTTCAACATAAACCGTTGAATATACGGCCGTTGAAAGGCTGTTGCCCGAATCCTTCGTCATGAAGCCGCTGCAGTCCGGCGGCCGTGGCAAGCGTTGCCCGCCGGTGGTCGGCGTGCACGCGAAGGGCATGCACCGGGAGTTCGGAGCAAGGCCAGTTTTGGGCGTAAGGACAAGGACCAACACTTGATCAATAATCGGCAAGCCGGCCGCCGTCGCGGCCGTGGTGGGGGTGGTGGCGGTGGCCCGCGTCAGGGCGGCAACCAGAACCGCGACAACGGCAATCGCATCGACAATCGCGCGCGCGGCAACGCCGCCCAGCTTCTTGAGAAATACAAGAACATGGCGCGCGACGCGCAGATGGCGGGCGATCGCGTCAACACCGAATATTATCTGCAATTCGCCGATCATTATTTCCGCGTGCTGAGCGACAGCCGCAGCCGGCAGGAAGAGCAGCACCAGCAGCGCCGCCCGCGTGACGATGCGTTCGACGACGAGGACGAGATGTTCGACGACGAGGGCGAGCGCGGCTTCGAGGCGCAGCGCCACGACGAGGGCGAGCAGCAGCAGCCGCGTCGCGACGGTCGCAACGGCCATGATCGCAACGAGGCCGCCGGGCGCCGCCCGCGCTTCGAGCGTGAGGGTGAGAATCGCGGCGAGCGGTTCGAGCGCCCCGCCCCGCGCCGGCCCGAGCCGGAGGCCGCCGCGGCCGCACCGCCGCCGCCCGTCGAGGATGAGGCGCCGCAGCCGCGTCGTCGTGGCCGCCCGCGCCGCGAGGAGGCCGAAGCGCCTGAGGCGTTCGGCGCCGATCGCCTGCCGCCGTCGCTCAACGTGTCGGCGAGCGCCGCCAACGAGGACGAGCCGGAGGAAAAGCCGCGCCGTCGCCGTGGCCGCCCGCCCGCCGCGGAGGCCGCCGCCGAATAAGCGCCAGCGCCGCCGGCCGTTTCCTGTTTCGCCCGCGCGCGAACCCCGCTAGCCTTGCTCCGGAGTTGTTCGGGAGGCGGTTATGCGGGGATCGGCGCGGGCGTTCTGGTGTCTGGGGCTCCTCGCTTTGCCCGGGCTGGCGGCGGCGGACACGGTCACGCCGGGGCCGAGCAAGCAGGGCGATGTCCACGTCACGATCTATTCCGGCGGCCAGACGCTCGTCACCGACACGCGCCAGCTCACCCTGCCGGCCGGGACCAGCCGCCAGGACTTTCCCGACGTCTCCTCCTCGATCCGGCCCGAGACGGTGCGGCTGAGCGCCGACGGCACGACGATCATCGAGCAGAATTTCGATTACGATCTCCTGAGCCCGCAGGCGCTGATGGAGAAGGCGGTGGGCCAGACCGTCACGCTCGTCCGCACCAATCCCGCGACCGGCGTCGAGACACGCGAGCAGGCCAAAATCCTCGCCTCGAACGACGGCGTGGTGATGCAGATCGGCGATCGCATCGAGGTGCTGCGCGACGACGGGCTGCCGGTGCGCGTGGTCTATGGTTCGCTGCCGCCCAATCTGCGCGCGCGGCCGACGCTGTCGATCACGCTCGATACCGCGCAGGCCGGCGCGCGGCCGGTGACGATCAGCTATCTCACCAACGGGCTGCGCTGGAGCGCCGATTATGTCGCGCTCTACGACGAAGCGAAATCGACTATCGACGTGCAGGGCTGGGTCACGCTCGCGAACGACACCAACACCGCGTTCGTCAACGCCGATACCGTGCTGGTCGCCACCGGGGGAGCGGGACGCGGCATCGCGCCGGGCACCAATGCCGGCACCGAAACGGCCGAGCGGGCGCGGCTCGGCGATTATTATCTCTATCCGCTCGGCCACCGCACAACGATCGCCGCCAACCAGCAGAAGCAGGTCAGCTTCCTGAGCGTCGGCGGCGTGCCGGCGAAAAAGCTCTATCTGTTCCGCAATGGCTGGCTGAACAGCGCGAACGATCCGGTGAGCGCGGCGACCGTGCTGAGCTTCACGAGCGCGAAGGACGGCGGGCTGGGCGACGCGCTCCCCGCGGGCACGGTGCGCATCTATCTGCGCGACGCGCAGGGCCAGCCGCAATTCATCGGCGAGAATGCGATCGGCCACACGCCGATGGGCACCACGCTGGCGATCAAGACCGGCGATGCGTTCGACGTGAAGGTGAAGCCGGTAGTCGTTTCGCGCGAGCGTGTGAACGGATCGCGCTGGCGCACGACGATGCGCTACGATCTCACCAATGCGCGGCCCGAGCCGGTGACGGTCGATGTCGTCCAGGCCGGGCTCGACGGCTGGGACGACACGCGCATTACCGAGGAGAGCCTGAAGAGCGAGCGCCGCTCGGCCGACGAGGCGGTGTGGCACGTGCCGGTGCCGGCCAATGGCGCGACGAGCCTCAACGTCGTGTTCGACACGCGCTTCTGATCGGCTGTGCGCCGGCGCTTCCTATTGCTTGCACTCACCGCCGCCGCGCCCGCCGCGGCGCAGCAGCTGGTGACCTCGCCCGGGCCGGAGACCGTGTCGGTCACGGTCTATCGCGCGCCCGATCGGGCGCCGGGCGGCGAAATCAGCACATGGCGGCCCGAAGGCTATGCGCTGATCACCGAGACGCGCACGGTCGATATCCCGGCGGGTGACGCGGTGATCCGGTTCGAAGGCGTGGCGGGCAATATCTTCCCCGAAAGCGCGATCGTCGGCGGGTTGCCGGGCGGCGTGCGCGAGAAGAATCTCGACGCCGATCTGCTCGCCCCGCGCACGCTCTACGACCGCTCGCTGGGGCGCAGCGTGCTGATTCGCCGCACCGATCCCGGCAGCGGCAAGGTGAGCGAGACGCAGGGCGTGATCCGCTCCTCTGCCGCGGGCGGCATGGTGTTGCAGACCGCCGCCGGGGTCGAGGCGATCCATTGCAGCGGACTGCCCGAGACGCTGGTCTATCCGTCGGTGCCCGAGGGCCTCTCGACGCGGCCGACTTTGTCGGTCGAGACGATCGCGCCGGCGCCCGCGCGAGTGACGCTGACGCTGTCCTACCTCGCTGGCGGGTTCGACTGGCAGGCTGATTACGTGCTGCACATGCGCCCCGACGGCCGCAGCGCCGACGTGACGGCATGGATCACGCTTGCCTCGAGCGACGTCACCAGCTTCGTCGATGCCGGCACGCAGGTGGTGGCGGGCAAGCCGAACCGCACCGGCAACTGGTATGATTTCGGGCCGAAAGGAGACGGCGGGATGGACGATCGCTGTTGGTCGGCCGGCATGCCGATCCCCGAAGCGATGCCGGCGCCTCCGCCCCCGCCTCCCCCTCCGCCGCCCGCCCCGATGATGGCGTCCGCGATGGACATCGTCGTCACCGCCAACCGCGCGCGCCAGGCGGCGCAGGAAGAGTTGGGCGACCTCAAACTCTATCGTATCCAGGACCGGGTGACCGTCGCGTCCAAGGCGCAGAAGCAGGTGGCGATGCTGGCGCGCGAGGCGGTGCCGCTGCAGCCGGTCTATGTCAGCGAGATCTACGACACCTATGCCGAGGGCCCGGTGCTGATCTTGCGCGGGAAGAATCGCGCCGATGCGGGGCTCGGCTTGCCGCTGCCGGCGGGGCCGGTGGCGGTGTTCGAGGATGGCGGCGCCACCGAGGTGCTGGCCGGCGACGGTGCGATCGACGACAAGGCCGTAGGGGAGGATGTCGAGT
>Ga0164241_10003224_pt1 | contig 16758 bp, 20 predicted proteins | sample OricomyardsoilBY_FD_108780 | JGI IMG/M metagenome (GOLD analysis project Ga0164241, IMG submission 108780) | Backyard soil microbial communities from Emeryville, California, USA - Original compost - Back yard soil (BY) | ecosystem: Environmental > Terrestrial > Soil > Unclassified | place: USA... | reverse complement strand
TGCCCGAGCCCGGCGCCTTCGGCCGCGCCTTCGATCAGGCCGGGGATATCGGCCATCACGAAGCTGCGGTGCTGGCCCACATCCACCACACCCAGATTCGGATACAGCGTGGTGAAGGGATAATCGGCGACACGCGGTCGCGCGGCGGAAACCGCGCGGATCAGCGTGGACTTGCCGGCATTGGGCAGGCCCAGCAGGCCCACATCGGCGATGACCTTCAGCTCGAATCCCAGCGTGCGCTTTTCGCCGGGGAGGCCCGGCCCGAACTGCCGCGGCGCGCGATTGGTGCTGGATTTGAACTTGGTGTTGCCGAAGCCGCCCTTGCCGCCGTCGGCCACCTTCAACGTCTGGCCGGCGGCGCGCAGATCGCCCAGCTCCTCACCGGTCTCCTGATCGGTCACCGTGGTGCCCACTGGCACGTCGACGTAGAGATCCTCGCCGCCGCGACCAGTGCAGTCGTTGCCCGAGCCGCCCTCGCCGTTGCGCGCCTTGTAGGTGCGCTGGATGCGAAAATCCGCCAGCGTGTTGATGCCGTCTTTGGCGCGCAGCCACACGCTGCCACCGAGCCCGCCGTCACCGCCATCGGGGCCCCCGAAGGGCACGAATTTCTCGCGCCGGAAGCTGACGCAGCCGCGCCCGCCGTTGCCGGCCTGCACTTTCACGGTCGCTTCATCGACGAATTTCATGGCTACTGTACTGCTGGTTTTATGGAGGGCCGGAAACACAAACCCCGGCACTGGGCCGGGGCTTGTCGGATTCAACGAATGATCGCGCCCTTACTCGGGAACCACGCTCACGTAGGTATGGCGATCCGCGCCCTTGATCCTGAACTCCACCTTGCCGGTCTTCAGCGCGAATAGCGTGTGATCGGTGCCGGTGCCGACATTCGAGCCGGCGCGCATCGGCGTGCCACGCTGACGCACCAGGATATTGCCGGCCAGCACATGCTCGCCGCCGAAGCGCTTCACGCCCAGGCGCTTGCTGTGGGAATCGCGACCGTTGCGGGTACTGCCGCCTGCTTTCTTGTGTGCCATCGAAAACTCCTTACGCGATGCCCGTGATCTTCACCAGCGTGTACTGCTGGCGATGATTGCCGGCGCGCTTGTAGTGCTTGCGGCGGCGGAACTTCACGATCACCTTCTTTTCACCCTGGCCATGGCTTTCGACCGTGGCCGAGACCTTCGCGCCATCGACGCGCGGCTTGCCCACCTTGATGTCGCTGCCGTCAGCCACCAGCAGGACTTCGTCGAAAGAGACGGTCGAGCCCGGGGCTGCGTCGAGTTTTTCGACCTTCAGCAGGCTGTCTTTTTCGACCCGGTATTGCTTGCCACCGGTGACGATCACGGCGTACATCGAGGGGAGACTCCAATCGGAAAGGCCGCGCATTCTAATGGCCCCGCCAACCCCGGTCAAACCCAAGTTTCCGCATTTTTCCCGCGGCCAAACAGCCACTTGGATCAGCCTGTCGGGCGGTAGCTGCTACCATTCGCCCCCAGTTTGGGAGGGTCTGGAAGGCTTGATGACACTGGAAGACATCCGCGGACTGGTGGCGGGCGATCTGGTTGCCGTGGACGGGGTCATCCGCGCCCGCCTGGCCAGCGCCGTGCCGCTGGTCAGCCAGGTGGCCGAACACATCGTGGCGGGGGGCGGAAAACGCCTGCGACCGCTGATTGTGCTGCTTTGCGCCCATGCCGCCGCGGCCGGCAGGCCCCTGACCGGCAGCCGCCACCACGAGGCCGCCGGCTTCATCGAATTCATCCACACCGCCACCCTGCTGCACGACGACGTGGTGGATCACTCCTCCATGCGGCGCGGCCGCGAAACCGCCAACTCGCTGTTCGGCAACGAGGCCAGCGTGCTGGTGGGCGATTTCGTCTATTCCCGCGCCTTCCAGATGATGGCCGCCATCGGCGAGCCGCGCGTCATGGAGATCATGGCCGACGCCACCAATGTCATCGCCGAGGGTGAGGTGCTGCAGCTCATGAACGCGCAGGATCCGGACACCACCGAGGAACGCTATCTCGAGGTGATCTACCGCAAGACCGCGCAACTGTTCGAGGCCGGCGCCCAGGTGGCGGCCGTGCTGTGCGGCGGTTCGGTGGATGCCCAGCGTGCGCTGGCCGCTTATGGCAAGCATCTGGGCACGGCCTACCAGCTCATCGACGATGTGCTGGATTACCGGTCGGATCCTGGCACGCGCGGCAAGAATCTCGGCGAGGATCTGGCCGAGGGCAAGATGACCCTGCCTCTGATTCACGCCTTGCGTCATGCAGCCAGCCCGGAGCGGGAGCTGATCCGCAATGCCATCACGCATGCCGGCGAAGCGGCGCAGCGTGATGGCGATCTGGCGCGGATCATCGCGGCCATCGATGCCAGTGATGGCATCGCCTATTCGCGCGCCCGCGCCGAAGCCGAGTCGCGCGCGGCGAAGGAAGCCCTGCGTTCCGTGCCGCCCTCGCACTACCGCGACGCGCTAGGCGATCTGGCGCAGATCGCCGTCACGCGGGATCGCTGACGGGCCGGTCAGCGCAGCAGCAGTTCGGCGATCTGCACGGCATTCAGCGCCGCGCCCTTGAGCAACTGATCGCCCGCGACGAACATTGCAACCGAGCGTCCGCTGGGATCGCTGACATCCTGCCGGATTCTTCCCACCAGAATGGCGTCCTGTCCCGTCGCATCCCTGGGCATCGGGAAATAATTGCGTTCGGCATCGTCCACGATCTTCACGCCGGGCGCCTGCTGCACGATCTGTCGCACCTGCGCGGCGCTGATCGGTGATTCGCATTCGAAGTCGATGGCGACACAATGCGCGCGCAGCACGGGAATGCGCACGCAGGTAGCGGTGACCCGGATGTCCTGATCGCCGAAGATCTTGCGGGTCTCGCGCATGACCTTCGTCTCCTCCTCGTTGTAGCCCGTCGCCGGATCGATCTTCGTGTTGTGGCTGAAGGCGTTGAAGGCATACGGGTGCGGCAGCACTTTTGACACGTAGTCGCGGCCTTCGAGATAGGCGCGTGTCGATTCCCTGAGTTCTTCCATTGCCGCCGCGCCGGCACCCGATGCGGCCTGGTAAGTCGCGACCATCAGGCGCTTGATGGGGTTCACGCGGTGAATGGGCCACAGCGGCGTGATCGAGATGATGGTGGAGCAGTTGGGATTGGCGATGATGCCGTGGTGCTGCAGCGCGGTTTCGGGATTGATCTCCGGCACCACCAACGGCACGTCCGCATCCATGCGGAATGTGGAGGAGTTGTCGATCACGACGGCGCCACTGGCCACGGCCGCCGCAGCAAATTGCTTCGAGATGGCACCGCCTGCGGAGAACAGCGCGATGTCCACGCCCTCGAAGCTCTTCGCTGTGAGCTCCTCCACCACCAGCGACGAACCCGCGAACGGCAGCCGCTTGCCGGCGGAACGCGCGGAGGCCAGCAGCTTCAGTCGCGACAACGGAAAGCGGCGCTGTTCCAGGCACTGAATGAGGTCGATGCCCACGGCGCCGGTGGCACCCACAATGGCGACGACGGGTTGAGAAGGCATTTTGCGATGAACCGACATGCTGAGCTCCTGATTGATGGCCTATGTGGCCCTGCCAGCGTCGGTGCCCCCCGGAAACGGCGAGGCCCCGACGTTGCCGGCGGGGCCTCGAGAATTTCCGTGCTGTACGACAAAACCTAGCGCGCGAAAACCCCCGGAGCCCCGGCAGGCTTGATGGTTTTGCGCTTTTTCGTCGTCGCGAACATGGTTTTTACAGTACCTGCCGGACCAGGCCCCTGTAAAGCGGCCCGGCCGTGACATCGCCCGGGGCCTTCGCTTAAACTCCCGCGCCCACGCTGTCGGGATGTAGCTCAGCCTGGTAGAGCACTACGTTCGGGACGTAGGAGTCGGAGGTTCAAATCCTCTCATCCCGACCAATCTTTCCCGGTACTTACGACGATTCGCGACTCCTGAATTGTCGGGATATCGATTCCTAATGTCAGCCTAATGTCGTTCTCGCATGGGCCCACTTCAGTTCCGGATTTCGACCCGGAAACACCTCGGTAAGGGCAGCAAAAATATTTTTGCTGGCGGACCTGATCGCCAATCCTAGAGCCGCGGATCGACGGGCTCGCTCTCCAGCGCCAATACGCCAAATACGCATTCGTGGACCCGACGCAGAGGTTCGCGTCTGACGAATCGCTCCAAAGATTCGATCCCCAAGGCGAATTCACGCAAAGCCATGCTTCGCTTGGTGGAAAGTCCGCGCTCACGTAGACGCTCAAGGTGTTCGGGGCGTGAATACTCAGGCCCGTAGATGATCCGGAGGTACTCCGGTCCACGGCACTTGATGGCGGGCTGAATCAACCCGCGCTTTCCAACGACCATGAAGTCCATGGGCTTCATGACCATGCCTTCACCGCCCTTCCCGGTCATCTCTTCCCACCAAGCAAGCAGCACGGCGATCCCGGCCTCGTCGTCCAGCCGAGTAGTTCGGAACGGCGTGGCGACGAGAAGCGCTGGATCACACCGACATAACTCCGCCAGCGTCTCCATGTGCCACGCGTGCGTCTTGTCCGCGTGCACGACTCCCTCGCTCGCCAACAGGTGGAACGGCGCGAGCTTGATGTCATCGATACCAGCGACAGGCCAGCAATAGTGCCGATACGCATCGACGTAACGATTCACGAGCGACGCGCGTTCCGAGAACGACCGTTCAAGCTCAGCCACATCAAGCCCACGGCCGGACGTCTGGCGCAATTCTTTCAATGTCGCCTCAACGGCTGCGCGCGCCGCAGCGCCAGTCGGCGCATATTGCGCGCGGAGCAACTCCTCGGCTTTGACAGACCACGGCATCAGCTCGCAATCCAGGCAGAACCAGTCGGTCTGGAACCGGCCCCAGAATGACGCGCGATCAAGCGCCGCGCCGAGGCGATCCAGAACTGCGTTTTGAAGTCCTTCGTCCGAGAAGAAACGTCGGCCAGTGCGCGTGTAGATGATTCCGCGACCTTCGTCCTGGACTCCAAACCGCTTCGTTGCGGCCGCAGCATCGCGGCAAATGACCACAACAGCCCGCGAACCCATGTGCTTCTCTTCGCAGACGACAGTTTCAATGCCGGCCTTGCGGTAGTAGTCCAGGGCTTCGGTCGGGTACTCGAGATAGCTGTCCCTGCGGCTCGTCTCGCTGGGCGACATGGTCGGCGGCAGGTAGCCACTCACCGCCACGACGCAGCAACTTATCGACTTCGTCATCGCCAACCCAATAGTGCTTTTCGTCATCCAGCACGGGGATGAGCACGTTCAGGTGGCTCAGCAAGTCTTGCAGGCGCTGCGTACCGGCCAAAGAGACCGAGTAGTAACGGCTAGCTCCCCACTCGGGAAACTTCGGATCTAGCGCGAGGCGCTCCACGGAAACCTCATAGCCCAGGGGTTCAAACAGCTCACGAATCAGGCGCTCGCCGGCGCGGCTTGGAAGTACCGCGATTCGAGCCTCGAAAGGCAAGGCGTTGAACGCCAACTCTGGGCGATCTTTGGAACGCCCGCCCATCGCCGAGAGGTCCTTCACGAATTTATTAACGTCACTTCTTAGAAAAGATTGTCAAAAGAGGATTCGGGCTCGTCGTTTTGGATAGATCACGCGATTCGTCGACCGGCTGCCTGAGGTGCGCACAGGCTGGAAGGTCGTCACTGGGCGGTCGGGCGCCAAATTCAGGAATATTTATTACGGGCCCGCTGAGGCGCTCGGTGAGGTTTCTTAACCAAGACACGAGCTGCAAATTCGATAGACATTAGAGATGCAGGTTTAAAAAAAACCTGAACTCCTGGAGAGACGTAAGTACTGGGAAGATTGGTCGGGATGAGAGGATTTGAACCTCCGACACCTACGTCCCGAAGGCGAAATTAGCGTCTCACGGGGGCTCAAGAAGAGTCAATTTGTCTCGGCTTGTACGCGCTGAAACACCATGAATTCGTGGGTGTTTTGCTCAATTTGGGTCATTGCGTCCCAAGTCGTCTCAAGGCAGTCTCACCTCGTCTGGATGCATTAGGACTGCATTAGGCCGTCCCTTGAAGCTACCCGACGTAGGACCGTATGCGTCTCAAACTCACAATGCACGCGGTGGATCGGTTGGCACCAGAAGCCAAGCCCTATGACGCGTTCGATACGGAGCTAGCTGGTCTGCTGTTCCGGGTCGAGCCCACCGGACGGCGTTCCTGGTACTTCGCCTACAGCTTGGCAGGCCTCAGGCGGCGTTTTCGCATCGGTGCCTACCCAGGAGTCACCTGCGAGGTCGCCCGCCGTGAGGCCATCAAGTTGGCCGGAAAGGTGGCCGCAAGCGTCGATCCACAGGCTGAGCTGCAACGCAGTCGCGTCAAGGCTGAGCGCGAGCGCAGGCGTCTGTAACTCTCAAGGATGCGGCCGTACCGGATGCTTCGGATGTGCGAAGCGCTTCGCGATCACGTGAAGGAACTATTGGACGTCAATGCGACCAGCTGGGCGCAGGGAGGCAAGGGTGGCTGAGGAATTCGTCAATCGCCCGCTCCTGGACCTTGTGAGCTACGCGAGGCGAGGTCCGTATCAAAGGCTCTCGCCCGCGCAGATCGAACAGATTCGGAGAACCGTGGGCCGTTCGCCCGAAGTCATGTTGAAAGTGCTGACCTATGCTGGAGCCACTACGTCGCAAGTTCGGCGACACATCGACTACATCAGTCGCAACGGTGAGGTGGAATTGGAATTAGACAATGGGCAGCTTCCCGGCGAGACGGCTGGCACCGAACTAGTGCAAGACTGGGATCTAGACGTTCCTGCGGTGGGGTCTGCTGAAGCGGTGGCGCGAGGTGACAATCGTACTCCGCGCCTGGTCCACAAGCTGGTGTTCTCCATGCCACAAGGGACGCCACCCGACTCGGTCCTCCAAGCCGTGCGCACTTTCGCGCGGGAGGAATTCGCGCTCAAACACCGCTATGTGATGGCCCTGCATACGGACGAGCCGCATCCGCATGTCCACGTGGTGGTTAAAGCGATCAGTGAGCAAGGTGTGCGGTTGAATATCCGCAAGGCGACGTTGCGAGGATGGCGTTCGGCATTTGCAGCCCACCTACGATTGGCTGGCGTGGATGCGAACGCCACGGGTTCGAGCTGTCGTTTGGTCGCGCTACAGTCTTCTATCCCGAGGCGACCCCGGAACGCTGCACGGTCTGCCTGCTGATCGAAGTCGATCCCATTGGTCTGGTGCGACGTAGGTCCGGGCCGGCCGGTGAAGGCGGCATGCTTACCCAGTACGTCAACGACAGGCCGTACGTCGCGTCGTCCTTTCTGTCTGTGGCGATCTCCGAGGTATTCGGGACGGCGACCCGCCGTGCAGGCGCCTTATCGCGGCGATATTTGGTCCTTCGTCCGTGCCAAGACCCGCAAAGCCGCTCTCTCTACTTCGACTTTTGCTTCCTTTGCTTCGCCGCCTTTGTTTTCGCGACGCTCCTTTCGAAATTGACTCTCTCCTGAAGCTCGGCGTAGTCCTTGCAGCCTGCCTGGCGGGCGATCTCGTTCAGGCGCTTCTCGTCCGACCACACGACATTGAAGTTGGCTTTGCCAATTCCACCAGTCGCAACTACGCCGTGTTTCAGCAGCAGGTCGTCGACCGCTTCGCGTAGCAGCACCGCCTTCGGGATACGAGTCCGCCGAGCCAGATCGTCGAGCTGCTGGGCCTTTTCAGGCTCAAGGTACAGAGCCTGCTGATGCAGTTTTCTAGGCGTCATGCTTACACTATTTGTGACAAGTCATAGCAAGTCAATACGCCCATCGAGGGGCGAACGGGTACGCAGGAATCGAAGACCAGGTCCGGGAAAAGGCCTCCCTCTCAGCCTTAAGCCTGACTTTAGGGGGTCTGGAGAAATTGGATAGAATTGGATATACAAATGGATAAATGCGCAGCATTAAGAATAGATAGGAATGGATACAAAAATGGATGCCCTTCCACGCACCACGAGCATCGCCATCACCACCGACGTCCTGCGCCTCATCGCCGCGCTGGACGAGTTCAAAGGTGCATGGCGGGCCATCGGCCGGATTGCGCCCGACCGCCTGAGCGCCCTGAAGCGCGTGGCAACCATTGAGAGCGTCGCCTCTTCCACTCGCATCGAAGGGGCAAAGCTGACCGATCGCGAAGTGGAACAGCTTCTCTCAAACATCGACATCAAGACCTTCGCGACCCGTGACGAGCAGGAAGTCGCGGGCTATGCGGCCGTCAGCGAGACCGTCTTCAACCACTGGCAGGACCTGACCTTGACGGAGAACCACATCCGCCAGCTCCACCGGGACCTGCTTCAGTATTCCGCGAAGGACGAACGGCATCGCGGCAAGTACAAGACCCTGCGCAACGACGTCGTGGCTTTCGATGCATCGGGGAAGGAAGTGGGCATCGTCTTCGAGACGGCCTCCCCGTTCGACACGCCGCGCATGATGACGGACCTTGTGAAGTGGGCAGCCGACGCTCTGCGCGACGGCAGGCTGCATCCGCTGATCGTCGTTGCCATCTTCATCGTGTCGTTCCTGGCGATTCACCCGTTCCAGGACGGCAACGGCCGCCTGTCGCGCGTCCTGACCACACTCCTGCTGCTGCGCGCCGGATATGCCTATGTTCCGTATAGCTCGCTCGAGAGCGTGATCGAGCAATCGAAAGAACGTTACTACCTTACCCTCCGCCAGACACAGGGAACGCTGCGGTCAGACAAGCCGGACTGGCTCTCCTGGTTGGAGTTCTTCCTCGACGCACTCACCGAACAGAAAGTCCGGCTGGAAAGAAAACTGGAGAGGGAGCGCCTGATCCTCGGCACGCTACCGGAGCTTTCAGTCCAGATCCTGGAACTGGCGCGGGAGCACGGTCGCGTCACGATCAGTGCTGCGGTCAAGGCGACCAAGGCCAGCAGGAACACTATCAAATACCACGTCGCGGCCCTCGTCGACGACGGTCTTGTTGCCCAGCAAGGCGCGGGGCGCGGGACTTTCTACACGCTGCGCTAGGACATGGTCACATCAGCAGCTGCTGCTGATGCATCGACCAGGACTGACCTCTAATGGGCCTTATGTGCTCAAATATACATTATTTGTGATGCATTTCTTCATACATAGACCATATGCATCATATATAATGCATACGAATTTAGGAGTTCTGTCCATGCGTCTCACTGAAATAGGCCTGCAACTCAAGGAAGCCCGCCGAGCCGCCGGGATATCGCAGGCAGAGCTGGCTGCTCCCCTGGGCATGAGTCGCGCCACGGTCTCCGCCATTGAGAGTGGTCGATGCGAAGAGATTGGAGCAACAAAGCTCGCGGCACTCCTTGAACGAGTCGGACTTGAGCTGTCTGCCGGCCCGCGCCGTATGCGCCCCACACTGGATGAATTGCGGGCCGAGCGCTCAGCTCACGGCGTAGATCGGAAATGAAGAAGCCACCTCTCAACGTCTTCGCGAGCGATCAACCCATCGGCCAGATCGCGCGCAGCGATGTCGACGAGGACGGCCTGCTGTTCACCTATCGCAACCAGTGCACCTCAGCACAGGCCGTCTCGCTGACCATGCCGGTGCGAACCGATCCCTACGACTCCATGAGTGGTCTTCTCCCGATCTTCGACATGAACCTTCCGGAAGGCGCGCTACGCGAACAGCTGCGCGTCCGGTTCGCGAAGACCATTCCTGGATTCGACGATCTGAATCTGCTGCAAATCGTTGGAAGCTCGCAGATCGGACGACTCCGTTTCTCGGTTGAGGAAAAGCCCGAGGGTTCGGGCGCTGGCGAAAACCTGAGCGACATACTGACCTACCGCGGCAGCGAGGATCTATTCGCCAGCCTGCTGCAAAGATATGCCACGTCTTCAGGCATATCGGGCATACAACCAAAGGTGCTGGTTCGAGACCAGAGCGCTTCCTCTGTGGATCGCCTTACCCACAGGGGCGCCACTCACATCGTCAAGTCCTTCGATCCAGCCGCCTATCCCGAACTCGCCGCAAACGAGTTCCTCTGTCTCCAGGGTGCAAGCAAGTGCGGCATTGATTGCGCACGCGCACGCCTGTCCGAGAATCGCCGCCTGGTGGTAGTGGACCGGTTCGACATGACATCAGATGGATATCTGGGCATCGAGGATTTCTGCGTGTTGAACGCCTTGCGCGCAGCAGGCCGTTACGATGGTTCCTACGAGGGAATCGCCCGCCGACTGAACAACTACCTCTCGCCGAAGCACCTCTCGAATGGACTTGAACAATTCGCACTTCAAGTGGCATTCAGCTGCATCATCGGCAACGGCGATGCACACCTGAAAAATTTCAGCGTTATGTACCGGGACGCGGAATCCGAAGTGTCCCTCGCTCCCGCCTATGACCTGGTCTCCACAGTTCTATATATCCCGCAAGACACACTGGCCCTGACGATGGATGGGTCAAAGCGGTTTCCAGATCGAACGCGCCTGTTGAAATTCATCCGTACGGCAACGGGCAAGTCCCCTTCCGCCGCAACGAGACTTCTGGAACAGGCGAGGACAGGCGCACAGGTCGTTATCGATGGCGCTCATCGCTACGCTACGGAGCACAGAGACGCTGGAGATTTTGCCCGGAAGCTGACAGGCGTTGTGCGGCAGGGACTGGAGCGTCTGTCCTATATAACGCCAACCCCAGAATCCAACCCCTGATTGCTCAGCCGGCCCCTGCGCGCTCCTGCTGATTCAAGCTATTGTTTTGCTGATGCACACTGATGCCATAACGTTCGTGACGTACTCAGGTGAGCCCGAGATCGCTGTCGATGATTTGCCTTTGGCTCGGGAGCTTGAGGCCCGTGGCGTAGTCGTGTCCGCCTGCCCATGGGACCTGGAAGGCAGGCCTTCCAGCCTGACTCGAAACGTACTCATCCGATCGGCGTGGAACTACGACAGCGCGCCCGAGGCGTTTCTGCAATGGCTCGTCAACCTGGAAGACAGCGGCGCCAGGCTCATCAATTCCAGCGCGATCGTCCGCTGGAATATCCACAAGGATTATCTCTTCGAGGTCGGCAACCGCGGCGCCACGCTTCCCCGAACGCTCAAGTTCGTGCCGGGACGCTCGGATCCCGCGGCGCTTGCCGCCGAGTTCGCTGGCTACGATCGCGTGGTCTTGAAGCCGTGCGTCTCCCTCTCAGCACATCACACGCATCTCATCCGGACCGGGAATATCGCTTCGACAGTGCGAGACCTGCCCAATCCGGAGCGGGAGTACCTGCTTCAGGAGTACATGCCGGAGATCGAGGCGGGAGAACTCTCATTTGTATTCTTCGACGCCCGCTTCAGCCATTGCGTCAGGAAGACACCCAAGCCAGGTGACTTCAGGGTGCAAGGCGACTTCGGCGCCGTCCGCGCGCCATACGTACCCACAACAGCGCAGATTCAAGAGGCTTCAAGGCTGCTGAGTCTCGCGCCCGAACGCCCCGTCTATGCTCGCGTTGATGTCGTCATGCGCGGACCGGCGATGGTTCTGATGGAAATCGAGTTGATCGATCCCGTGTTGTTCCTGGCATGGGAGCCACAGGCGGCGGCGCGGCTGGCGGACGTGTTGCTGCGCTAAATGCAATGGCCAGGCGTTCCAGCGTATTCTCCGGACGGGTGGACAATCCAGCGAGGCAGCCATGACCAGTGTTTCTCGTTTCACGGTGACGCACGGAGCCCATCTCGTTGCGGCGGCCGCCATCTGGCTGGTCGCCAGCACGGCCAGCGCACAATCCCTGGGCGGTGCTGCATTGATCAACGCACTGCACCAGGGCGGATACGTCATCGCGATGCGCCACCCCAGCTCGCCCTTCGCGGCACCCGACAAGGCCCAGGCCGATGCGGCCAACCCGCAACTCGAACGCCAGCTGGATGACACCGGCCGCAAGACGGCGCGCGAATGGGGTGAGGCATTTCGAACGCTTCGCATACCAGTGGGGCAGATCTTCACCAGTCCGACCTATCGTGCGCGCGAAGCCATACGCCTGTCGGGACTGGGCGCAGGCAAGGTGGTTCCTGAACTCGACGAAGGTGCTCAGGGCATGAAAGGCAATGCCGACGCAGGGCATGCAGCGTGGTTGCTGCGGGCCGTCACGACCGCCCCGCCAGCCGCGACCAACACACTGCTGGTGACGCACACCCCTAACCTGACGGCAGCCTTCGGCCCCCTGGCGAAGAATGTAGCGGCCGGTGAAGCGCTGATATTCCGGCCGCATGGCACGGCCGAACCCGAACTGGTGGCACGCGTCAAAATCGAGGAGTGGCCAAAACTGGTCAGCGCACCGTAGAGCGCACCAGGGCAACCGATAACTTGCCACGTCGCGCGCCGTAATCGGTGTTGTGTGGCTGGCTGCGCCTGCGGAATATTGCTCTCTCGCGATCTCAACGACATCGGAGCCGCAATGAACGCCAAGACGCAGCACACCCGCCGCAACATCCTGAAGAGCACTCTGGGTATTGCAGGGCTCGCCGCCTCCGGAATCACTTCTCGTGTCTTCGCCCAGCAGGCGCGCGGTCCGGGACGACCTGCCGGCCCCGGTCGGCCCGCTGCCGCGGCCTTGCCGGGCACGCAGGTCGTTCTGCTGGGCACACGCGCAGGCCCTGGCGTGGATCTGAAGCGTGCGGAGACGTCGACCGCCATCATCGTCGATGGCACACCGTATCTCGTGGATTGCGGCTACGGCACCGTGCGCAACCTGACCGCGGGCAACATCAACGCACAGCGCATCGAGAAGATCGTCTTCACGCATCTGCACAACGACCATACAACCGACGTGCCGGCGCTGCTCAGCCTGCAGTGGACCGGTGGCAGGACCAAACCGATCGACCTGTACGGTCCACACGGCACCGAGAGAATGGTCCGCGCCATCGTCGAGTACTGCAAAGTGGATGGCGAAATCCGCACCGTCGATGAGGGCCGCACCGCCAGAATCGAAGACCTGTACAAGGGGCACGATGTGGAAGCGACGTCAAAGGCCGTCGACGTCTTCAAGGACGAACGTGTCAGCGTCACGGCCGTCCAGAACACGCACTATCCCGAGCACTCGCTCGCGCAGATGCCGCATCGCTCCATCGGCGTGCGTTTCGACAGCAAGACGCGCTCCGTCGTCGTCTCGGGCGACACCAACTACTCGAAGAATCTGGTGTCGCTGGCCAGCGGCGCGGATGTGTTTATCTGCGAGATCATGGATCAGGCGACCAGGGACCGCTGGCTGGAGCAGGTAAAACAGGATCCCAGTGTCATGCAGAGAGCCAGCGTCGCGCGGCATGTGGCGGAAACGCATTCCACTCCCGAAGATGTGGGACGCATGGCCGCCGAGGCCAAGGTCAAGCTGCTGGTGCTGAACCATCTGCTCACCAATGCCGGCACCACCTCTCCCGCAGCCCCGCTCATCGAGGGCGTGCGCAAGTTCTACTCCGGCGAAGTCATCCTCGGCGAGGATCTGATGATGATCTAGGCCGTGCGCGCGATCACCCGTGCATCAACGCAGTCCGGGCGGCGGGCCACCGCCGGGCCCTCGACCCAGCTGTCCCGGCACCGGACGCAACTCCTGCGGGAACAGGGCATTGAGCGTTTTCAGCGCGGCATCCACCGCTGCAACGCTGCCTGTGATCTTCGCCTCGTCATTGCTCTTGCTGATTTCAGCGACGCCTTTGGAAGCCGCCAGTGCCTTGTTCAGTGCCGCTTCGACCTGCGCGCGAAACTCCGGCGGGTCACCGGCTACTGCGTCACGCATCGCCCCAGAGGCTTCCTGAAACTCCTGGGATTCATGCGGCAGGCGCGCATAGGCGTGCGTGGGCAGCTTGCTGGCCATGTCGGCCTGCACATAGGCCAGCACGCGCAATGCATTCTTCACTGCGTCCGGGGACTTGGGGGCAGCCGCTGCGGCACTCTGGGCGGTGGCCATCGTCAGCGCGGCAACCAGTGCCGCGAAAAACCGATACGTTGTCTTCATGGCTTCTCCTTCGTCCGTGGAACGTGAATCAGACGGGCAATACATGCAGCACGCCCCACATGCTCTGCGCATGTCCGGGAAATGTGCAGATGAACGGATAGTCACCGGCCTTGGGAGCGGTGAACTGCGTAACCATTGCCTGGCCGCGGCTGCATAGGGGCGTGAAGGCCAGTATCCGCTTGTCACCCGCCGGCAGGTAGCCTCCCGCCTCGCCTGCCAGCTCGGCTGCTTTGGTGATGGCGTCGAAGCTGCCCGGCAGGATCAAGACCCAGTTGTGCTCGAAGTTCACGTACTTGCCGGTGTGGCGGAACGTCAGCCGCACCTGCTCGCCCGCGTGACAGGTGAGTTCCTTGGGCTTGAACTCGAGCAGGTCGCCGTCGGTTTCGACCAGCAGCTCTACAGGGGGCGCAGGTGCGGCCGCGGATTGCGGCGACTTCGGCGCGCCGCACGCGGCCAGCGCCAGCGGTGCACTGCACACCAGCTTCGCGAACTTGCGGCGGGTAAGGGACGGCATTGCCACGATCCTCTGGACTATAGTCCAGGGTGTGGAATCCGAGGAGTGCTTATGAAAAGTTCAATCCTGACGACCTGGCTGGCAGCTGCGGCGTTCGCAGGTGCCGCAATGGCGCATACGCATCTGAAGAGCGCTTCGCCGGCCGATGGCGCCACGGTGGCAACTTCACCGGCCGAATTCGTGCTGACCTTTGGTGAGGCCGCGCGACTGACTGCATTGAGCATCCGGAAGGATGGCGGCGCCGAGCAGAAGGTCGCGCCACTGCCCATGATCGCCGCCGCACAGTTCAAGGTCCCCGCCCCGAGACTCGACAATGGTCACTACACCTTGAGCTGGCGCATCCTGGGCGATGACGGTCATGTCATGTCCGGCAAGGTGGGGTTCAATGTGGGAGGCACTCCCGCAGCCGGGGCCGCGTCCCACGAGCATCACGCCGCGCACTGATCTTCATGCTGGTCGATGTCGTTTCCGTCATCGTCCGCGCCCTGAGTTTCATCGCCATCCTCCAGGCCGCGGGGATGACGATCTTCCTGCCGGTTCTGGGCTCTGCACTGGCCGCACAAACCCAACGCGCACTGCGACAGTTGACGCGTCGCAGTGCCCTCATCGCCCTGCCGCTGCTGCTATTGCATTTCGTACTCGAGCCCGCGCGCATGGGTGGGGATTTCGCCGCGGTTGCCGATTCACAGCTGCAAGTCATGGCACTGCACTCGCCCATGGCAACGGCCCTCGCCTGGAAGCTCGCGGGCATGTTCCTCATCGCCGTGGGAACGATCTGGTCCTGGAAGCGCGGCAAGGAGCTGGCGCTTCTGGGTGCCGCGGTAGCGCTGGTCGGCTTTACGCAGACCGGACACACCGCGACGCACTGCGCGCACCTGATACTGCAGTGCCTGTTGTGGATGCACCTTGCGATCGGTGCATTCTGGTTCGGCGCCTTGCTGCCGCTGAACCGCATCGTGCGAAACGAGCCTGCGCCGATGGCCGCGGCCATCATCCAGCTCTTCTCGTTCATCGCAGGCTGGCTGGTGCCCATGCTGGCAGTGGCCGGCATCGCCATGGCCTGGCTTCTGCTCGGGAGCGTGAGTGCGCTGGCTACAGCCTACGGCGTCCTGCTGCTCGGCAAACTGCTGCTGTTTGCCGTGCTCATGGTCCTGGCTGCCCTGAACCGATGGCGCCATGGTCCGGCGCTCGCGTCGCAGCGAAACGGCGCTGCAAATGCCTTCCGTTTCACGGTCCTGGTTGAGTACTTCCTGCTGCTGGGCGTACTGCTGGCCACCGCCACCCTGACCACGCTGTTCTCACCCGAGTCTTGACTCTGGACCATGGTCCAGGGGGTAGGCTGGGGCTGACGATCTGGAGGCACTCATGGAATCCATCGGAATCGGAGCCCTGGCCCAACGCGCCGGCGTGGGCATCGACACGGTCCGGTACTACGAACGCGAAGGGCTGCTGCGGCCACAGCAACGCCTCGCGTCCGGCTACCGGCGCTACTCCGGACTGCAAGTCTCGCGCCTGCGCTTTATCCGCAAGGCGCAGGCGTTGGGATTCTCGCTCAAGGAAGTCCGGGAGCTGCTGGCCCTGTCCTCGCACCGCGATGTGGCGAAGATCAAGAAGAAGGCGGAGGCCAAACTGGTGGACGTCGAGAAGCGCCTCGCCGAACTTACGCGCGTGCGGGACGGACTGTCGGCATTGATCACCGCCTGCCCCGGACATGGGCTGCCGGAGCAATGCCCCATCCTCCGGGCGCTTGGCGGAGAGGATGAATGAGCGGCCCGCACGAACACCCTGCGACTCACCAGCACGGTGCACAAGCATCCTGCTGCGGTGGCAAATCCACGGCCCCGGGTGACAAGTCGCTGACTGATCCCGTGTGCGGCATGGCTGTCTCGCCGCAATCGCCGCATCACGCGATGCACGCCGGTCAGGAGTATTTCTTCTGCTCCGCCGGTTGCCGCCAGAAGTTTGTCGCTGATCCGCGGCGCTATCTTGCAGCTGTCGCCAGTCAAGCCAAACCGGCAGGCGAAGCCGCGACCGGCATCTATACCTGCCCCATGCATCCGGAGATTCGCCACATTGGTCCCGGCAGTTGCCCGGTCTGCGGCATGGCACTGGAGCCGCTCGATGCGACACAGTCCGGCGGCGAGAACGTGGAGCTGAAGGACATGACGCGCCGCTTCTGGATCGGCGCGGCGCTGTCACTGCCCGTTGTGGTGCTGGAGATGGGTGGACATCTGCCTGCGTTGAACCTGCACCACCTTGTCGGCGCGCGGCCATCGCAGTGGCTGCAGTTCGCGCTGGCCACGCCGGTGATT
>Ga0164241_10003223_pt1 | contig 16759 bp, 12 predicted proteins | sample OricomyardsoilBY_FD_108780 | JGI IMG/M metagenome (GOLD analysis project Ga0164241, IMG submission 108780) | Backyard soil microbial communities from Emeryville, California, USA - Original compost - Back yard soil (BY) | ecosystem: Environmental > Terrestrial > Soil > Unclassified | place: USA... | reverse complement strand
GGCGGCAGCGGGGCCCGGCCGGGCACGAGCGGGAGCGCCGGAGCAGCCGGAACCGCAACGTCGGCCGCCGGCGCAGGCGCCGCCGCCACCGCCGGTCAGAGCGCGGGCGGCAGCGCAGGGCAAGCTGCTGGGGGCGCTGCGGGTGCGGCTAGCGGCAGCGGCGGCGCGCCGAACGGCGGCGCGGGTGCGGCTAGCGGGAGCGGCGGCGGGAGCGGTGGTGGCGGCGGTAGCGGCGGTAGCGGCGGGCAAGCCGCTGTCACGCCCACCACGACCACGAACGGCTACCGCTTCACGTTCGGCGACGTCGTGCTCGAGGTCGACGCCAAGGTCGGCGGTCGCGTGGGCAAGCTCGCGCTCGGCGGCACCGATCTGATCATGACCGCCGCCACCGACCCGACCACCTGGGGCTCGGTGTTTTGGACCAGCCCGCGCGCGGATTGGAAACCGGAGCTATGGCCGCCCCCGGTCGCGATCGACAACGCGGAATACATGGGCAGCCTGATGGGCACCCACGTCGTCGTCACGGGCCCGCAGGATCCGGGTCAAGGCACGAGCATGGTCAAGGAGTACTCGGTCGATCCGGCGACGGGCTGGATCAACATCGCCTACACCGTCAAGGCCAGCAAGGCGATGAAGGCGGCGCCGTGGGAGGTGAGCCGCGTGCCGCGCGGCGGCATCGTGCTCTTCCCGGTCGGTACGGGGCCGCTCACGGCCGGCCCGCTCACCGTCACGCAGACGAACGGCATCGCCTGGTTCGACGACGCACCCAAGACCGCGACCAGCCCCGACGGCGACAAGTGCTTCGGCGACGGCAAGGGGTGGACCGCCTACGTGCTGGGCGGCAACCTGTTCCTCAAGAAGTTCATGGATCAGCCGGCGAGCGCGCAGCCGGCCGACGAAGGCGAGATCGACGTTTATCCCGGCAATGGCTTCTTGGAGTTCGAGGTTCAGGGCCCGTACACCGACATCCCGGCCGCGGGCAGCCTGGCCTGGAGCATTCAGTGGCGAGTCGCCAAGATCCCCGCGACCGTCAACGTCGCCGTGAGCAGCCAGACGCTGGTCGATTTCGTCGAGCAGCAGCTGGCGCTTTGAGCGCCCCCTACGGGGCTCGCGACAGCGTGAGCTTGGCTTGGCGCGCTTGCAAGCTATCGGCGCTGGAAGCGTTGAGCGTGCCTTGCAGGCCGTCGGCGGTCTGCGAGGCCACCGCGAAGCCGTGAAACCCGTCGGGCTCAGCCGGCGTGAGCGTCAACGCGAGGCGATCGCCGTTGGCGTGGCCGGTGACGAGCAGCTCGCCCAGCGCGCCACTGGCGGTGCCATCGACGGTGCCGTCGGCGCTCACCGACAGCTTGAGCGTGCCGGGACCGCTGGCGTGCTTGCCGTCGTCGGACTTCCACTCTTTCACGCCGCCGGGCGCGACCTCGATGCGGCGTAGCTCGGCTTGAAAGCTGCCTTGCCACGCGCCCTCGTACCAGGCGCGGGCGGGCGCGGCCGACGCCGAGGCGATCGCGCTCGCGGAAGCGACCGGCGTCGCGTCCGCCTTCGGAGCTTTTTGACACGCGACTAGCAGCAGCGGCAGCAACAGCGCCGACCTCACGTGCCCTCGTACAGCTTCTGAATGCGTACGCCGACCTGACCGTCGACGTTCACCAGCTCGCCGCGGCCGACCTCGCGCCCGGCGATGCGCAGCACCACCGGCTCCGCGATGCGCTGGGCCGTCTCGATCACGTCGCCGGGTCCGAGCTGGGCCCACTGCCGGGCGCTCATGCTCACGGCGCCCAGCTCCACCCGCACCACGACGGGCGTATCGAGCAGCACGTCGCTCAGCGTTTCTCCCTCGCTCTGACCAGATTTGTCGCGTTCCACGGAAAGCCTCGCTTCGGTTGGTTCGCCTAGCACAAGTCGCCCATCGGGCTGAAAGTGGGCCACGATTCCGCGCTCGCCGTGCGGGCCGACCAGCACGCCGTATCCCGCGCCGCTCGCCTCGATGCGGGCGCCCTCGCCGAGCAACAAGGCGCCCCCGAGCTCGAGCCCCAGCAGCTCCTGGCGATCGACAGCCACGCTCGCCACCACCAGCGGTAGCTCGAGCGGCAACGATCCGAGCTGCGAGAGCGCCGGCTCCGGCCGGCTCGCCGCCGCCGCGCCGGCCACGTAGAGCGTGAGCGAAAACGGCCGGCCTTCGAGCAGTAGCGTGAGCTCGGCGACGAGCGCCTCCTCGCCGATCGGCGGCGCCTCGAGCAGCGAAGTCGCAACGCCGGTGCGGCGAGCGGTTTCGACTGCCAGCGCCGCGAGCAGGCCGGCCAGGGCCGGGCTCAGAGGTTGGGTCGGATCCGCCAGCGGCTCGGAGCGTCGCAGGACCCGCGCCGCCAAGAACGCCGCGAGCGCCGGCTCGGCCAAGACTCCGAGCGCCAGGCTGTCGCGACACAGCCAGATGGCTTGTCCAGCCGCTGGCACTCGGCCGAGCTGGGAGCGGCGAACCACCAGCTCGCACGGCAGCTCCAGCAGCTCCGAAAGCGCCCGCGCACTCCGCTCGGTGGATGCTTGGAGGCTCTGGCGCACGCCGCTCGCGACCCGCGACGCGGCGCGCGAAATAGGCTCCAGAGCTCCCCACGGATAGGCCGACGGCATGACGGAGCCGGCACTGTAGCGCTACGAACGGGCGGCTCCGCTAGCCGTACCGGCAGCGAGAGTTTTCCCCAGGGACCACAAGAAATTGTCCAATAAATCCGGGTTGTTACGCAAGTGTCCACAGGCCGTCCACAATGGTGTGGACGAGGCAGGGCGGGCACGCGTTCGTCCAATGTCGCGCCGGCATGTTATTCGTCGGCCATGCGCAAGCTGACGACCTGGCTCGGCCTCGCAGCGGGGATCGCTACAACTTCGGCGTCGTTCGCCGCCGACGAACCAGCGCCGCCCAAGGCCGCGGCGGCGTCGGTCGCCGCGGACGCCGTCAAGCGCGACCCGAAGGGCGTCAAGGGCATCAGTCCCTTCCTCGAGCTCATCGTCAAAGGCGATCGCGCTTACCTCGCGCGCGACTTCGACGGCGCGCTCGGCGCCTACCGCGAAGCCATTCAGTCGTCGCCGCAAGACCCGCTTGCTCATTACCGGGCGGGCGTGGCCCAGCTCGCGAAGGGCGATCTGAAAGAGGCGGAGGCGGCGTTCGTGGCGGGCCTGCGCTTCGCCGAGAAAGACGGTACTTTGAAGGCGAGGTTGCTGTTTTCGCTCGCAGACCTGCGTGAGCGCCAGAACGACAACGACGAGGCGATCGCCCGCTGGAAGGAGTACTCGAAACACGCCGAGGAGGCGCGTGAAGCCGTCACCTACCCGGCGACCGCCACCGAGCGCGTCACGCGCAACGAAGCCTACAAGCAGAACGCCGCCGACAGCGCCGAGGTCAAGGCTCGCATCGCCAAGCGGCTGAAAGAGGCCGACGACGCTTCGCGCAAGTCGGCCGCCGATCCCAAGAACAAGTAACGCGGCGCCGGCGCCGGCGCGAGCCGCCCGCGCATCACCCTTAGGGTTGTTGCGCGAAGTGAGCTCGGTGAGGCAAAATTCAAGCATGCACACCGCCCTCGTCATCGGCCTCGGTTTCCTGGTGCTGGGCGTCGGCGCCGTGACGGGGCGCTTGCTGGGCGGTGCGGCCGCGTTGTCGCAGGCGCTGCTGCTGTTCTTGCCGGTTTGGCTGGTGAGCGCTGCCATCAACCTGTACGTCGGGGTCAAGCGCGCCGGGTATTCGTTCAGCGACGAGTTGCCGATCTTCTTGCTCGTGTTCGCGGTGCCGGCTGCGGTCGCCCTCACGCTGTGGTGGAAGCTGCGTTAGCGAGCCGCTACGGCAGCCGAACCCGCACCGAATGAAACAGCGACTCGTCCGCCTGGCGGGCGAAGTCTTGGAAGCGCGGATAAGCGTCGGGCTGCACGCGCCCCGCCGGCAGCTCGATCTCGCGATCGAGCACCAACGTGTTGCCCTTCTGGGCGTCGCGGACCGATACCTTGCGTTCGCCGTCGGTGACGGTCTTGGGCGGCGATAGCGGCTCGAGCTTTGCGCCCGGCGGCAGCTCGATGCTGAGCTTGATGCGTTGATGGGTAGCGTCGACCAGCAGCAGCGGCGTTTGGCGCGCCGGCAGCACCGCGAGCTGGCTCAGGTGGGCGCCAAAAGGCGGCGACACCACCAGCGCGCCGCTCGAGCGCTCGGCGAAGCTTTGCACGTGGCCCTGGGCCTGGATCGACAGCGGGCTGTCGAGGTCGTCGAAATGGTCGACCCGGTACTGGCTCAGCTGAATGCCGCGCAGCTCGCGGCCGAGCAGCCGCGACTCGAGCACCGAGCGCAGCTGGTCTTCCGGCATTTGGCTGAGCGCGCTGCGCAGGCTGGTCGCGTACTTGCCGGTGAAGGTCAGGGTGAGGGTGACGTCGGCGGCGCCGGTGGCGGCGAGCTTGACGGTGCCTTCGTAGGCCATGTCATCGCTCGTGCCTTCACTCGGAGTGCGGGTCAGCTCCGGCGCGCCGCGCGACAACAGGTACGCGGGCATGCCGCGCGCTTCGGCCGGCACGTAGCCGAACGGCGCATACTTCGAGCCGAGCGTGAGCCAGGTACCGTTCTTACCGCCGACCCGGATCAACGGTTGAGTGAACAGCGCCTGCTCGGAGAACGGACCGCTCGGCGGCAGCGCGAGTCGATTCTGCGCCGCCGCGTAGTCGACGGGGATGTCGAGCGCGCCGCACAGCGTGATGTAGGCTCGCCACAGATTGCCGTTTTTTCCGACGATCGCCCGGCGGCCGTCGTCTTCTTCTCCCTCTTGCACGTTGCCGACCACCCAGCGATAAAGCTTTCGGGCGCGCTCGGCCGGGCTCGTGGCGGGGGCGACGATGCGCCGCGCGATCCGCACGATGCGCGGATCTTTGGGGGTCAGGTCGGTGAGGCCGTCGCTCATCGAGCGCAGCGCGCTCTTGAGATCGGCGCCCCAACCAATCTGCACGCTCGGCAAAAACTCGCTGATCGGCGCGCCGAACGGCTCCACTGGCGCGGCCGGGCTGCGATCGACCCGCCAGCGCCGCACGACCAGCGAGCCCGTCTCCTTGACCTCGGGCGGGGGTACGTCGTTCTTGGCTTCGATTTGCAGCGGCCGGTCCTTGGGCGAGACGACCAGGAACTCGGAGCGCGCGTAAGCGATGTTCTCTTCGCGGAAGAACCAGCGCGGCCCGAAGTAGCGCATGCCGCGCTCACCGTCGCCGGCGTTGCTCTCGATGCGCTCGGTCTCGACGTAGTCGCCGACCTCGAGGTGGGGCAGGGTGGCGGTCGGCTTGCCGTCGACGATCTCCGGCTCGAAGATCTGTCCGCTCTTCTTGATCACGCGCAGGTGCAGCCAGAGCCCGCGCCGCAGCTCTTGTTCGGCTTGCTGCGTGATCGCCTCCGCGCTCTGCACCTGCACGATCTCGTGCTCCAGCATGCGACTCGATCCGTCGGAGTGCACCCAAACCGCGGAGTAGTCGAGCACGCGGGCGGCGGTGCCGGGCAGCACCACCCCCGATTTTTCGTAATCGGCGATGATGGTGCGCGCGTCGAGCCGATACGGCTCGAGCTCGGTGGCGCCCTCCACCAAGTCCAAGGCTTCTTCGATGACCTCGGTGTCGGCGCCGCCCTCGACCGCCGCCACCAGCGCCTTCACGAGCGCGTCGGTCTTGCCGGAAGCCAGCCCCGCATCGGCCAGCGCCAGGCGCGCTTGCGGATTCTTGGGGTTTTGCTTGATCGCCGCCTCGAGCTTGTTCCACGTCTCCTGCTCGTTGCCGGCGCGCACCATCACGTCGTACACGCGCTCGGCGATGTCTTTGCGCTCGGGGTGGCGCGCGCCGATCCGCTTCAGCTCCGCCAGCGCCTGCACGTAGTCGTGGCGGCCGAGGGCGCGCGAGAGCATCACCTCGCTGTCCGGGTTCAGCTGACGTGCGCGCTCCGCGAGCTTGTCGGCCAGCGCCGCGTCACCCGCGGCGTCCAACACCGGGATCGCGACCTCGAGCGCGTCCGCGTCGTCGGCGAAGCGGGTCGCGAGCTCGCGCGCGGAAGCGGAGTACGCCGCGTACCAGCCGAGCTCGTTGTACATCCGCGTGAGCGACGCGAGCAGCGCCGGCACTTCCGGGAACTTCCGCGACAGGCCCTTGAGTACGCGCGCGCCCTCGGGCAGACCGCTCTTTTGCGCCTCCCACAGCGCGAGTGAAAGCTGCGGCGACCACAGCTCTGGATCGCGCTTGGCGGCGCGCTCGTTCAGCTGCCGAACCAGATCGCGGCGCTGGCTGTTTTCGTAGATCGGGTCGCTGTCGGTGAAGCGCGCCGCCGCCGCGAGGGCGATGCCGGTGGCACGCCCCGGATCGGCGACCAGCGGCTCGATCATCGCGGAGGCGACGTCGGCGCCGCCATCTTCGCCGGCCAGGTTGGCGAGCACGAAACGCAGCAGGTCGTCCTTCGGATCGCGGACGCCGTCTTTGCTGACGTAGCGTGCCACGCTGTTGACGGCGAGGCGCTCGGGGGGGACGAGCGAGTACGGCTTGCTGCCGTCGCTATCGGTCTTGGCGCCGAGCGGCCGCCCGTCGCGCGAGAGCAGGCGGATTTCGGCGCTGGGCAGGGTCACCTCGACGAGCACGCGATGCCGTCCGGCGTCGACGACGGCGCCGGCGGCGGCGTTCGTCCACGTCCCCCAATCGCGCACGTCGTGGTCGAGCACCAACGAGTCGTCGACCCAGATGCGCAGCGCGCGGCCCGCCCACACCAGAAGCTCGGTCGGACGCGTGACGGTGACGAACGTCTCCGCGTAGTAGACGCCGCCTGGCATCGGCTCTTTGGATTCGACGTTGCAGCCGGTGCGGGTCGTGGTCAAAAGCCGCGGCGGCTCGCCTTGCCCCGCCTCGCGCGGAAAGCGCGCTGGCCAGGCTCCCGGCTGCTCCGCCGGGAACGAGCGCAGCAGATCGGGGGCGGCGTTGCGACCGAACGGACCGGCGAGGCGGATGTCGGGGACGCAGCCGCGCAGCCGTACCGCCAGCGCGCGCAGGTCCTTCTCACCCTCGGCGTAAGCTTCCGACAACGCCCAGTCGGCGAGCTCGGCGCGCGCCCGAAAGCCGAGCTGCTGCGGGTTGTTCAGCGCCTCGTGCACGAACGGCTTCCAGCGCTGCCACAGCTTGGGATCGTTGGAGCGGAAGCCGATCGCCTGCCGCGCCGCGTACCAGCCGAGCAAGTCGGCGCGCGGGTCGTCGCTCGTTCGCGCCGCCCGCACCGCGCGCATCATGACCTCGGGCGCGCGTTTGAGGCGGCCGTGGGCGAAGTCGTCGATGCCGCGCCCCAGCTCCGTCAAGAGGTCCGCCGCCTTGGCTTTGTCGAGCTCGGCGCGCGCCCGCTTTGCGCGCTCGGGGCTGCCGTCGGGCGAGACGAGCTCCGCCAGGTACCAGGCGTTGGTCTGGTTCGGGTCGCGGGCGGCGTTCTTGCGCAGCTCGCCGACGGTGGGCGCTTTGGCGTCGCTGCTCGCGTGAGGCGCGCACGCGCCGGCGAGCAGAGGCAGCAAGGAAAACGGCAGCAGTCGACGACGCAGGCTCATGGTTTCACCAACAGACGGGGGCTGAAGGCCGCGTCGGCCTCCTCACAAAAACGCTTCCACGCCTGATAGTCGGCGGGCTCCACGCGCGAAACTTTCACGCGCAGCTTGCTGTGCACCACCACCTCGCCGCGGGCTTGCTCGACCTGGATCGAGTACGAGCCGAACGGCGACGTCGCTTCCCGCGGCTCCGGCGCCGAGAGCACCTTGGCGCCCGCTGGCAGCTTGACGCGATACACGTCGTCGATGGTCGTGAACGCGATCAGCTCGACGGCCTGCCGGCGGTGGGACAGGGAGGCGAAATTCGGGGTCAACCGGAAGCCGCCCGTCACCGGCATGCTCAGCGAATCGGACTCTTTGCGGCCGAAGCCGGGGGCGAACGCGCGCACCTTGATCTTCACCGGCTCTTCGTTGTTCGTCAGGTCGGAGGTGACGAGGCCTTGTGGCCCTTCGTTGATCGAGACGCCCGGAAAGTCGCCGCCCAGGTCGCGCGTCATGCGCTCGCGGCGCGTAGCCTCGGCGCCGTAGGCGTCGCGCCACGACGCGGCGTTGTAGCCGCCGGTGGCGTAGTCGATGTCGAGCTTGGCGCCACCCTTGGCGTCGAGGTCGACGTTCAGCTCGCGGTGCACGAAATTTTTCTCCGGGTCCGCGTCGGGGATGCGCGTGAGCACCGCCTTGCCCTCGTTCACCTGCAGCACCACCGCTCCGACGTCCATCTTGGGCAGCTCGTAGATGCCGGTGTGCTCGGCGGTGCCGTCGAGATAAAGGTTCAGCGACGGGACGTAGGCGATGGCGTGGTCGAACGGGGCGAAACTCGCGATTTTCGAGCGAAAATCGCCGCGCATGCGCGTGCGCGTCACCACGATCGTGCTCTTGATGCCGATCTCGTTGAGCAAGGTCGCGATCACGGTCGCCTTGTCTTTGCAGTCGCCCCAGCCGCGGGCGACCGTCTGCACGCAGCGCCGCGGCTTGTAACCGTAGATGCCGAACTCGAGCGCGACGTAGCGCGTGTTCTCCGTCACCCACTTGTACACCGCCTTGACCTTGTCGAGCTCGGTCGTCTTACCGTCGGTGATCTTCTTGGCGAGCTTGCGTGTCTCTTCGTCGAGGTCGAACTGATCTTTGATCAGTCCCCAGTACCAGCGTCCCAGGTCGTCCCAGCTCTTGTACGTCGAGACGTGCACCGAGCCGAGCAGCTCTGGCCACGGCGGCATCGAGGGCTCGGGGTTGAGGGCGGGGATCTCTTTGGCCGCGAAGCGGTACACGCGCTGATTGCCGACTATCGCGTTCGAGGTCGTGAGGCTCGGGATGTTCTGATCGAAGTAAAAGGTGCGCTCTTTTGGCGTGATCAGCACGTATTCGGCGTTGGAGACCGGCTCGCCGCCTTGCAGCGCCACGATCTCGCCGAAATAGTTGCCGAACTCGTTGCGTGGCGTCACGTCGTCGACCCGGTAGCGGAGCTCGACGACGTCGCCCGGCTCGAGCCGCGGAAACTGCACGTAGAACGAGCGCGCCGACGTATACATCGAGATCGACGGATCGTCGGCGGAGCCTTCGCCGTACTCGACGGCTTCGTCGATCTTGCCGTCGGCTCGGTACACCTTGGCGCCGCGCAGCTGCACCACTTGGCGATCGGACTCGTAAGCGAAGCCGTACTGTCGGCCCGAGGCCGCCGCCGGCTCCGTCAGCGGCTGGAACACGATCTGGCGGAACTGGCTCGACAAGCCGTTCGCGAACACCGTCGTCACCGTGAGATCGCGCAGCGTGCGCCGCGGTTGACCGGCGGCAGGCATGAACCGCTGCTTCAAAAACTTGTCCGCCTGCCACGCGTACGCCTCGTCGGGTCGCGGCTTGGCCGGCTCCAGGTGCTCGACGTACTCGCGCACGTCGCGATCTTGCGGGCGGATTCGTAAGATCTCGCGCAGGCTCAGCAGCTGCTCGTCGCGGCGTCCGAGCTCGCCCTGCAGCTCCGAAAGCGCGCGCAGGGTGCCCACGTCCTCCGGCGCCAGCTCGAGCGAGCGCTTGTAGGTCGCGGTCGCGCGCTCGGGCTGTCCGAGCGAACGGTACGTGCGGGCGGCGACGCCGAGCGCCCACTGGTTGCCGTTGTAAGCCGACAGCAGGCGCTCGACCCAGCGCTCGGCCTCGGCCCGGCTCCGGCGCGCGATCGCGAGGTCGATCATCGACGTCAGGTAGTTGCCGTCGTCGAAGCGGCGCGTGGCGTAGCGCTCTTCGGCTTCGGAGGCGTCGGCGGCGCGACCGAGCAACCGCAGCTGGCTACCGTACATGTTGAGCAAGTTCACCGACTCGGGCGCGCGGCGCACCGCTTGCTCGAGCACGCCGAGCGCGGTGCGCGGCAACCCCGCCATGTTGTAGAGCTCGACCCGTCCCGCCAGCGCCAACAGGTCGTCGGGATCTTCCGCCAGCACCCGGTCGAAGATCGGCGATGCGTCGCGCCAGTTGGGGCTGTTGCGTCGGTGCACCGCGCGCGCGTTCAGCAGCTCCTTCGGCGTCTTGCCTGACTTCTTCGCGAGCGCTTCGGCCTTGTTCAGCCATTCGTTCTGCTGGTTTCGGTCCTCCGCCAGCCGGCTCGCGAGCAGGTAGCGCTCGATGCTGGGCGCCGCGTCGGCGGCGCGCTGCGAGAGGTCGCGAGCCAGGTGCAGCGCGGGATCGTCGCCGTTGGTGTCGGCCAGGTAGCGCGCGTAAGCTTCCAGATCGCGCGCGCGCGGCTGCTTGCCGGCCACGAGCCGCTCGAACAGCGGTACCGGGCCGAGCGCGAGCTTCGGTTTTTCCACCGGCGCCGCGGCGGTCGGCGGCTTGCTGGTGGCGGCCTTGGGTTTGACGCTCGCCTGCAGCCGCTCGGCGGCTTTTTGGCTGTCCGCGATGTCGATCGTGCTCTTGAGCCGCGCGTCGGGCTCGCCGCGGTCGTCCGCCAACCGCACCGAAAGCTCGGGCGCGTTGTCTTCGCCGCACACCTTGAGCACGAGCGCGTTCGGTCCCGGCGCGAGGCTGAGCTCGACCCCAGCCCGATCGAAGTCGTGGCCTCGATACGCCACGTCCTCGAGGCTCTCCTGCCCGTTCCAAAACAGCTTGAACGCGCCGCCGACGCCGACGTAAGCGCGGATCTTGCGCGTACCCTTCAACAGCTTGTCGTCATGCACGAAGGCGGTCGCGTAGATGCAGACCTTGGTCTCCGGCCTGACGAGCGCGCTCGCATCGAGCCAGCCGAACGGGAAGGCGTTGGCGACGGCGCGGTAGCGGACCGGCCGCTCTTTGCCGGTATAAGCACGCCCCGGGGTGATTGGCGCGTTCAGCTCGGCTTCGGGCTCGAACACCTGATCGAGGCCGGCTTTGCCCTCGTTGTCGAACGGACCGACGACGAGAAAGTTGCTGATGTAGCCGAGCTCTTTCACGCGCAACGTGGCAGCTTTTTGGTCGCCGCGCCGCGCCCGCGCGAACGACGCCAGCACGCTGGCGTAGGCGCGAGCGTCAGCTCCGAGCTTCCTGCTCTGGGAAGCAGCGAGCAGGGCCTCTTCGACGTGGGCCGCGTCGGCGCGGTCCCACAGCGTCCAAATTCGATCCACCGCCGCGTAGGCCTCGGGACCCTCGGCGTGGTCGAGCGCGTCGAGCGCGCGCAGTAGCTCGGGGTGGAACACCGACGGCACGGCGTAGGCGTCGGAACCGAGGCCAGAGGTCACCACGAGCGCGGTGAGCAGAAGAATGAAAAAACGCCTCATGATCGGGCCCTGCGCCGGGCTTGTCCAACGGACATTCATGGTGGGGGCGCCGAGCGTACGGGGTGAAGGGGCAGAGCGCACGCCCCCTTCCACCTACCCTGGAGATGCGCCTGGAGATGCGAGGCGAAGCTGACCCCGCACGTGCGCGAGGCGCCGCCCGATCGCGCGACGGCGACCGAGGCAGACGGCTGCCCGGCCGAACCACTTCGTGAAGCGCGCGAGCGTGCGCTTACCAGGCCCCAGCTCCTTGCTGCGAGGGGCGCGGTCATATACAAGTGGTGACTCACGTTTTTTAGGTTCGATAGCCCGAGCTCGAGGCGCTGATGGTCAATCCGCAGATGGTGATGTACGAGGAGGAGTTCAACCAGATCCAAGCGGTCGTGGACCGTTTGGTTCGGGAAGCGAACGCCAAGGTCGTCTTCATCGTCGACAAAAATGGACAGCTCATCGCAGCCAGCGGTGAGGTGGACAACATCGACACCACGTCACTGGCATCGCTCACCGCCGGCAACATCGCCGCGACGGGCGGCATCGCCAAGCTGCTGCGCGAGAACGAGTTCGCGACTCAGTTCCACGAAGGCGAGAAGGCGAACATTCACATCCAGCTCGTGGGCAACCGCGTGATTCTGGTCGTGATCTTCGACTCCAAATCGAGCCTCGGCCTCGTGCGCCTGCGGGTGCGCAAGTCGAGCGAAGAGCTGAACCGCATCTTCGAAGCGTTGTTGAGCAAGGTGCAGGAGCCCGGTGGCGACTCGCCGTTCGCCGAGATCACCGACGAGGACATCGACAATCTCTTCAACGACTGAGGGAACCGGGCGATGAGCTTCATCAATTACATGGCCCGGGAGATCAACTGCAAGATCGTCTATTACGGGCCCGGTCTGTGCGGTAAGACCACCAACCTTCAGTACATCTACGAGCGCACCAATCCGGACGCGAAGGGCAAGATGATCAGCCTCGCGACCGAGACCGAGCGCACGCTGTTCTTCGACTTCCTGCCGCTGTCTTTGGGTGAGATCCGCGGCTTCAAGACGCGCTTCCACCTGTACACGGTGCCGGGTCAGGTCTTCTACGACGCCAGCCGCAAGCTGATCCTCAAGGGCGTCGACGGCGTGATCTTCGTCGCCGACTCGCAGATGGAGCGCCTCGAAGCCAACCAAGAGAGCGTCGAGAACCTGCGCACCAACTTGGCCGAGCAGGGCTACTCGCTCGAGAAGATTCCGTACGTCATCCAGTACAACAAGCGCGACCTGCCCAACGTGGTGTCGGTCGAAGAGCTCCGCCCGCTGATCAACCCGATGAACGTGCCGGACTACGAGGCCAACGCGCGTGCCGGCGTGGGCGTATTCGACACGCTCAAAGCCGTCAGCAAGTTGGTGCTGAACGAGCTGAAGCGCGGCGGCTGATGGCGTGGGAAGGTCGCTCCCAGCGGTCTTCCAAGAAGGCGGAAAAGAACGCCGAGCCGCTCACGCGCCAGAAGCTCGAGCAGCTCGCGCTCGCCTACGTCAATCGCTTCGACTGCACCGCCGCCAAGCTCACTTCGCACCTCACCCAGCGCGTGCGTAAGCTCGGCGCCGCTGCTGACGACGACACGGGGCGGTGGATCGCCGAGCTGGTCGAGCGCTACCTCGGCTCGGGCGTGCTCAACGACGCTCGCTTCGCCCAAAACCTGGCGTCGCAGCTCACGTCGCGCGGAAAATCGGCGCGGGCCATCTCGCAGAAGCTCACGCTGCGCGGCGTCTCTCAACAACTGAGCACGGAGCTGATGACGGCGCGCCGCGAGGCCGAGCCCGGCGCCGAGCTCGCGGCCGCACGCACCTACGTGCGCAAGCGCCGGCTCGGACCCTTTCGCGAGCCCGAGCAGCGCGCCGCCCACCACCAAAAAGATCTCGCGTCGCTGGCCCGACAAGGCTTCAGCTTCGACGTCGCCCGCCAAGCGCTCGGCCCCGCACGAAGCGGCGACGACGACGACTTTTGACCGGGCTCTGCCCGAAAGCGAGCGCCCTTGCGCCTTCGGCCTTAGTGGATCGCGATTGGATTTACGAAGGTAAGCAAAATTCATCAAGCATTTCGCGGGCGAGACGCTTCCAAACCGCGGTCTAACAACGGTAAGTATTCGCGTGGCGCGGCCTGGAATCCTTACGCTTCGCAGGACGGTAGAAAATCAGAGACGCACCTTGCGTTTGCGCCGTTTCCCTCGAGAAATACGTAAATGTGAGCGGCTGAAATTGGTTTCGAACGTAAGCCTGATTGGCGCAGCGCAAGCCCATCGCCAGCCGTCGCGGGCCCGCCTCACTTATCTAACGGCTGCTGCACCCTTAAACCGGCGTCACAACTCTGATAGTTAGATGGAAGCGTCCCGTTGCCGGGCGCTTCTGGTACCGCCTCGCTTGGAGGGTTGAATGTCCGTTGCTCGTCATGTCGGTCTGGCCGCTCCCGTTGCCATTTGCTTTCTGCTCGCGCCGCCCGCCCTGAGCGCTCCCAAGCCGCACACGCCCACCAAGGCGGAGCGTGCCGCCGCCCGGGACGCCTACGACAAGGGCACCGCCGCCTTCGACAAGGGCGACTACCAAAAGGCGCTCGACAGCTTCGTCAAAGCCAACGCCAAGATCCCGAGCGCTCAAGCTTCGTATTGGATCGGCCAAGCTCACGACAAGCTCGGGCACACCGACGACGCGATCCGCATTTACGAAGAGATCGTCGCCGGCCCCGACTTCTCGAAGCTCAGCGAAGACAAGCAGGCCACGGTGCGCGAGCGACTAGCGGTGCTCAAGCCGCCGCCGCCGCCCCAGCCAGTCCCGGCTCCGCCGGCGGCGACGCCGGAGCCGCCGCCGCCCGCTCCCGTCACGCAGCAGGAGCCGCCGCCCGCCGTCGTTGAATCGCCCCCGCCGCTCCCGAGCGAGCCACCGCCGCCGCCGCCCGAGTCAGGCGCAGAGGCACGCGCCAATTCGTTCGAGGTCGGCGTGATGGGCGGCGTGCTGTTCGTGTCCGACTCGAACAACCTGGTCGAGCGCGATCACGTGCACACCAATTTCAAGACCGGCGTCGTGCAAGCCGGCGTTAGGGCCGCATTCTTTCCGGCCAAAGTCTTCGGAATCGAAGCGGAGTGGGCCCACGGCTTCGGCGTCTCCGAGCCTCAGGACCCGTTTTCCAGCAAATTCGCCAATTTCGATACGGTGCGCGGTCATCTGATCGGGCAAATCCCGCTCTCGCGCTTCGTGCCGTTCGCGCTGCTCGGCGCGGGTTTGTTGAATGGCAGCTCCACGCCCGGCGGTTCCGATTTGGACTTCCTGTTCCAAGCCGGCGTCGGCGCCAAGCTCTACGCGACCGACGTGATCGTTCCGCGCCTCGATTTTCGTCTGAACCTGACCCAGAAAGAGGGCGGCGGTTTCGCCGACGGCGTGGCCGTGCACCCTGAGCTGTTGCTCGGCCTCGGGTTCGCCTTCGGCACCTAGCCTACCAACCTTGGCCGTGTGCGCGGCCAGCTGCAGCAACTCTCGCCGAAGCTCGAGTAAGCGTTGCTTCACCCACCGCAACGCCGATTCGGCGACGCACAGCGTGACGCTCGAGATGTCGTGCTGCTCGCGCGTCTAACCGTCGATGGGTGCGCTCGGGGTGGGCAAGGTGAGCTGATAGAAGGCGAGGTCGAGCCAGCGCCCGAACTTGTAACCGGCTTGCTCGATGGTGCCGGCGTGCACGAAGCCGAGCTGGCGGTGGAACGCGATGCTGCTGGTGTTGTGCGCGTCGATGCCGCCGATCAGCAGGTGCTTCTGCTGCTCGATCGCGCTCTCGATCAACTGCTGCATCAGCAGCTTGCCGACGCCCTGGCCACGCGCGGCGCGCGCGACGTAGACCGAGTGCTCGACCGAGTATTTGTAGGCGGGCCAGCCGCGAAACGTGCCGTAGGTCGCGAAGCCCAGCAGCGCACCGGCGCCGTCGAGCGCGCCCCAGACCGGGAATTGTCCGGCGCGTTTGGCCTCGAACCACGCCGTCATGCTCTCGGGTGACCGCGGGTGGTAGTCGTAGAGCGCCGTCGAGGTCGCGATCGCGTCGTTCAAGATTTCGAGGATCGCGCCGCCATGCTCGGGCTGGCTACAGAGGACGAGCCGCATCGCTTCGAAGCTAACATTGGGCTTGCCCCGGATCGCCGCCGGCGAATGTGGATTGCGCTCGGCCACCCGCTGTACCATGGGCTAAATCGTGCAATTTGCCCGTCTGGCGCTAGCAGCCCTGACCTGGTTTTGGCTGCACGCGGGCGTCGCGGGCTCGCCCCTGCGCGCGTGGCTCGTGGCTCGCTTCGGAGAGAAAGCGTACCGCGGTGGCTTTTCGGCGGCCTCGCTGGGCTCGCTGTGGTGGCTGGTGCAGGAATACCGCCAGGCCCCGTTCGTCGCGCTGTGGCTGGTGCCGCGTCCGCTCTCCTTCGTACCGCTCGTATTGGTGCCGCTGGCGTTGGTGCTCGCCGCGGGCGCGTTCACGGGGCCCAATCCGTCTTCGGTCGGGGGTGAAAGATTACTAGCGGATCCAGAGCCGGCGCGCGGCATGCTCCGCGTCACGCGCCACCCATTCTTGTGGTCGGTCGTGGTGTGGTCGTCGGCGCACTTGCTGGTCAACGCTGACGCGAGCTCGGTGCTCTTGTTCTGCAGCTTGGGGCTCACGGCGCTACGTGGCACCTTCGACATCGATCGCAAACGGCGCCGCTCGAATCCGGCCGAGTTTGCGCGATTCGAGGCGATCACGTCCAACTTGCCGTTTGGGGCCGTAGTCGCTGGTCGAAACCGCTTGGTCATGCGTGAGGTGTGGCTCGCGTTGCTGATCGGCTTGGTCCTTGCTGTCGCGGCGGTGGCTCTGCATGCGCAATTCTTCGGGGCGCCGGCGTTGCCGCGCTTCGAATAGGTCGGCGCACCCCAGCGCCAACGGCGTGGCGTGGAGCCCGCGCGCCCTGGAGCTGACGCCGCGCGCCATCGGCCGCTTGCGCCCGAATAGGCCCGATCAGTTGCCGTCGCCGCCTGGCCTGGTAATCTCGGCGCCGGCGGAGCGGTCCAATGTCGTTCTCCGTCTTTAGTTCCCGAGATTCGTCCGTTTCCGTTCTTTAATCCGTTTTCGAACGCTGGGGGCCAGCCGGGATCCCTCCCGCTGGCTGCTAGCCAAGGAGCCTACCTTCATGTCTTCACGCACGCTCAATCGCAAACAGTTCATCAGCCTCGCCGCCGTCTCCCCCCTGATCGGCGCCTTCCTCCAAGGCTGCAGCGACGATGGGACTCCGGACGGTGGCATGAGCGGTAGCGGTGGCTCTGGCACCGCCGGCACGGGTACGGCGGGCACCGCCGGCACGGCCGGCACGGGCGCGACCGGCGGCGGCGGCACGGGCGCGACCGGCGGCGGCGGCACGGGCGCGACCGGCGGCGGCGGCACGGGCGCGACCGGCGGCGGCGGCACGGGCGCGACCGGCGGCGGCGG
>Ga0164241_10003222_pt1 | contig 16769 bp, 22 predicted proteins | sample OricomyardsoilBY_FD_108780 | JGI IMG/M metagenome (GOLD analysis project Ga0164241, IMG submission 108780) | Backyard soil microbial communities from Emeryville, California, USA - Original compost - Back yard soil (BY) | ecosystem: Environmental > Terrestrial > Soil > Unclassified | place: USA... | reverse complement strand
CCTGTAACTCCAGTAGGTCCTGTAACTCCAGTAGGTCCTGTAACTCCAGTAGGTCCTGTAACTCCAGTAGGTCCTGTAACTCCAGTAGGTCCTGTAACTCCAGTAGGCCCCGTAACCCCAGTAGGTCCGGTAGGTAATGTGAATGATGGAATTGGTGACAATGTAGGACCTACAAGGTTAGGGTCAAGTGCTCCAGCAGATATGAAATCCCTTGGATTTAATTCTTTTGAATTATTTTCACTTCTATTTGACATGTATACACCTCCTTCTCTCTAAAGAATTTATTCATTGTATGGCTTGTACATACTATAAAATAATAAATTACTAGGTTTTCGCACTTTTCACGAAAATATAAACCGGATTTTATCAATAGTTTATTTATTAATAATCATGGTTACTCTCATAGGGGTATGATCAGCATTTCGGAAAAACCACACGCTAAGCAATTTTAGAAAAGACAAGGGACGCATTTCACCCTTACGTTTTAGTTCTTCTTTTTCTTCTCTTGATTTATATAAGAAGAAAACTGTTTTGCTGCATCCATATATTTGTCTCATCTTATTGTAAATTGTGTTGTATTAGATATCACCATATCAATTTTATACGTATGGGCCCAGTTTATCCGTTTCCTTGTACGCTAAGGGACTATGTGTATATTAGAAAATTTCAACTTGAGCTACAGTATCTGTTATAGCACTTGCACCTCCTGTAGTTACTTTTAGTGAAATACGATCACCTGCTAGAAATGTCACCGAAATATCATTATTTACATTGGAAGTTTGAGTACCAGTTAGTGAAACAGTAAGAGGTGTATCTATACCATTTTTTCGAATTGTCAAAGTGACTGTGCTTGTACCCCCAGGTCCAGTTAAGGCTTGAATTGCTAAAGATTTTATTACTGCTTTTTGACCTAATCGTAGAAAGACTTCGGTATTGGAAATTGCGGCCGTCCCAGGTCGATAAAAACGGGTTGCATTATTTGGTAAACTACCAGGATCTGCCCAAATAAGGAAAGCAGGTTGTGAAATTGTAGAAAATCCAAAAGTGTTAGCATTTGAGTTTTGAAGATTTGTTGAACTTAAAACCATAGTTCCGGCTGTTTGAGATATATCCGCTGTATTACCTCGAATAGATGCTAAACGTAAACTTAATTGTGCTCCAGCCCGATTAACTTCTGCACCAATATATGATCCAGCCCCACCTGAACTAGTAGAAATTAAATTCACATCACGACAATGAAAGTTATGTGGGTTCGTGTTAACTAATAATGTTCTTTTATTTCCAAGACCAACTGATCTTGTCGTAATTGTGGAAGCTCTCACAGCACTTATACTTTCATCAGGGGTTCCAGTTCCAAAAGAATGAATACCATAAACATTGGAAGTTCCGCTTGGTGATGCAGTTGAATTATCTATTGTTACAACTGCGTTTCGTAATCTAGCCGTTAATGATGTAGTGCCTGGAAAAGAAACTCCTGTTAAATTGACATGATTAACTGAAGTTAGTAGTACAGTAATATCTTCAACCCTTGTATTTTCACCCATTGTTAATACAGTTGTATTAGAGGTTACATTCTGTTGACGAATCGTTACAGTTAACAAGCTAATCCCTCTTAATGAATTTCCATTTGGAATCACTACGGTCTCATCATAAATTCCAGGAAATACAAAAATCGTTATCCCAGTGGCACCTATTGCATTAATTGCTGTTATGGCGCCATTAATTGTTTTAAAAGGATTCCCCCCAATGAAAGCCGTTGAATCATTTCCTGATTTCATTACTACAGCTGTATTACCCCTAGATATCAAAACTTCATGTATACTCATTCAATCTCACTCCTTTACATTTCTAAATAATTTTTAGACCAAATGATATATACTTCCTTTCACTTACAGCATGTGAAACGATTAAAATTTAACGAAATTATATCTATGTATTAGATATGATTTCGTTAAATTTTAATTATTCTCCTTTGTGTTAAGAAATTGATTGAAATGTGTTCAAATTACGTTCAAACTTGCTATCTTCTCTTTGGAATGGTGCCCAATTAGGTGTGCAAAAAAAAGAGACACATTTTGTGTCTCTTAGAGTTCTTGAATAGTATAAATTAAATAGTAGAGTTTTTACAAAAAGAATATAGCATACCAAAGCATTAATAGAAAAATCCACCCAATTGTAAGTACTATGTACTTTAAAAATCCTACAAAAAAATGCATACATACTCCTTTTAGGTATATTGTATGCTACTTAAAGAAATTTTATTACAACATACCCCTTTACATACATATGGGCAAATTCATTTTCTAATTTGTTCCTCTACCTACCATGATATCTATAAAGTCTTTAAAAAAAGTTTTTACATTTATCTCGACCTCACGATACAGATATTTGAAATATTCAGGGTTTACTAAGGCGCTCATTACTACTAGATCGTGTATAGATGCACCTTTAATACTTGGATTTAATTTTTTGTAAGCACTGTAATAGGGGGAACGACACATCGCTATCACTACCCAAAAGGATGAAAAATTTGCTGTGCATGTCCATTCCTTAATGCCCTTTTCATGGATCAGCACAAACCGCTGAACCATTTCAGTCCGCTTACCATGGACACTTATCCTTTATATCTCTTCTCCCAATAGTTGTTTACTTTAAATGTTTTTTCCAAGCTTCTCTCATATCATTAAACCTAGATTCAGGTATATTCAACTTCAGGGATACTGTAGATAATGAAGTTAATCCGCCATCTATATAACGAAGTCCCGTATCTTTCTTTTGATTATATTCGTCATAAAAGGTTTGATCACGACCTGCAAGATATTTAGCAAAACAAAGCATACTTTCTTCTAATTCCGTGAATCCAATTGATAAATCCCTTTTAATTACTTCTAGAGAAGATTGCACATTATTAGGTAATCCTTCTGGACCTTAATATGAGTTAAAACCGTAGAACGTGTTGCAAATTCGTCTCCCACATTTAATGTTAAATTATATAATTCTTCCTCACTTAATTTACCATTCATTTTATCCAAGTTATCTAATAATTCCATACTGCTAATAACTAAATCAGAAATTTTGTTTTCAAAACTTATAAAAAGCTGTTGCTCAGTATTCATTTCCGTTTTAGCAAAAGTTGTTAAGGGAAAAATCAAACTAAGCAAACAACTTAACAGGACTACACCGCATTTATTTATATAAGTCATAATTTATCTCCACCTAAATCTTTTATTTTATCTAACTTTATGATGTTCTAAAGCAATAGTTTTATTTTAAATATTAGAAAAAGGGCTTATTTTGTTATATACATAATTTTGTACCCTGCATATGTTGATAAGGTGCAGCCACCCAATTGATAATCCCAACAAAATTTATGAAAGGATCTATCATGAGTGAACCATTTGGAACAATAATTTTATTATGATAATCTAAATTCAACTCTATACATCTTTTGTCCAAATCCCATTAGAATAAGTCCTTTTTTAAGGGGCTTATTTTTTATGGTATACGGAAACCTTTTTGAATATCAACATATACATGATGTAAGGGAGTTACACTTCTTATTGAACATGTATAAAAAAGGTTAAAGCCCAGATAAAGGGTTTTAACCTTTTTTTAGGGTAATGACAGTGTTCTTGCTATGAACCGCAAAGTAAACTCTTCAAATGATACAAAATATGCGAATCGATTACCAAAAACCAATATTTTTGTAACATTTCTCATCTTGCTTCTATTTCTATATTTATAAGGTTTTTTGAGTTGCAAAAAATAGTTACCAAAAGTATTACCAAATACCTTTACAATAAATGAACCTTCGGTACAATGTAAATATATGATTGTACAGGAGGAAGCAAATGATTATTGGTTATGCACGCGTATCTACTATCGATCAAAATTTAGATCGGCAAATCCATTCACTTACTGAATACGGATGTGAAAAAGTCATACAAGAGAAATTCACTGGAACGATTCGAGAAAGACAAGGTCTTATAAATTTGTTTGATGTGATAAGAAAAGGAGATACTGTTGTAGTTGAAAGTATCTCACGTTTAGGACGGAAAACATTAGATATCCTAAGTATTATCCAACAGTTCGAAGAAATAGGAGTTCAATTTGTATCATTGAAAGAGAATATGGATACAAGAACGCCTACAGGTAAGGCTATGTTGCAAATGATGTGTGTCATTGCAGAATTAGAAAGAAATTTAATTGCGGAACGAGTGAAAGAAGGATTAGAAGCAAGTAAGAAACGTGGAAAAAAATTAGGTAGACCCAAATTAGAAAAAGAAAAACTCTCAATTGCATTACGCATGTATGACAGTAAAGAATACTCTATTAAAGAAATTGTAGAAGGAACTGGTGTATCACAAGGTTCTCTTTATCGAGCAATTAATCAACGAAAACTCGAAGAAACACAGAGGTGACAAATCTCTGTGTTTTTACTTTGCGGTCTATGACTGCAACCCTGTCACTACCCCCATATTGGTGAAATAAAAGTGGGTTCAAGTCTTTAATTCAATACAAAAATGTCAATTCTATTATGGAATTGACATTTTTGTATTGAATGAGTAGCGTATTTTTGTCATATATAAGCAATGAAAATTGCATTGAATAGATAATAGCACAATTAGACATAAAGGGAAACTTAGATTTGTTTAGCATATAATTTTTGGAAAAACTAATTTGTTTTTATATTTGAAAGTATTACAAGCCTCGGCAAACATATAGATGGTTTTCATAAAACTCATGGTAAACCATTTCAATTTTCTTACTCAACGACTCCTGAATTTTCAATATTTACAATGTATTTCACTTTTACTGGTACTGTTTTATATATTTTGTTCCATTCTTTTAACTTAAATGATTTATAATGCTGTTTAAATTTAGAGCCTAAACCAAGTGGATCTACATTTAGATTTTGTAGTTTTTTTAGTAGCTTTTTACTATCTGTATTAAGTTGTTTTTCTATGTTCTTTGTTATTATCTCGAAATTCTTTTTATTTTCTAGACTTATTCTTTTTGAGACTTCTTGCAGACGAGCATCCACTTTAACTTGAATATAAAAAGATGGTTTTCCATTTTTAATCCGAACATGATAGGAAGGAGTGGAACGGATGTTGTTAATTAATACATAACCGCCGTGGCTTTTAAATTCTTGAGAGTTCAATCTATGTTTTTCAAGCAATCCTCTAAAAACAAACATCTCTTTTGGTTCCAATTTCCCTACATATGTTTCTTCATTGAAAAGAGCTAAACCTTGAATTTTTATTTTATCTTTTTGTTTTTTTAATATTGGCAGAAAATTATCTTGTCCTACTGTGTAATAGCGATTAGAGTTATGATGTAAATTATCATACGGTAATGAACCTGTTTCCATATTGTGTTCCAACAGATTTTTTATATAAATTGCAACATTAAAGTTATTTTGATATTTTCCAGAGAATAGATCATATCCATTACCTTCCAGTATCCCTAGATATATTGAGTGTCCTATACTACTATCTCGTAGAAGTGTATCATACGCTACCGCTATATCTTTTTTAGCTAATTTTTCTGTAAAAAGAGCAACACGTAATTGGCCAATGGCAAACGGCTGTGCAGATTCGAAAGAGGCATTTTCTCTTCCTTGTTTTACTGTGTTTGCAATATTCTCAAATACTTGAACTTTATGACCTTTTTGTTGAATAGGACAGACAATTGTTGCTTTTATTTTATCTTTTGTTGTATCGTATACAACGCCTTGAATTAATTGAACATCATCAATAAGAGACTTTTGCAAGCATCCTGTCATAAATATTAATGAAATACCAAATAGTATAATTTGGTTTTGTGTAATTTTTTTCATATTCCCCCCATCCAGTCACAAATCAAATTGAAAAGTAACTCGTTGTAAGTTTTGGATTATATTGTATTAATTATTAAATTATAGGATTTGATTATTTATGATATTTTCCCATAATAATCACCATTATATGTATGTTTTTATTAAAACTACCAATAATAGCAATTATGTAAAAAGTAAACGAATACACGTATTTATCAAAAAATCCTAACCTTAATTATTTTCAAGATGGAAGAATCAAAAAAGGTATAGAGTATATACAGATAGATATGGAGATTTTAATGAACTCTCTTCAACTAGGACAAACATGTGAAATGTCCAACGCTTATGTAGGAAGGACTAATCGATAGCTTTTTATATAGCTTAAAGTAATTTTTAATCAAACTTTATTCTAAACCTACAGAAGAAACGCAACAGTAAAAAACTTTGCGTTTCTTTTTTATTGTTATATTTATTGGAAACTACTTTGCACTTCCCGGCACAGTTGCTCCTTCTCCCCCTAAAAGAAGGATTAGAAGCAAGTAAGAAACGTGGAAAAAGATTAGGTAGGCCTAAATTAGAAAAAGAAAAACTCTCAATTGCATTACGCATGTATGACAGTAAAGAATACTCTATTAAAGAAATTGTAGAAGGAACTGGTGTATCACAAGGTTCTTTTTATCGAGCAATTAATCAACCTCTAAGTTTTTCGATGCTCCCTTTACATATCCAAGAGCCAATTTACTCTTAACGGGGTAAAATACGGCTCTTTTCGCATATAAATTTGCTTAGCGTGGTTTTTTTCAAAAATGCTGGCGGTACCCCTTAAAGAGGGATAGCTCTTTTCTCGTATATATTTCTTTGTATTAGTGTAATCTAACTAAAAACTTACTGAAAAGGAAGTTTAATGGGTGAATTTGTTAAAGCTAGGGTTAGGCTACTCAAATTGATGGGACAAACAATTGGTATTGTAGGTGGTCATATAATTTGGGAATTGGTAGTGAATGCAATGATTATAAATCCGCTTTTATATAGTGCCACCTCGTAGTGATTAATATTTCAGTTGCTGCAGTTACTGTATTTTCACTTCCTCATATATAGCATCGTAATTCGGTATCGGATTTTAATTTTTGTGTTTTTGCTAATAGTGAATGATGTAGGATTACATGGGATTATTTTAGCTCTTATTGTACATATGATTCATTTTATAAATTTAAGATTGTTAGTGTTTTTTTACAACACCTATTGCTTCTTCACCTTAAAGGGATAGGAAGGAAGAAATTATTCGTCTCCCAAAATCGACGTTGAAAGAAAGACGAGAAGTTTGCAAATAATAGATTCTAAAATACGTTCAAGGGAACAAGATAGTGCAATGCAAACTTTATTTTTAAAAGGTTGGGTTGATATGAAGTTTGTTGAGCTAGTACCTTTCCAGTTTTTTATTTTATATAAAATGGAGGAATCGTTGGAGTGAAATACCTTTTTAAAATTATTATAGTTACGCTTTTAGTTGGATCTATCAGCGGTTGCTCCGAGTTAGTAGAAATAGAAGAAAGGGGATTTGTAGTAGGAGCTGCTTATGATATTGTGAAGGAAAAGCAATCAAATCCAATTATGAAAGGGACCTATCAAGTGGTACTCCCTCATGTGGCACAACAAGGTGGACAGGGTGATGGAGATAGTGGTAATTTTATTAATGTGAGTGCAAAGGCAGATAGCGTTTTTGAACAAATACGAATTATCGCTAAAAAAATCAGTCGTACATTGTTCTTCCCGCATATACAAGTAATTATTTTTTCTGAAGAGTTACTCTCGAATCCATATATTTTACAGAATACGTTAGATGTATATATTCGAGATCATGAAATGAGACGAAATATCCGTCTATTCGTTACTGAGGAAAATGCAGAAGCTGTATTGAATCAAAGTGCAAAACCTGAAAATTTACCGGCACAGTATATTGATATGTTAGCTGAACATCCTCCGAAAAACGCTCAAATGGTTGGGGCTGCAAGAATTGGTGATGTGCAGGAAAAGATTATTTCAAAACGAAGTTTTGTATTACCTATCTTAAAGTTAACAGAACAGGGGATACAAATGGGAGGGGCTGCACTGTTTCGTGGAAAAGATAACAAGTATATTGGAACGTTAAGCGGGGAACAAACAATGGGAATTAATTATATAATAGGCAGAAAAATAGGAGGTTTCTTTACCATACGTAAAAAAAATCAGCTTATTACATATGAAATTCATAAGTTGCACCGAAAAATAAAGATATTTACTGAAAATACCTTAAAACCGAAATTTGATATTCATTTATCCTTGGAGGGTACATTGGCTGAGTTGCACTTTAATGATCATAAAAGGGGTCTGAATGAAAAGCGTTTAGAGAAGGATATTTCGAGGGAAATGGAGAAGCGCATCCAAAAATCAATTAAGCTTGTTCAAAAAAAATATAAGGTAGATGTATTAGAACTAGGAGAAGTGTATAAGCGGCATAATTATAAAGAATGGAAAAAAATCAGTAAGAATTGGGATCAAGGAAAAAATTATTTTAGTGATGCCGAAATTACTGTTCATGTTCATCCGACTATTGAACATTCAGGTTCAGCTTTACCCAAGAGAGTAAAATAAAGTGATTTCTGCCTTTACGTATTAGACATTAACTGCACAATGTTATTAGTGGGAAGACAATAATGGGAAAAAATATCCCAAAGGGTAGTAGAAGCTGTTGAATTATATAATTATAAACAAACAGTGACGCTCGAACAGATTAACTTTCCATGACAGAAACAACTGAGATAGTAATAGGCGCAGACCTATCAACATCCATTACAAAGGCAATACCCGTTACTAAAAGCACATCTTGCAAAATATTAAGTAAAGTAGTATTTCAAGTACAAAAAGGAAATGTAAAATGAAGATTCGTTGTTAGAGGGAGATTATATGAATTTTATTTGAGAATCATTTATTTTAATCTTGAGTGGTATTCTTTTATTACGAATAGCATGTAGAGAGTTTACTTCGCAGATGACATTAGCACAAGCTGTAGTAATGATTTCTATTGGTACAGTTATTGTACGACCTATAGTAGAAAAAAGTGTATTAAAGGCAATTGTAAGTTCATTTATATTTGTCATTTCAGTGGTTATTATAGAATATCTACAATTAAAATCTAATGCATTCCAGGAGTTTATTACTGGTAAGCGTAAAACAGTGATTAAAAATGGTATTTTAAATGTTTCTAACTTGAAGAAAATGCGTTTAACAGTAGGTCAATTAGAAATGACGTTACGTAACTAAGGAATTTCAAAGGTTAGAGATGTAAAAACAGCAACACTAGAACCCAATGGTCAATTAGAGTATGAATTAGAAGCGGATGCTAAGCCGTTAACAGTATGAGTCTTAAAAGGATTAATTTAACCCCAATTTTCAAATCAAAATATACTATCAGATAACCCAACAGACTTACAATCAAAAAATAATAATTCAAATATACTTCAAGAGAAGGATGTATAATCTGATTTTAAAAATCATGATTTGAAGTAAGAAATAAAAAATGCAGCTAGCGAAACCTAAATGCTCCCACAAACACTGCAACAAAGGACCACTTCACAAAGTATGTGTAAATACCAGTTTATACCACCCTAATCTTAAAAAAGTACCAGTTATAAATAAAAGATTTTTAAGTATCGTAAATGTTACTTTCATCTTATATACTCCTGTTAAAAAGTTTCTATAATAGAGCAGTCAGTAAAACTAATTTGACTTGTCATACATGCTTATCAGGCTAAGTTTAGGTTTTCTATGAACTATATAAAAATAGGTTGTTTTAAGTAAGTTATGTTGCGTTAGCAACTTAATTTGAATAGTTTTCCTCACTTTAATGCAACACAAATGACATTGTGTCGCATTAAACGACCTTAGCGTTGTTCAAATCACTTATTTTCATGTCAGGATTTTAACGTGGGGGTTTTCAGAAGTGATGTCCCCTTCTATAAGTTTTATATAACAAAGAAAAAATCATCTACTTTCGTGGATACTTCATCGTATTTAATTAAATGAAAGTAAACCTTTGGGTAAAATTCAATTGGATTTTAACTAAATTTGTAATGAATTTCTCAATACAGATATACTGCCTAATTACGGGTATAATATTCAAAATTAACAAAAAGTAGGTTATGATATAAATATGATAGTTATCCTTTTGTTTACTCCTTGTGCTAAAGATAAGATTATGTTCCCTGATCTTATCTTTTTATTTTTGGATTTTAGATACAAAAAGGAACCTTTAATAGCTTAAAACTACCCTGTCACTAGGCTAGAAAGATGAAAAGCTTCAAATCCCGGTCTCTACGCAGCAGATTAAAGTAGTAAAAATTACTTGAAGGAAAACGCTTGGACGTAAATTAGAAGTACCAGGAAATATACAGCAAAGAGAACTAAATGGGTTATATATTATAATAACATCGGAAGCAATGAGAGATACCAAGAGAACATAGGGAAATTCTTTGGGAATGATATGGTTATAAAAACATAAGCACTTGAAGGGATCCCTTGTGTATCTAAACATTTGCCAAACAAATAAATGATGTTAGGATGTAGAAAAGGTACACTAACAAGGAGAAGTGATTATGCCAAAAGCTTTCTATATGAATATTAATGATTACGAGAGACCTGCAGATATATTGCGGATGCTTGGACATCCCATGCGTTTGATGATAGTTCGAGAATTAATTTTAAAAGGTCCATTAAATGTATCCCAGTTACAGAAGCTACTACGTGTTCCACAATCTACAATGTCACAGCAATTAATAAAGTTAAAACAGTTTAAGATGGTTTCCTATGACCGAAAAGGAAATGAGATTTATTATATAGTGAGTGACGAAAAAGTGATTGAGAGTATGAAGGGATTAGAATGTTTGCAACAGTGGACGTAAGAAGATATGAAAAATCTCCTTATTTCTATAGTATATAGTTTTAAAATAACGAAAAGTAGATAATTTAGGACGAATTGTAATACCAAAAGAAACAAGAAAAAATTCATAGGTGGATACAGTGGATGCGCTAGAGATCTTTGTAGAAAAAGATGCGATTATTCTACAAAAATATACAGCTCATGGCGCTTGTCCTACCACAGGAGAAATACTTCAAAGAATGTAAAACTAGTAGGGGGAAGGCTAACGCTAATTCCAAACGGCGCAAAATAACAGTTAGCTGAACTAGAACCATACAGAGCGACTGTATGAGGAGAATAGGGGGAGAACTCATTGAAAACGAAATTACAATCATTTCAAAAGGATAGAAGTAAGAACATGCTATTTTCACAGGAATACTTATTACAAGAAGCGTTTCAAAAGAGGAAGAATATCATGTTAATTCTGTTAAAAGGACTACATATAAAAGGAATAATAAGAGGATATGATATTTTTTCTATTTTAATAGAATATGAGGGGAAGCAACAGCTTGTATATAAACATGCAATCTCCACGATTCGATTCTAAAGCCCACGGACGGGACTTTCGCACATTTGTAGTTACCTGATACCTTTAGAAAAATAACTAGGAGTATAACTTTTATGTTATAATTTAAGACTCAGCCAATATTTATACTATACAACGACGTCTAAAACAGTAACTGAAAAACCCATCCCTATTCTATATAGATATGGGTTTTTCTACTTCTGATTTATCATATAAAACCCAACATGAAGCGGAGAGAATGGTACTATGTATCCTAAGTTTTTTGATAAAATGGCCTTTTCAAAAGAACATAAAGATTTATTAATTCAATTATATAATAAAGAAATTACAAGGAACGAGTATAATCGTGTATTAAACAATCTATATGAGACAAAGCCTAAGGTAAAAGAAAATGAGAACCAAGATAACGTGCTGGGTTCTGCTGCAAAATTTTTTTAACAGATAAAAAATTAGTAAGATTACAGTTTACTCTTTTTTCACAAGTCTTGCCCCAATTTGAAATATGAAAGTAACACTTCTAAAATGTTAAATCTTAGAAGTGTTAGATTTTCCAGATGTGGGTCTTGCAATATTATCTTTCTTGTCCTTCTGTTTGATTCGCTTGGAATTCCATTTTTATCGCAAGACTATCTCCCTGGAACATATTCTGGTCCATTTTATTATCTTCAAATATAAACTTTATCCAGAACCAATCCATCTTACCTGCCTTTAATCCACCCGTCTCTGCCCATTTTGAAAGGAATACTTTATGAGACGCGACTTCCGGATTTTGTGATTTTAATTCTGCAAGAGTTGTTTCGTATATAGGACTTTTTGCTGGATCCCAATCCCAAAGAAATTGTACTTTAATATGTTTACCAAAATCATCTTCCTGATTATCTAGTTTCAAATCGTTCACGGTATAATCTACCTTCATTAGAACATCTTTAATATCTAACGTACCACTATTTTTTACATTAAATTTTTTTAAAATTTTATCCCCAGGTTTTAAATTATTTAAATTGAGAGAAGTGGTAGGCTGCATAGCAAGATCTAATGTCCCCGCGGCTAATGCGTTATTTGTCACAACCTGATCACTAAAATAAGCATATGTCCCCCCACCGATTAAAGATAAACCAAGAGCGGCTGAAACCACTCCCACACCTAATTTCTTTTTCCAAGACATGTTTTATTCCTCCCTATAGTATTTTTCCCTATTAAATCAAAAAACTTTCCTCATACAGGCGTAACATAAATTTGAATTTTCTTAATCAATCATAAGATACACTTATATTGAGAAAAGCACAGGAGTATTCTTTATGTAATAGGTTCCCGTGTCCGTCTACATAAGAAACTTTATTCCCACAAGTATCAAAAAATCTTATTCTTTCTAAACAAGTTAAATAGAAAGAACTACGAAGTAACAGATAAAAAAGAGACTAAAAAAATATTTCGTAGTCTCTTTTTTGATTTTACTTATTGAACCATGGCAGATACGATTACAGTAAATTCAGAGGTAGCATTCTTAGGGTTGGCAATATAAAGAGATCTTTTAGATATAACACTTGTCCGATTGCCGCTTAATACACCAGAGAAATGAGTAGGATCCGTTGCAGCCGACTTATCCTCCATTACATTAAAGCTAATAAAATCCGGATCCCCGCCACCTATAACCTCCCATTTCAGGTATTTTGTTCCTGTCGGAAGATTCTCAGTACTAAAGTTACCACTTGAACGATTTTTCTGTCCTTGTTGTGGCTCTTTACCTGATCTTACTCTTGCAATCTCTACTGTCGCTTTTGTTTCCATATCCATTCCCCTTTTCATAATAAATATATTTTTAATCAGGTTACTACTGCAACCTAACTAAAATATACAATTTGTAGGAAAAAATAGGTATTGAGAAATATTGAAGCTTCTTTATTCATAAATTAAAGCATATATGTTTATGCCAACTAATGATGTAGCATTCCGAACATTATCAATGTACAGTTCTTTATTTTGTACTACTTCAGTTCGATTTTCGTGTAAAACATCACTAAAAATAAGGTCATCTAGATCCCAAAATTTATCTTCCATTACGTCAAAAAGAATATCATCTAAATCACCACTACCTGCTAATTCCCATTTCAAAAACTTCGTTCCTTCGGGTAAAGTTGCAGTGCTAAATAACTGACCTGGATATATAGTTGTTACCAATTGCCTCTTTTTTATCTTCATGTTCATAGCCCCTTTTCCAATAAGCATCATTTACTAAAATATATATTTTTTAGAGGTATTTAGGTATTGATAAAATCTACATAATACTTATTATTGGTAACGGTGAAAATATAAAGAGTCTGAAAAATAACTTTATTAGTTTGAAGTTCTTTAACTGTTTACAAAGGTATACCTTTACAAACGAGTGGAGAACATCTATGAAACATTAAAACATCAAGTTTATAAAGGTGGTTAAGATTATTTTATAAACGTTTGTTTTTAGTGAATATCTTTATAAACGAAAGTGGTATAATTGTGGTAACAAATGTAAGGAGTATATTAAATATGGCAAATATTTATGGATATATACGTGTAAGTACAAAAGATCAAAATGAACAACGTCAATTACATAAGATGATGGAAAGAGGAGTGGAAGCTCGGCGTATTTTTGTCGATAAAGCAAGCGGACGACATTTTGATCGTCCTCAGTATCAATTATTACGAAAAATATTGAATACAGGTGATATTGTTTACATAGATGCTTTAGATCGTATGGGGCGTAATTATGATGAAGTAATTTCGGAGTGGAAATACATAACAAGAGAATTACAAGCTGATATTATTGTTTTAGAAAATGAAACTTTATTCGATAGCCGTAAATTCCGTGAAATGGGTGACATGGGTCGGTTGATGGAAGATCAATTTTTATCTTTGCTTTCCTATGTATCAGATCAAGAGCGTAAAAAAATCCACCAAAGACAAGCTGAAGGGATTGCAGTAGCTAAATCTCAAGGAAAACATTTAGGCAGGCCTCAGATGAACCTTTCAACCTTAAGCAAACAACAAATAAATATAATAGAAGAAACTCATTCAAAATGGAAAAATGGAGAAATAACTGCTGTTATGTTTATGGAAATGTTAGAGCTAAAGAAAAACACGTTTTATAAATTAATGAAAGAATATGAAAGCAAATTGAATTGAGCTGGCCAATACCCAGTTCTTTTTTTCTTGTAACAACACTTTTGGAAAATAAAAGGGATCCCGTTAAATCAGGGAGATTAACAGATGTAGCGATTCCATCTGTTAATCATTCACACACTTACAGGAGGAAGAACAAATCATGAAAACCGCGAGAATGTTTTCAATACTTATCTACTTATTGAAGAAAAATATAGTGTCTGCTGAAGAATTAGCCAATGAATTTGAAGTAAGTACAAGAACGATTTATAGAGATATGGATGCTTTGTCGTCAATCGGGATCCCCATTATTTCATATTTAGGAAAGAATGGGGGATTTACTTTAATTGATAACTATCAACTAGATAAATTTACCTTTAATGAAGAGGAAAAGAAATTTTTATTAGAGGGTTTAACATTAAAAAATGAATTATTTGATATGAATCAACTGTCAATTTTACAAAGAAAAATAGAGTTATTGAAAGAAAATAAAGAAGACTATCATTCTAACATTACGATAATATCATCTACCTTGCACAGAGAAATTATCGAAGACGAAACAAAAGGTAAGATAAAAAAAATACTCTCTATAATTGATGAGGGAAATAAAATTTGTATTTCTTATGTTTCACAAACAGCGAATGTATCTAGTCGAATTATTCAACCTTTAAAATTAAATTTTATGAATGGTAGTTGGTATTTAGAAGCCTTTTGTGAATCCAGAAAAGCTTTGAGATTATTTAAATTGACTAGGATAAGAAATATGGAAGTAATACATGACAATACTAGAACTGTCTATACTGTGGAAAACGAGTATTTCACTAATAAGACAGCTAAAATGGAAGAAATTATATTACTGTTTTCGAAAAGTGAACTTGGAAAATTATACGACTTTTTTACTGAGGATGAAATAACGGTACTTGAAGATGGGAGTTTAAAAGTTGTCTTTCATTATGACATCAATAAAAATTTGTTGCCGTTTTTATTGATGTTTGGTAGACATGTAAAGATACTATCTCCACTATGGCTTAAAAATGAATATAGGAATGAAATTAAATTTATTTATAAAAGCTGACAGCCTGTTGTCATATTATGAATGCTACACTTTCTATATCAACCAGTAGGAGGAATTAACAATGAATGTAGCAGTTACTGAAAAACAGATTCATGGAAAAAGAATAAGAACAAATAATCAAAATACAGATGCACTACTTAGTCTATGGGAAGAGATTCTTCGTTTAAATTTAAAAGGTGATGTATATGCTGTGTATAATAATTATGAAAGTGATTTTACAGGTGATTATGATTTGCATATTGGTACTGAAGAGAACTTTATTGATGAAAGTAGCATCATCATTCCAGCAGGTAACTATCATGTTGTAGAAGTAGATAATATTGATCCACAAGGTGTTTTTAACGCTTGGATGGATATCTGGAAAAGTGATTTAAAAAGAGCATACAAAACAGATTTTCAATTTCACTCTAAAGACGGTAGTATAAGAATATTTCTGTCGGTTGAATAATGAACAGTACGCTTACTAACTACAATGGAGGATTGGTACAAATGGATGAGAAAAATCGAGACTTTTTAGATGCTGACCCCAACGGTCAAAATTCCTGGGCTTCCTCTGTCACAATTCATAGTGATCTTCTTGCGACTAAGGATCTTGTCTATAGCCCATGCAGGTTCGAGTGTTCTCAACCACGAATAGAAGTACAAAATGCTGAATATGGGGCCTATGTATTTAATCTGAACGCTCTCTCTATTAGATTTCGCGTCGCTAAAATTACTCCTACAAAGGTCGGGCAATTTGTGACTTTGTGGGAGCGAATTGGGGATGGACCAATCCAACCATATGACATATCAGATTCAGTTGATTTGTTTGTTATTAGTACTCGAAAAGGGAATAATTTTGGTCAATTTGTCTTTCCAAAAGCTGTTTTATGTAATCAGGATATAGTATCCGATAAGGGGAAAAGTGGAAAACGAGCAGTACCCACCTTGGGACAAGCCTACGGGCCGTCAGGCTCAAAAAACTCAGATATGGCAACTAGAATATTTCTTAGAGATACCTGAAAATACACCAATAGACTGTGTTCGTGCTCAAATGCTTTACAGTTAAATCATTAGTATAAATTAGCTTACAAGACAAACTAAACTAACAACCGGTTCCTTAACGTACAGGGAACCGGTCAATTTGTGTCCAAAGTGTGTCTAAACGTACAATTTTCTTTTTTTGATATGGTGACCCCATACCCATCAACTTAAGAACGGAAACAAGATAAACTTTCGTTCAAATAAACTACAACACTCTTGAAACACTTTTTATTCT
>Ga0164241_10003221_pt1 | contig 16771 bp, 17 predicted proteins | sample OricomyardsoilBY_FD_108780 | JGI IMG/M metagenome (GOLD analysis project Ga0164241, IMG submission 108780) | Backyard soil microbial communities from Emeryville, California, USA - Original compost - Back yard soil (BY) | ecosystem: Environmental > Terrestrial > Soil > Unclassified | place: USA... | reverse complement strand
CGGGATATCGAACCGAAACGCCTCCCCGTCCGGCACGATTACCTCTGCGGACGATACCCGTCGGAACGCGGTCAGAGGAAACCAATTTGGACATTCCCACCATTCTGCGCCAGGGCTACTCGTTGGGCCAAGGGAACTAGAAGAAATGAACGATCTGACGTCGCGCTTTTCAACCTACCTCCAATTTCAACGCGGATTGTCTTCTCGAACGGTCGAGGAGTACGCGCGCGAGGCTCGTTTTCTCGAAGACGAGCGGGCCAAAAGAAATTGGACATGGAGTGAAGTGGGACAGACTCAAATCGTTGACTATGTACAAGGCCGCCGTGAAACCGGAGCCGGTCCCCGCGCCTCGGCACGGATTCTCAGTGTGTTGCGTAGTTGGTTTGAGTTTTTGATGGTTCAAGGGGTTCGGCAGACGAATCCTATGGATCTCGTCGAAAGCCCCAAAGTGGCGCTCAAGACCCCCGAGGTTTTTAGTCTTACCGAGGTCGAGGCCCTTCTTGGGTCGATTTCCCTCGAACGGCCCGAAGGCGTGCGCGACCGCACCTTATTCGAACTCATTTACTCGGCTGGACTTCGAATCAGCGAGGCCGTTTCGCTTGAAATGGACAAGCTCTTCCTCGAGGAAGGCCTGGTCTGTGTCACAGGAAAAGGGAGTAAAGAACGCTTTGTTCCTTTGGGGTCACAGGCGCTCAGTTGGCTTAAAAGGTACCTCGAAGAAGCGAGACCCCGTTTGACAAAGGGCCAAAAGGTCCATGCCGTTTTTCTCAATTTTCGGGGACGAGAACTCAGCCGCAAGGGGATGTGGAAGAACTTCAAACACTACGCCGTGGCGGCGGGGTTGGAAGGCAAGGTTCACACGTTGCGGCATTCCTTTGCCACCCACCTGCTGGCGGGCGGTGCCGACCTTCGCTCTGTTCAAGAATTGCTGGGCCACGTGAGCATTAACACAACCCAAATTTATACACACGTGGAACAAGGTCAACTGCAACACCAGCACGCGAAGTTTCATCCCAGGGAACGAATGACACAAGCGTAGTTTGGGGTGCCGGCGTCCATCCACCATGGACGTCAGAATGGGAATGCTGCTGAGCCGGTTTGAGTTTTTGAAACCGGCCGAAAAAGACAAGGTCGCTCATTTGTTGAGCGGCCCGGAAGAGTGGGGCCGAGTTTCGGTCGAAGATTTGGCCAGCATGGTGGGGCGGACGGTGCGGGCCAGGTGGAATTGGGACGAACTGCAGCGCTCCTGGGAGCGTGATGTGAGGGACGTGGAACGAGGGAGCTTGGGATGGATTCATCGTGAAGACGCCGCTTTTCCGGCGGCTTTGCGAGAAATTGCCGATCCTCCCTGGAACCTGTGGACAAGGGGCCGACCGTTGTTGCTGGAAACGAATTGGGTGGCGGTCGTGGGCACACGGTCGCCCGACGAGCGGTCTAAGCGAGCTGCCTGGACCTTGGCAAAGGAGTTGGCTGCGAAAGGGGTTGTGGTGGCCAGCGGGCTGGCTCGGGGGATCGACGGAGAGGCACACCGAGGCGCTTTAGAGGCCGGAGTGACCGTGGCTGTTTTGGCGCATGGAGTGGATCGGGTTTCGCCGCGAAGTCACATTCGCCTGGCCCGAGAAATTGCTGGTTGGGGAGGCACCTTGGTGAGTGAGTACCCTCCGGGAAGCGAACCGCTGGCGTACCGGTTCGTTGAGCGCAACCGCCTGATCAGCGGGTTGTGCCGGACTGTCGTGGTGGTGCAAGCGCCCGCCCGGTCAGGAGCGCTGTGGACGGCAGATTTCGCCCTGGATCAGGGCAGGGATGTGGCCGTTCATGCCGATGGGTTGCATGGTGAGCAAGGCCGCGGCGGCGGCTCCTTGGCAAACGATGGGGCGGCGATTGTCCGCTCGGCTCGGGACGTCATGTCCCTGTGGAGTACGCCGAATCCGGTTCGCCGGGGGCGGCAATTGGAACTGAATGGGGAGGAAGGATGAAAGACGAATACTTGAACTACCTCGACGCCGTACGTGGTCTTTCTGAAAATACTCGGCTTGCTTATCGGCGTGATCTCGATGCGTGGGAAGAATTTCTGGCCATCCGCTCAACGGATCTGACCAAGGCCGACAGCCGAGTCGCCGGAGAGTTTCTTCGGTCATTGGGCGAACAAGGCCTCTCACCCCGGTCTGTTAACCGCGTCTTGTCGTGCCTTCGAGGGTTTTACCGGTTTCTTTTGCGGTCTGGAGGTGCTTTGGTCAATCCTCTCAGCGGTGTCCGCAGTCTCAAGATGCCCCGCCGGCTCCCTTCGTTCCTTTTTGAAAAAGAGATGCAGGCCGTTCTTGCCGGAGACGGTAAAAGCTTTCAAGCGACTCGTGACCGCTTTCTTTTTGAATTATTGTACAGCACCGGCTGCCGTTTGGCCGAGGTTTGCTCGCTCACCCTCAAACAAGTGAGGGGACAGTCTCGGTTCTCCGTAACCGGAAAAGGCCAGAAGACCCGCTGGGTTTTCATGACGGCTTCGGCTCAAAAAGCTCTGGAGGACTACCTCCCTCGAAGGACCGAACGCGCCGACAGGACGGCCGGCGACACTCTTCTCCTCAATTCTCGCGGTTTTCCGTTGGGCCCCAGAGGAATCCAAAAAATCGTTCAACGCGCGGCCGCCCGCGCCGGCATCACAAAAAAGACGACTCCTCACACGTTTCGCCACACGTTTGCGACACACCTTTCGTCGGAGGGAATGGACGTACGGGTCGTACAAGAAATGTTAGGGCATAGCCGGCTTGAAACGACCCAGGTTTACACACATTTGAGTTTGGATCGTCTCAAAGACGTCGTTCGGGCGGCTCACCCCCATGGATAAGGAAGGAAAATCAATGATTACCATGCACGGTACGACAATTCTGGCCGTCAGACGAAACGGTATCACCGCCATGTGCGGAGACGGACAAGTGACTTTGGGCAACGTCGTCATCAAGGGTGATGCACGAAAGGTTCGCCGCATTGCCGGCGGCAAAGTCCTGGCAGGGTTTGCGGGATCAACCGCCGACGCGTTCACCTTGTTGGAAAAATTCGAGGCCAAAATGGGACAGTTTCCCACCGATCTACGGCGAGCCGCCGTTGAATTGGCCAAGGATTGGCGCAACGACAAAATTCTTCGTCGTCTCGAAGCCATGATGCTTGTTGCCGACAAGTCGGGCTTGTACCTTCTTTCGGGAAACGGTGATGTGATCGAACCCCACGAAGACTGCATCGCCATCGGCAGCGGCGGAAGTTACGCCTACGCGGCGGCGCGGGCCTTTCTGGCCTCGTCGAACTTGACGGCGGCCGAAGTGGCCCAGGAGTCGCTCAAAATTGCCGGTGATATTTGTATCTATACGAACCATAACTTGACGCTTGAGGTAACCGAATGAGCTCTCCGATCCGTCTTCAACTCGAGGCGATGACGCCGCGACAAATTGTTGAAGAACTCGACAAATACATTGTGGGACAAACAAAGGCAAAAAAGGCCGTGGCGATTGCCCTGCGCAACCGTACTCGTCGTCAGCTTCTTACGCCCGAATTGCGCGACGAGGTCTACCCCAAGAACATCATCATGATTGGTTCCACGGGTGTCGGAAAAACAGAAATTGCTCGTCGGCTCTCCAAATTGTCGGGCGCGCCCTTCCTCAAAGTTGAGGCGACCAAATACACCGAAGTCGGGTATGTGGGCCGCGACGTGGAATCGATGGTCCGCGATCTGATGAGCACGGCCATCGCGATGGTAAAAGCCGAACTCCAAGAAAATCTTCATGGAGAGGCCGAACTTCATACCGAAGACGCCCTCTTGGACCTTCTGCTGCCCGGCAGCCGCAAAGAGGGCGAGAGCACGGGAAGCGAGACGCGGGAAAAGTTTCGTGAACGGCTTCGCAAAGGCGAGTTTGACGAGAAGCGGGTAGAAATCCAAACCTCGTCCAAGGCCGCCGGTTCGGCGGTTGAGATTCTCGGCGGGACTAACCTTGAAGACATGGAACAGAATCTCGGCGGTGCCCTAGGCAATATCTTTGGCAACCGTAAAAAGAAGCGGACCGTTTCGGTCAAACAGGCTCGCGAAATCCTCTTTGCCGATGAACTCGACAAACTGGTCGACATGGATCAGGTCGTTGAAACAGCGCGGGAACGCACGCAAACGATGGGCATCATTTTCATCGACGAAATTGATAAAATCGCCAGCCGAAGTTCGGAGGGACGAGGCGGCGCCGACGTGAGCCGTGAAGGCGTTCAGCGGGACATCCTGCCGATTATTGAAGGTTCGAAGGTTTCAACAAAATGGGGCGCGATTGACACCGGGCATGTGCTTTTCATCGCTGCGGGAGCGTTTCACGTCGCCAAACCGTCGGACTTGATTCCTGAACTCCAAGGTCGCTTTCCGATCCGCGTTGAACTGGAGGATCTGACTCACGCGGACTTTGAGCGGATTCTCACTCAGCCCAAGAATAACCTTTTGCTGCAGTATCGCGAGCTCTTGAAGACCGAAGGCGTTGAAGTCGAGTTTACGCCCGAGGCGGTCAGCCGCCTCGCGAGCTACGCGTTTGAAGTCAACACGACCACGGAAAACATCGGTGCGCGGCGGCTTCACACCGTTCTTGAGGTTCTTCTTGAAGAATTAAGCTTTACCGCTCCCGAGATTCCGGGTCAGAAAATCACCATCACTCCAGACTATATCGACGTCCGTCTCAAGCCGGTGGTTCAGGACCAAGACCTCTCGCGGTTCATTCTATGACGACGAGTGTCAACTTTTGGTCGATTCGACCGATAACGGTAAAAAGGAGGAACGGACCATGTTTTTGAACACAGATTTTGGAAAATCGATCGCCATTCTCCAACGGGCAATGGATGTTTCAGCGCTTCGCCGTGATGTCATCGCCAATAATATCGCGAACGCGGACACTCCCCATTTCAAACGAAGCACCATTAACTTTGAAGCTCAATTAAAAAGAGCTTTGGACGACGAAAAGACTTCGGTTCAGCCGCCGGCCTTCGTCACCGACCCTCGTCATATCAGCTTCGACGAAAAGCTGAACTGGCAGGATGTGAAACCCGTTCGTCAGTTGGACTATTTGACCACGTCCAAGAGCAATGGAAACAACGTTGATCTTCAGCAAGAACTGATGTCAGCGCAAAAGAACCAGATGATGTACGACCTCATGGCGCAGGCAGCGGCCAACGAATTCAATCAACTCAACATTGTGTTGAAACGATAAGGCAGGGTAAGAAATGAGTCTTTTCGGCGGTATCGCCACCAGTTCCAGCGGGCTTTCGGCCCAACAGCTTCGACTTGACGTGATCTCGAACAACCTGGCCAACGCCAGTACGACGCGGACGGCAGAGGGCGGCCCCTTTCAACGCAGCCGAGTGATTTTTCGTCCTATTGTGAGTCAGCCTTACTGGCGCTCTCCGTTTCTCCCCGAGGCGCTCGATAACGGCCTGGGAAAAGGCGTGAGGGTGAACAAGATCGAAAAGGACACGAGTCCTCCTCGATTGGTTTACGACCCGACGCATCCCGACGCGATTAAGACGGGCCCCAAGGCCGGCTACGTCGAGATGCCCAATGTAAATGTGGTCAATGAAATGGTCGACATGATCGACGCTTCCAGGGCCTACGAAGCCAACGTAACGCTGATCAACGGCAGCAAGGCCATGTTTACTAAGGCCTTGGAAATCGGACGTTAAAACAGGGATAAAAAAGGGAGGGGACGATGGACTTACTGAATCCGACGATGGCTAAGGGCTCACAGGTGGATATTTTTCGCACCGACCCGCGCCATTTTGACGTAAATGGCCAAACCGGACCGTTGGGGAATAGAAAGGGAAAGGCCACGTTTCAAGACGCCATGATGTCGGCCATGGAAGGTGTCAATGCCGACCAAATGAAGGCCAGCGACTTGTACCAGCAAATGATTACGAATCCAGACAGTATTGACGCTCACGACGTCACGATTGCCGCGGCGCAGGCTCAAATGAGCCTCAACCTGGCAAAGAACATTGTCGAACGTGGGCTTCAAGCGTACCGCGACATCTTGAACATGAGGTAACGACGGTTCGTTTCTCGGGAGGGGAAAATGAACGATTTTATAAAACGATTGTGGGAACAAGTCCGGACGCTTTGGGGAAAGTGGTCTTGGGTTCAACGGCTCACTCTTATTGGTGTCACGGCTGCGGCCGTTGGTGCCGTCATTCTCATGATGGTCTTGTCGGCATCGCCCAGTCGGGTCGCCCTGATTGGTACGGCGATCAAAGACCCTCAAGCGGTCTTGGCCATCACGTCCAAGCTTGACCAAGAAAATATTCCCTATACAACCTCGGAAGACGGTCACATTTATGTGAACGACAAGAAGACCGCCGAGCGGACGCGGGCCATCCTTTTCCGAGAGAATTTGATCCCGGCAGGTGTGGACCCTTGGGCCGTTTTTGACGTTCAACGCTGGACGACGACGGACTTCGAGCGTGATGTTAACAAACAACGCGCGATCACAAAGGCTCTTGAAGAACATATTGGGGCCTTGGACGATATCGACGCGGTAAGCATTCAACTCGTCATGCCCAAGGCAACGCTCTTCAAAGAAGACCAAAAAGAGGCCAGCGCTTCGGTTCGGATTACCCCCAAACCGGGGAGCGATATTGCGAGCAATCGAAAGAAGATTGAAGGGATCGTCAAGTTAATTACCTTTGCCGTAGAAGGCCTCAAGGCCGAAAATGTGGTGATTACGGACCAACACGGCGTGCAGCTCAACGATTTTGCGGGCATGGCCGACGTCGATCGTCTCGAACTTGGTAAACGCGAAATGGACTTCAAGCATAAACTTGAGAACCAGTATACCGACACGATTCTCAACGCGCTTCAGGCCATTTACAATCCTGATCGTGTTCGTATCGCGCGCCTTGATTTGACGCTCAACACGGATGTGCAAACGACAGACCAAGAAACCCACACGCCCATCATTATGAGGCCGGCCGATCCTCTAACCCATACCGACGCTGAAATTGTTCCTTCTCTCGTCCTGAGTCAGTCGAAAAAGGACGTCAATTTTCAAGGAACCGGCTTCAATCCCGAAGGACCTGCCGGACAAGAAGGACAGACTCCTCCCGCTTATAAAGACCTGTCTAATCTTGTCGGCAGTTACACGGATAAGTCCGAAATCACCAACAACGTCGTGAACACAGAAAAGAGCAAGATCGAAAAGAGCCCGATTCGGATCGACAAGGTGGCTGTTGGTGTTGCTTTGGACGGAACGTGGACCAAGGACTACGACCCTAAAACGGGCGAAATCCTAACCAACCCCGACGGCTCGATCAAGCGCACGTACCACCCGCTGTCCAACGAAGATCTTCAAAAAGCCAAGGCCCTCCTCCAGGCCGCTGTCGGCTATAGTTTTGAACGGGGAGACTTGGTTACCGTCGAGAACATTCCCTTTGATCGAACAAGCCAGTTTGCCAAGGAAGACGCTGACTTCCATGCCAAGCAAAACATCCAACGGACCCTGCTGATCATCATTGTCGGTTTGGTCTTCGTCATTGTCGCCTTCCTGATCTTCCGCTTGATTAGCCGTGAGATGGAACGGCGGCGGCGTTTGCGCGAGGAAGAACTCTCGCGTCAGCACCAAGCGATGCGCGAAGCTGCGTTGCGCAGCGCCGAGGAAGAAGGCGTTCAGGTGGAAATGTCGGTGGCCGAACGGGCACGGTTGGAACTTCAAGAAACCGCTGTCAACATGGCTCGCGAACATCCTTCGGACGTCGCCCAGCTCATTCGTACCTGGCTGGCCGAAGAATGACGATCGGGAGACGAATCATGACGCTTCGAACATTGTCTGGTATACCTTTACCGAGGGAGGCCTGAGATGGCCAAGTTGAGACCCGCAGTCGAAGAAAAACCCACCAAGGCCAAAAAGGCCGCGGGGAAAATGGATATGAACGGACGCCAAAAGGCGGCCGTCTTCCTCGTCACCCTCGGGAGTGAGATTTCTGCCGAAATTTTCAAGCACCTGCGAGAGGACGAAATTGAAACCCTCACGTTTGAGATCGCCCGTTTAGAAACGGTCGATTCCGAAATGCGCGACGCGGTTCTCCTTGAGTTCCGCGACCTCATGATGGCGCAAGAGTTTATTACGACCGGCGGTATCGACTACGCTCGTGAGCTCTTGGAAAAATCGCTCGGCAACCAAAAAGCCGTCGACATCATCAACCGGTTGACTTCAAGTCTCCAAACGCGTCCCTTTGACTTTATCCGCCGCACCGATCCAGCGCATTTGATGAACTTTATTCAACAGGAACATCCGCAAACCATCGCGCTCATTTTGGCTTACTTGGAACCCCAAAAGGCGTCGATTATTTTGAGTCAATTGCCCGGCGAAATCCAATCCGACGTGGCCAAGCGCATCGCGATGATGGATCGAACGAGTCCCGATGTTCTTCGCGAAGTCGAACGCGTTTTGGAAAAGAAGCTGTCCACCCTCTCAAGCGAAGACTACACAGCCGCGGGGGGTGTCGACAGCATCGTCGATATTCTCAACATGGTTGACCGCTCAACCGAGCGGCAAATTATTGAGACCCTCGAAGAAGACGACCCGGAATTGGCCGAAGAAATTAAAAAGCGCATGTTTGTGTTTGAAGACATTGTTATGCTTGACGATAAGGCCATTCAGAAGGTTCTGCGGGAAGTCGATACACAAGAACTCTCCAAAGCGCTTAAGTCGGTCGACAGTGAGGTACAGGACAAGATTTTCCGCAACATGTCCAAGCGGGCGGCCAGTCTGCTGAAGGAAGACATGGAGTTTATGGGACCGACGAGACGAAAAGACGTCGAAGAGGCCCAGCAAAAAATCGTGGCCGTCATTCGTAAGCTTGAAGAAGCTGGCGAAGTCGTCATCGCTCGCAGCGGTGAAGAAGACGTGTTGGTGTAACGTATGGCTAAAAATGTCTTTCGCCCTTACGAATTTAAAAACCTGCTCGTGGATACGGTTGCCATTAAAGCTCCGGCACAATTTGCTCCCCCCGAACCCGAGGTCTTAGCAGAGGTTTCAGAATTTACGGGACCAACGGCAGACGACCTGAGGCGCGAGGCCGAAGCGTTTAAGGTTCAATGGGATAGCGACCGTGCGATGCTCATTCAAGAGGCCGAACTGGAGCGGCAGGACATTCTTAAGCAAGCCGAAGAGGCCGCTTTTGAATTGGTCCGCAAAGAAAAAGAGCACGCCCTCGAATTGAAGATTCAGGGCGAAAAGGCGGCTCAAAAGATCGAAGAGGACGCCCAGTCCCTCGCGCTGAGCAAAGAGCAGGAAACCCGTCAAAAACTCAGCGCCATCGAAGCCGAAGCGCGGGCGAAGGGCCATAAAGAAGGCTACGACGAGGGGTGGGAATCAGGTGCCGCCGAGGCCGAACGGCTAGTGGAACGGATTCATGTGATTCTCGATCGGATCAACGACAAACGCCAAGAAATCATTGAAGGTACCGAGGTTCAGATCGTCCAATTGGTGCTTCAAATCTCCAAGAAGGTCGTCAAGGTTATTAGCGAGAACCAGCGTAATGTTGTCATCAACAACGTCCTGCAAGCCTTGCGTAAGCTCAAGACCCGAGGTGACGTCGTCGTCCGCGTGAATCTTGAAGATCTCAAAGTCTCGACCGATCACGTCAAAGAATTTTTACAGTTGGTAGAAAATGTGAAGTCGATCACCGTGGTCGAGGATTCCACCATCGACCACGGCGGGGCCGTGGTTGAAACGGACTACGGCGAAATCGACGCCAAGATTTCGAGTCAGTTTGCCGAAATCGAAGAAAAAATCATCGAGTTGATGCCCATTCGGTCGAAGACCTCCATGGGCAGCTCCTCGGCCTCGTGAGCTCATGGTGAGCTTGTTTGATAAGTATGAAGCCATGATTGCCGGCACCGACCCTCAAAAGTTTGTTGGTCGTGTGACGCGGGTTCAAGGTCTCATGATTGAGAGCCATGGACCTCAGGCGGTTCTTGGCGAGCTTTGCCAAATTGAGCTCGGTCAAGGGAGCCTTATCTCTGCCGAAGTCGTGGGGCTCCATGGAAATACGGTCCAACTCATGCCGTTTGAATCGGCTGAAGGCTTGGAAATCGGCTCTAAAGTCAAGGCGATGGGCGAGTCCCTTCGCGTTCCTGTCAGTGAAAAACTCTTGGGCCGTGTCCTGGACGGATTAGGAAGGCCGATTGACGGTCTTGGCGATATTGGATCGAGCCTTTGGTATCCGGCTGTCTCGGAACCTCCCGATGCCCTGGGCCGTCAACGGATTACACGAAGAGTGGCCACAGGTGTCCGCTCTCTCGATACCCTGACTCCTCTTGGCAAGGGACAGCGGCTGGGCATCTTTGCCGGTTCGGGCGTCGGAAAGTCGACACTTTTGGGAATGATCGCCAAAAATACGACTGCCGATGTCAATGTCGTGGCCCTGATCGGCGAGCGCGGAAGAGAAGTACGCGAGTTTATCGAGAACGAATTGGGTCCCGAAGGTCTGGCCCGATCCGTCATCGTCGTGAGCACCTCGAATACCCCGGCTCTAGCTCGTTTACGGGGAGCGTACGTGGCGACCGCTATTGCCGAATATTTTCGCGACCAAGGCAAAGACGTCATGTTGTTGTTTGATTCGGTGACTCGGTTTGCCTACGCCCAGCGGGAAATCGGGTTGGCTGTGGGAGAACCCCCGGCGCGCCAGGGGTATACACCGAGCGTGTTCAGCCTGCTCCCCAAGCTTCTCGAACGTGCGGGTACCTCGGACAAAGGATCGATTACCGGTCTGTACACCATCCTTGTCGACGGTGACGATATGGATGACCCCATTGCCGACGCCGTTCGCGGGATTTTAGACGGCCACGTGGTCCTGAGCCGCCGCCTTGCCGACCAATCGCACTATCCTGCTGTCGATGTTCTTCGTTCGGTAAGCCGTCTGGCTAATAAAGTCGCCAGCCCCGTAGCGCGGGAAGTTTTTGCGATTCTACGGCGGCACTTGGCCGTCTACGCGCAGGCGGAGGACCTGATCAACGCGGGGGCGTACACACCGGGTTCCAACCCAGAAATTGACCTTGCCATAAAAAAACAGCCCGAAATCCGTGCCTTTCTGGTTCAAAAAGTCGAAGAAAAGGCGTCTTGGCTCGAAACACTTCAGAAGGCCGCCAGTATCGCGGGGGTTTCCCTAGGCTCGGCAGACGAGGAAGAAGACTAATGGCACGGGTTTTTCGATTTAGCTTGGATTCGATCCTTGAACTCAGGGTCTGGGAAGAGAAGCAATCTGAATTCGCTTTAGCGGCCAAGACCGGCGAGTGTACGCTCTGCGAAAACGAGATCAAGACTTTGGCAGAAAATCGAAAACGAACGGGCCTCGAACGCGGGCGTACCGGGCTCGATCTCAGTCTCTTTGCCGCGCATGAGGCCTATCGGCTTCGTCTGAGCCGGAAAATTGAAAGGCTCCAAGAGGTTTTGGCCCGATTGACCGTCGAACGGGAAGATTTGATTGAGGCCTGGAAAAAAGCCCGGCAAAAACGCGAGATTTTATCGAAGCTCCGGGAAAAGAAACACTTTGCCTTTGAAAGGGAGCTGATTCGCCGGGAGTCGCTTCAAATTGATGACTTGAACACGGCATCGTATATCCGCAAACTATCCGCCATGGAGGGCACACGTGGCTAAAAGACGAAGACGGGCAAACGTGTTCGGCCGAATCGTGGGGCTGCTCTTTCTCATCTCCCTACTCGTGGGCGCGGGCCTCCTCTGGCTCGATGTTTTGGGCCTTATTGACGCCCGCGAAATCGCCCTTCCTCTTCTGAAATCCATGGGCATGACAACCACGGATCGAAGAATTAACGCTGACGACCCCCTTTTACTGGACCGCGAGCGGCTTCGCCAACGGGAAAAAGCAGTTGTCTTGATGAAAGAAGACCTTGCTTTGAAAGCGGCAGATCTCAAAAAGCAATCCGATGAGCTGGCCCAAAAGGTCAATGGCCTCGAAACTCGTGTAAAAGCCGAGGATGATCGGGAGAATTCCTTCAACGAAATTAAGAAACAGGCCGAGGATAGAAGAGCAAACCTGGTGCAGAATTCGCAGTACTTGAACAGTATGCCGCCGGCAAAAGCTGTTCCTATTCTGCTCCAGATGGGCGATCAGGACCTGATTGACCTGCTTCGGGTAACCGAAGACGAGGCCAAAGCACAGGGCCAATCGTCGATCGTCTCCGCTTGGATTGCGTTGATGCCCCCCGATAGGGCCGCGGCAATCCAGCGAAAGATGGCGCGCAAACCTACGGACTGAACCTCTTTGTGAGGTAAGTCCTCACGGAGGTGTCCATGGCTCACGCTGTTCCGCAGGCTCCCCCCAAGCTGCCCGAAGCCTCTTCGGCAGCCGGGACGCACGGCACCCAGGCGAACGCAAAGTCCAAGACAGTGAAAAACGCGGATGATTCCCTTCATTCCTCGTTCAAGACCCTGCTGGACAAGGCTGGTTCGAGCAGAAAGAGCCACGAAGTTGCCGACGCAAAGGGCAAGCCGTCCAAAGAGTCTGAAACTGAACTGGCGGCGCTCAAACGGGCCCACGCCAAGAAGACCTCAACGATCAAAGTTTCTTTCAGCCATGAGCAGCACAGCTCCATTAAGGGAAAGAAAGAAAAAGACGGCCATGACGCGGATCAAACCGTCAAAGCCCCTTCGATTTCCACCGTTGTCTTGCCTGTCCTCAAGGTCGAGCCGGAAGGGAGCAAGCATGAAAACACGCTGAAAGCGGGGGCGTCAAAAGAGGCAAACGCCAAACCAGCAGCGAATGCTTCCAACACGGCCGTTGCTGTTTCTCTGCTCTCCCTTCGAAACACTCCGATGGAACCAGCCGATAAGTCGGGACACAAGCCCCGCGTGTTTATCGTTGATGCCCGTACCGAAAAGAAAGACCACCTCAAGCAAAAGGCGGACGACGGTCATGCGGTGCTCAATGTCCCTGTTTCGGCTCAAGCACACTCCGAAATTCTTGGAAAGACGGGAGACGGCACGAACAACAACGGGCCGGTGCCGGTCACCTTTCAAGATCCCTCGGACCACTCGAAACAACCCTTTGCCCTGACCCCGCAAGCAACCCAGCCGACACAACGCGACGCGGCGACGTTTCAGCAATGGTTGGTCGACAAAGGGTACGGGCAAATGGTGGACCAGGCTCGTATTACCCTCAAGGATCAAAATGCCGGTGAAATTCGAATGACGCTCTACCCGGAATCGTTGGGAAAGGTCAAGGTCTCGCTGAATCTGACCAACAGTAGTTTAGCCGGCCATATTTTTGTCGAGAATCAAACTGTGAAAGACGTGTTTCAAGCCAACCTTAATGGACTGATGCAGTCCTTTCGAGACGGGGGCTGGAACACGATGAGTCTTCAAGTTTCTGTAGGCAACGGCAACAGCGGCGGGGGACAAACTCCCTCCCAAGGACAGGGATGGAACGGACAGGCAAAGGACTACGAACAACACCTTGTGGTTCAAAGCGGCGTTCGCCCGGCTGAGGCAACAGGATTGGGGTTTGACCGTCGGGTCAACTTAACGGCGTGAGGAGATAAATTATGGACGGAATGAACATCAATACCCATATGTCGACGGTCGATCAGGCCAAGGTTTCTCAGCAAGTTGATACCTTCAACAAGTCGATGAACCACGGAAAACCCCACAAGGCCGGCATGGATAAAGACGATTTTCTTAAAATTCTGGTCACGCAATTGACGACTCAGGATCCTACTAAACCCATGGAAGATAAGGACTTCATTGCTCAGATGGCACAGTTCTCTTCCTTGGAACAGATGACCAATATGGCGACAAGCTTTGGTAAGGTTTCGAGTGTCATTAGCGCCAGTCAGGCTGTTTCAACCCTGGGCAAGACTGTCGACATTCAATTTGACGGACAAACCATTTCAGGCAAGGTAGAAGCCGTCACTCCCGGCCAATACCCGCAGGTCCTGGTTGGGAATCAATACTACGACTTTAATGCTGTGCAAAAAATCAGCGCAAACGAGGTAAAATAAGATGATGCGATCGCTGTATTCCGCCGTTTCCGGTCTCGAAAACCATCAGACCCGCATGGACGTGATTGGAAATAACATTTCTAACGTGAATACGACTGGCTTCAAAAAAGGACGCGTTAATTTCCACGACATGATCAGTCAAACCATGCAGGGCGCTGCCAGTCCTACCGCCGATGTCGGCGGCGTCAACCCTCAGCAGGTTGGCCTGGGAATGACAGTGGCGTCCATTGATACCTTGTTTACTCAAGGTTCTCTCCAAACCACGGGCGTCAACACGGACTTGGCCCTTCAAGGCAACGGTTTCTTTATCATGAAAGACGGTGAGAAGAGCTATTACACCCGAGCCGGTTCGTTTGGGCTCGATCAAAACGGCACTCTCGTCAATCCGGCCAACGGAATGAAGGTGCAGGGCTGGATGGCTCAAAACGTCAACGGTACTCCGGTGATTAAGACCTCGGGCGACACGACCGACTTACTCATTCCCATTGGGAGTAAAGATCCCGCTAAGGCCACGCAAAACGTCGATTTTTCGTGTAATCTCGATAAACGGTCTCCGTTGTTGACCCCCACCTCGAGCGCCGAAGACGTGGCCAAGGGGACGTGGGAAGTCGACAAGCAAGTCTACGACAGCTTTGGAAATACCCACCGGCTTGTGGTGACCTACCAGCGTGATCCCAATGCTGTCAACACCCCGAATCAGTGGTTGGCAACCGTGGCCATTGACCCGGACAACAAGACGTTTAACAACAACTTGGCCCTGGGCTACGGCACTCCTCCCGCCGGGAATACCTACATCGTCAAATTTGATAACCTCGGGGCCTTGGCCTCGGTCACCGACAGCGTCGGCAACACCCGCAACCAAGGAATGCTCTCCATTCCCTTGACCTTCTCTGTGGAAGGAGCCAACGCCGGGCAGCCGGGTGCTACTCAAACCTTCAATCTAAATCTTGGTACCATTGGCAGTTATGTAAATTCTACTACGCAGTTTGCCGACGCCAGTTCGAACAAGTCTTACAAGCAAGACGGTTACGGCATGGGCTACCTTGAAAACTTTGGAATTGACGCACGGGGCGATATTACCGGTGTGTATTCCAACGGCACAAGCCGAGTTTTAGGCCAAGTCGCCCTGGCCAGCTTTACCAATCCAGGCGGACTTGAGAAGGCCGGCGACTCGACGTATATCAAGACCAATAACTCCGGAGACGCTAATATCGGTGCCTCGGGGACAGCGGGAAAAGGTAAGTTTATCGCCGGTGCGTTGGAAATGGCCAACGTCGACTTGGCAGACGCGTTTACGGATATGATTGTTACCGAACGAGGCTTTCAGGCCAATTCGCGTACCATTCAGACCTCAGATCAAATGCTTCAGGAACTGTTGACGCTCAAGCGCTAAACCAACCCTTTACAAACGCCGTTAAACGCCGATAGAGTCAGTATGGGACTGTGGACCTTTCTGGTATTGGCCGGAAAGGTCCTCTTTGTACCGAATCCCCTGGGAGACACGAATGGCCAAGGAAATGGAAGACGACGGTCTGGACGCCGCTGCACAAGACGGCGACGCCGTCGGAGGAAAGAAATCGGGAGGCCCTCTTCCCGAATTCGTCATTCTCATCCTCAAAATTGTCGCTGGAGCCTTGGGGGCTATCCTCCTTTCGGCTACCGTTTCGATGATTGTTTTTTCGCTGATGCAGGGTGATAAGCCTGCCCAGCAAATGGTTGAGGCTTCGCCGGTCTACAATCTCAAGCCTCCGGTCCACGAATGGTTCAGCTCTATTCCTGACATCCGTGCGGCAACAGCCGACGATCCCGGACGGTCCGTCATTCTTAAAGTTCAACTGGCCTACGACTCCCATAAAGACGTGCGCATCTTTAACGAACTGACCCAACGAGTCCCCCAAATTCAGGACTTGATTCGTCGGTTGATCAGCACCAAAACGGCCAAGCAGATGAAAGAACGCGAGGACGAGTTTAAAGAAGAGATTAAGATGAAGGTCAATGACATCCTTCAAGAGGGACGAATCTTAGACGTCGTCTTTATTCAGTTCATTATTGCCGAGAATTTTTAACCGAGGGGATCGCCGTGACCGAAGTCCTGTCGCAAGACGAGATCGATCAACTTCTCACAGCTATTTCGACCGGTGACATCGAAAGCGAAGACGTCTCCAAGGTCGCTGATCAAAAAAAGATCAAGATCTACGACTTCAAGCGCCCGGATAAGTTTTCGAAGGAACAGATTCGTACGGTTTCTTCGATGCATGAGTCCTTTGCTCGATTGACGACTACGAGTCTTTCCGCGCAATTGCGAACCTTGGTTCAGGTTCACGTTGCCTCTGTCGATCAGCTCACCTACGAAGAATTTATTCGCTCGATTCCCAACCCAACAACCCTTGCTGTCATCAACATGGATCCGCTCAAGGGTTCGGCAATTCTTGAAATTGACCCGGCGGTATCCTTCAGCACCATCGACCGTCTTTTTGGCGGTCCGGGCGAGGGCGTCAAAGTCACCCGTGAAATGACGGAAATTGAAACCTCAGTCATGGAAGGAATCATTGTCCGCGTCTTGGGAAATATGCGGGAAGCGTGGAGCCAGGTCATCGACCTTCGTCCTCGTTTAGGACAGATCGAAGTCAACCCCCAGTTTGCCCAAATTGTCCCTCCCACTGAAATGGTCGTTTTGGTCACCCTCGAAACCAAGCTCGGCGACGTCGAGGGGATGATGAACTTTTGTATCCCCTACCTGACGATCGAGCCCAT
>Ga0164241_10003220_pt1 | contig 16772 bp, 20 predicted proteins | sample OricomyardsoilBY_FD_108780 | JGI IMG/M metagenome (GOLD analysis project Ga0164241, IMG submission 108780) | Backyard soil microbial communities from Emeryville, California, USA - Original compost - Back yard soil (BY) | ecosystem: Environmental > Terrestrial > Soil > Unclassified | place: USA... | reverse complement strand
CCGTCGACGCTTGCCAGCTCTGTAATGCCCGAGGTCACCGCTGGCGAGGCTACCTGAGGCGGCTCGGCGGTTACCCGCGTCGGGTTTCGACCGGGCAGCTCTCGCTGCGGTCGCTTTCGAGGCAGCGGACGCTGGCGCGGCGGACCACGTAGCTGTTGTCCCAGGCGACGGCGTTCTGCCGCAGCGCGTAGAACACGGTCACGGTGGCGAAGTAGAGCTTCGGCCCGAAGCGCCAGAGCAGTTCGCACGTCTGTTTCGCCGGCCCCTTGCGCCGGCAGCCGCCCCTGACGTCGTCGCTGCCGGCGAAGAGCTCGCCGAACCTGGCGTTCAGCAGCCCACCCACGAGTCCCTGGGCGCTTTCCCTGCTCATCCGCGGCAGCCGGGCTTCGAGGGCCGGCGGCGGGGCGCCGGATTCGGTCGCGGCGACCCATTCCGAGGCCCAGGTGGAGACGCGATCGGCACGGGTGAAGATGTTGGGCAGCTTGGTGCTGCATTCCGGGCCGCCGGTGCTGACGATGCCGATCTGGACCGGCGAGCCGTCGGCGCGCAGGGCGATCGCCGGGCCGCCGCTGTCGCCGAAGCAGCCGCCGTTCGCGTGGTCGGGGGGGTCGGTCGTGCACATCTCCACGGCGCTCGAGTAGGCGCGGTTGAAGGACTGCGTCCGCTGCTTGCAGGCAGCGGGGCTGAGGACCACGGTCGAGGTCGAGTGCAGGCTCTTCGGTCCCGATTTGGCCCTGGGTGCGGTCAGCCCCCACCCCGCCAGGCGCACTCCCGCGCCGCCGGCGTAGAGGGCGGCGTCCGTGCTGTTCGCCAGGGAGATCGGCGGTGCCGAGGTGGGGGTGGCGAGGATCAGCAGGGCGGCGTCGCCGCGGGTGGTGCCGGGATCGAACCCGGGGAAGACGTGGGTGCCGCTGACCGCCAGCACGTCCCCGGTTTCGTCCTCGGTGGGGGTGGTGCGGCCGGTCGCGACTTTGTAGGCGGACGCTGCGGTGAACCCACCGAGGTCGAGATCCTCGACGCAGTGCGCCGCGGTCAGGATCACCCGCGGCGAGATCACGGTGCCGGTGCAGGCAAAGCCCTCGTTCTTGCCGGTCTGGGCGGCGACGAAGGCGAGCGAGGGGAAGTCGGCGATCCCGGCGACGTCGCCGCGGATGATCGAGCTCTGCGCCGTCGCCGCCCGGGCGAGGCCTGGGGCCAGCAGGGCGAGCGCGATCGCGCCGAGGGCGGGGGCCATCGCCCGGTGCCGCAGTCGAGAGCTTTTCCGGCGGCCCATCGGACCAAGGCTAGCCGCTCCCTGAGCGTTCAGGGTCGAACATCGGGCGTCGGCGGAACGTATCCTGGTTGCGATGCTGTTCATTCTCGGGACCCTGGCTCTGCTCGCGTTCATGATCGGCGTGCTGGTGCTGGTCGGGCACTTCTACCCAGGCACCTCGGCCGACCTCGTCGACTGGAAGCCGACCCGCTCGCCCGAGGTCGAGGCCCAGAACGAAATCGACGACATCCGCCAGATGCTGGAGGCCCAGAACGAGATGCGGCGCCGCCGCGGCGCCGCCGAGATCACCGAGGCCGACCTCGAGGAGAAAGTCGCCGAAGACGAACGGCTCAACCTGCGCGAACGCGGCCCGTTCGAAGCGACCTAGGGATGGCGCGGGCGCTGATCGTCGGCTGTGGCTGCCGCGGCCGGGAGCTGGGTGGACGCTTGCTGGCCGAGGGCTGGGCGGTGCGCGGGACCAGCCGTCGCGAGCAGGGGCTGGCGGCGATCGAGGAGGCCGGGATCGAGGCGGCGCTCGCCGACCCCGACCGGGTCGGGACGCTGCTGGAGCTGGTCGGCGACGTCGCCGTCGTCTTTCATCTGCTCGGCTCGGCCGCCGGCGAGCCGGAGGCGGTGGCGGCGATCCACGGCCCGCGCTTGGAGCGGCTGCTGGAAAAGGTCGTCGACACCCCCGTGCGGGGCGTCGTCTACGAGGCCTGCGGCAGCGTCGACGCGGCGGTGCTGGCGGGCGGGGCGGAGATCGTCGGCACCGCCTCGCGCACCTGGCGCATCCCGGCCGAGATCGTCAGCGAGGGGGCGGCTGACCCCGCTGCTTGGCCTCGGGAGATGACGGATCTGGCCCTAGGACTGCTTTTGCCGGCCGGCAAAAGCAAATAGCTAAACTCGGATGGGAATTGAGGTAAATACTTCACACCTGAGAGGGGCATCTCCATGGCGTTGCAACTTGGCGACGTAGCACCGGACTTCGAGGCCGACACGACCGAGGGGCGGATCAAGTTCCACGACTGGATCGGCGACTCGTGGGCGGTCCTGTTCTCCCACCCGAAAGATTTCACCCCGGTCTGCACGACCGAGCTCGGCTACATGGCGAGCATCGAGTCCGAGTTCGCGAAGCGCGGCGTCAAGATCATCGGGCTCTCGGTCGACCCGCTCGACAAACACGAGCAGTGGGTGGACGACATCGAGGCGACCCAGGGGGCGCGGCCGGACTACCCGATCATCAGCGACGCCGATTTCGCGGTCGCGAAGGCCTACGGCATGCTGGCGGCCGACGTCGCCGGCGACGCGGCGGAGCGCACGCCGGTCGACAACCAGACCGTGCGCAACGTCTTCGTCATCGGTCCCGACAAGAAAGTCAAACTCATCCTCGTCTACCCGATGACGACCGGGCGCAACTTCGACGAGGTCCTGCGCGTGATCGACTCGCTGCAGCTGACTGCCAACCACAAAGTTGCGACCCCGGCCCAGTGGCAGCAGGGCGACGACGTGATCATCGCCGGCTCGGTCTCCAACGACCAGGCGAAGGAGATCTACCCGGACGGCTGGGATGAGCCACGTCCGTACATCCGCATCGTCCCGCAGCCGAACGGGGACTCGAACAACTAGTCGAGTCGTTGCAGCAGGTCGCCGAGGATCCGCGCGGTGGCTCCCCATATGAGCTGCCCCTCCACCTCGTAGGTGGGGGTGCGGATGGGGACGCCGCGACGGACCAGGCGGCGCATCTCGTAGCTCTCCCGCAGGACCTCGAGCGAGAAGGTGAGGACGGTCTCGACCTCGGCCGGGTTTGGCCTGAGGCCGAGCTCGGCCGGGTGGGCGACGAGGCCAACGAAGGGGTGGACCCGGTAGTCGGTGACGAAGGTCGAGACCGGCGGCAGGGCGCCGGCGAGCTCGACCCGCGCCGGCTCGAGGGCGATCTCCTCCTGGGCCTCGCGCAGGGCCGTCGTCGCCAGGTCGGCGTCGATCTCGTCGCGGCGGCCGCCGGGGAAGGAGATCTCGCCGGCGTGCCGTCGCAGATCGGAGCGCCGCTCGGTGAAGATCAACCCCGGCTCCTGCGGCCACCCATAGAGCGGCAGCAGCACCGCGGCATCGGTGCGACCGTGGGCCTCCATCGTCGCCGCCTCCTGGGTGGTCAACAGGCGTTGGGAAAGGTCGTCCACGCCGCCATCATCCTCGCTCCCCTTGTCTTTGGTCGCCCTGTGGGCTACTAAGGACAAGGGGACGGTCACGCAAGGCGCGCTAGATGATCACTTGCACGGTGCCGCCGTCGACGGACCAGGCGGCGCCGGCGACGTAGGAGGCGCGCTCGGAGCAGAGGAAGACGATCGCGGCGGCGATCTCGGCCGGGTCGGCGAGGCGGCCGATCGGGCGCTTGGCGCCCGCTTCCGCCAGCGCCTCCTCGCGGCTCGCGGCGCCGCTGAGATCGCGTGACTGGTCGAGCAGGCCCCCGGGGCCCATCCACATCTCCGATTCGGCCGGGCCGGGGCAGACGGCGTTGACGAGGACGCCGGTCTTGGCGTAGCGGTCGGCGAAGAGGCGCGAGAGCGAGAGCTCGGCCGCCTTCGCGACCGAGTACTCCGGCATCGCCCCCGAGGGTCGCTTGCCGGCGGTCGAGCAGACGTTGACGACGCGGCCCCAGCCGCGCTCGGCCATCGCCGGGACGGCGGCGCGCATCGCCCGCAGCGGCGCCATCACGTTGAGCTCGTACTGGGCGCGCCAGTCCTCGTCGGGGACGTCGTCGAGGTCGCGCCAGGCGGCGGCGCCGGCGTTGTTGACGAGTACGTCGAGGCCGCCGAAATACTCGGTCGCGCTCGCCAGCATGCGCTCGCCGGCATCGTCGGCGGTAACGTCGAGGGCGAGCACCGCCGCGCGGCCACCGGCTCTGGCGCCGGCCCCGACCGCCTCTTCCTGCACCTCGCGCAGCCGTTCCTCGTCGCGCGCGACCAGCAGCACGCTGGCGCCCTCGGCGCAGAGCCCGATCGCGGTCTCGCGGCCGATGCCGCGGCTGGCGCCGGTGACGGCGCAGCCGCGCCCGGCGAGGCCGAGGTCCATTTAGAGCTCCTCGACCCGCTCGGCGACGGTGACTTTCGCGGCGCCGACCAGGATCCTGTGGACGGGGCACTTGGCGGCGATCGTCAGCAGTCGTTGGCGTTGCTCGTCGCTGAGCTCGGGCGGCAGCTTCAGCGCCACCGCGAAGCTCGAGGGGGTGTGGCCGTCGTAGGCGACCTCGACGTCGACCTCGACCGGGCCGACGTCCCAGCCCTTGCGCTCGGCGTACATCTCGACCGTGACCGCAGTGCAGCTGGCGAGGCCGGCGGCGAGCAGCCGGGTCGGGCTGGGGCCGGTATCGGTGCCGCCGGCCGCGATCGGCTCGTCGACGACGACGGTGTGGCCGCCCTCGATCTCGACCTCGTGGGCGAAGCCGTCGCGGCGGCGGGCGACGACGCGCACCGGTCAGCCCTTGCCGCGGCCCTCGAACAGGGCCGGGTCGTCGACGTCGGCGTAGCGGGCCAGCGCGTAGGCGTAGTCGGAGGCGCGGTTGACGAAGTGGATCACGGTCTCGCCGGCGAGCTGGCCTTCCTCGGCGAGGGCGGAGATCTGCCGCTCGGCGCGACGGATCACGGTGCGGGCGACGTCGAGCTGGGCCGAGAGCAGGTTGCCGCCGGGGATGACGAACTTCGGCGGCAGCTCGACCTGGGCCATGTAGCGGTCGATTCCCCGCTCCAGCTCGGCCACCATCGCCTCGGTGGTGCGGCTGACGCCGTCTTCCAGGCGCTCCGCGGCCTCCGGCGCGGTCGCCAGCTCGGCACCGGCGACGAAGAGGTCGTCCTGGAGGCGGAGGATGTCGGCGGCCAGCTCGGCCTCGGCCGGGCCGCAGAGGGCGCGGGCCACGCCCAGCGCCGAGCAGGCTTCGTCGAGGGTCCCGTAGGCGCTGGTGCGGCCATGGTGCTTGGGGACGCGGCCGCCGTACCAGAGCGAAGTGCTGCCGTCATCGCCCTTCTTCGTATAGATCTTGACCACGGGTCGATCCTACGCGGCGCTCAGGCGACCGGGTTGAAGGCGAAGCCGGTCATCACCTTGGGGAAGAAGTAGGTCGACTTCGGCGGCATGTTCTCGGCGGTCGCGGCGATCGCCCGGACCTGCGCTACCGGGACCGGCCGCTGGATGAAGGCGACGTCGTAGCGGCCGTCGTCGACTGCCGCCAGCGCGTCCGGCACGCTCTTGGCGTACTCGAGCCCGCGACGCTCGTCGATGTCCTCGTCGTTCATCCCGGCGAGCCCCTTCAGCACCAGCGTCTCGAGGATTGCCGAGTCGAGCCGGCGGTAGGACTCGGGCTTTCCGGCCAGGAGCCGGTCGAGCTCGGCGGTGTCCTTGAGGCGCAGCCGCTGGGCCTGGCCGTGGAAGCTGTCGTAGAGCCCGAAGACCCCGACCCCGTCCTCGTCCTTCGGATCGATCTGCTCGCGGCTGACCTCGGTCGAGTCGAACAGCTCGCGCAGGCCGCTGTCGAGGCGGCGCCGGCGCTCGGGGTCGGCGGCGAAGCCGGAGAGCAGGCGGTGGGTGGGGAAGACCGTGAGCCCGGGATCGTCGAGCCCGGTCAGCGCCATCAGGGTGAACTCGTGCGGGCCCTCGCCGCCGACCTCGTCGCGGTAGGCGCGGGCGGTCTCGTAGCGATGGTGGCCGTCTGCGATCAGCAGTTCGGCCCCGGCCAGGCGCTCGCTGACGGCGGCGTGGACGGCCGGGTCGCCAATCCGCCAGACCCGGTTGACGGTGCCGCTCTCGTCCGTCGCCTCGCCCCAGGGCTCGGCAGCCAGCGCCGGTGCGACCAGCGGCCAGGCGTCCTCGGTGCTGAGCGAGAAGATCGGCGAGAGGTTGTATCCCGTCGCCCGGGTCAGCTGCAGCCGGTCCAGCAGCGGGCCGGGGTGGGTGCGCTCGTGGGGGCGGATGCCGCCGCTCTCGTAGTCCTCCACCCGCACCCGGGCGAGGATGGCGTGGCGGCTGTGACGGGAGCCGTCGGGGGCGGTGTAGTCCTGGGTCAGGGCCCAGATCGAGGGCTCCTCGTCGGCGACCAGGGCGCCGTCGGCGCGCCAGGCGTCGATCGTCCGCGCCGCCGCCTCGTAGGGGTCGCCGCTCGGGTTGCTCGCCGGGTCGGCGGGGTCGAAGGGCTTCGGCAGGTCGATCGCGACCGCGTTGTAGGGGGAGCGCTGCAGCAGCCGCGCCCGGCCGGCAGCGTCGATCACGTCATAGGGCGGGGCCGCCACTGCGTCCAGCGAGCCGACCTTCCCAAGGTCGTAGTGCAGAGCCTCGAACGGACGCACGTCAGCCATCGGTGTTCACTCTAGACTGGCTGAGTCGGGGCGTGGCGCAGCCTGGTAGCGCGCGGCCTTTGGGTGGCCGAGGTCACAGGTTCAAATCCTGTCGCCCCGATTTCTGCAATGGCCAAATCATTTGGAGTCGTTGCGGACGTTTGTCCGGTGGGGTTTGATGAAATCTTGCCGATAGGGGCTGGGATGACGAACGACGACCAGATCGAGCGACGCGTCGAACGGGCTGTGTTCGAGACCGACCGCCATGTGGTGGTGGGGGACGTGACCCTGCCCCCGGCCGGCTATCAGAGCCGGTTCTCGGACTCGCTCAACCGCGGCGACCTCGAGTTCGTGCCGCTCACGCACGTGGAGATCACATCGCTGGTAGACGGGACAGTCAGCGAGCGGCCCTTCGTCGTCCTCTCCAAGCGGCACATCAGGCTCTCCTACCCCTGTCGCTAGCGCGGCGAGCCTCAGTCGCGGCGGGCCCGGCTCCGGTTGGCGTAGGAGCCGAGGTCGATCGCGAAGGCGAGGATGACGATGAACCACTCGAAGCCGTCGACGCGGTTGGAGCTGCTCCACATCACCGCGTAGGCGAGCGTCGTCCAGGGCAGCAGGAAGAAGCCGAGGAAGGGCACGAACCAGCTGTCGAAGGCGCGGCTGAGCAGGTCGGAGAAGAGGAACAGCGCGAACAGCGCCAGGCGCGGCGAGATGAAGGCGAAGAGGACGAGGAAGCAGCCGATCCCGGGACCGTATCCACTCGCCGGGACGGTGGCGATCGACCCGTCCCTGTCGCCTTTGTTGCGCATAGGACAACAAAGTCGACAGGGCGGCTTGCGCGCCTCGCTACCTTGGACGTAGATGAACCGAATCGGAAAGTTGATGACGATGCTGAATCCCGAGAAGACGCGGATGCCCGCCCCCGAGGACGCCCTGCCCGGCCGCAGCGAGCCCGCCTTCGAGCTGCCGGACAGCCATGCCGTGCTCGGCACGCCGATGAAGCCGCCGTTCCCGGCGGGGACCGAGGTCGCCTACTTCGCGCTCGGCTGCTTTTGGGGGGCGGAGCGGCTGTTCTGGCAGCTGGACGGGGTCTACACGACCGCGGTTGGCTACCAGAACGGGACCACGCCGAACCCCACCTACGACGAGGTCTGCTCGGGCCGCACCGGCCACGCCGAGGCGGTTCTGGTCGCCTTCGACCCCGAGCGGATCCCCTACGCCGACCTGCTCAAGGTCTTCTTCGAGGAGCACGACCCGACCCAGGGGATGCGCCAGGGCAACGACGTCGGCACCCAGTACCGCTCCGGCATCTACTTCGCCAACGACGCCCAAAAGGCGACGGCGGAGATGGCGCGGGACGCCTACGACGCCTCGCTGCGGGCCGCCGGTCACGAGCCGATCACGACCGAGGTCGAGCCGGCCGGGCCGTTCTACTACGCCGAGGAGCCCCACCAGCAGTACCTGCACAAGGTGCCGAACGGCTACTGCGGGCTGGCCGGGACCGGGGTCTCCTGCAGCATCCCGGCGCCCGCGTCCTGACCGCGCCGTTGCGCCGCGGGCGCGGCGAATAGCATCACGCGCCCGTGGCACCCTCATTTGGCTCCTATATAGCGGGCTGCCTCGCCGTGATCGGCATCGTCGCGGCGCTCGGCCTCGGCGGCTACTGGCTGCGACGCTGGATCGTGCCGGAATTCTCCGGGGCGCTGGCGCGGCTCGCCGACGCGACGATCGCGGTCGCCCTGCTGGTCGTCTCGCTGCAGATCCTCGGCGCGCTCAGCATCCTCTACTTCGGCTGGATCGTCGCCTTCTGCATCGCCGTCGGCCTCGGGGCGGCGGCGCTGGGCCGGGCCAAGGCGCCTCGCGACGGGCAGGAAGTGGAAGCGCCGCGGGTCGAGACGATCGCCTTCCTGATCGCCCTCGGCGTCGCCTCGTTCACCGTCGCCGAGTGGACCTTCCCGTCCCAGTCCAGCCTCGACTTCGGGATGTTCGGCGGCGACACCACCTGGTACCACATGCCGTTCTCGGCGGCGATCGCCCAGGAGCACTCGACCGCGGCCCTCCACTTCACCGACCCGCTGCGGCTGGCGGCCTGGTTCTACCCGGCCAGCACCGAGCTCATCAACGGCGCCACCATCGTCCTCTTCAAGAGCGACTGGCTGGCGCCGCTGCAGAACCTGATCTGGCTGCCGATCGCGCTGCTCGCCGCCTGGTGCGTCGGCCGTCCCTACAAGGTCGGGCCGGCGACGCTGGTCGCCGCCGCGATCGTCCTCGACGCCGGGGTGATGATCGAAACCCAGCCCGGCGAGGCGCGCAACGACATCATGGGGCTGGCCTTCCTGATCGCCTTCGTGGCCTTCCTCATCAACGGCCACCAGCGGCGCGCGCCCGCGGCCGGGGCGGTCCAGGACGCGCCCGAGCGCGACGCGCCGCTGCTCGACAAGGGGCCGCTGGTGATGGCCGGGATCGCCGCCGGCCTCGCCGCCTCGGTCAAGCTCACTTTCCTGATCCCGGTGGCCGCGATCGCCATCGGCGTCGTCGTCTTCAGCGGCCGCGGCCGGCGCCTGACCACGGCTTGGGTGATGGCGGTGCCGATGCTCGTGGTCGGCGGGTACTGGTACCTGCGGGCGGCGATCAAGTCCGGCGGCAACCCGATCCCGCAGGTCAGCTTCGGGCCGCTGAACCTGCCGACTCCTGACCAGATGCCGCTCGACCCGCGGCCGCGCTTCGCGGTGGCGCACTACCTGACCGAGCCGACCATCTACCGCCGCTGGTTCTTCCCCGAGCTCGATAACGCCCTGGGACCGCTCTGGCCGCTGATCCTGATCATGGCCGTGGCCGCCGCCGTCTACATCGTCGTCCGCTCGCGCAACAAGATCCTGCGGGTGGTCGCCGCCGCGGCGCTGGCGACCGCGTTCGTCTACATCTTCACGCCACTCACTGCCGCCGGCCAGGAGGGCTCGCCGACCGGGTTCTTCACCAACACCCGCTACCTGATTCCCGGCCTGGTCCTGGCCCTGGTGCTGTTGCCGATCGCGCGACCGCTGCGGGCGCCGGACCGGCGCGCCTGGCAGACGCTGCTCTTCTTAACCGGGGTCTACGCGATCACGGTGCTGAGCACGCCGCGCTGGTTCACGACCTACATCCTCGGCACGATCTTCCTCACGCTGCTGCTGGTCTGGGCGCCGGCCGGGCTCAGCCTCGGACGCGGGCGCGGCCGGGTCAGCCGCCCGATCGTCGCCGCGGCGACGGCGCTGCTATTGCTGCTGGCGGTCGTCCTCGGGCGGGCGCAGCAGGTCCAGTACGCGGATCAGCACTACGCCAACCCGCTGCCCTTCCTCGGCGAAGGCGGACCGCGCAAGGCCTACGACTTCGCCCGCAACCAGAAGGATCAGAAGATCGGCATCGTCGGCTCCAGCGAGATCATCTTCGGCCAGTACGGCTTCTACGGCGGCGACCTCTCCAACCGCGTCCACTACATCGGCCAGAAGGGTCCCCACGGCGCCTACCGCCTCGCCACCAGCTGTCGTCAGTTCCGCCGCCTGATCAACGAGGGCGACTACGACTACCTGATCATGAGCCAGGCCACGCAGGACTCGCCCGCGTCCGAATACTGGTACCCGATCTACGCCTGGGTCAAGGACGACCCGGCTCTGAAACTGGTGATCGCAGAGCCGCAGATCGTCCCCCAGCCCGACTACGTCTTCAAGGTCAACGGCAAGCTCGACCTCGCCGGCTGCGCCGACGTCGGCAGGTAGCCGGGCGCTCTGCCAGCGCCTAGTCTTTGACCGGTCCGCCCCCGTAGCTCAGTGGACAGAGCACCGGCCTTCTAAGCCGATGGTCGTTGGTTCGAATCCAACCGGGGGCACTGAACCTGACGGTGGTCGAACCGCTGGCAAAGAGAAAGATGGGTAGATCTCCGCGCGGCTGACGACCCGGATCTCATCGACCAGCGATTGCAGCAGCGCCTTGCGGGTCGGCGGGTCGCCGCTCTCGATCACCTCGCGCACCTCGGCTTGGAGCAGCGCCAAGTCCTCATCGCTCAGCGGATCGCGCTCGGCAGGCTCCTCGGCTGCCAGCTCCTCCTGCCGGGCTTGCAGGCCGCGCAGCCGCTCGCTCAGCTCTTTGATCCTCGGGCCGCAGGCGGACTCGGGCATCGTGCTCTCCTCGAAGGCACGGAAGTAGCGGTCCAGAGACTCGCCGGTGTTGCGCAGCTCGGCGTTGATCCTCTCCAGCTCGGCGGCTCGCTGCGGCTGCTCGGCGTCAAGCTCGGCGAAGGCCTCCGAGATCGCCTCCCGGACCATCGGCTCGCGTTCGAGCACCGCGAGGAGCTGTGCGAGGATTGCCTCCTCCAGCTCGTCGGCCGGCAGTCGGTCACCTTCGCAGGCCTTCGAGCCGCTCGATTCCCCAGTCCTCGCGAGACCGAGATCGCAGGTGGGAGCGAAGCGCCTCGGGGTCCGAGCGCAAGTGCTCGCGCTCGGAGTTTCTTTGCGGTCCCGCTCTGCCTTCGCCCGCTCCTGCTCTTCGTCGAACGGGCGGCGAGCCTCGCGCAGCGCTGTAAGGAGGTCGACTGCCTGCCTACCCCCATTGACGCTGAGCAGCCAGCGATCCTCGGAGGCGCAGTCGGGCAGCCTGCGGGCGAGGTCGCAGGCGCAGGTCAGAAGCAGCGAGTCCCGTCCGGCCTCCTTCTCCATCGCTGCGAGGAAGGAGCGGGCGCGCTTCTCCACCGTGGTGAGGAAGAGGAGGGCCGGGCAGAAGGGGTGGCGCTCGCGCCAGGCTTCGACTTTGACGTACTCGGCATAGCCCGTCGCCTTGGTTTTCAGGCGGCGGTGCGACATCGATCCCATGTCCAGCTCGACGAAGGCGAGCAGCGCGCCTCCATCGGCCTCGGTGATCTCGATGAAGGCATCGGGTGCGATCGCCCGCTTCTCGCGGCTGGCCCAGGCGGTGAACGGCTCGCGGGCATCGGCTTCGCGCTCGAAGCGAGTCAGCTTCACCTCGGCAGGCAGCGTCGTTTTCAACGCCACGTAGACCTCGCTGAGGCCAGCGGCATGGGCGAGGAAGAGCCGGTTCGGCTCGCGCCGCTCGCCTCCTCGCGGCGGTGGGCCTCCGGTGACGATCGCCTCGCCCTTGCGGGTCGGCCAGAAGTGATGCGGGGCAGAGCCGCGTTCGCGGTAGGGGCGGCTGCGACCGGCGAGGCCCTCTCGGGTGAGCCGGGCGCAGCGGTAGCGGAGCGTCCCGGCGGGCGTCTCGGGATTGATCGAGGCGAGCTGGGTCTGGGTCAGCACCCGGTGGGAGGCGAGGAGGTCGAGGATACGAAGGTCGAGATCGGAGAGCGCCGGGGTCCGCGCCGAGCAACGGGAGCGAGTGCGAGGAGCACCAGCGCGTGATGGTCGGCCTTGGGTCAAGCGCCATCCTGACGGCCGGAGGTGGCGGCTGCCGGGGAGCGCCGCGCTACCCCTACGATGCCGCCGCCGATGAAGGCGGCGGGCCGAGCGTGCCGGTACGGCGCGGAGGCGCTGCCCCCAGCGCGGAGGAGAGGAGCCGCTGAGTCGCCAGCGCCGAGGCGATTGCGGTCGTGCCAAGTGCGATCGGAGCAGCCGAGGGTGCGAGATCGAGATCGACCCAACATCAATTGATCGCGAACGAAGGGGGTAGAGACTCGGGCGCGCGGGCGAGGCCGCGATCCCGCTACGCCATGCGAGAAGGAGGCATGGCCACCTTGCCAGTTGAGGTCGGGCCGACTGGCAAGGTCAGGGCAGCCTCGGTCGAACCGGCTCACCGCCGTGCGATCCGTTCTCGATCCGTGAAAGCAGCTCATGCACGGACGAGTAGCTCCACGCTGCGAGGAAGTCAAGCGCGATGCGAACCGATGCGCGGGGATGTACGTGGATTACGGTTTCAGGGCGTTGATGCCACGACTCGGCTTGCCTGATAGCGGCATGAGAGTCGATGAGAAGTCCGACCGAAGGGTTCTTCACATTCCCTACGTGGCTTTCTACGCGGCAGCGGCCAGCATAGTGCCGATCTTCGCCATTGCCACCATTTACAGCTCTGGCACCTTCGGGTTTCGGGCTGGCCATGCGAGTAACCCGGATGGAATCCTGGCCCTCTTTATTGCAGCGGCGGTCGGTTTTGCCCTGGCCGAGTTTTTCCCGATGCTCGCGCTCAGCAACGGCGGTACCCCGTTCTTGAAGTCGGCTACTGCCATCGGACTCATATACGCCGGCTACACGATGGTGGCGGCGACGATGTTCGCCTGGGCTGATCGCGGTAAGGAGTATCTGGAGGGCGATCGAATCGCACAGATTCGACTAGAGGCGAAGGTCAGCAAGGCCGTCTTGATCCTCGGAACGTTCGCCGCCATGGGGACTATCCCAATTTTCGTACCAGCGATCACCTAGCGGGGTGAGGTCGGCGGCTCTCGGGTTGCCCGGACGCAAGCTTTGACCACAGCGATTCCGGACCCGGCGTGGTAACTCTCGCGCTTCACGCGGAAGGAACGCTGGGGGGACGCAACTTGGATCGGCGGTCTGACCGGCGGTAGTGAAACCATCAAGTCGTGCCTGATTCGACGACCACGACCGATGTTCTTCAGACCATCTTCATCGGCGGGCAACTTCTCCTCCTTAGCTTGGCAGCTGTCCTAGGGTGGCGGCAGCTTGCCCATGCGAAGGCTCTTCGAGACGCGCAGACCCGGCCGTTTGTTGTAGTTGACCTTGGAAGTTCGCGTCAGAGCTTCTTCGATCTCGTCGTCACAAATATTGGCTCGACGATGGCCCGTGACGTGACTATGAGTTCGACCCTCCAATGGTGACCTCGAAGGAGCACACGGATATTTACGAACTCAAGGCCTTCAAGGAGGGCATTTCAACGTTGCCCCCGGGCAAGGAGTTCCGGACCCTTCTCGACTTCGGGCCCTCTCGCTTCAAAGAGAAGCTCCCTGACCTCTACCGGGTGAAGATTAACTACCGGGGTGACCCCGGCGACCGGCCCTACTCGGAGGAGATGGATCTCGACTTCGGCCTTTACTGGAACCGACGTTTCATCACGCTCCGCGACATCCATGATGTCTACAAGCAGCTTGAGATCATCGCGAAGGAGATCCAACGCTGGCGACCCGGTATCGGCTCAGGTCTCCTGGCGGTCGGTCCCGATGATGTACGCGAGCGCCACGACCAAGCGGAGCAAGAACTTGAGGAATATCGCGCAGAACAGACCAAGCGCGAACGTGACGCTTCCCATGAAACCCCCGAGGAGAACCCTCTAGCAATTGATTGTCGCCGGGATGCCGGTGTTTGCGCGCTCTGTTAGGGGTCGCTCCGAAACGGACGTATGCCCACGGTGGCCTCGTCAAGGCGCATATGAGGTGCCATTGCGGCTACGACCTTGGTCTGAGCTTCCTCTTTGTTGGCTGCGAGAACCTGAAGCTGCACGGTGCCCACAGGCAAAGCGTTTCGCCCAGGACGGGGGTCGCCGGGGCGTCGAAATCGATGCATCTCAAGATCGCCGTGGCGCGCGATCAGACCAAGGAGCTGCGATGGGTCGACATCGACATCGAAGGTAGCCAGCCAGAGGTCACCCGGAAGAACAAGCTCGAATTCGCGCTTCAGTTTGTCCTGACCGCTTGCCCAGAGTGAGTGTTCTCCGCTCGGCTCATCTAGGTGGCCGATTACGGCCACACCCTCGACGCTGCTTATGGTCAAGATCGCGCCATCCTGGCGTCGCCAGCGCTGTCCGGCCGCAGGTGCTTTCCTCACCGTGATCTCGGCGCTGTCGACCACAGGCACGGCAGTCATCTGCATGAACTGCCCGCTTCTCGGAAGCCCCTCGTCCAGGAGGTTGACTAGACGCTTGGGCGTCTCCTCCTCGGGGAAGGCGCGTGAGAACAGCTCCTCTTCACCGCGAACCTGCGCCAAGTCGTAGCGCCAGTGATCGGCGAACTCACTGCGCGTTGGAGGGCGTCCCAGCTCGTCCTGAACGAAGGACCACGCTTGCAGATAGGCGAGCAGCTCTCGCGTCGCCACTTCATCTCCGCCAAGACGATCACTGACGACCTGAGCAAACGAGACTCCGCCCTCGCCCTCGGCGGGCAGCCGAACCTTTGACGGTGCATGCTCTGACCGAGTCATCGCCGCGAGATCGACTCCGAAGTAGAGGCTGCTCGGGGCGATTGGCGGCTGATAATTGGTCAGCATCTGCTCCGCCTCTGCCTGCTGAGCGGTGTGACTTGCAGGACTGAAATCGTAGGCTTGTGCTGCGACTTCGCGCCGAAGCTCTTCCCACTGGCCTCGCTCTCCAGGGATGTAGGCGGCAACGGGGCCTAGGACACGGGCGGTCGCCTCGAGCGTGAGGCTTCGCAGCTTCTCCGAGGCTGGCGGGAAGCGCAGGAGCACCTGATCGAGCAACTCAAGCGCAAGGCCTCCTTGCCAGCGCGCCTCGGTGTCTGGAGCCGCTATTCGTCGTGCCAGCCGCCACTCCCCGAGCGCCCAAACTCGCGGGCGCAGCGCCACTGCGCGACGGTCGATCACTGAACACAGCAACGGCGGCATCCGGGTGCGGAGGAAGTCCTCGCGTTCGTAGGCGATCACTCGTGCGAGCTGCTCGGAGCTGATCGGCCGATCAAGCCGCTCGGCCGCGAGAATCCTCATCACCTCGGTGGGCAATGGGATCTGAGCGTCGTCCAGAATCGAACGCAGAACGGTCGGAATCGAATCGCTGCGGCGGGTTCTCCGTTCTGCCATTGCGAATAGCTTAGCGAAAGGTACTTCACAGTTGCTAACCTGGCTTCTGCATGACCCCTCTCGCCCTCACCGCAATCGCCGTGATCAGCGCCTTGGCGGGTGCCGCCCAAGCGGGAGTGGGGCTCGGCGAACTCGCTCTCATCGGCGGAGTGGGGATATTTGCTCATGGGCCTGATTGCTGGTTTTGGTTTGCTGACGCAGTCGCCCGATTGAAGATCGATGAGGTTCTCGACCGCTCTTAGATCGAGGTGTCAGCCGAGACCACGTACTCCGCCGGCCCAGAATCCTCGACCCAACCCGGCCGCCAAGTGACGCCGTCGACGAGATCTCCCACGGTGGTCGAGTAGGTGCCGGCAAGTCGAATGAGGACATCGAGGCTGGGGACGTATTCGCCACCCTCGATCTTGTCGAGCTTGGCGCGGGTAAGGGCGGCGCGCTTGGCTGCCTCCTTCTGATCGAGACCGGCAAGCTCACGGGCGCGGTAGAGGTTGTCCGCGAAACGGGCGAGGGCTTTGAACGGGAACGGGGTCTTGGAGCGCGAGCCTGCCGTCATCGGGAGTCCTCTGAGGCCTCGGCCGAGGCGGGAGTCTCGGCAGGTTCGCCGGGACTTCGCATTCGACCGTTCCGCTCGACGATCTTCCACGACCCCGGCACGACGATCTCATAGCCCGGCCGCCATTCCAGACCGGCGACGAGATCCTCCAGGGGAACGCCGAGACTGCCTGCGATTCGCAGGGCGGTGTCGACGCGCGGCATGCGCTCGCCGCGCTCCAGCAGGCTCACCTCGGTGCGGTGGATCGAGGCGCGGAAGCTCAGCTCTTCCTGGGAGACCTCGGCTCCCTCGCGGCAGCGGGCGAGGTTCTGGCTGAAGCGGGCTTTCATCTCCGGCGTGGGCGGCGCTGAGGTCGGAGCGCGGCGGCTCATCCTCGACCTCCGGTTGCAGAGGGGTGGGGCGAAGCTGCGGCTGGTCGAGGGCCGAGGTAGGTGACGGGACGCCCGACAGAGGCATCCCGCACCCCCTGTGGCCGGCGCCTCGGCCCTCGACAAGCCGCAGCCGCCACCCGAACCCTCATCGCGACTTCGCCTCCTTGAGGACGTAGGCGCGCGGCCGCTTCTTGGCCTGGCGCACCTTCCTGTCTTTCGCCAAACGGGCGAGGCAGTTGGCGACGGCTCCCGGTGAGCGACCGAGGCCTTTGCCGATCGTCGTGGCGGTCAGCGGGCCGTCCTCTTTGTGCTTGGCTATGAAGGCGAGGACGAGGCCGTCCAGCTCGCCGGGGCGCAGGCGCTTAGGCGCGGGCATGACGAGCACCTCCGTAGGCCTCGGCGAGCAGATCAAGGATCTCCTCGCAGGTCTCGCGGACCCGTTCGTAGTCCGAGATGACCTCAGGTGGCGCGACCGAGTCGCGCTCCTTCATGACCTCGGCGAGTCCGCCCTTGGCGTCGTCGCGCAGCCGCTTG
>Ga0164241_10003219_pt1 | contig 16773 bp, 6 predicted proteins | sample OricomyardsoilBY_FD_108780 | JGI IMG/M metagenome (GOLD analysis project Ga0164241, IMG submission 108780) | Backyard soil microbial communities from Emeryville, California, USA - Original compost - Back yard soil (BY) | ecosystem: Environmental > Terrestrial > Soil > Unclassified | place: USA... | reverse complement strand
ATCCGGCGCAAAATCGCGACGATCTGCTCCGGGGTGTGTTTCTTTCCTTTGGGCATATTCAAGTCTCCTTTTTCATGCCCTGACTCTCATCCGCAATGGCCCAGTTTTAATGCGTCAGATCAGTCGCCGGTGAGATCGCTTTCAATTGTGACCGTCCATCTTGTGCGTCCAATGAATGGACAGGAACCACACCACAGAGAACAGCTGGACGAACTCAAAAGCTGGATTACCAAGAACAAGAAATCCACGGCTACCGTGGTTCTTGGTGACTTCAATGATACGGGCAAAGGGCTTTTACCGCTGAAGGAAGCATCCAAATTTACCCAGAACGCACCGACGCGTATGGATAAAAAAGAATACGATCACATTTTCGCGCCGCAGTTAAGAGCGCTCAGGTGATGGTCCCCGGCTATCCAGCGCATCCCGATAAGCATACAACTTCACTGTGGACGGATCACTTCATGTTATCCGCAGTCGTCGATCGGTAAGGTTTTTCAGAGAGTCTTGGCGGAACGCTTCACCGTTTGCGTCGTTCAGTGGCTCGGTATCAACGAAACCTGGATTTTGAAGCGTCCTCTGAGACATCCAAATATCTCAGATAACACGCCCTCAATCCTGCACTACGTTCCGACAAATGGAGAACAAAATTCTCATAGGAAAGAGAGGGTACGATCGTTTCTTTATCCACGTATTTGAAGAAGAAAGATCTTCGTAACAATCAGGCTATTACAGGAGAATGCTGCTTCAAGAGGTAATCAATCGTTTGATTTTCACCTATCTGCATGGTGCATTCGCGGCAGGAAGCAGGGACGGACTCTGTACCAATTTTTTTTCGTAGAATTTTTGCTCTATCGGAATTTAAGACATCCATTAGAGATTGATTGGTGATATTTCCCAGTAGTCCCTCCTCTTCACGCATGTGGCAGCAAACAAATACGTTCCCTCGGTAATCCACAGTGCAATGATAATAGGGTAAGTAGCATTTACGGGTCGTATAAAAATCCTTCGAATGTGCACCTGCTGGATCGAAATGATGCCCAGCGCCATGCTTGTCGCCAATGACCTTTTGAAGCTGAGATCCTACGACGGAGCTACCGTCAACTTGGATATCGACTCGGTGACTTTTGCCCATCGCTGCGATCTGAGGGAGTATCGATTCGGAAAACTCAGCCAACTGAGAGTTCGTAGGTAAAAGATGACGCTCGTCCTCCTGCAGGTGCTTGACAGTGATAGGTTGAAACCGAATCCGGCGAACGCCAAACCTTGCAGCGATATCCACCAACCCAATCAAATGAGCATTGGTGTTTATACTGGTGAGCACCGTTTGAAAAGTGATCTTCGGACTTTCGGGGCGATGAGAAGATAAAAAACCTGCTCCGGCGATCAACTTGGCCCAGGCACCAGGCGAGCCAACCACGGTATCATGAGTTTTTTCGTCGCTTGATTCAAGCGACATGGCGATGGCATTCAACCCCGCCGTGCAGAGACGGTCCGCAAATTCCTCGGTCATGCGGGTACCATTGGATGTAATATTACAGGTGATACCTGTTTGTTGATAGTGAGAAATGATCTCAGGCAGATCAGGTCTGATGGTTGGCTCTCCGCCCGTCCAATGAACATGCTTGGTTCCTGCCTTAGCCAACTCTGCGGAAAGGCTGATGAGGCGCTTCTTGGTTAAGAAGCTCTTCTTGTATCCTTCCCGCCTCCAGTGATTGCACATCACACACTTAATATTACATCCGTCGATGATCTTAAACTTGACCCAATCCAGTCTGAAGAGAGACCCGGAGTCCACCGCCTCAATGAACCGGGTGTTTTCTTTCGGCAGCCCGCTCACAGGCGACTCAACCTTGATGAGCCCAAGCCGTTGCCCAAGTTCCAATACACGAAGCTTGTGGTCAGGATGCTCCTCTTTCCTCCCCCGCGGATTCGATTGCATAATCAGGTTAAAGAAATGTTTTTATCTTTGGTCAAGCCTTTGCGGACAATAAGTGCATTACGTCGATTCATAGGGACCGCTATAGCCAGCCAGCCAGTCGACAAGGGATATAGCATTACTTCGTAAAATTGACCGTGATGCTCGAGCAGGAGGCTGTTGGTTGATAACATTTCGAGAATTTTCCATTCCTTTGGCTGGAGAGCGAGGCCTGAGCCAGCCGCCTTACTAGCAGCTTCCTTACTTGTCCATCCGGCAACTAGACCACCTGTTTGCTCCAAGATCTCGATTTCTTCTTCGTTAAAGGCGAATGCCAACAGCTCGGGTGAAAGCTGTCTCGAATAGGGCTCATAGTCGATACCATGTCGGCTGGAGTCCACTGACGCGGAGGCGAAAACATACCCTTGGCTATGTGCGATACTGATTGGTGGCACCTCCTCAATCCCCACCGGTCTGGCCCAACGGATGAACGGCGCTCCACGATCCTCAGTACAAATCTCAATTTGTCCGTACGTGATCGGCGTCGAATGCAAACGTACCGCCCAATCTCGCGCAACGTCCTTGGCCAAGAGGCGCCCGATCAACCAATCGGTTTTACGTTGGCGGTTCATATTGGTTTCTAACCAGTAATCGCGCTCCCTTTCAGTAAGGACAGTAAACGCCAAGCTACGCACAAGAAACTCACTGGAATGATCGAGGAAAGGATGCGCGCTGAGGACTGCACGTCTGACTATGATCGTTGGGTGGTCCACCGACACCGTTTCTCCAAAGTACGCCAGTGGGCTCTGCCAACGAAGCGCCGCCATGCAACTGGGCGAATACTGCACCAAACGCAGAACAAAGCGTTCGATCGTCAATACCGGGGCTCCTTCGGGAGTGACCACGGAAAGCCTTCCGGTGAGGTTGAAATCCTCCTGCGCTATGGTCGCGCTGCAAAAATATTTTCCAGGGAGCAATCTCGTCTCAACGAATAGATTCTCTACGCAAATCGGAAAAAGACCAAAGTTTCTTACTCCCAGAATCTCAGCCGCCCAAAAGGCAGCAATTTGGCCGAACACGTCTAAGAGACCGACAGGTAAAATGGTGCCCTGCTCGTTCGCGCCCGGTTTGCCCGTGGAAACCCACGCGAGGATGCGGCGGTTGGAGCAATGAACAACCTCTTCGAGAACGTGAAACGAAGGCCCGTGGAACAATACGTGATGATAGAAATCCTCGCAATCCCAAGTCTGTGAAGTCGCCGGATTGTTTCCTTCAGAATTAATCGCGGGAAATTGCGCTCCCAGCGTGACGCCCCTTGCGGAAAAATATTCTTCTCCTGTGCCAGTCTCTTTTCCAATTGTAATATCAAATAAGTCACGACGGGCGGAATGAGGCGATGCCCGCAGGTAAAGATCAATCAGGGTTCGCTCGATCAGTATCCAGCGAGCTGCGGTTGCTAGACGCAGATGAAATACCCCGGCCGGTCGGATTCCGGTGGCCGCAACCACGCGGGCCAGCATTTCTAGACTGAACGCGAAAGGCACCACCGTAAGTGGAGGGGGTAAATCGGAACCTGCTTGTGCGGGTGCTCCATAGCGATGATCCCGAAGGAAGGAAATGGCGTCTCCGACTAATGTACAGCGCATCCTCCATTCTCCCCTTTGCCATGTCTGCTGGCGGAAGAACGATCCCTCGTGCGGCACAAACATCTGATCACGACCAGAGTCCGGGAGTTCCTCGATTAACGGTGTGAGTCGTAATTTCGCAATATGACCCGAATGATCCCTCCACGCTCTCTGCATACGATGATTCACCTCTAAAAACTCAGTTTTCATCTGCCGCTGCAAGTTGCCGATTAAAGTAACTCGGGGCGTGTTTCGAGCTCGGTCGTTTGATGCTTCTATTTTATGGTTAGTTTCTCGCCCCCGGTCCTTCTGGGCCTCGACTAAGGTCGTTTCTCGCGCTGATTCGAAGTCGTTCGACTGCGCTTGCGGGGCCCATGCATGGGCGGCGAAAAGCACGGCGGCCAGTTTAAGCAAGGGGCGTTCACTTGAGTCGTTTTCCGCGCTGGCCGAAAGTGCGTAATGCTTCAAACCCCGCAACGTATCGGCTACAAAACCGCACAATTTGCTTCCCGGCCCCACCTCAACAAAAATACGGAAACCTTCGTCGTACATTGAACGAATAGTTTGTTCAAATTGCACGGGTTTATGCCAAATGTCTGCCGCCAATTTAACGATGGCTCCGGGGTTGGTCGGAATTATAGCTCCTGTCGAAGAACTATAGACTTGGCCGCCGCCAGACTGCACGGAAAGACGTTCATACAAGCGAGAAAACTGCGTGGAGCATTCTGCCAGGAGTGGCGTGTGATATGGCACAGGAAATGGAATCGAAACCACGATGCCTCCATTTTTGTGAATGGCCTCAACGACCTTGGGTCGCGCCGCATTTGTAGCGAAAACCATGATTTGGCTGGGGCAATTCTCCAGCGCGATGAATACATCGGGCTGCATCTGTCGCAGCGCATCGCGCAGATTCTGTAAACGAGGGCAGGTGATCGCCAGCATTTCACCTGTTCGATATACATCCGGCAGTAGGCGAACACGGTCTTGGTGAATTGATCGAACTTCTCTCCATATTTCTGAGAAATTCGCGCCTGTTTTTTCATTCAAAATACCCGCGGCTACTAGCGCGGCATTTTCTCCCAGACTATGCCCTAGGTAGGCATCTGGCACTATCCCGGCTGCGCTTAAAACCGCGACCATCGCTAGGCTGCTAGTGACAACAGCATCGCCGCCGTAGTCGGTGGAGGCCAAAATTTTAGAAAGAGCAAGTTTTTGCTCTCGCGACTGAACACGAGGATATACGTAGGCTGCGGCAGCTCTTGTTCGTCCAAATGACTGGGTCCTGCTCCAATTCTCAATAACCTCTCGATAACGGGGAAATTGTAGAAGGACCGACTCATTCATGAACAAATTCTGGGATCCTTGGCCAGGAAACAGAAACGCCATTCGCCCGATTTTGCTTTTTATGTCGTGACCAAAATAAAAAGCGCTTCCTCGCAAAGGTTGCTCTCGCGAAGGATCTTGCCGTATCGCTTGGGCCAGCTCACGAGCCAAAGTTTTCGCGTGGTCTAACGACCGTGCGACAATGGCTGCTCGTAGCGAAGACGGCTCCGTAGGGATACCGCCTGTCAAACTCACTATGGGTGGAGGTAACCGCCCCGATTCGAGCGTTTCACACAGTTCAGTCGCGGTCATACCACTGACTAAATAAAGCTGGCTAGACCTAGGTGGTGAGGCCAAGGGCGCCGGGAGCGAGGTCGACGATACCGTGGCCATCCTTCCGGCCGGCAGGAGTAAATGAGCCTTTCTCACTCCGCTGGCATCCCCAAACCAAGGTCGAATAGGAGAGTCCGGCGTGAGGCCTTCCCCGGACTGGGGGTTTGGAAGCGCCCCGTGATCGACTGCCTGTGCTGCTCTCAGTAATCCATGAAGGACACTCGCCTCAAACCCAGATGGTTTGTTTAGACCGCTGACCTGTTCAGTGACCGGGATCCAATTGTCAGCCCCTGCAGATGCCGCCCCCGAGTTAGCCGAGACGGAAAGCGTGTCGATCGGTATGCGTCGCATTACATCACCAGCGCAAATGATGTAGTCGGATTTTGAAATCTCTGAGTCTACTCGCTGTGACCACTTCACTGTTTGAAATGGGCGGCTACGCCCCTGATGATTCACTGGTTGCAACAGAAGCATCATTCCGCTCGGCCCGGTACCCCCTTTGTCACAGGCCTTCAGCACGCAGAGAATAACTGCGTCGAAATCGCCCTTGGAAATACTTCCAATCGCTTGCGGAATATAATCAATGAAAGGGTCTTCCCCGTCGTCTATTGAATTTTCTACCAAGTGTCTGATTGCACGAACGTGCTGTACGAGGGTGCTCGCCAAGTTTGGCCGCCGACCGCTGATTCCCACGTAGAGCGCTAGACGGGCGTCGTCGAATGGCTGCAGATCTGCCGCCAAATTCCTCAGGACTTTTGACAGAAGCGAATTAAAGACCTCTGCAAGCGAACGAGAGGAATGTTTCGATCCAACAGAAGAGTGATCTGCCTCCTCACAGACTGTCTCCCCCGGCCGCTCGGCACCATGAATACCGTCAAACCAGCTATCGTACGCGGTGATAGCGACCGCATTAGATACCAATCCATCAGATTCGATATTACTTTGTGGTTTTTGACTTTTCTGCATGATGCGATTGAAGTCAAAACCCGGGTTAATTAGCCGTCGTTAAGAAGGCGTGCGAACAAGATCCTTCGTCAACCACTCTGAAAGGCAGCTTTCGTTCGCATGACCCCATTTCGACTGCCTCAGACAGAGCCGACCGAAAGTTCAACGTAAAGCGCTCTGGGGAGCGCTCGTCGATATTCCACACGCCGGTTAAGTTCGCTAATTTTTTTGCACGCGTCTCTTGCTCTCCAAAAATTGTTGGACGCGGGATGAAAATAATAGGCAAATTCGATTGAATTAGAGTGTAAGCGGAATTATAACCGCAATTTGAAATAACAACATCAGCATATTCAGTGCTCTGTACTGCTGAAAGAGCCGAGACCATTCTGACCCCTGGCGTTTGCTCGTAAACGTGCCGATTCGTTATTAGCGAATTTGGTCCACAAACCAAGGACAACTGAATGCGTCCTTTTCTCAGGTATTCAGCACAAGCCGCCAGGATCAACGGATACAAACGGTGGCCATCCTCCCCTCCCCCTGTTGACACGACAATTTTTCGAGCTGCCGATGTGCGTTCAGGAGATCGCGGTAATGGCCGGGGCGCAACTACGCCAAAATACCTGCGAGTTGTCGCCTTTGTATACATCGGAAGGTCCGCTAGAACGGGATCAAACGACGCGTCGTTATAACCCAATGCATGGTGGTATACTTCGAACCGCCGCGCCCACTGGCCGGTTTTCCATGGAGACGCCCATATTCCTTGGGTGTACGGGACGCCGATAACAAACCGAGTCGTCCATTTTTCACGAATCGCGCGATCAAAAACCGCAGCAAGCTCTCCTCCCACCCCTATGGGAAAATGGTCGACCACAAATACGTCGGGTTGCCAATGAGCGACGAAATCGCAGATGGACTGTGCCCGTTCTTGCAATTGTTTAAATGCATCCCCCGGGCTAGTTGCCCGAGTCGGCAAGCAAGGCAGGCGCCAATGAAAAACTTCGGGGGCCACCGGCATTTGCTGGATAACGGGGCAACCGCAGACGATTGCGCTCTGTATCCGTCTTTCATTATTCAATAATCGGGTTAGCCAAACCGCTCGCGCCAAATGCCCAAGTCCGGACGCCTGATCAGCATAAAAAGCAACTTTGATCGCCATGGGGAAAACGTAGTGCTTAGTGCTCAGTCCAGGTAAGGAGGAGATCAGCCAGCCTAGATTTATCAAAGAACAAGAATGGCAGTGGACGAGGCAACGCAGCGCTCTCTAGCGCCACCTCGAGCAGCCTAGCCAATTGGCCAGGATCAGTGATGTCGGAGAGCGCCCATACGCGTTCCAGCTTTTGGGACATGGTATGCGCGCGGTTTTGCTGCTCTCCGTCCATTCCCTTGACCGGAGCAAAAATGATCGCCGCAGAGGACTGTATGATAGTGAAGGCCGTACTGTAGCCGCAGCGTGCGATAACGACGTCGGCCCGCGCAGCCCAATGTTCAGCTTTCCCCTCCTGAACAACGCGAACCTTCGCGATGCCGCTGATATCTTTGGGCACATGAAACTGTTTCGCGAGCACTCCCGCCACAAACGTCAGTTCAATATTTCGCCCGAAAGAACAAATCCTACAAGCGGTGACCGCAGCATCGAAAATCTCTTGAACTCCGTAGAATCCTCCCCCGCAAAGAACCACCACTTGTTGGCACGAAGTACTCGCTCTTTCGGCTGATGAGTCCACGGTCGGAACTACGAAACCCTGATAGGCCTTGGTCTTTATGTTTGGATACGCGGAGAGATTCTCGAGCACAGGTTCAAATCCAGCGTCACTGTAGCCAAGCGCATACCGATAAGTCTCGAATGCCCTCCGTATCTCCGGATTCGAACGCGGCGCGCTGGGCATTCCCTCCCTGAAGGTGACTCCGAGACAAAATCGTGTTTTCCATTTTTCCAGGCGGGCCACTTCAAGCACAGGAACAAGCTCCCACCCCAATCCCAGCGCAAGCGTGTCGACGATCAACATCGCGGGCGACCATTCTCTCAGGAAATCGATAAGCAGTTTCGACCGTTCAGTTAAAGTAGCGCGTGCATTCGGCGCAGTAAGTGGCTCTTTTGCATGGGGCAGCCAGAACGTTTTGATGCGATTTGGCCGAAGCGAATCGATCTCCGAACTACCGATAACGCATGGCTCCATCAGTTCATGCTCAGAAAGTGCCTCCGCAAGTCTGGTTGAAATGGCCAGGTGACCCAAACCACGAATTTGGTGGCAATAAAAGCCAATGCGTCGTTTCATTGAGTTAGTTTGCCTTTTGCTGGAGACGCATGAGTTCATGCCGTCTCCATAGAGAGATTGATCTGATAAATCGGTACCGGATTTAGCAGATACCCTATGTTGAAAAAAATCTCACACCTATAGTCCATTGCTACTTGGTCTTTCCATTTCGGCAAAAGTTGACGGACCACCCCTTGTTCTGAATCAGCGGCGCTGGATACGGGGGCACACTGCTGAGCCTCTGCGAAAAAACGTTCCACAAAGCTACGACGACCGATCCAAGCGCCAGCATTTAAATAACGAAATTGTGCATCTCCGCCGAGTTGATCCTCATAGCGAGTCTGAGCTCGATCAGGCGGCCAGCTCAAGCGGTCTGCCCCGAACAACAGACCGGCGTCAAAATGCGAGAGATACTTTTCAATCACGGTCGCTGGAGGGCGCACCAAGATAGCATCCCTTGAATCGGCATACATTAAAAACTCCGTTTTGGCTTCCCGTGCGGCCTGCGCTATCAGACGAGGTTTATCGCGGCTGTTTACCCAGTCCTTAATACCCTCTCCCAATATGACGCATTGCGCGCCCATGTGCGAAAGGCTTCTTTCAAAACAGCCCATAGCTGGGTGGCCATTATTACATGTTATGATCGTTAGGTTCTCCGGCGTTGGGCATTGCCGCGCGGGAGAGGCAAAATAGGCATCTCGGATGGGCGGCCAATGCGGTTTGATGGGAGTATGTCCATGCGCGTGCACGATCGCAGGAGAACTATTGTACATCGGAATATCGATTTTCATGCAGATTTAGTATTCGTTGTGCATTACCTGTTATAACGCATCCAAGTCTATAAGATCGTTAACTGAACCGTCTATAGTCCCGTTAAATCGATCGAATTAGTGGCAAGGAATTGTACCTACTAAAATGTCCGACGATTATGTACCCAAGGTCCAATTCCGGCGATAATCTCGACATCATCACTTCGGCCCCCCGCCAGCTCATCTAGCAATAGTTTAACCCCTTGCTCCGGATCAATGGGTTCGACCCCACGTCGCCTAAAAACACTTTCGAGCGCCCCGGCGGCCATACCAACATCTTTCCATGGGCCCCAGTTGATCGAGACGACATGGCATTTTGGCCATCTCCGATGAAGACCTAAAGCGACGCCATTCAAGAGCTCGTTTCCCGCTGCATAGTCTACCTGACCGGGATTCCCAAATTGCGCGGAAATAGACGAGAAAAACACAAAAGCTTTCAACGATTCGGAAGCCCCGTATTTAGCTAAAAGGTAAGTCGCATTCGACTTAGTTTTGAAAACGCGATCGAATGATTCCAGAGATTTTTGATGAAGTAATCGATCTTCAATGATTCCTCCTGCGTGAAATATATAATCGATTTTTTTATATTTTAGATAGGTATTTTCAATTATTTCTCGCGCTACGTTTTCACGGGACATATCTCCAGCCACATAGTCTACTTCCGCGCCGCGGTTTCTAATCTCCGCTAAGACAGCATTCTTTTCTTGGTCACGGATAGCGCCTCTAGCATAGTTGTTTGGCTCAGATGTTGCAGCATTGTGATTTGGACGCGGAGTATCCTCCACAGGCTGGGATAGTCTCGACCGGCCAACGACGACGATTCGCAAGCCGGCTTTTGCGATCTTTTTCAGCAGCGATCCCATGATTCCGCCCGTGCCACCGATGGCCAAAATCACGTCACCGTGGACGAATCCGTGGTCGATAACTTCGCGCGGAACAGGGCGCTCCGCCGAGGCGACAATGGAAGTTGTTTGGCCGAGCACTGACAGGCCCAACTCAAGGCGGGGTTGATTTTTGAATAGTGACGAGGCGACAATGTGAATGATGTCGTGAGGATTTTCGGGCAGCGCGAGATCGATAATTTTTACCGAAACGTTCGGCATTTCCGCCGAAAAAGTTCGGGCGATGGCGACGCACGCGTTAGCCATCGGCGAAGTCTTTTCCGTGCTTCCTCTGCCAAACTGGCCGCCCAGCGTGGTGAGAATTGCCAAAAAGGCGTGTTCGGATGGAGGCGCTGTAACCAAATCGTTCGCACAAGCTTTCACCAAACGAAAGAACAGCCTCGGTCCATATTCCGATGAGCGTTCCCAGTTTTCAAAGGACACGGTATCCGGATTGAGTGAACTACAATCGGGAAGAAACACCAACTGCCTAATCGTGCGGCCTTGAGCGCGCAACCGACCAATCAATATTTCTATCTCGCTACCCTTTCCTTCCAGCATGTCAAAAGTCGCCAAATGCGTGGAATAACCGTCTGCTTCGAATTGTTCTGCCACCTGTTCAATCAAACGAGTTTTTGCCCCCACTAAAAGGCATATGCTATTCGCAGAACGCTCGGACGTTTCCACATAAAGCCTGTTTTTTTTATCAGTGAGGTCGAGCGCCTGAGCATGGGATTGCAATATAAAGCGTAATCCGGTGGAGTTTCCGTTAGCTGCAATAGCTTGTTTGGCGGGATCGGCAGAAGCGGGAGACTGCTCCAAAACACTGAATGCATTCTCTATTTGAGTAAGGATTTCCCGGAGAGTTTTAGCTTGGGAAAGTCTGCCGACTTGCTCACGGACGCGCGCCGCCGCTAGCTCCGGCAGACGCCGGGTAAAATCAGAGATGATTTCAAGTTTACGAATGGAATCGATGCCGAGCTCTCCATCAATTTCTGCATCTAGCTTTAATGTGTCCGGAGAATAGCCGGTTTTTGCACTCACGATTCCAATCAAGGCTTTGGCGATGTTACCTAGGCTCAGAACGGCTTGGGGCGTGGATTCCGCCGCTGGGAAGAACGAAACGTTTTCAGACTGAGGGGCTGCCTTACCTACCATCGGGTTCGACGAAGACAAAGGATCAGGCAGATTAGTTGAAACAGCGCGTTCTGGTGCTGAAAGAAGCGCCAGCGTGACTTTCTCCTGCAATTGCAAGAAGCCGCGCATGGTTTCCTGATAGGCGAGATAAGCGGTTACCCCCCCGTCCTCGCTTCCACTGCTGCCGTTCGTCGTCGCGGCGTTGTGAAGTGAAGCGAGTGCTCGCGGGTCGGGTCGCAGCGGTTTCTCACCGTAGTGAGGTCGCGCGGCAGAGTGGACGAACATTCCATTCACTCGAAACTCGTGCGAGCGGTCTGGCTCGTTTTTCGAGGCAATCGTCACCGTTGACGGCGTGCGTCCATCATGGGTCCATCCAACCGACTCAATCTTACCGGAAACGGACAATTCGGTGAATGCCTCCAGGAGAGATTTGAGGCGTCCCTTTCCGTCATCGAGACTGATCAACCGATAATCGCAACCAATCAGGTTTTCTCCCAAGAGGGTCTTAAAAAGTCCGCGAGGCCCGGCGTCGAGGAAAACGCGTGCGCCATCCTGATACATTCTTTTAATCATCTCCCCAAACCGCACCGGGCTGATGATCTGTGACGCAATCCTCTTCCGTATTTCTTCCAAGTTTGTCGGATAGCAGTCTGTGTATTGATTCGAGTAAACGGGTATTTTTGGCGACTGAAAAAAGGTGTGTTCCAAGGTGGAAGCCATTCCTCTGCTAGCAGAATCCATATGTATGGAATGAAACGCGCCTCCCACCGGTAATTTCGTGCAAACTATATTTCTATCCCGGCAATGTTGCACCAACTCCTGCAGGACAGGAGTCGGCCCGGACAAAACATATTGCCGCGGTGAGTTGAGATTGGCCATGGCCAAACCCGGAAATTGTAGAAGCAGGTCGTCTAGAACTGTCTTCTCCGCGCTCACAGCGGCCATCCCGCCAGAGCGATTTGCGTCCGACATCTGTCGGCCTCTTTCAGCCACAATTTGGAGCAGATGATCGGCTCTTAAAGCTCCGGCCTGGTGTAAGGCCAGCAGTTCGCCAAGGCTGTGGCCCGCTACCATGTCTATTTTTAATCCGGATCTGTCCAACATCGAGATTACAGCAACGCTTACAGCAGCCAGAGCCGGTTGCACAAGATGCGTCTCCGTGAGCGTTTTAGGCGGCTTGGATTCGCTATCACGCTCAGCAAGTGCCTGACTTGGATCGATCAGGGAAAAAATCCCCTCAGGAACGGTGTCTTTTAATATAGTGCCCGACCGCTGCAGAGAAGTACGGAGCACATCGAGATAAAAAATCGGCTCCCAAAACATTCCGGGGTGCTGAACCCCTTGCCCGGGAAATAATACCGCCAATTTTCCTGCCGGTTGAGTTCCACGACCTGAGCGGCAGTGAACGGCGGAAGGGAAATCAGTTCCGCTCACGAGCGCGATTTTTGCGGCTTCAAATAATTCGCGCGCGCCTTGCAGTGAGGACGCTGTAAAGCCCAAAGATACCCCTTCGGGCGTATAGCGGCCCGCTAATTCGCAGCATCGGATGGAGTAATCCAAAAGACTTATGGTTTGGACTGCTGCGTCCAAAATAGTTTCAATCTTGGCCCCCAAATCGATCGGAGAGGCTCCATGTAGGACGAAAATTTCTACCGGCCAGCAAGAATGCCCGGCACTTCCTTTTCCGAATCCTGCATCATGCTCTTCCATCACTGCATGGTAATTGATGCCACCAAATCCGAACGCGCTTACACCTGCTCTTCGCGGTGCCCCTTTAAGGGAAGGCCAAACGCGGGGGCGGTCCGGCAACGTGAGAACACTTTTTCCTCCACGTAGCTGCTCAAGGGGATTCTCGACCGTGACATGCGGCGGTATTGCTTGATGAAAAAGAGCCTTCGCCACCTTGATCAGCCCCAAAATTCCGGCGGCTGCTTTGGTATGTCCAATTAACGCCTTGTGGGACCCTAAGGCGCAGGAGAGCGGACGGGCTCCCGCTTCAACAAGTGCGCGAGAAATCGTCGCCACTTCCGTTCGATCGCCCAATGCCGTTCCTGTACCGTGCGCTTCGTAGTATTGGATAGAATCGATCAAAAATCCTGCTTTTTTATAGGCCCGATCAAGAGCCCGTAATTGTCCATCGACCTTAGGTGCAGTAAGACCTGAGCTTTTCCCATCGCTCGAGCCGGCGATCGATTTGATCACGGCATAAATGCGATCTCCGTCGCGCTCGGCGTCTTTCAACCGTTTCAAAACGACAAAACCGGCGCCCTCGCTGATCACAATACCGTCGGCCTGCTCATCAAAAGTATTTACTTTACCCTTAACCGACAGCGCTTGGGTCTTGCTGAAAGCAATATAGTTTGAGGGCGTATTGGTGCAGTCTGCAGCTCCGACAATAGCAAGGTTGCATCGTCCTGTTTCTAAATCCCGCACAGCAATATCCACTGCGGCTAAGGACGAGGCACAGGCCGCGTCGACGGTCAGATTAATACCACCAAAATCAAAGCGATTGGCGACCCGTCCGGACGCCAGATTGTCGAGCGTACCAGTGAACGATTCGCTGTTCCACTGAGGAAGCGTCTCATCCAAGACCTCGGGCACATTTCCAAAGATAAGTGGAGCGATTGTCCGCGCTCCGAGAAGTTCTCGCAAAAATCCCCCACCCTCGCAGTTGCCGACAATGACTTCGGTTTCTGCTCGATCGGCATCCTCCAGGGTTAAACTGGCATCTTCTAGCGCCAGTCTGACGCCCTCAAGGGTGAGAAGATGCGCGGGACAAATTGAAGGGGTGAAATTGGGCGGAATTCCAAAGGCCACCGGGTCAAAAATTACATCATCGATAAACCCACCCCATTTAGAAATGATTCGGTCCTTAGCTTGAGGATCCTCGCTATAGTAAAGTTTCCAGTCAAACCTCCCCATCGGGATCTCCGTAATCGAGGATTTCAATTCCAGCAGATTACTCCAGTAGGACTGGACGTCAGCGGCCCCTGGAGCGACGCAGGAAACGCCAATGATTGCTATATCTGACGGGCTCGGAGGTAGCCCGGCGGACGCGGGTCGTTCGAATCGCCTCCTCTCCCTTTTCAGCAGTTTGACCGGTTCGTCGGAAACAGCCGCGTGCACTGCTGAGATCGAACGTATCCGTGAGATTAAACAGGCGGCCTGGCCGATCATATACAGGCCGTCTTTTCCTTGAGCAATCGTATCGATTCTCTCCACCGTTCCATCAGCGTTCCGCCGGTGCCCCTTCACGGCCAATCGAAGCCTTCCGAGGCTGAGTGTTTCCAACTCGGACTGGATTGCCGCCGTCGACTTACCTTGCTGCATGAGCTTTCGACGGAGCGCATTGAACTCCCCGCAGAACTCAGTCGGTGCACATCGGATTTGATGTCCTGATCCCAAATCAAGAATAGAGGTTAGGTCGCAGGATAACGTCTGGCGCTGAAATTCAGGCGTGAGCGCACCCGCCTCGAGGGCTTCCACGGTGAGTGCATATGCTGTACCCATCAATATTCCGACATGCGTGCCTATCTTGGCGAGACCGGTGGCAAACGCTGCGGCGATAATCGACGAGCGGTCATCATGAATTCCACCCGCAAAAAGAACGTCGATTTTTGATCGCTCTTCGGGTGCCACCTGTCGGCAGATGACATCGCACGCCTGCTCCCAGAGCAAAAGGCTACCCAAAGGACCCACATGACCACCCGATTCTCGACCTTCAAAGATAAATCGGCGAATACCATCTTTTATATAACCCTGGAGTAAGAAAATTGATGGCGCATGTACATATACTTTGATTCCCAACGCTTCAACCTCGGCACATTGGTTTGCTCGAGCTCCCGAAATAATACAAACACGAGGCCTCACGGCGGTGATCGCGCTTAGTTGTTCCTGCCAGATTTCTCTTGGGGCATAACCCAATATTCCCACCGCCCACGGCTTGGCTCCCAGGGCATCTCGAGTGCGTTGTAACAATTCCTGCACGCGTGGAGCTCGCGTGAGAGCCAAAGCCAGGGTAGGAAGTGCTCCCTGTTCTGCAATGGCCTTGGCGAACAGAGGCTCGTCGCTCAACCTAGTCATTGGGCCTTGAACGACCGGCCACCGAATTTCCAATCGGTCTGCTAGAGAAGTCGACCCTGCAAATGGAAACGCGTTTGTTAGGTCTGCGTATATACGATCGAGCAGGCGGGAAAACGATCTCAACATTTTGCCGACGCGGCCGAACCGAGCGGCCATGTCAGTCGCAACTGCGGCCGCCTGGCCCAGCGGCCAGATTCGCCCCTCTCCTGGTTCCCAGCTCAGTTGAGATTCCATTTTGCCGCGAATTCGAACCGCGAGTTCGCGATCATCCGCGTCTGAAGCTTCTAATTGACGAAGTGTCCTAACGATTTCTAACGAGGCCGGCATTTCCGGCCGGCACAAGATCCGATACGCAATATCGGAACGCCCTCCCACGATGACGCAGTCCTGACCCGAAATCGAAGCCAGCAATCGGCGGCGATTTCCCAGCGGCGACTCCTCAAATGCGAGCAGCTGATCATCCCAAACCACACCACTAGCCCCCGCAAGAATCAGCCCCGCTGCGCCAACTGGGCCAAAACCACCGCGCGCGAAAATCGGATCAAGCACACCTGCCGCTATTACTGACTGTAGCAATAAAGGGGTGGATAGGCTCCCGATTCGCCCGCCGGCTTCCTCTCCTGCCACAATCCACCCATCAATTTTTAGACGAGCGGCGCGAACGGCAGTGAGTTCGGCAACATTTACTATTTCCCAAAATACACGCACACCAGTCTCGAGCACATTGCGGCTTTCAACGCTCGGACTGAATTGTGGATCGACTCGGATCACAAGAGTTCCAACTTGCTTCGTTCGAATTAACGACGTCAGGCCATCTACCTCCAGTTGAGACCCATCCATTCTCAGGCCCAGCAAAGACTGATTGACACCCCGATCTGTCGCTCGATCCAGAATTTCGCCAAGGTGCTGATGTCCACAATGAACAACACAAACAACCCCGAGCGCCCCTGCGCGTACTGCTCCAATCACAAGATTCTCTGAACCGGGAAGTGCGGGACTATAAACAATTGATCGCGAAAATAGGCTCATATTATTTAACCGGTGCTTTTTCTGCGTTCGGCTTCAAAGTATAATGGGCCAAGAGGTCTTTTTTAGCAGCTCCTACCGCTGGCGATTGAGCTTCACGACCGGAGGGACGAAACAAGGTGTCTGTACGTTTTCGCGCCAAAAATACCCGCTCATTACCTCTTAAGCCGAATAATCGGATGTCAGCTTCCGGGAGAATGCGTGAACACTCCACGTGCCAAACGATGAATCCAACCTCCTTCAGTCGATCTTCTACGTCCAGCCCATAGACGCGAACGTTTTTGGGTCGCTTGGCGGGTAATAAAGGGTTGAGTGCCGCGATCGCCGCTTGGTCCTCTTGGGTGCCAAGACGCCGAAGGGAAACTTGCACGATAAACCAGCCTCCCGGCCGCAGCACTTTCCAAATTTTCGCAATCGCCTCACGGTCTTGCTTCACCTTCT
>Ga0164241_10003218_pt1 | contig 16773 bp, 20 predicted proteins | sample OricomyardsoilBY_FD_108780 | JGI IMG/M metagenome (GOLD analysis project Ga0164241, IMG submission 108780) | Backyard soil microbial communities from Emeryville, California, USA - Original compost - Back yard soil (BY) | ecosystem: Environmental > Terrestrial > Soil > Unclassified | place: USA... | reverse complement strand
TACAACTACGGCTATTGTTCTTGCTAATGCAATTACTAAGCACGGGAACTCCTTCCTGGAAGCCAATCCAAAATATAACCCACAACGAATGGTGAACGAGCTTAATTCGCTCTATACTGATATCGTTGTTCCATTCTTGAAAAATAATGCTAAGCCAGTTAAAGAACGCCATGAACTTATCGATGTAGCTACTATCTCTGCAAACGGAGATGCCATTATCGCTAAGGCAGCAGTAGACGCTGTTATCGCTGCAGGTGAAGATGGTCAGGTTCTTATCGAGGAAGCTGATACTGCAGACATCCGCGTTGAGACTATTGACGGTTGCGTGGTTACTACTGGTCTTAAAGACCTAGGTGCTCTTGGTCTAGCATTCATCAACGATCGTGGTGGTCAGCAAGCTAAGATGGACAACGGTCTTATCTTCTTATATGATGGTACCATGAACGACCTTAAGGTTCCTGCTGCTATTCAGCAAGCAATTGAAGGTACTGATTACTACGGTAAGCCTATCATTGTGTTCGCTCACGGTTTCTCAGATACCGTTATGGACAAGCTCGCGAAAACTACTAAGGGCGGTTACTCGGTTATTCCGGTTAAGACACCGCTTGGTGGCATTGCTAACTCTCGTTCCATGTTCTTGCCGGATATGGCAGCTTCTTCTGGTGGCGCAGTTCATGATCCAGGTACTCTGGATGCATGGATCACTGATGAAGAGCGAGAAGATGGTGAAGGCTTTGGCACGTTTGTAACGGCTAAGATTACTCTATATGAAACCTTTATTACATCTGAAGTTGATTCGGATCGTTTGGAAGCTCGTATTAATGAGCTGAAAGCAATCATGCAAGTCGCTCCTAACGATCGTGAGAAGATGTTCGTCAAAGCTGCTATCAGCAAGCTCACTGGCGGAGTTTCGACTATTTGGGTCGGTGGTGGATCTGAACTAGAAGCACGTGAAAAGAAGGCCCGCGTTGAAGATGCCGTTGAAGCAGTACGTTCCGCTATCGCCGAAGGAATCATTCCTGGCGGTTGTGGGGTCCACCTAGTTTTATCTGACATGATTGCGAAGTATCCAGACGCACCTAAGTCCTGGTCAATCATGGTTAATGCACTTAGAGCGCCTTTCGAGATGCTCTTATCTAACTGTGGTGAAGACTTCGCTGATATCTGGAACGTGTTAGAACCGCATGTAACGAACCAGTCAGCTCCTCCTTTATATATCTTTGATGCTAATGCTCATAAACTAGTCAATGCTTATGAAGCAGGCATCATTGAACCTGCAAAAGTATGTCGTGTTAGCCTCGGAAACGCTCTCTCGGTAGCATCTCTATTGATTACCTTGGGCGGTATCGTTGTAACACCGCGCGATTTCGGCCTTGAGAGTCAATTAGCTCTAAGCAGAGATGCATTTAAGTCTATGATGGATCCTAACAGCGGGTTTATGGGGCAAGAATGAGCCGTAAAGATGAGATAGCAGCGGACCTGATGGATATTCTTAGGAAGGTCTATGGGATTAACCCGCTAGCTCAGCCATCTGATAAACAGACTGAAGTAATTCAGAAGATGGTTGATTATTTAGAAGAAAACATCTCTCTTCGAAGAAAGAAGAAAGGTGCTGAGGAGAAAGAATGTTTGACAAGTTAAAAGAGTTCGTAAAGAACAATCAATGGGCTCAGTTCCTGTTGGTCTTGTTGGCAGGCATCGCCATCGGTGCAATCTTCTATCCAACGAAGCATATAGAAGAAAGGGAGCGCCAAAAACATGAACTTGAAACGAAGACCCTTAATGAAACGCATGCTAAGGAGCTATCTCAGGTTCGTGATACTCTTGATAAGACTACCCAGGAATTTAAGTCGCAGCTTTCAGAGTCTGAAAAAAGAATCACAAAGCTTACAACCGAAAATACAACACTTAAGTCTTCAAACAAGACAGCTTACTACAAGATTGTCAGACCTGATGGGACAATCGAGATCAAGAAGTTCACGGAATCGCAGGTCGATGAGTCAAGACAGGTCATCACCTCAATCCAGGAAGAGTTCAAGCAAAAAGTTGCCTCTATCGAAACTAAGTGGGAAAAAGTCCACCAAGAGCGAGTTGCAGCTATCCAAAAAGAATTCACTTCCAAAGAAGAGAGCTACAAACATCAAATCGACGAACTTGAAAAATCTAAAGTCGTCGACATTAACAAGAAAAGCTTTGGAGCAGAAGTTGGCGTCCTTACGAACCTCAACTACTACGGCCACGTTACCTACGACATCTTCGGGCCCATCTTCATCGGACTCCACGCCCAGTTCGGTCTAACACCTTCCGCACCCGGCGCAGCTGGTGGTGCTGGTCTAGGTCTCCGCTTTTAAGTATAACCTCTCAAGGATGAGAGGTCTATATGCCTAAGTACAAATTCAAGTGTCCTGCCTGTAGCTCTGAACGCGAGAAATATACCTCCGTCTCAACTGAAGAAATCCCTTGCCATAACTGTGAAGATCAACCTATGTTTCGCCAATTACCTACTAATGGTAGTCAGGCTGTTACAGAGGTGCTTGATGACTTCACTGGCGTAAAACGTTCTCAAGATCATGATGTAGAAGTTAAGGCTCGTAGAGAACAGCATTACTGGGAAGTAGAAGTACCTCGTTTCATTGAAACCTATTCGACCCAAACATGCCTCGAAGAGGGATGGTTGGTATATAACGAAAAGGGAGAACTGGTCATTAACAAACCACCAAGCAAAAGATGAAACCTTTATTTCCAGAGCATCTTTATGATAATTGGAAAGCTGTCTACGCCTTACCTCCTGGTCCACAGCGTGACGAAAACATGCGCAATGTTAAGATGTTGACTCGCGGTAACCTTCACTGGTTGATTCGCCGACTCATTGGCGGTATTCCTAGTGATGGCGAAGATTGGTGTAATAAGAAGATTGCTGCAGGTGAGATGTGTCCACCTTTAGAATTCACCCGAAAGAGACGATATGAAGATCTTAAACGTAAAAATAAACAACATTCTTAGCATTGAGAATGCAGAAGTAACGTTTGACGATACTGGTCTCATGCTTGTGAAAGGTTGGGATCATGATAACGGAAGAGCGAATGGAGCAGGAAAGACAGCATTGTTTAATGCGATTAGCTTCGCTTTGTTTGATAAACTGCCTAGAAAAGTTACTGCATCGGAAATTTTACGTAGGGGATCTAAAACAGGAAGCGTTGAAGTTACACTCGAAGTTGGAGTGGATCAATACGTGGTACGACGATCCCGTCCTAAGGGCGTCGCTTTCTCCAAGCAAGGAGCAACTCTCGCGATTGGGCAGGAAGAATGGGAATCTCTATTAAAGTTGAACTACACTCAGTTCATGATGATTGCTTATTGTGCCCAAGGTACCTCAACTCGATTCCTGTCTGTAAATGATGCTGACAAGAAGAAGTTCTTGCTGCAGCTCCTAGATTTAGATGGTTTTGCTTCAGCTAAAAAACATGCTGACGAAAAGATCAAAGCTTTTACAATAGAAGCAGATGGTTATAGAAATAAGATCTCTGCTATTGACTCCAAGGTTGATGCCTATCAAGAATCCCTTGTTGACGAAAATGTCATAAATCACCATGTGGCTTTGGTCAACCAGTTCATCGCAACTGCGTCCTTGGACCTCTTAGAAGCCCAAAAAGTGGTCAAACCAGATCTTTCTAAGTATCAGAAGCTCGAAGACGATATTTCCTTGAAGAAACAGGAGATGGTGAAGGCTAAGGCCAATAGGGAGATGCTCCATGAACAGTTTCGTAGACTCAATGCCAAACAAACCGCGTTTGCTGGCTCAGACAGTTGCAAAGCCTGCGGAAGTGCGCTTGATGTTACTTCTGCTAAAGCTGCTCACGCCAAAGAGGTGGCTGAACGAGACGTTGAACTACGTGAGCTCAAATCCAGAATTGATACTTGCGACAATGCCCTCTCACGCGAGAAACAACTTAATGAGCTTCATGCAAAGGTCAAAGACAAGAAGAGAGAAGAATCTCAAGAGTTCGAGACTGCCAACTTGGATGCTATAGAATTACGCAATCAGATTAAAACGAAGCAGCAAGAGCTGGCAAACTTGAATTTAAAACTCAAAAATAACTTGGAATTAGATAGTAAGATTAATATCTTAACCGAGTCGCGTGCTAAGTTGCAGGGTCTAGTTAGCGGTACCCAAAGCCAAATAGAGCTTTATAAAACGGTTTCTGCCATGTATTCGCCTACCGGAGCCCAGGCTTATATCCTTGATTCTGTTGTGGAATCATTCAATGACAGCGTTAAGGAATATGTAAAACTTTTATGGTCAACTGGAACGTACGAGTTACTCTCTTACAAGGAAAATGATTCAGGTGACGTGAGTGCTAAGTTCTCAGAGATCCTCAATATTGATGGTCGTGAGGTGTCGATTGGTTCCCTATCTGGTGGAGAGTATCGTGCTTTGTCTCTATGTGTAGACTTTGCGTTGGTAGATGTCATGGAACGCCAGTTCGGCATATACGTGTCCCCGATCATCCTAGACGAACCCTTTGATGGTTTGGATAGCGAGGGACGTGAACTTCTAATCGATCTCCTGAGGACAATCTCGGACACTAGACATATCATTGTTATTGACCATGCTTCAGAAGTTAAGTCCATGTTTTCTAAGACCTTACTCGTTGAGAAAAGAGGCGGCATCTCTTCTATCAGCCTAGAAACCTGATATTATAGGTCCATGGACGAACTTTATAAGAAGATTGAAGCTTTAAGGGATATGGCTAAGTCACTCTTAGCTAAACCTGGCCAATCTAGTTTGGTTCCAGCTCTCAAGATTCCCGCCCCAAAACCTCTATCCATGCCTTCAACCACCGGTGGAGCTCCAACAAAGCTTCCAGGTGCAGTGATCACTTCAAACAAAGATCCTAAGGCTATGGCTGCCCAACTCAAGAATCCTCGCCCTACTAAACCTAAGGTTGAGATGATGAAGACTGCGGTTAACGGACAGTGGTCTATCGTGAAAGACGATTCAGGTACAATGATGCCTGATGGCGACTGCTAAGAAAAAAAGACCCCCATACAATCAGAATGCTACCATCAGAGGTGCGCTTCGCCGTGCCTTCGCACGTAGCCCTGTCGTTCAAGAGATCATGAATGAATCGCGGCGCGAAGAACCTCGCTATAAAAAAGATGGCTCTTTAGCTAAAAAACCTTGGGTTAAACGTCAGTGCCAAGTATGTTCTAATTGGGTTGGATCAACCAAGATAGCCGTCGACCACATTAATCCTGTTGTTTCAGTTGACGATGGTTTTCAGGATTGGAACGAGTTTGTCGATCGCCTATGGTGTGATAAGAAGAATCTTCAACGCATTTGTAATGATTGCCATGATGTTAAAACTCAACATGAGCGCATCACTCGTCTCACTAAACAATACACTAAAGAATTGAATGATTTGGAAACTGCTATTCTCTTTATGAGGCAAGGCAAGAACACCTGGACTTCTAAAGAACTCAAGAAACAGTTGACAAAGTATACGGCCAAGAAGAAAACTAAAGGTTTAGAACCGATAGTACAAAGAGCCCAGAGATTGAAAGATTCATTAAAATAAGGAGTATCTATGTCGAAACTTGATTCTGTTAAGAAGGTTCTTAGTAAGTCGTTCGTGGACAACCATGAAGACGTTAATGCTGATGTTGCTGCTGACTTGGTCGTTAAGGCCAGCCAGAAGATCCGTGAGATCAAAGAAGAGCGCGCGGCTGATGAGAAGTTGGCCCAGGCCAAGCAGATCGTTAAGGACCTTAACTCTGCTTATACGAGTACCATTAAGTACGAACAGGCTAAGATCGACTTCTTGCTCGAGAAGATCGTAGAGATCGAATCTGGGGCGGTTAACCCCGACTCAGGCGCCAATGCCTGATAGAATCAGTATAACGCTTTAAGGAGATTTTATGAGCTTAAAAACAGATTATTTTGATGGTGCAACAGGCCTTCAAAGCAAGTTAAATGACGCCTTCGATGAAGGCACTGATTACGTTACTGCTGCTACTGCTACATTGAGCACTGCTCTTATTGATGCGGCGGCTCAAGGTAAAACTAAGTTCACTGTTTCCATTGCTGGAACAGGTGCACTTAATGCAGGCTACCTGCGCGCCAACAAGGGTGATAACCTATTGTTAAAGGCTTTCTTCGCTGGTATCCAAGATGGTCTTGCTGCTCAAGACATCTACAACTATGAATGTACTCTTTCTCTCAACATTTCTGACAGTGTTGATACTAAGGTAGATTTCAACTTCAATTTCCAAACGACCTAATTCCTCCTTAAATAGAGTGAAGCCATAATCGGGCCCATGGGAAACCATGGGCCTTTTTATTTTGTATAAAGAGGGCATGACACGTTTTAGAGAGCCAGCCCAATTACATAATCATTCTAAATATTCACTTCTGGACGCAGTCCCTTCCCCTGAGGAATGGGTTGGTTGGTGTTTGGAATCTGGTACTCCAGCTCTAGCTGTTACCGATCACGGTACAGCAATCTCGATGTATGATGCCTTGAAGGCGAAAGAGTTCATTAAGAACTACAACAAGGAACATGGCACTAACCATCCGCTAGATGCCTGTCACCTCATTCCAGCAGTTGAGCTGTACGTTAAGCTCAATGCAGAAGACAAATCTCACTTCCACATCACAGCTTGGGCAGCATCTACTGAGGGATACCACAACCTCATGAAGTTGTCATCCTTGGCATATAACGATATCGTTTCTTTCTATGGTTCGGTTAAGGCTCGTGTAACCTTTGACCAGATCAAAGAATGGAAGACTGGTATTAAGTTCGGTACAGGTTGTATCGCTGGTCCTATCGGCAAAGCATTTTGGGATGGCAATAAGGCTCTAGCAGAAGAGCGCTTCTTAATGTACAAGGAGACTTTTGGAGATGATCTTTATATCGAATTTCATTGCAATGACGTCACTCATAATTTCAATAAGAACACTGGTGGCTTTGAACCTATTCCAGGAGACGAGTGCAGCTGCGACGGAAACAAGCAAAAGGGATACAACTTATTCCTGATGGAGATGGTGAATAAGTATGGTGGTAAGCCAATTCCGGTTACTGATGCCCACTTCATTGCCCCAGAAGATAAGATCATCCAAGATTGCTTGCTCAAGAACGGCAACTCTAATGGTTGGTACTTTTACGAGTCTTACCACCAGCTCAGGGCAGACGCAATGTTCGATAAGCTACGTGTCCACCTCGGGGATTGGCTTACCGAAGACAAGTTCAGAACTTGGGTTGACAACACATATGAAGTTAGCGAAGCTGCAAAAGGCATCACTGTTAAATTTGATTACCACTTGCCCCGAATTGACATCCCAGCAGATATCTCAGCTAAGACTGATGATTATAATTTACAAACTTACTACTTCATGATGAAGCTAATTAAAGAGCACGGTCGTTGGAAAGATGACCCCGTCTATAAAGCCCGCTTTAAGCAAGAAGTAGACGTCATCATGAAGAACGATACTCTTAACTTCATCCCATACTTCCTAGTGTATGAGGACATCGGTAGGTTCGCTCGTTCCCAAGGAATCTTGCAGGGTATTGCTCGTGGTTCCGCTGGTGGATCACTTCTGAGCTACTATCTAAAAATCATTCATGTGGATCCTATCAAGGCTAACCTGCCTTTCGAACGATTCTTGTCTCACGCTCGTATTAGAGCTGGATCATTCCCAGATATCGATGCCGACATCGGTGATCGTGCGCGTTCTCTTATCATGAACTATCTTCGTGAGAAGTACGGTCTAGGTTTTGCCCAGATTGCTACGTTCCAGAAGATGAAGACCAAGAACGCCCTAAAAGATGCAATGTTTGCTCTCCATGGCCGTAACCGGAACGACGCTGAAATTAAAGCGCTCTGTGATTCTATCGAAGATTCTCAGCAGGGCGTTGACGAGCATGATTTCTTGTATGGTTACACGGACAACGAGGGTAACTATAACCCCGGCCAAGTAGAGGTGAATCAACAGCTTGCTAACTTCTTCGCCACATATCCTGATGTAGAAAGGATGGTTAAGAAGCTCATCGGCACCATTAGAGGCTGGTCTAGACATGCTTCTGCATTCGTTATCTCAACCCTAGACCTATCTGCGTCACGCGTTCCAACGATGGTGATGAAGGATAAGGAACTTGGGGACATCACTTGCACTCAATATGATGCATCTATGGTCGAGAAATGCGGCCTTGTTAAGGCGGACATTCTTGGGATCAAGACCCTTACAGCTGTGTCAGATTGTGTAACCTTGGTTAAGAAGGCTGGCGGTATTGACTATCTTGAAGAAGAAGATGGTAACCCATATGTCTATCGCTTACCGGAGGACAACGGGGTTTATGCTGACTTCTATAACAAGGACACAGATTCAAGCTTCCAGTTCAATACTGAGTTGATTAAGGGCTACATTCAAGAGTTCTGTCCACTTAAGCGGGCTGATCTTTCAGCTATGACAGCCCTTTGTCGTCCAGGTGCACTTGATGCTCCGCTTTACGATACGACAGCAGCACAATATTACATGGATGCCCGTAATGGCAAGATGGAAGTTGAGTATCTTCACTCAGATCTAGAATCAATTTTGAAAGACTCGAACGGCGTCTTCGTATATCAAGAAGAAGTCATGAAGTTCCTTGTGGAGATTGTTGGATACACATGGGAAGAGTCAGACTTGATTCGTGGTGCTATCGCTAAGAAGAAACACGATGTCATCATGAACACGTTCGGTAAGATTCGTGAGAGCTGTAGAGCTCGTGGTTGGACTGAAGAGGCGATTGAGACCATCTGCCAACAGATTCAAGCCTTCTCTCGTTACTCGTTCAACAAGTCTCACTCCTATGCATACGGAGAGTTGGGATATATCACCATGTACTTGAAGCATCACCATCCATTAGAATGGTGGGCATCTATATTGAACCTGGCTATTGATGACGAAGAGAAGATGCGTAAATCTATTGCTAAACTTGGCGAGATTGTGCATCCACCATCTTTGAAGTATCCTTCTGCACTGTTCGAGGTACGTGAAATCGATGGGGTTCAGAAGATTGTCACTCCCATCTCTGCTATTAAGGGTGTGGGACCAGCGGTCGTTAAGGAACTTTGTAGCAAGGGACCTTTCCCTTCTATCGAAGACTTCGTGAAACGTATTGACCATGCACGCGTCAACTCAGGCGGTATCTCTTACCTTATCAAGGGTAGAGCGGCTGACGACATGATGGATACCTCTATCGCAGATTATTCTGAGCGTAGAAAGGCATTCGTTGAGCAGTATCAGAAGCTTCGTGGTAAGACCATCAAGCTTCAAGAAGATGTATTCAAATATGATCCGCTAAATATCTTCCTCATGGAGAAAGAGTTTAACCGAGCTTTCAACAAGCATTTGCTCTCCGATAAGTCTGTTTTGGATATCATCAAAGGCCGTTGGCCAGCTATCTCTGAGACAGGTCGTAAGAACCTACCTCTCAAGATGGGTGACGTTCCTGTGATCGCTACGGTTAAGGATGCCGAGGCATTGCTTAAGGGCGGATACTCTCGTGAGGTTGGAATGATCTTGCTATATGAGAGTTCTGAGTTTGCTCGAGGCATCTCTAAGAAGTCTGGTCGTGAGTGGAAGAAGGTTTCGGTCTTCTTATCTGACGGCTTTGCAACTCTTGAGTGTGTTGAGTGGGATCGTAAGGCAGCATTAGGTTGGTCTAAGAACTCTATTGTCTACGTTCGTGGGACCTTAAAGCAAGGCTGGAAAACTCCAGTAAGCTTACAAATCGAAGAGATCGAGCGCATTGAGTAAGATAGAACAAGGAGAAATACATGGCCAAATTCGTTATTGTTAAAGAAGCACCAAAAACCCTGGAGAAGGGCGAGTATGTTATTACTGCACCTTCATTCTTGGAAGAGATCCAAGCTAACGTTAGGAAGGAACCTAAGCGTAAGCAAACCGCGATCAACCATCTTCGTGAGGTGTTGAACTCTATTGCACAGAAGTATGACCCAGAAATGAACGTTATGAAGTTTCGCTTGGTCAACTATGAAGGTGTTGCGTATGCAGATAATGCTGACCTAAACACTATCATCCTTAGGATCTTATCTACTGAGCGTCCAGAGACCCTTGAAAAATATCTGGATCAAAAGGTTAAGACTCGTCCTATGAACACTAAGCTAGTCTATTACACTGGCAGCTTCAACAGCACTGGTCCTTTCTATAAGAACGGTCTTGACCTCATTGAGGAAAAAGATGTTGAATCTTATATGACGGGTAAACCTAAAAAGGTTGTAGGTAAACCAGCTGTCACTAAAGAAGAAGCGGTAGCTCGCAATGAAGAACCCACTGAATGAGTTGTTGGCAAGTTTAAGTATGAATGAACTCTGTAGCGAATGTGAAAGTTGGACGGAAGATGAATGCGATGAGTGCGGTGAAGCAATCTGTGAAGATTGTCATGAACAACACTCAAATGATCACTACTCTGACCAACAAGACGAAGACGAATAAAAGTCAATATTATTGAACAAGTATAAGAACGTGGTATAATAGAATTACGCCAATTGTGGCCTAATTGAAAAACGATAACCTCTGGAGAAAACACTATGTCTACTAACACTAAAATCAAGCTCAATATGGACTCTCTCAAGTCCCGCCGTGAATGGAAAAGGCACAAGGTCAAAGACGGACACAACGTCTTCCGCATCTTGCCCCCATTCGGTGAAGCTTCTAACGGATACCCTTATCGCAAATGGCAGATTATCTGGGGACTTACTGACCCAGAATCTGGTCGTGCTCGTCCATTCGCTTCGTCAATGACTAGCGAAAAGCGTTGCCCTGTCACTGAGTATGTCAACGAGCTTAAGAAGCGCGCTGATACCCTTGAAGCTCAGTTGAAGGCTTCTGGTTCTGATAAGGATGCTGTTACTGCTCGCATGAAAGATCTTCGCGAGCTCATCAATAATCTTTCCCCAAAAACTGTGTACATCTACAACGCGGCTGATAAAGCTGGCGAAGTTGGTTTGCTTGAACTTAAGAGCACCGCTCATAAGGCCATGAAAACTCAGATGAACCAGTACATTCAAGATTACAACCAAGATCCTACGTCGCTTAACAGCGCCGATGATGATTCTGGTGTGTGGTTCGATATCACTCGTCAAGGCCTCGGCCGCGATACTGAGTATGACGTCTTGAAGTGCCAGACCCGCGTTAAGAACGGTGCTGCACTCTCGTTCGTCGATGATCGCTCTCCTCTTCCTGATTCCATCATTCAGAACTATGATAACCTTGCATACGACCTTACCTCGGTTTACCAGGTCAAGTCGTTTGATGAGCTGAACGAGATTCTCCAGGCCAACATGGCTGGAATTATCGACATGGTTCCAGATGCTGACCTCAGTGTTGATGCAGATCTTGCTGGTCATTCTGCTGCTAAGAAAGCAGCTGCAACTCCAGCCGCTCCAGCAGCTACCAAGCCAGCCGGAACGAAAACTGTCGCTCTTAAGTTGAACGATGGAGATGATGACGATGTCGATACTGCCACAACTGCAAAAGCAGTTAGCCAGGCGCAACCTGCTGCGGCTGCTAAGAAAGCTCCTTCAACGGTAGCTGCTGGTGATGATTTCATGGCAGAAGCGGACGCAATCCTGAACGGATAAAACTATGAGTGAATTAACCCAACGGGTTGACATCACTCAGCTTGCCGAATATGTAAACAAGATAGAGGAGCTGTCATCTGTAAACAAGATGATGGCTCCTGTCTATCTTCGTGATTACATCATGGGGCAAGATGTGGCTGCCAACCTACTAGCAAAAGCAATGCAAGCAGATTCTCGTGCGAAAGCTAAGGTTGAACAAGCCGAAGCCATAGCGTATCTTGAGAGAGCTCGCGACTATCTCGAATCAAAACAAATCAAAGATACTAGTGAGGCTAGAAAGCAGTACGTCAATATTGACGCTGATGTTCTTGTAGCTAAGGATAACAGGGCTCGAACGGAGGCCTTGGTATCATTACTGAAGAGCAAGCTTTCGCAATTGCGTCAGGCACATGACGATCTTAAGAAGATTGCTTACGGCGATCAAAACATGACTCCGTATGAAGGAATGTAATTATGAGTAAATGGCTATCTAAATTAACGGCAGATTTCGGTGTGGTCGCAGCAGAGCTTAATACAGCTATGCTTCCCCCTGTACCGTCTCGCTCACCTTCCCTTAATTGGGCAACGTCTATCGGCGGTTTTCAACCTGGTAAGATCTCTGTTCTTTACGGACCAGAATCTTCAGGTAAGTCGCTCCTAGCAATGATGGCTGTAGCCGATGCTCAGAAGGCAGATCTAGAAGCTATCTTCATCTGGTTTGATGCTGAGTTCTCGTTTAACCTAGCGCTGTTCATCAAGATCGGTGGAGATCCAAAGCGGCTTATTGTTCGCAAGAGCAATGATCCTTTGTTGATCTTCGACTATATTGGTGGTGAGATGAAAGAGCGTCTGCAGGAAGGTGCACCTATCAGGGGCATCATTATTGATTCCATTAAAGCTATTCGTTATCCTAAAGAGACGAACATGAAGCAAACGACCGACCAGAAGATGGGCGGAACGGGTGCTAGTTATCTCCCTTCAACCTTGAAGCTTGTCGTTCCTGTCATCGCTGAGTTCAATCTATTGACTTTCTTTATTCAGCAGGTCACGATGGAGATTGATCCAATGAAGGCTCTGCGTAACCCATACGTCATCACGGAGGGTCGTGCTCTTAAGCATGCTGCCGACCTGATGTTGGAAATCGTGAAGCTCGATACCAAGAACGGCGTTGTTGAGTCTGGTGAAACTATCACTGGCGCAGCTCAACAAACTGGTCACAAGGTTCGCATTAAGGTTAAGAAGAATCGTCTTGGAGCTCCAGCTCGTATGGCGCAGTTTACGTACCATTACGATAAGGGCATCATCGACACCGCTTCGGAAATCTTTGAACTAGGTAAGTCTTTGGGCGTGATCTTTCACCCTAAGAACCCTGAGACTGGTAAAGAGAACGTTCAGATGTGGCAATTTGCTAACTATCCTGCAATCCGCGGTGAAGCTAATATGTTAGCATTTGTCCAAGAATCTAAGAAGGTTCAGGATGAGGTTCTGGCTGGTTGCTACGAATATAAGGACGCCGCTGTAGCCTTGGATGCTGCCGGCGTTGTTATTGAAGATGGAGCAGTTACTGTAGACCTAGGAGATTAATATGTTATTTCTTGTTGGAACACTATTACTTTGCTCTGTCAAGATAAGCGACCCTGGTAAGTATGGTAGCTTTGTTAAAAATGTGCCTACCAAGGTTTTATATGTTGATCAAAAGAAAGGCGATATTCTTGTAGAGTATGATTTCGCCAAAGCCCCTGGAATTGACGTAATTGATAAAACACCGGTAAGAGAACTTACAACTACTGCCGATCTCGAATCTAAGACTTACGGAAATTGTAGGGCACCAGACGGAGCACAGTAATGATTACAGCTATCGGCGATGTAATGAGACAATGTTACGACCGAGGCTGGATCACTACCAGGGATGGTAATGCTAGTCTTCGTCGCAAGGGAAGCAGCTGCATCTATATCACTCCATCTGGAGTGAGGAAGAACAAGATCGAAGTCGAGAGCATCATCAAGATGAAGATGTCTGAAGACGGTCTAATCATTCCAGAGGGTGTAGAGCCTTCTGGTGAACTAGACATGCACTGGATGCTTCTTAAGGAAGCAGAAGAGACCAGGGCAGTTCTACACGTTCATCCTACACACGTTATAGCTGCTATCTATGCCGGTTGGGATCTTGATAAGCTTGCAGCTCAGTTCCCTGAGATTCATAGGTATACCAGAGTCGGTCCAAACGTAGCTAATCTTCCTGCTGTCTCTAGAGAGCTTGCGGATGCAACGTATTGGAACATGTCTGGAGGTTCTAACGGATCCCCAGGGCAGCTCAAGTTTGATATCGTTGGTCAGGCAAACCACGGCGTTTGTTCTGTCGCTCGTGATCCCTGGAGTGCCTACGAACACGTAGAGCGTTTAGACCATATCTGCGAGATCGCTCTTAAGAGTGGAGTTAAGCCACGATGATTTATTTCACTTCGGACCTACACATCTTCCATGCTAATGTAATCAAGTATTGTGCTAGACCCTTCTCGTCTGTTGAAGAGATGAACGAGATGTTGGTCAAGAACTGGAATGAAGTTGTAGGTCCTGAGGATATCGTCTACTGTCTTGGAGACTTCAGCATGGCTTTCCGCCCAGTTGAGACGTTTACAGCAAGACTCAACGGTAAGAAATATCTCGTTCCAGGTAACCACGACTTCTGTCATTCATATCATAAGAAGTCTAGAAACCCTGAGAATAGAGCTAAGTGGATTAAGCAGTATGAAGATAACGGTTGGATCGTTCTCCCAGAACAAACCGAACTCAATATTCCTGGAGTAGCTAACGTCCAGATGTGCCATCATCCGTACCACTTTGTAACTGGTGATCACCATGACGATAAGTATGAGAAGTGGAGACCTAAAGATGACGGTAGATGGTTGCTATGCGGCCACGTACACGAGAAGTGGAAGGTTATCGGTAGAATGATCAACGTAGGCGTAGATCAATGGGACTTCAAGCCAGTCTCTATTACTGAGATCGAGAAAATTATATGTTCGACGGATATGGAGAAATAGAGCCAATGGATAGCAGTGGATGGTGCCCAGATCATGCTATCTGTATGGAATGGATTGAGCGTCGAGCTGTACAGTTAATTGAAAACTTCCAAGAAGCCGATACTGTCTATATGAGCCTTGATGTCTATAAGCAGTTTATGGACACGATGGCTGGCAATTTGAGAGGTTACCAAGCCCCTGTGGCAGGATTAAACGTTGTTCAAATTGTGACAAGTATTGGAACTCTAATAGTTAAACCAGTACCTCATTTTTCTAACTTCTGTCACGTTGGAACAACTATGACATACCAAGAGTTGGAATGGGCAAAAGTAAATCAAGATTTTGAAGACACAGTTATGAAGGACTTTGAGCGTGTCTAAAATCTTATTCATTGGTGATCCTCACCTTAAGATCAATCGTTTTGAACTAGCAACCCAGTTCTTAGCATGGCTTAATAAAACTATTGCCGAAGTGAAACCCGACGTTGTCGTGAATCTTGGTGATACGTTCGATACTCATGCCATCGTTCGTTCTGAGGTTCTATGCGAGTTTATGGATCACGTCGAGCATGTCTTAGCTTTAAATATTCCATACGTCTATCTCTTGGGCAACCATGATATGTATAAGCCCAACGATGCTAAATACCACATCTTGAAACCATTTAAGAACAAGATCAAGAACTTCTACGTGATCGACGAGATCCAGGAATTGTTTGGGATGACCTTTGTTCCGTACCAGCACAATCCAGACAATTTTCCACGAGAAACACTTCCTATCTGTGTGGCTCACCAAACAATGTTAGGAGCAGATTATGGCGCTATCAGGGCAAATGACGGTGTGCCTCCGCACAGCATTAGAGGATGCGAACTTCTTATCTCCGGACATATTCACACGAAACAACGCGTTTTACCAGTGGCCGGACAAGGACCTGAAGTTATATATGTCGGCTCTCCATTTAGTCAGTCTGCTTCAGATGTTGACCAAATCAAAGGAGTCACCCTCTTTGACAGCGCTACGTACGGGGAGACTTTTTATCAAGCTCCGCTTCCAGCGTGGCGCAGACTTCACGTCGTGGTATCTCAACGAGCGACTCTTGAAAACGTCCAGGAGATGGTAGATCAAGATATTAAGGGAAGCAAAGATCACTGGGTCCTAGAACTAGAAGGACCTAAAGCAGAGATTGTGGGCTATCTGGGATCGAAGCAATATAGGGATTCCGTCAAGGATGTTGACGTGAAAGTGAAAACGACGTTCACCGACAAAGAGAAAAAGAAAATCTCTATCGAAGCGAAGTCTATGGAGTCCATCATATCAGATTACGTAGTTAAAGTCTATAGCGGATCCCTAGACAAGACTAAGCTACTTGAAGTAGCGAAGTCTGTTTTAAACGATTCTAAACTGAGTGAGTAAGAGTTTTCACCTGGTATAATGGTTATCAGGTGGATGCCACCTAGGAGTAACGATGGAAAAGAAGGAACTAGAGCAGTTCTTAGACCAAGAAAGATGGTTGATTAACAACGGTCTATTGACCGATTCTGTTAAGAATCAACTATTCTTCTGTGGTTCCATTGTCCATTCCCAGGTACAAGCAGTCGAATTAGAAATCAATCCTGAGGGCAAACAGGTCGAGTATACGATCTATGTAAATAAAGACCTCATCAAGAAGATTGAGCTCTATAAGAAATTATCCACCGCCACGTCGCTATTCGGTATGTGGAGATTTAAGCGCTTCTTAAAGAAGAACGGCGCGTTAGATTTCCAAGGAATGCTGAATAAGTTCGTGTCGGACTATTGCGGACCAAAATGGACTGCTAGAGTTACCGTCACTGACTTCGATGTGTACGTAGATAACATCGGAGCAAAAAGTGAAACCGACGGACCAAGTCAGCCAGCTAATAAGCAGCCTGACTAATGATGAAGACCAGCGCCAAGAACTTTGGGCGTATTACCTAAGTGGTAATTCGGAGTCTACTCTTGCGTCCTACCTTGCTGAAATCAACAAAGATCATTCTCTAGAATCTGAAATACAGTCACGTCTGTGGCGTATCGTAAAAAACCCTCCATCAGAAAAATTTCATGAGTTACTAAGTCGCTTTAGTGAAGTAGAGCAATCTATAGTGACCCT
>Ga0164241_10003217_pt1 | contig 16778 bp, 11 predicted proteins | sample OricomyardsoilBY_FD_108780 | JGI IMG/M metagenome (GOLD analysis project Ga0164241, IMG submission 108780) | Backyard soil microbial communities from Emeryville, California, USA - Original compost - Back yard soil (BY) | ecosystem: Environmental > Terrestrial > Soil > Unclassified | place: USA... | reverse complement strand
AGCAGGATTTATGGTGCTTTGCTGGTCAAAATCAATTGGCAATTCCACAAAGAATTTTGCACCCGATCCCTTGACCGATTCTGCCCAGATCCTCCCATGATGCCGCTCTACGATCTTCCTGCAGAGCGAAAGCCCGAGACCGGTACCCTCAAACTTATCTTTAGGATTAAGCCTTGTGAATGTGTTGAATATCGCCGACGCATATTGTCGATCAAAACCAATTCCATTATCACCGACAATTATGGTAATAGAATTCTCATTTTTCTGTGTGGTGATCTCAATCAGCGGTGCGCGGTCTTTGCTATGGAATTTCAGTGCATTATTGATCAGGTTGTAGAACAACTGAAATAACAGAATGGTGGACCCCGTAACGACAGGAAGTTGAGCGACTTTCAATTGAGCATTTGTTCGCTGAATCGCAAGTTCCAGTTCATGGATTACAGTACCTATCAAATTATTCAAATCTACAAGTTCATTCATCGGCGCTTCGGCGTCCAGTGATGAATAAGCAAGAATTCCTTCGATCATTGCCGACATTCTTCCCGCAGCCTTACTGATCTTATCGAGAAATACTTTGCTCTGCGAAGGCAGAATGGCTTGCTGATCGTTGTTTATCCGATCTACAAAAGTTTGAATTTTACGCAGCGGTTCCTTAAGATCGTGGCTTGCCACGTGAGCAAACTGTTGTAAGTCCAGGTTCGACCTTTCCAATTCTGAATTCTTTTGCTCGAGGGTTTTATTCAAAAGGTCAAGCTCTTTCGTTCGTTCTTTTACTAGTGCCTGAAGTCGTTTCTGTAAGCTCTTTTGCTCATGAATATCAGAATACGCACCAATCCAATTAATAATTGTATTCTCATCATTTCGGAGCGGCTCGGCCTTACCGAAATGCCAGCGATATTCTCCATGTTTATTTCTCAGTCTGGCTTCAACGACAAAAGAAGTTCCCGTCTCCAAACTTTGTTTCCATCCCTTCATTACCTTCAAATTATCCCTGGGATGAATCAACCTTTTCCAGGCATCTTCGCTTTCCGGATCCATGGCAGAATATTCCATCCACTGCTTCGACGCGTATACAAATGACCCTTTATGGTCCGTCATCCAGACCAACTGAGGAAGTGTCTCCGCTAATGAACGGAAGCGATCTTCGACAGTTTTCTGATCTGTAACATCAATGCTTATACCCGTGAGTGTTATGGGCTGTCCGTTCTCATCGTAAAAATATTGTCCGACGGATCTCATCCAACGTATCGCACCGTCGTTTGGCCTTCGAATTCTGTAAAGCGACTCGTACTGAGTACGTTCTTCCTGTGCCTGAGCCACTTTCCGGAAAGCGCGTTCCCGATCTTCCAACAGGATTACTTTGTGCCAATCCTCATAGCTAAGATCTGCCTGCATGTCATCATATCCCCACAAACGTTTATGAAGATCGCTCCAATCGAGCGCTCCGGTTCTGACATCGAGGGACCAAGTTCCAACATCGGCAGATTCGGTAGCGATTCGGAGTTTATGTAGGGTGTGTTCCAGCTCCTTCTGGGTAGTGATAATCTTATCCGTAGCCGTTCGCTCCTCGTGGACCTCAACCACTGAACCAATGAAACCTTCAAAGTTCCCGGCCCTGTCGAAGCGAGGTGTTCCTGTATCAATATTCCAGCGATATTCACCGCCGCGTTTGCGCAACCTATACAGTAACGTAAAAGGCTCTTTCTTTGCGCTGGCATGCAGGAAAATTTGTCCCGCGCTGTCTTTATCATCCGGGTGAGTTGCATTCAGCCAACCCATGCCCAGTGCTTCTTCCGGTGTCTGACCCGTATAGTCATACCACCGTTTATTCAAAAAAGTACAGTTGGCCTCTTTATCAGTAATCCATACTATCGCGGGAATCGCATCAATGATTTCCTCAACGCCTCTTGAGTTGGCTTGGATTGAACTTTTCGGTGTAAGATCAGACTCACTCATGCAAAAATGTAAAATGGCCAATTCTTAGAACGTCTCCAAACTCCCCGCGCACCAAAAACGGTAAAAACGCATAACACCATTAGGTCCAGTACTTGACCATTTCACCAACAATAAGTAAGACGACAGTATTAAAAAAAATCTTTGATCTTCGAAACATCAGTTCGCAGTTCTATGTGCACACCGTGGATGAAGGCGTAAAAAATTTATCGCTGTAACGAGCTAGTTACGAAGAGGATTTGCGATGTAGAAAAGGTTACACACTGATACCGTCGCGGCACTCGGCTTTGGGTATATCCCGTAGAATCGATCGCTTGGTGGAAGGTCGGGAGTGATACAGGCCGGAGTATTTCTATCTATACCGGTTTGCGGACTTCATTACGGTATCGCTGAAGGTCCTGGAAAACAAGGAAACGTCAATAGCTCACGACGTCGCCGATTGAATTGTTTGGATCGAAGGACTTTTCGAACTCACTGAAAATTCTGGTAAACGGAGTCTATAGGATAATGCTTTTTCAAGAACGCCAGCACATCACCGAAGTGATCAAGGCATTCCGTGTGCCCTCCATCTGCAATGATATGTTCGTGTGCGTAAGGAAACCCGGCGCTGTCAAGTCGTTTCATCAATGCAGCCGACATTTCTGCCGATGGCCACATTTCATCTTGACTTGCTGACACACAGAGCACCGGTCCGTGAATGTTTTCCACTTTGATGAGCGCCTTTTTAAGGGCAGCAGAATCTTCCATCATTATTTCAAAAGCTCTTCGCAGGTCTCTCTTCAACAGTGAAGGTAATGTTGACCATGTCGCGGGTACGTACGGGACCTCCTGGTCTTTAATCGTCCAGGAAGAAGTCGATGCACTCAACGTTAGCGCTGGAAAGGCAGCGTTACTTCCGACCATTGACACGACGCACGTTATATCGGGATAGTAGCTGCCCAGCAGCAGCGCCAGCTCGGCCCCCTTTGATCCTCCGATGAGGGCGATTCCCTGGTCTGCCACCTTCGGATTCTCCATCGCCACAAGTATTGCCCGGTGGACGACGTCCAGGGAAATTCTGTCCAGTTGACTGGGCGTTCCTTCAGACCCAAAATATCCAACGGCAAGAAACGCATACCCTTCCGCAATAAAGGACTCCCGCGATTTCCTCCAGGTACCGGTAGCCCAGGCGTTCCCGCCTTCTGCCCCTCCAAATCCAACTATTAAAGGTTGGTTCTGCCCCTCGCCTGTGAACAAAATGGCATCGACCGCACGTTTATCTTCGCCCGCGTTTCCGCATGAAACAAATAGCGCGACAACCAGCGCCAACAGTATACTTCTCATACCCGTTTTTTTTTGGTCAAAAGTATCTGTCTTGGGCGCTCAAAGTGTTCAATCCTTTAGGCTGGAACCTGATTTTGGCACTTTTCCGTTCAGTTAACTGATTTTTGCGGCCTTCATGTACTGAGACGGCGTCAGTCCTGTTACCTTCTTGAAAACTGTATTAAAGGAGGTTTTTGAATTGAAGCCTGAATCAAGGGCGATGGCAAGCAAGGTAAGGTGGGCGTTGTCCGGAAGCTGCATTCGCGACTTAACTTCCTCCACCCGAAAGCTGTTGACGAAATCAAAAAAATTCTGCTTTTGTATGACATTCAAAACCTCCGAAAGGTGATTGGTTGATATACCAACCAGCTCCGCAAGTTCCCGTCCATTCAATTCGTTGTTCAGGTAGGGTTTCTGTACCGTCATTACTTCAACTAGCCTCCGGTGGTAATCCTCCGCCATTTCCGTACTGAGGCCTGACTTCTGGTAACTAGCAACACTTTTCGCACCTGCACCGTCAAGCTGGGTTGTAAATACTGTCGTCTGATTAAAGCCATAATATCCCAGCATGAAGAAGAACACCAACGAAATCGCTTCTATGATGATTTGCATAACTTCTATTGAAATTCTACCCTGTCCAACTGCCAGTATACTCGTCGGCACCAATACAACAACGATCCCAGCGCGAATGTAGAAAAGAACCTTTATCCAGTTTAAATGAAGCCTATCTGTGTTCGACACCGACGTTAGTATACGCTTCCTGTAATTGTTCATCAGACAAAAAAACCATATCAAATAAACCGGCTCGCTGACCAGCATCATGACAACGAATACGAGCCATGATCGTGCCAGCATGCCATCAACGTACACCAAACCATTTTTTATCTCCAGCTGAGCATTGTCGAAGATGAAAAAGTAGTAATAGAAAAAATGAATGGCATACACCACGAAAGGTGCAAACAGCACGGAATAAAGCCATCGTGGTATTCGCTCGTGCGTCAACGCGAATACATACAAGAAGAAGAGTGGGGTATACAGGAGATTCAACCCCTTTCCCATTAACATCCAATAGCTATGTTGCATCCAGTCGTACTGCTCAAGAATGGAATACGCTGAGCCCAAAGCAGAACCAAGCAAAAAAATGATAAGAAACCTATCGGCAAATAGTTTGTTTCGCTTGCCGAGCATCACACATAGCAGCAGCAAAGTAAGCACGAAGCCCGCAACAACTAATCCATGCATAAGGGATGTAAAATCAACCGATAAAGATAATTAAATCGCGTCACGCCGCACGCGTGATCGTATCCACTTCTCACCTAATCCCACATTGATCAACGTCGTTACCAGTTTCGTGGTCTGATCCAACTCATCAATCGAAAAAACTGAGATGATCGTGAAGCTGAATAATATCATGCGGGTCAGACGTCGTCGCCAACAGATTAGGCAGTCCCATCAGCCTGCAAATCGCCGCCTGATTTCGTGCGAATTCATGAACGCAAACTTTAACAGTTGCTCATTCCTGATCTGCAATTCCGTTGTCCGCTCAGTCACCCTCCTATCTAATGACACGTTCAGTCTGGTCATCTCCGCCTTCGTTGACGGAGGCATGTATTTGGTTACACTCCAGATAAAATTTACCCTGCCACGGAAGGATGATTCTGCATTCTGTCTGATAAAAATCTGTGTAAGATTGCCTCAAACTTCACAACCTCTTCTCGAAACATTGAATTAATTGCCGTTCGGTGACCAATACAAACGTTGATCGTCACGCACTGCCGAAACGAACAAAATATCACGGCTTGTCAGGCCTTTTTTGCCTTGCAAAGTATCTCCTTCCATTCCGGTAAAAACGGGTTTGTCCTCTATGAAAGTCCCGCTTTTTTGACATTTCCTTACACTACAACCGATCATCCTTCAGGAACCGGTATCTTAGTGTATTTACCGGAAGGCCAGTATGCGCACCGTTGCAACGCACTTGAAAATCATCAACCAGTTTTTTGAGATTGAAAAGAAGCTGGCTCACCTGTCAGGTGCAGAAAGCACCCAACGCCATCTGGCGCGCATACGCGATCATTTCAATGAACTGGGCTTCCAGATTCACGTTCCCCTTGGAGAATCATACCCCGACACACGCACTGACTGCGAGGCAAGTATTGCGGGCACTTCGACAGAGGATCTGGTTATCACTGACGTGATCAAACCGATCGTGCATTTGGCCGAGGATGGCGCACCACTGCTCCTTCAGAAAGGCGTCGTTATCACGAAATCAAGATCCTAGTATTCATAGCATGATGATCAATTTTGGAATTGACCTGGGCACCACCAACTCGGTGTTCGCGCGTTACCAGGAAGGAAACGTTGAGATATTCAAGAATCCCATCGGACATAAGGAGACATTGCCTTCGGTAGTGGGGTTCCGGAATGAACGCATCCTTATCGGCGATAAGGCACGCGAATACCTGGAGAAGGATCCGAGGAATGTATTTGGTTCCTTTAAACGCAAGATGGGTACGGACGAATCGTACTGGGTGGAATCAATCCAGCAGGTAAAAACACCGGTAGATCTTTCCGCAATGGTGCTGAAAGAGCTGCGAAACTTTATTTATACCGGTGAGATTCCGGACAGCATTGTTATCACTGTACCCGCGTCGTTCGACACGATACAATCCAATGCCACCAAGGAGGCCGGCTACCAGGCCGGTTTCGGCGAAGTCCTGCTGTTGCAGGAACCCATTGCTGCCTCGCTTGCATTTGTGAACAAAACAACGGAGAAAACTGACCGGAAGTGGCTTGTATATGATCTCGGCGGAGGCACGTTCGACCTGGCTCTTGTGGAGACGAAGTATGGGGAGATGAAAGTGATCGATCACGAGGGGGATAATTTCCTCGGTGGCCTCGACTTCGACAACCGAATCATTAGCCGGATCATCATACCCTATCTTGACAGGATCGCAGCGTTCGAGAACCTGGACCACGATCTCCATAGCAGCGGCGGAAAATATAACAAGCTGTACTACGTTCTTCAGAAGAAAGCAGAAGAAGTTAAACTGACGCTGTCCGCTGCACTAACGGCATCGATAGAGTTCGAAATTGAACTCCCCGACGGAAGCACAAAGGAAGTCTATTTCGACATCACCCGCGCTGAATTCGAGAACGTCATACGCGACCTGGTCATCCGAACAATAGACATCGTTCGCCTTGTATTGGAGAGGAACGAACTTCAACCTAACGAGCTGAATTGCATTCTACTTGTAGGCGGATCGACATTCACTCCCTGCGTGCGTGAGTGGATCGCTCAGGAACTGGACATCATCGTCTCCACGGCCATTGATCCCACAACAGCCATTGCTGCCGGCGCGGCCTACTTCGCAGGCACCAAAAGAAAACAATTCATTTCACCAGCAAAGCCAGCCAACTTTCAAGACCTCTCCATCAAAACCGGGTATGCTAAGGTGTCGCAGGACACAGAAGAATACTTCGTCGCTGAGGCCACCGGCAAAATCGACAACCTTCAGTATCGCCTGACCCGCGCTGATGGTGGATACGACACCGGACTACGTCAATTTAATTCACGCATCACGGAGTTTCTGCAGTTGTTGCCACAGGCCAACAATCAGTTTGAGCTTAGGATCTTCGACGCACAGCAACAGTTGGTATACCATGATTCCTCCATTCAGATCGTGAGTGGGAAATACGGAATCCTAGGTCAACCACTTCCACACGACATCTGCATTGAAGTGGACGACAAGGAAAACAACACCACTAAGCTTGAGTTAGTGTTTGCCCGGAATTCTTCGCTCCCCCTGAAAACCACTTTAACGAAGTCTGTGTCCAAAACCATTCACACGGCATCAGGCGACTCCATTGTCATCAATATTCTCGAGGGAAATCAAGGCGCCATTCCTTCATCAAACTTGTCGATCGGCATCATTGAGATAAAAGGAGATCAACTTTCTGTGGATCTGGTCAAGGGCTCCGACATCGAGATCACCCTCGAAATGTCTGAATCACGTGATCTGCGGGTCACCACCTACCTGATGATGTCCGACCAGGAGTTTACGAACCTCTTTACACCCTCCGCACGTCACGTGAACATAAACAAGCTACTCGATGAAATAAAAGGGCTGCACTTCGCGGTGACCCAGGAGATACGGGCAGCTAATATCCGCGAAGAATACGAAGTATCGCAAAGGTTAAGTGCGCTCATAAATACGCTGAACGATGCTGAGGCCGAAGCACGCACGATTGCTGTCGACGATGTTACCGATCGCAAGTATCAGCTCGACGACAAGAAAAAATTTGTAGCAGCCCAGATGGACATGCTCACGCGTGACAAGCTGAAAATGAGCGCCAAATTGGACTACTTTAATACCCGGAACAAAGCGCAAGATGTGTTGGTCAGCCATGGGAATGATGAGGAGAAAACAAGATTCAGCAACCTGTTGAAGCAAGAAAAACAAATCTTGTCAGGTGACACAACACCTGCTATCGAATCACTGACGACGCAGATACGCAAGATCATTAACCCAATTTACTTCCGCACGCCAGCATACCTGATCAGCATATATCATTACTACGCATCACTCGACGAGTATCCAGACGCTTCGGAAGCCGCGTCACTCAAAGACAAAGGTGACCGGTCGATCGCGAACAGCAACTACGAAGAGCTGCGCTATATCATCAACAAATTACATACGCTGCTTCCGAGAAAAGAACAAGAAAAAGCAAACATCAAAGGAACCGGAATCAGCTAACTCAAACGACAATGGACAATCTTTCACCGCACATGCAACCGATCGTATCGGACGATAAACAGAACGCCAGGCACGAAGCGCTCAAAACCGAATTTCTTGCCGGCAATGCGGCTAAGGTCATCCAGCTTGCCGACGTTGCGCTGGGTCACGTACACGACGACAGTGAAGCCCTGTTCTGGAAAGCGGCTGCTTTACTTCAGCAAAAAAAATATAAGGAGGCCATCCCGTTTGCTTCGGAGGCCTCCGTCGAGAATAGCTTTAACGTACGCTATTTCGCCTTACTGAGCTTGCTGTACCTGAAGAACGGCGACTCGGAAAGTGCCGTACTGATCGCGGGTAAAGGACTGGCGTTGAAGCCCAATGACCTGGCCTGTCTGGAAATAAAGGCCGTCGCCCTGGTCTCGCTTTTTCGTCTGCAAGAGGCTCAACCAGTAATTCAGAAAGTAATCCAGCTCAAGTCAGCAGGAACTGTGCATGAACAACCTGTGTTCACAGCCGAAGGCGATGCCGAGCTGCTGTATGAGCAGGCGCTGACAATCGATCCATTCAAGACAAAATCGCGCCTGGACAATTTCAACACGCTAAAACTGCAACATCCAGCTTACCGGCTACTGCGAAAGATCACTTTGACTGATCGTTCGAAGGCACTCGTTGGACTGTTCATACTGATGTCTCTCTTCGCCGCCGTTACTTACTTCTTCCGCGAGGGGGCCACCTACCATAGCTTTTCACCGTTGTTCTTTATTCTCCTATGGCGCGGTATGGCCGTTGAAAAGTCAATCATCGCAGCAACCAACTTCAAGTTCTTTTTTAAAGGTGACTTCAGGATGATGCTTCAACGTCAGGACACAACGCTGACGATCAAAGGTGTTGCCTACTATCTTATTGCGTTTACGGGCTTTTTTCTCTGGCATTCGACACAGTCCTGGATTGGCCTGATAGCCTCCATCATTTCCGGTGGCCTGTTTGCTGTTCTGGAAGACGGGTTCGCCCCAGGAAATAAGCTCCAGGCAGTACCCGTTACGGTATCGAAACGAAGTCGTACGATCTTCCGCCAGTTGGAACAACTGCCGTACGACGATGTGTACAGACTGACGATGCGCAGCCTCCCCAGACAGATTTTGAGCAGCGGTATCACGGCTAAAATCTTTAAGTACGGCCTGCTGGTCATGCTCGTGTGGCCCGTACTTTTCATGATCATCAGGCTCTTCACCGATGCGGCTACCTACCGTCTATTACTCTACACTGAGATGGCCATTGTGATCTGTATAATATTAAGCATCTCCCTGTACCGAATAGCGGGACTCCGGTATTTTTTTCCTGCCGACGCACGCCATTTTGTTCCGGCCGAACATGTAAAAACGGCGCAGGTAGTATCTTCCTTATGGATTTTGCTGGTCGCCTCCATTGCATTACATTTCGTACTGCACAATGAATTAATACTCCTTGCAACTGGCTTGCTAGCCGCAGCTATCTTCCGCATATCGCTGAAGAAACGAACAACGAGTCCAGAGGACACAGACCGAAAAGCACAACTCCTCGTCTATGTGCGGAATAATATCTCACCTCAGGAGCATCGTCAGTAGTCGAATAACCACGAAGACGATAACAGCCGCGATTATACAACCGTAGTTCTTCTTGCGTGGTGCGGCGTCCGGAAGTGAAGTGCTTTGCCGTGACGGTGAGTTGCCTGCGAATGTTCTTCCTTCCACATGCTGATTGGAAAATCGCCGTGCGGTTTCCTTAATCTCCCGGGAGGCCGCGACTGCGCGTGCTATGTTTGACAACATGAATGCTACGTCGACGGCCTTTATTGAATCATCGGCAAGTTTGTCGGCTGCCTGAAGCAATGCATTGGCAAACTCATTCCGCATCGAATCAAAATAAGGAGGCAATGAGGCTATCGTTTCGAAAAAATGCTGCTCTCCGAATGCGCGAAACGCATTCACCTTTTCGGGAGAAAAGTCCTGAAGTAACGCATTGAGCTGATGATAATATGACGTAAACAGGTTGGCTGTCGCGCTATAATAATAACGTCCCTTTTTGTCAAGCTCCGGAAGTTCGAATGCCTTCAACTGTTCAAGTCGTTGGATGTCGTTGGACTGAAACCCTTTCGCGAAAAGTGCATTATATTGTTGCTGCACAAGTCCGAGGATAAAAGCCCTGGCCCGGTCGTCGTCGGGCAATGTTGCATACCATGGATCACCAGACACCTCATCGTGTTCAAGGAAGTTCAATATGACCGGCCTCTCGTAGATCAGTTTATGATAGCGTAACTCGTCGCTGCTGATGTTTTCCAGCCATTGCAGCGCATCATGTTGGGATATCCCCTGGAGGCTGCCAGCACCAAGATCAAACTCGGCAAGCAACTTCTTCTTGCCCCGCTGAACGATCAATGGGTCCAACGGAAAAGTGACGTCGGGCGGAAAGAAATGGAAGGGGGAGTGATAAGACACTGACGCTGAAATTCCTCAAGCTAGCAAAAAACCACCCCACAAAAACTTCAATTCCGTTTGTTCTCTTACTTACATATTTCCTTCCCAAACTTTTCAAATCTGAAAGGCACAATCCCGCTACAATTTGCGCAACACAAGTTCCGGCGTATCCTGGCTCCATGGAGATCAAGCACAAAAGTGACGGAAGCAACATGAGCCAAACCGACGAACATACTAAGATGAATGGGCTTGAAAAGGGTTATACAAAATTCAGCGTTGAGAGCGGCCACTATACGTTTACTGCAAAATAGCTCAAGCGGGTATTATGCTAATCCGCTATCGGGCCTCCACTCCTCCTGGTTACGTGATATAACATTCCAGAAGAAATACGGCGGCGATTATTGCCGTCCGTGGACGAATTTCCCAGAGATAGTTGTGCCTATTATCCAACGGTGGGGATACTGTACGAATGCTAGGCGGTATGGAGCGTGCTCGGAAGCCTTTGCCGCCGCCCCATAGAATGTCTCCGCGATACATCGGCGCCGCTTCCAATCGAGACCCGACTAAAAAGATGTACGCATGGGTATTTCGGTTGGATCAATTCTAAAGTCCAATGACTTCGCGTCTCGTCCAGACTTCGTCGATGGGTGCTCCCTTGCTACTCAGCCCCTTGTGACGCCAGCTCCCGTCTTCCAGGGCAAAATCGAACTGCAGGCTTGATCCTACGCGTGTATTGTCGCGGGAGAAAAACTGAATGTGCTCAGTATACTTCCCGTTTTCCGTCGTGTAAGTACCGCCGCCGGTACCCGACATTTCCTTCGTGTCAACATTATAAGCAATCCATTGAAATCGGGTTCCCGACAGAATCTTCATCGTCCTTCGCGCGCCCGGCGTCATCTTACTCATACTCCCATCGTTCATCCGTCCGGTAATCAACCATGCACCCGCCAGTTTGCCAGGTGTGCCGTCGTCGACACGACTCCATTGTGTCTCTTTTCCATCCGACTTAAGTGAAAGTCCACTGCTTTTGAAATGCAAACTTATCGACCGCTCGGTGCCGACCAGCGCCGGATTTTCTGAATCAAATTCAACAACCTCCACAATGGCGTCGCCTTTAACGGCCCACTTTCCACCTGCCGTTGAGATAAACTCCTTCGTTCCCGTATTGTACGACGTGACAACGAAAAACTGTTCCGTATATATCCGTGTAGTCTTCCTGTCTGTTCCCATTTCCCATGCACCGACGAGGTCATTCGTCTTCACCTGCCCGCGAGAGCCAATGGCCATGCATATCATTGCACCGACCAATGCCGTAGAGATCAAGCTATTATTCATTGTCGTTACGTTGGTGGATATCGCCTTATTCAAATTCACTGCCTGTAAAACTAAGAAACTGACATACCATTCCCAACCCGCCATGAATGGCGAGCTCCCGTTAAGTTACCCAGTATATCAAACGAAACGCGAAGATCAGAATGAGGACGGTAAAGATTACAACGTACGCCATACGGTGCCCCAATCGCGACGACGAAGATTACGTCAGCGCATATTCACGGTCGTTAACTTGCTAAATAATGGCTGTGACGTATCTTCACCCAATGGAAATAACGCACAGGGATGACGGAAGTAAGGGCGCCTTTTACATCGAAGTGGATGGCAAAAAACAGGGAGAATCTACCTATGTATGGGCCGGACCCGACAAGATCATTATCGATCACACCGAAGTAAGCGACGCACTGCGGGGTAAAAGCGCCGGAAAGCAACTCATCAACAAAGCCGTCGAGTTCGCGCGTGAGCGGAACATAAAAATCATTCCGCTCTGTCAATTTGCAGCGGCGCTTTTCAAGAAGACCCCTGAGTATCGGGACGTACTCGCCTGAGTGGTTCAAAGAATGTGACACCTTCTGGTACACCAGAGTAAAAATAACTGTACATAATTCCCGGTTATTCGGTTAGTGACTTAGCTGATAGCGTGCTGTATATTTAATTTTGCGAGTTTGTACCACGTCTTCTATTCTACCGGCTGCTTAAATGCTTCGGCCAAAACCATCGTGCAATTCGTCGTGGATCCATGCCTGATTTTCATCACCTCCCGATATCGCTCGTCGTGATAACAGGCAAGTGCTTGTTCCTTATCGGGAAATACCACGATGGCATTCATCGCTCTAGCGTTGCCTTCCACTGCTAAAGCAGATGTATCGGACACCAGTACATCACCGCCGTATTCGTTGATAAGTGGTGCCGCGCTGGGTGGATATTGCTGATACAACTCCATGTCGGTAATATCATAGCTGATAATATAGTAGGCTTTCATGTTGGTGACGGTTTTTTTATTCGATAACAGAATTCACACGACACGTTGAGCTGATCCAACTTCTATATCCTCTGACTAATTATAAACATGACGTGAACGTTGCCGTGGCAACATCATCAACATAAATGGAGTCCAAACAAAGACTGGAATTCATTCATGCATAGCGCACAACAACACGCAAGTCGTGATCAGCGTCGATGGTCATTGAACTTGACACCTCAAGAAGGAATCCTATTCTGTCGGCGATCGGGAAAATAATGCGGATAACAGATTGCCCGGTATCAATCTAAGATTACAGCGGATAGATTCGGCAAAACAAGAATTAGGGTCGATTTGAATGATTGATGCCGAGTTGTAGACTTACTGAAACACTTCTCAGCATATTGCTACAATCCACCCTCACAATAGTTTGGAATCACACGCTTGCGCTCACTCTGTTCTAAGGCTGTTCAGGGGTTAGCTCCGGGTGCCCCGATAAATGAGCGGAAGGCGCACGAACATCACTCGCTTAACAATCCCGCCGGTATTTTCCCATCTACTTTTGGGAACGGAATGCCCAGCAGTTTTACCATGATGGGTGTCATATCGCGAAGATCCATTTCTTCAATGACGGCACCCTTGCGAATGCCCGGGCCATGAGCGACCAAACCTGTACGGATATTTTTTGTGTCCGGGAAATGTCCGTGCGTACCTCCCTTGCCTTGTTTGATGGCATCACCTGTGAGAGACGCATTGAATGCCGCGTCATGTTCCGCGGTTAGTGCGAACGCAATGTTGGGATTATAGCCACCTTTGTCCAATTTCTCTTTGCTAATGACTCTGTAATACTGCTTCACGCTATCAGGCTTTGCTTTCAACAGGTCCATCACTTTGTTCGCCGTGTTCGTGTCGTTCGGGTCCTTCAGATACAGATAAGCCGATCCACCTGCTGAATTGAACTGTGCTTTCCAATCACCGGTTTTGAGGTCATTGATCAAACCCGCTTCTTTCAGCCATACGTTGGGCGCTATTGTCTTCTTTACGTCGTAGAATCCGTGGTCTCCGCCGACAAGTAGTACGGTAGTTTCCCATATACCCGCCGTCTTCAATGCCTCTATAATAATCCCAACAGCAGCATCTGCGTCAGCAACTGCTTCCTGCACCCGTGTTCCCGTACGTCCTACAGCATGTTGTGCGCCGTCAGCGGAAAATACGTGAATCGTCATCAACTCAGGCTTACTTTTCGTGATCACATACGAAGCGATTTTAGCGATGTTTACATTTTTCGATTCATCTATCTTGTCAACGCCTCCAAACACTTCCTTTTCAACGTCAGCATAAAAACCTTTGGGTACTGAATACTCCTTGCAGATTGAATCTCCCATGCTCCCCACGTCGGGAATGTTGTAGTCAACAGGAGCATCGCCGGATACAGGCCAATACAGGGATGCTACGGTCATACCTTTGTCCTTTGCCGCTTTCCAAATCGTCGGAGCTTGAATCGAGCTATATAGCCAATAGGGCTTCTGCCTGGCACCGTCGGGAGTGAATATATTATTGTAAAATATGCCGTGCTTCACGGGCTGAACACCCGTCACGATCGTAATATGTGAAGGATACGTAACAGAAGGGAACACACTATTCACACCTTTGGCATACGCCCCGTCTTTCATCAATGCGTGTAGGTTAGGCGTTGGCCATTCATTGTCGAGATAAAAATCCGGACGAAACCCGTCGATGGTAATAAAGATCACGTGCCTGGCAGTTTGCGCCATGAGTTGCCCCGTTGTTGCAATAAGGGAAAGGAGAACGATAGATAAATACTTTTTCATAGTTAGGTCATTCGGTTTTTTTTTGCGACGGTCCGGAACCGCGATAAAGAACGGGCAAGGTGTCGATAATCTCATTAATTATTCATGAAATTATGATCACCGTTGTTGCGGCCAAAGTCTATCAGTGCACTCATGCCGCCCAGGGCTGTTCCGTTTTAGGCAATCGCCCTCGTCGTTCACCCGCGCAATACATAAGTTACAACGCCTGAAAACGGTGAGTACGGTAATGCGATACGAGCTTGATGATCCCTGAAAACAATGATGGAAAGCACCACACAAAAAACAAACGTCAAAGTTTTTCTGGCAAACAACAGCATTCTGGTCATGAAAACCATTGAGGCCGTGTTTCCTGATATATTTCTGAATAACTTAGCATTGAGCTATCAGAAGGAAAATGTGAAGTGGCAAAATAGCTAACTTCAATTTACGCTAGTTCCTCTCCCCGATATGTGCAATTCCTTATTCACCCCGAACTATCACAGTAGCCACATTTTCTCAGTCGGTGTTGCCTATTCGCTTGGAGGACGTTCCAGAGATTTCACAGAGGAAGTCTTGATCCATCGAAGTATACATACCCAAACTAAAACCGACGAACATGAAAACGTGCCTACTCCCAATAGCCTTTCTGTTTGCTTTAGCAGCTTACGAAGAAAGTATTGCGCAGGTCTCCGGAGTTAAAAAAATTCCTGGCGACTATCCCTCTATAACCTACGCTATACAACAGCTTAGTACGCTTGGAATAAGTGGTCCTACTTATCTCGAACTGCAGCCTCAATACAACTCATCTGCAGAAACATTTCCGATTGTGATCAGGAGTATTCGAGGAGCGAGTAATTCGAACCCGCTTGTAATCAGCCCTGCTGCAGGTGCAACGGGTCTTAGTATTGCCACCTCCAATCAGGAAAATACGATAGCGTTGATAGGCGCCCATAATATCACCATTGATGGAAGGCCAGGCAGGCAGGGCACTTCGAGGCAGTTGACCATCAGCAATTTCTACGTTCCAGGATGTGCCCTTGGTTTTCTGGACGGTTCGGTTTCCAATAAGGTCACGCATTGCATAATTGAAGGCAGGTCCGTATCCACCAGCACTTCGCGGAGCGGTATACCAGAAGGTGGTACCGTCGAGTTTGGCAGGTCTGCTGAGCCGCTTCCAGTTGATGTGCTTTTTGAGAACTCCGATAACACGGTATCGGATTGCAAGATAAAGAGCATCAATGGCGGCGTCACGGGAATCTATTCCGAGGGGACCAATGAAGTTCAAACCGTCAACAATAAAATACTCAACAACGAAGTGTTCAACTTTGATGCCTATGGTATCCTGATCACGGGCTATAGCGCGGGGTGGACGATCTCCGGCAATAGCGTTTACAACCAGCTGCAGAATAGCGGCGCCAAACAAACAGGGATCGCGCTGCTCAATATGCTGGATGCTTCGAATACTATCTCAGGAAATTTCATTGGAGGACAGGCATCTCTGGCCACCGGACAAAAATGGAAAGGAAGCCACATCACCGGTATCTATGTCCTCCAAGGTAATTACGCGATTGAAAACAATACCATCCGTAATCTGGATGTCAGCGCAACCACAGAGGCAGTTGTTTTCAGCGGTATCTGGCTCGGCAATAAAAACGGGACGATCAGGAACAATCAAATTGGGGGCACCTCTTCGTCAAATGGTATTTCCGTTACTGGCCCTGTCTATGGCGTCGTCGGTATCCAAAGCTCGTATTGCTATCCCGTTGAGATCATGGGTAACCATATCCGTTATATCAGCGCTACTCAGGAGGGTACATTGCCAAATTCTAACGGACAAAATACGAACTCCTTTGTGGGCATTTCGGCGGGGCCGTTTGCTCAGGTGTCCGCGAATGAAGTAGATCAGTTAACGCTAACAGCCACAGATAATATCACCTTCGTTCTTATTATGCTCAGCTCACGTGTAAACTGCCCAGGGTCTGTTCCAGAGCCGGCGACCGTAGCGGAAATACATAACAACCGAACATATAGTCTTAAGATCAAGTCCGAAGAGGGAGACGTCGCCTTTACAGGTATCGAGATCAATGAAAGACTGGGCGTAAATGCTGGCAATACCATTGGTGCTGCCGCGGACGCCAACAGCATAATGATAACCGGGAGAAGCGTCGTTGCCAATGGCGTACTTGTCACTAGCGAAGCAGAACATGTTTCCGTTTCGGATGATACCATT
>Ga0164241_10003216_pt1 | contig 16781 bp, 5 predicted proteins | sample OricomyardsoilBY_FD_108780 | JGI IMG/M metagenome (GOLD analysis project Ga0164241, IMG submission 108780) | Backyard soil microbial communities from Emeryville, California, USA - Original compost - Back yard soil (BY) | ecosystem: Environmental > Terrestrial > Soil > Unclassified | place: USA... | reverse complement strand
GCAGGCCGTGCGCATCGCTCACGCGCTCGGCGCCGCCATCAGCCGTCGCGGCGCGGCCAGCGTGGGCGAGCCGCGCGTGCAGGCGGCGCGCGCACACGAGCGCCTCCGCCACGAGCGGCTCGGCTTGCACCCCGCGGGCGCCGCGCGCGGCAGCTTCGCGCACGCCGCTGGCCGACAGCCGGGACCACACCCGCCGCGTGAGCTCGGTCGCGGGCTCGCCAGCGCGACGCTCGCGGTGATCCTCGGCGCCGCGCTCGTCGTCGCGCTCGCGCGCAGCCCGCTGACGTCACGCGCGCAGCGGCTCTACGTGGTGCCCGCGCGCGAGCAGGTCACCAGTGACGGCGCCGCGGCCGCCTGGATCGCGCCGCGCGCGACCCTGTTGCTGGGCGCGTCGGGTGACGGCGCGCAGAGCGTCGACCTCGACACGTTCCGCGTCGGGCGCGAGCAGGGACCGCCGCCCTCCGGCCCTGGCGGCTCGATCGTGCAGCTGGCCGCGAGCCCGGCCGGCGATGCGCTCGCGCTCCTGCGCGAAGGGCCCGGCGAGCGCCCCGCGGTCGTGGCGCGGGATGCCGACGGTCACTGGTCGCCGTGGCTCGAGGCCTCGGCGGGCGCGGTCGCATGCGATGCCTTCGACCACTTCGTGCCCGGCCTGGGTCGACCGGTCGCGCTCACCCGTGGCGCCGAGCACCAGCTGGTCGCCTACGACGAGCAACGTCGCACGCTCAGCGCCGTGGCCACCAGCGGCGCAGCGATCGTCGGCGACGTCGTCGACCTCGCGGGCGCCGAGCCCGGCTTCGCCGCGCTGGCGACGACCGCCGCCTGCTACCGCATCACGCCCAGCGACGACGGCCTCGCGGTGACCCAGCTCGCGCCGCTGCCAGACGCGCGGGTCGTCAGCGCCATCAGCGTCGCCGCCGACGGTGTCGTCACCGTCGTGTGCGCCGATGGGTCGGCCTGGGCCAGCGAAGGCGCAGGCTGGCGGCGCCTACGCGCGGGCGCCCAAGGTGTCTCGCTCGGTGACGTCGGCCGCGCCGCGGTCGGTGCGCTCACGCGACGCCTCTGGCTGGTGCGCGACGACGCCGTGTGGACGCGCGCGCTGCCCGTCCCGCCCGCGCCCCCGGCCGCTCCGAGCGGCTGGCTGCACGCCGCGCTGCCGGCCGCGCTGAACATCTCGCCCCAGCGCGCGATCGCGCAGGAGCTGCGCCGCGACGGGCTGCTGCTGGTCACACCGGCCGCGTCGCCCGCGGCGGTCGGCACCATCGTCGGGCTGCAGGTCGCGGGCGCGGAGCTCGCGGTGCAGCGGGTGCACGACGACTGGCAGGTCCTCGACGCGGCCAGCAGCGGTGATGACGCGCGCCGCGTGGTGGCCTTGGTGGGCGAGCCGAGCAAGCTCGACCAGCGCCGCACGCTCGTCGACTTCGCGGGCCTCGCCGCCATCGACGAGCCGCCCGCGCGTATTGCCAGCACGCTGCGACCCGCCAGCGCGCTCGGCACGCCGATCATCATCGGCGCCGCCGGGTCCGACGCGCTGGCGGTCTTCGGCGACGGCTCGTTCATCCGCTTCGACCCGACCTCCGACGCGCTCTTGCCCGCGCTCGGCGGCGACGCGGCGCGCGGCGTGATCGCGGGCGCAGGCGCGCTCGTCGACGGCGCGGTGCGGGCGCTGAGCGGCGGCTCCGAGGTCTTCATGTTGGGTCCCGATGGCGCGATCACGGGCGCCGTGGTGCAGGCCACCGCGGCCGCCTCCGCGCGGTCGATCGTCGGCACCGACGGAGCGCCGTCCGCGCGCGCGCTCGCTGACGCGCTGGCGGTGGTGTCGCATCCAGACGGCTTCACGCTGGTCGACGCCGATCGGCTGTGGCGCTTCTCGCTCAGCAACGCGCGCGCCCCGTGGACGCACCTCGACCCGCACTTCACGGGCTCACCGCTCGTCGCGCGCGACGCGGCCGGCCGCCCGTTGATCATCGCGCCCGCTGATCGCGAGGTGCACGCGCTCTACGCCGCGGACGATCACGCGCACACCTGGCCGGCCGCCGGCCTCACGTCGCTCATGCTCGGCGTCGGGGCCCCCGCGTTCGGCATGGTCGCTGGCGATCTGGTCGCGTTCGATGCGCAGGGCGACGTGCCGACGTTGCTCGCGTCGACCCGGCAGGGCCCGGACAAGTCCATCGTCGACGCGAACCTGCGCGCCTCGTACATCGACTACTTCGATGGGCGCCTGCACAGCTTCGCCCGCGCGACCGCGACCTGGACCGTCTCGCCCGAGGTCGGCCCGGAGCACCGCATCGGCATCGCTGGCACGCCCGACGCGCCGCTGCTGTTCCTGTTGCCGCAGGCCACCGAAGCCTATGCGTGGCGGCTCGGGCCCGATGGCGACGCGAGCACGCTGCAGCAGCTCTCCTACCTCGAGCTCCGCCAGGCCATCGCGCTGAAGTACGGCGTGCTCGGGCACGTGCGCACGAACGGCCTGGCGTACCTCGACGAAGGCGGCGCCACGCTGCTCGCCCCGAGCACGAACGGCAACGCCAACGCCGCGCGCGTCGCCGAGGTGCTCGCGTTCAAGGACGCGCTCTGGGTGCGCGACGCGAGCGACGGCGATCTGCTGCGCTACGATCCGGTGGCGCGCTCGTCCACGCTCGCCTCGTCCGGCATCCGCGCCATCGAGCGCTCGGCCGTCGCGCTCTTCGCCGATGCGCGCACGGACGTCCGGCGCTTCAGCGGCGACCTGCTCGAGAGCTGGAGCGCACCCGCCCCAATCGTGGCGATGGGCCTGCCGCGGGACGGCGCCATCCCGGTCGTGACCGAGCGCGGCGACCTCGCGCTGGTCGCCGGCGGCGAGGCGACGGACGTGCTCAGCGCGAGCGAACCCGTCGACCTCGAGACGATCGATCAGGTCGTCGCCAGCGGCGACACCCTCTATGTCTTCGGCGAAGGTCGCGGCTACGCGCGCGCGGCCACGGGCACGGCCCCGTTCCGTCGCCTCGCCTACGTCACGTCACCCGTCCTGCGCGCGCTCGTCGGCCCGCGCGGCCAGGTCGCCATCGAGCGCGGCGACGGCTGGCTCGAAGGCGACGTGCCGGTCGGCGCGAGCATCGGCTGGCTCGATCGCCTGGGCCGCTTCGCCATCGACGCGCATGGCACGCTGCGCGACGAGGCGGGCGTCGCGCGTGCCTTCGTGCCCGCGCCCGCCGAGCTCGGCACGCCCACCGGGTTCTACCCGCTCGACCCCGCCAACGCGCGCGTGCTGCTGCTCGGCAGCGGCGACGCCGCCATCTTCGACAGCGGCACGCGCGGCTTCTCGCCGCTCGTCAGCAGCGCGCGCTTCGGCGGCGCGGCGCTGCATCGGCTCGGCGCCGATCTGGTGCTGCGCCGCCCCAGCGGTGACTTCGCGCGCATCGACGCCAGCGGCCGGACCGACATGCTCTTCGACGGCCTGGCGCTCGACGCGAGCGGCCGGGTCGACGACGCGCACGGCGCCCCCGTCGCCCATCAACAGGACGAGGACGACACCCCGCTCGACGTCGTCCAGGCCGTGGCGCTGGGTGACGTGATCGTGCGCCGCGACGCGCAGGGCCTCACCGACACGTTCACGACCAGCAGCGCGCTCTCCGCTCCGTGGCTCACGGGCGTGTCGCAGCTCGGCGTCGTCGGCACGCACGCCGTCGCGCGCCGCGGCCGCGACGTCGTGAGCGACGCGGGCACGCTCGATCAGCTCGACGGCGCCGGCTGGTTCGCGGGCTCCGACTTCGTCCTCTTGTGCGACGAGCAGCGCGGCGTGCGGGTGCTCGACGGCGCCGCGCCACGCGTCATCGCCGCCGCGCCGACGCCGCTACCTGGCGCCATCGTCAGCTCGATCCCTGGCACATCGATCGTGCTCTGTGATGTCGGCGCGCGACAATCGCAGGCTTACGACGTGGTCGCGGGCGAGGTGCTCTCGCCGCGCGTCAGCGGCACGCTCGTGGGCGTCACCAAGGACGCGTTCCTGCTGCTCGACGAAGCCCGCCACCCGATGGTGCTCGAGCGCGTCGACGTACGCGGCGAGGTCACGCGCTCGAGCGGCTACCCGAAGATCCTGGCCCACGCCACCGGTGACGGCCGGGTGCTCGCGCTACGCGCGACCGGTACGCAGCGCACCATGAGCTGGCTCGATCCGAGCACGCTGGAGCCGCAGCCAACGCGGACCCGATCACCCGCGCAGGATCTGCGCACGGCGCTCTTCATCGAGCCGCCGCAGGACATCGACGTGCGCGGCGAGCGCTTCGTGTGGCAGGACGAGCATGGCGCCTGGCACCCGCTGCCCGACGCCGCGGTCGCGCCGCCCGCGCTGTCGCCGCCGCTCGCGCTGCGCGCCGACGAGCTGCTCATGCAGGTCGGCAGCGCGTACGTGTCGCTCGGCAGGCCGACGCCGGGGGCGTTGCTCGCGCACCACACGGTCCAGGCCTGCGGCGCGCTCGGCCCGCGCGACGCGATCGTGGCCGACCGCCTGGGCCAGCTCTGGCATGTCGACGAGACGGGGCGTCGACCGCTGGTCGGACCGCGCGCGTCCGCGTTCGCGCTCGAGGTCGCGAGCCAGCGCCTGGTGGCTCGCGCGCGCACGGGCCCGATCGCGCTGACGCTGCGCGACGGCGCCGTCGCTGTGGCGACGCTAGAAGACCCCGAGCTGGTCCCCGACTTCGCCTACCTGCCGCAGCGCAGCGGCATGGTGTCGTGGTCCTGGAGCGCGACCGGCACGCGCTTCACGCTCGAGCTGTCGGCCGCTGATCGTCCCGCCATCAAGCCCACCCAGGCGGGCTTCGACGCGCTCGAGGTTCGCGCCCTCGCCAGCGCGCCCGCGACCGTGCGTGAGCCCGCCGCGACGCTCGTCGCGCTGCGCCTGCCCGGCGTCTATGCGCCCGTCGCGCCCGACGGAATACGCTGGGACCAGATCCGGCGCCGCACCGACGCGCTCGAGCCCAGCGCCGCGCTCGCCCTGCCACGCGCGCTCGTGCTCGCGGACGGCTCGACGCTCGTGAGCAGCGACGGGCGCGTCCACCTGGAGCTCGGCGGCCAGTCGTTCGGGTTCGAGCGCGGCCGCTTCGCGCTCGACACCTGCGTCGCCGCGACCAGCAGCGCGCCCGAGCGGCTCGTCACCGCCTGCGCCGACGGCCGCCTGCTGGTGCAGCGCGCGCTCGGCGCCGCGCGGCGCATCGAGACCTCGCTCGTCGTTGCGCCCGGTCGCGTCAGCGCGCTCGCGCCCGGCGATCGGGTGGGCGACATCGTCGCGAGCATCGACGGCGCGCCTTGGCGCCTGGCCGACGGCCGCTGGTCACCCTACACCGCGCCCGCCTTCGTGGCTGGCGCGCATGCCCGCTGGGGCTGGGACGGCGGTATGACCTTCGACCTCGACGGCGTCGCCCACCCGCTGACCGAGGCGGGCGACTTCACCTGCGATCGACCCGAGGTCGAGCCGGGCCACGAGCGCCTCGCCGCGCGCGCTCTCACCGACGGCGTCGCCTATCGCGCGACCGGGGGCGTGTGGTGCCAGGCCTCGCCGTCGCACATGCCGCGGCGCATCCAAGAGCCGGCGGTGCCGGCCGATCCCCCGAGCAAGGTCGCGCACCTCACCGTCGCTCGCTGGCCGCTCGCGGGCGCGGTCGGCCCGACCTTCACGGTCGATCTCGGCACGGATACCGGCACGCCGCTGAGCGGCCCGCTCACGCTCGTCGACGGGGTGCTGCCCGACATCGACACGTACGCCGACCTGCCGCTCGTCGCGACCGGCGACCGCGAGGCGGTGGTGCCATGTGCACGCGCGGGCTTCGAGCGCGTGGTCACCGTGCGCGGCGATCGCCTGATGCTCTCGGCCCCGCGCCGCACGCCTGCCGTGCGCCCGAGCGGCCCCGATCATCGGCCGGTCGTCGCGCGCGACGGCCTGCGACTCGACGCGTCCCAGCGCCTGCTGCGCGACGCTGGCGACCCGGCGAGCCGGCTCGATCTCGGGCTGCCCGGCGCGAGCGGCTTCGCCATCTTCGACCCCGCCGAGGCGCGCCCGCTCGGCCTCTCGCGCGCGGGCGACTTCTATTGGGCGGCGGGCGGCGAGCTGTGGCGACACATCGCCGGCGATCCGCTCGAGGCGGTGCAGCGCGTGCAGGACATCGGCGACGTGGGCAACGCGTCGTGGCGCTCGTGCGCGGGCGCGGTGCACCTCGTGTTCGACAGCGAGCGCGGCCCGCTCGCGTTCGACCCCGACGCCCCCGCCGGCCCGCTGCTGACGTCGTGCGACGGGCCAGTCGTGCAGCTCGCCGACACGACCGGCGGCACGCCGCTCATGGTCACGCGCTTGGCGTCCGACCGCCTGCAGCTCGCGCGCGCGGGCCTCGAGCTCGAGCTCGCCGCGGCCGGCCCGACGACCGCCTTCGCGCACAGCGCCGCGACCCGGCTCAGCGCCGACGCCGACACCATCACCACCTACAGCGACACGCACGCGGCCACGAGCTGGCGCGCCACCTACCGCGGCGCGTCGGATCACCTCGTGCTCGCCGCGGTCGAGAAGCTCAGCGGCGACGCCGGCGCGCCCGCGCACATCGCGCTGCCTGGCGAGCTGCGCGCGACGCGCGTGCCCTCGGGCTATCAGCTCGAGCTCCCGAGCGGCGACGCGTGGCCGCTCAACGCGCTGGCCGGCCCCGACCGCGTCTTCCTGGCCGGCGACACGCTCGTCGAGGTGGGCGCCGGCTGGTGGCGCACGCGCACGCTGCCCGACGGCGCGGCCCGCGCGACGCCCATCGCGACGCGTCACCTCGGCGAGCCGTTCCCGAGCGACGCGCACAGCAGCGACGGCGCCATCGTCTCCAACGGCGAGCTCTGGACGCTCGCCGCGAGCGGCCTCTTCGCCCCCGCCGGGCCCGCGCTCCCCGCCGGCCACCTATACGACGAGCGCGTCGCGCCGTGGGTCATCGAGCTGCCGGCGGCCGGCGACACGCTGTCGATCCGCTATCGCGACGCGCCGCTGTACGTTGGCGCAGAAGGCTCGTTAGATGTCGATTACGCCATCACCAGCTTCGCCCCAGCGGGCGCCGGAGCCATCGTCGATCGCGCCGGCATCGCGTGGCCCGATGGCTGGCACCAGCACCCGACCGCCGTGAAAGCAGCGCTCGCGACGCGACCCGCGACGCGCGCGCTGGCGAGCGAGGTCGACGGCTCACTGGTCCGCTTCCTGCCTGGCGCGGCGCCGCTGCGGCTACCCTCAGACGCGCGCGCCGCGCTCGCACCGTGGACGCCGAGCGGCCCGATCCTCACGTCATGGACGCGCGGTGTAGCGCTCGTCGCCGGGCTCGACGAGGCCCACGCCGTGCACCTCCGGCGAAGCTACGGTGACGTCGCCTGCGAGTACCCGCCGATGCCGCTCGCCGCGGCCTGCCACCGCGGCGCGTTCGTCTTCGACTACCCGAGCGACGTGCTCGCGGTCGACGGCGCGGACCACGAGCGCACGCTGGCCATACGCACGCTCGCCGGCTGGGAGCTGCTCGAGCCGGGCCCCACGGGCCTGGCGATCACCGCACTGACGCTCACCCCGCCCACGCCGCGCCCGACCGCCTACACATTCGACGCGAGCCCGGCATGGCTGACTCAGCGTGGCCTCGACGCCTCGCTCGCGCCGACGCTCGACGCCGCGCTCGGCACGCACGTCATGGTCGAGCACGGCGAGCGTATGTTCGCCTTCGGCGCGCGCGGCGCCCTGTGGATCGAGCAGTCGTCGCGCTGGCGCGATCGTTCGGTACAGCTCGACTGGCTGCGCTAGACCGCTAGGCTAGATCAGCGGCCCTCGCAGGGCCACGCGCAGCCCATGGCGCAGCGCCAGCAGGGTAGGGCGACCCTCGACCGGGCCAGTCGCGCGCGCGATCAGATCGCCGAGCCGCAGCCGCGTCTCGAGCGTGAACGGCTCGCGTGAGTGCTGCGCCGCGCGCGCGATGCCGGTCGTCAGCTCACCGCGCGCGACCGCGATCAAGCGCGTGAACATCGCCCCGGCCGCGGCCACCCACGCGGACTGCAGCGCGCCCAACGACACGCGCGCGAGCTCGGCCGGCGTGACGTGGCGGAGCTCATCGGGCGTGAGGTCGCCTGCGTGCAGCGCGGTCGGCTCGAGCAGCGTGACGTCGCGACCGTGGATCGCGATGGCGTTGGCGTCTGGCAACAGCGCCCGACAGCGCGCCTGCTCGCGCGCCTCGAGCGCGTGCAGCAACGCGAGCGTGCGCTCGAGCGCGAGCGTCAGGCCATCACTGTCGCTGAGCTCGGCGAGCGTCTTCACCGAGTCGGCGAACGCTGTCGTGACGATGAAGCCGAGCTGTGGCGCGTCGCCGACCGCGAGCACCGTGACCAGCCCAGGAGTGCCCGGCGCCAGCGCGAGCTCGATGGCGCTGCGCGTCTCGAGCTCCCACGCACCGCGGGCGTCGTCGCCGCGCTCGCTCGCAAGAGCGATGCGCACCGTGCACGGCGTGCGCCCGAGGTAGGCGCGGTAGCGGGCCGCGTAGCGATCCGGCGCGAGCGCGAGCGGCGCCGTGAAGCCGAGGAACGGCGCCATCGGCGGCCGCGCCTCGAGCGCCTCGACGAAGAAGCGGTGGGCCTGCTCGAAGCCCGGGTACGCGTCGGGGTAGCGGTGCACGCGCGCCACCTCGGCCTGCGCGACGTCGAGCGCGCCGCGCAGCTCGGCGACCCGTGCCTCCAGCCGCGCGAGCTCCCGCCGCAGCGCCGTCACCTCGTCGCGTGCCTCGTCACGCGCCCCGCGCGCCTCGCCCTCGGCGGCACGCAGCGCGCCGAGCTTCGTCTCCAGCTCAGCCGCGCGCGCCTCGGAGGTCGCGAGCAGCTCGCGGTAGATGGTAGACGGGTCCATGGGTTCCTGCGCCGAAACCAAAAAGGCCCCGATCTCTCGGGGCCTGTGTCTGGAGCGGGTAATCGGGCTCGAACCGACGACATTCAGCTTGGGAAGCAGCCGCCTCCGCGGTCATCTACCACGATCGACGGAACAATCAAGCACTTACGTGACGCCCTGCGTTGCTCGGTGCCCGTTCTCGACGCGAGCGTGGTTAGAGGCCGCGGTTAGGCACAGCCAGTGCCTAACCAAGAGCCGAAACAGCGTTGAAGGACGAGGTCCTGCCGCACGCGTCGCAGCCTTCTGGCCGGCCGACAGTGTCCACAGCTGTTGGGTCGCACGTCCGAAAGACCGAATCGTCGCCACTTCCCGATCCAAAAAGCCCGCCCGTCCCAGGCGTGAACCCGGATGGCGACGAAGGTTCGCACAACGCCAAGATCATGGCCCGGTCGGGAAAATTCTCAGCCTCCCTTATCTTTCTTCCCCGCTTGACACGAGCGTTGAGTCGAAATAGCATCCCAAAAATCGCCCCTCGTTAGCCATCAAGGTGTTCAATGAAACGTGTAACCCTCGGCGTCGTACTTGTTGCACTCATGTTCGCACAGGCGTGCCGGTTCGATTCCGCCCCACGCGCGTTCGGCGAGCAAGACGCGACGGACAGCGACACATCGAACGCGACAGGCTCCTGGGATGCCGCTGCTGAGTAGCAGAAATACAATGAAAGTTCGGTACTTGTTGCAAGTGCTCGTTGCGCTTGGTGCGTTCTTGAGCGCTCGTATCGCCACAGCGACTGATTGCGGGCCAGTTCCGTTCGATCAGGTGCAATGTTTTTGCCAAGTGCCGGTAGATATCCCAGGAATTGCTGTCGGTCATATAGAAGAAACAGATCCTGGTGGGCCGACCTACTTCGAGGTTGATGAGTCATATTCATCCAGTGGTACTCCGCTCTTTGCAGTCGGTGACCGACTGCGCGTCTATCAGGTGTCGAGTTTCGGACCTGGGCAACAATATCTACTTCTCAACTTTTCCGGCGATAAGACAGCATATTCTTCGCTGGTGGCCGTATCGTCCGATGGAACCGTAAACGGACTCGGATCGAATCCTGATTGTCGAACAGCGCTCGCGGTGGACGACTTAATTCAGGTCTATGTCACGGCAGACGAGGGGAGCCCCTGCGGTACCCAAGTTCGCGAACTAGGCGTGCCAGGGCGGGAGAGCGCGTGCGGCGATGACGGTGGAAACGGGTGCTCGGCCGCTGGGGAAGGGAGCGCATTGGCGTGTGTGACGCTTCTCATGGCGCTCATCCGGAGGCGTTGCAATGCGTAGCCGTCGTCGCACCGTGATATTTCTTGCGCTGGCGGCGGCAATCATTTGCCTCATCGCGGTCATCTCTTCGGAAGACGGAGAGTCAAAGTTGGACGCACGCCAACCATCAATGACGAACGCGGAACGTCCGATAAATCCAGCGTGGTCGGCGGGCGCTTCCGAGCCATCTACAACGTCGAGTAGCGCGAGAACTGCGAACCGAGCTTCGATTTCTTCAACCTCGACAACGGCTCAGACTGACGGTTTCGATCAAATTCTGCAGGAGTCGCCGAGCGATTTGTCTGCTGAGTCGCAACTAATTCTGCGCACTCTCGATGTTTGGGGCGACGCATCGGACCACGCTATTCTTGATTTGATTCGAGACCTTAAGAAGGATCCGGACGTCGCATCGAAGCTCCTAAAGGATCTTCGAGTTCTACCATCGATTGATAGGTTCGGTCATCGTGGCCGCCGTTTACTTTTGGCGTTGGGTTTAATTGGGGATTCCCGTGCTTTGCCCGAAATTGGCGACATCATCCTCGCGGACAGAAATGAAGAGATTTCATCACGCACGGAGTTCGATGGGGGGCGCGAATGGACGCTTACTCGAGGTATTGCACTCAATGCGTACATCGATATACTTGACGCAAGACCTGATCCCCAAGACGTGGCATCGTTCACGGAAACACTATGGACGCTTCTTCGGCGAACGGACAGCACGCATATGAAGATTCGGGCTGTTCAACTTCTTATCGAAAATGCGTCAGATCCGACTGATATGCGCGATCTAGTCGCAGCCCAACTTCCCGATGACGAACAATACATGATCGACATCGATCCCCGTCACTCTTCATCCGAGGTCCCCTGACATGGTACGAATACTTGCAACGGCTACTCTCCTCGTGACTGTCGTGGGTTTTCATGCTGCTCACGCCTCCTGTCCTGGGACTGGGGGCACGTGCGATCCTCTAACTCCGACAGAGTCGGGCGATGCGACCTTCAACGGAGATCCGAACGTGACCCCTGACGTGAGTGACGCACTCGCGAGTCAGAGCATCCGCGACACCTACCTCATCAATAGGTGGGACATCGGCTCTCTGAGTCAGTGGGATCGCACGTCGACGTACGCCACCTGTGCATCGACCTGGGGCGATACGAATTGCGCGTTAAGACGGCTTCTGAACTCTGCCATTCTCGCTGCGCAGGTGATGAAGCAATCGCCCCAGTCCTATGGTGGGTGGTCCGAGAGCTGGATCGGCGACCTCGACCTCTGCAACAATTGCTCTAAGTATGCCGACTCGAATACGTTTGGATACGTCAACATCATGAGGAGTGGGGTGTTTGATACCACACTCCTGCGTCGTACAGCGACTCTCATGCACGAAGCTCGCCACATTGAGACCGGGGAGTATCATTGCGGGGATACGGGAGAAAACTGGTGTACATGCCCAAGCGGCAACTGTGATACGTCGTTTTCTGCCAACGAAGCAAACGCGATGACAGTAAAGTTTATTGAGAATGCACTGAATACGCCGAGTCTTGGGATCCCATATGCGGTTAGAGCAGAAGCCATTGAGGAAGCCAATATCGTGCTCAATGAGGGATTTCATACTCACCCAGGCTTCATTCTTGAGCAGCCGGGCATCTCGAATGCAACGTTCGCTCGGCGTCCGTGGACGGTCACGGGAACTGGCGATATCGAGATTGGCTACATGCCGACTAACTACAGCGACGATCAGACGGCAAACGAGATTGGAGCAATAAACCTAACCTCCTCCCTGAGCACGAATCGCATCAGCACGGGATTTCATTCGTTGGGCCTGAGCGCAATCCAGATCCATAATCCAAGCTATCCTAGCGATCCCGATCGGCTGGTTGTGAGCGGATTCTTTTCGTGTCGGACGCTCTTGGGATTCGCCCAGGCCCGCAATAGCTTTTTCGCGCGTGAGGCAAATGACGGGTGTCCGAACGAGCTGCTGCCGGAATGGCCTTTCGACAACTGGGAGCGAGCGAAGTTCGACGATGCGTCGCTCTCGCAGTTCAACCCTCGCGTTATCACCGCGGTACGAGTGAGTGCAAGTGGTAGCGCGGTGACGGCGCTTGAGTTGCACCTTCAAACACTCAGCGATGGAATCGCAACCGGCGCCGAGACGGTCCTAAAAGACCCCGCGAACTTGCCGGTTAACACAGTCTTTGATAAAGAGATTTTCGCGCCGACCGGCCAATTCATAAGCAGCATTGGGTTTGGTACAGGTGAAGTCGGTCAGCCGCAAAAAATTGACGCGATCGCCGCGACGTTCGCCCTGGCGCCGGAGTTCGAACAAATCGCGGGCGGGACAGGCGGAACTCTGCGAGTCTTGAAATGTCCGTCCGGCAAAGTCCCGATGGGCATCACGGCAAAGAAAGTGCATGTTGTTCAGTATGGTAGCGATACCGTCGGATACTTCGGAATCCTGTGCCGTGCATTCGCCGACCAACTCCCCTTGACTGCTCCGACCTCTGCACCGGAGACGATCGTGCGTGGCCAGTTCGTTGATGAAACCGGTGCGACCTTTGCGGCAGGCGAGTGGTTGGTCTCTGACACGTCGCATCAACCGACGGGAGCCACATTCGCCCGTTGTCCCGTAGGTCAGACTCTCAGCGGACTTGTCGCGCGCTCGGGACTCGAGGTTGACTTCATCTCTGGCATCGAGTGTGGCGGTGATGGGACGAAATCCGGTGTGAGCGTGAACGTCGGAGGAACCGGAGGAGTGTTGGTCACAACGCAGGACTGCAAAGCAGCTCCGGGTGTGGAGATGCCACTCGAGAAAGAAGCGTACGCATCCGTTTTCTACTCGCGCTCGGGTGCACGTCTCGACGCCGTGGCGGTTGGCTGCCAGGGGCGTCTTGACTTCATAGACAACTTTGGCGAAATCGGGCCACACATTATCGGCGAGTCGTCGGCATTCCACAATCCGCCAAACACCAATAGCGTGCTAACAGGAACGACGCGTTGGGACTGGGAGTTCGACGGTAGCTATGCTGTGGCTCAGGAGAAGTCTGGATTTCTAACGACCGGCAGTCATACTGCCATCGAGATGTTGGTCGATTCCCGCCGATTGCTGCATTCCACGCTGAAATTGACCTACAGCTGGTACATCTCAAATTCAACGTCGACCGATGGAAAGGGTTTTGCACTTTTCCTCGAGTCTCCTTCGACTTCGTCGCTGGTTCAACTTAGCACCACCTCCGGCTGGCATACGGAGACAAGTACGATCAATAGCTTCAAAGATTGCTTCTTTCGGATTCGATTCACCGCCACCCGAGGAACGAATCCGACCTATTTTCTGCTTGACAACGTGCGCGTGTATTCCGAGTAGGCGGTTCGGGGCGGTTCCTGTTTGGAGATCGGCGTGCCCTAAAACGCCTGACCTGCAACCGAGATCCAGTGAGGTCGAGTGCGAGCTGATGTTGGACACAGCGGCGCCTTCGTGATCGCCTTGGGGTGCAAAGGGGACCCAAAGTCACTCCGGAGCCGCTCTGAATACGACGATAGACGACATCCTCGCCGCCGAAAAGGCCCTCGTTCATCTGGAGGCGACCTCGTCTCGCCCACGGTTCGGGCCCGCGCGGTCACGCTCTTGACGCTGGCGCGGTCGGGCTTTTGCGGCGTGCGTGACAGGCCATGCTCCGACGTACGTGAACGCCACCGTAGCGCGCTTTCGCGCTGGCGGGGTCGATGGGGTTCGTTCGACCCCGCACGCAGACGCGGCTTCGCCCGGATTCAGGCTCTTGTGAACGACCGTCGCGAAAGGTGCGAGCTGTTGCAGACCCGGCCAACCATGGCGCCGGGGGATATCGGGCGCCCCAGCTCGCCGAACGCATGTCGAATCCATGATTTTCTGTGCCAGCACGCGGAAGAAAGTCGCAAGAGTTTCCGCCGCAGCTGCGCCGAGGGTCTCGCAATGTTGGGCGGTTATCCTGCATGGGCAGGCGTCCAAATGCCGGCCAACGAAATAATCAGGAGTCCCCAATGCCGTTCCCCGACAATAAGCACATCATCGGTCCCATCGACCGTCAGTGGGTGTCGCGTACCGAGCCCTACGAATTGCACGCCTTCGTCGATGCCTACCTGGCGTCCCGCATTTGCGAGGTGTCCGATAAGAACCGCGAGCTCGTGCGGCAGGCCGTCATGAACTACTCGGGTCGGTCGCCAATCGCCCGCGACCTGCTGGTCGCCCACCTCGATCGACTGTACGCCCAGTGACACCACGCCCTACGCCAGGTCGAGCCGTCCCGGCCGTTCGACACGGGCACATCTCCGATATAGACTGCCCCACACCAGTGGGTGGCTGATGGGCCGCGTGCGTGCACGACGTAAGGACAAGGGCTGGGACCGACAAGTGGTCGGCCAACGACAACCTGCGTTCCACACAGGCTCACTTGTCGACGTTTCTTTCCGGTGCTCGTCACGATCTTGCGCGCACGTCTAGACAGCTTCGAACTCACATCAGTGACGAGCGCACGCATGACGACTATGGAAACGGATCAACATTTAACCGACTCGGATGCGCATGAGCAGCCATAATCCCCATCACCTCGTCAACCGGCTCGCCGTCACCGGTGGGTTTCTCGCTGGGACCGAACTAGAGTTCGTAGACGGTCTAAATTGCCTGATCGGGGGTCGCGGCGCGGGAAAGACGACGGCCCTGGAGCTTTTGCGCTTCGCCTTGGGCTTGATGCCTGACCCGAAGGTTCACACCCAGAGGCACAAGCACATCGACGGACTCATCCGATGGAATCTGGGTAACGGCAAGGTTGCCGTGTCTGTGAGAACGAAAGGCGGAATGGGGTACACCGCCGACCGACGGGCGAATGAGGACATCCTCGTGTCGAACGAGCTGGGAAGTGCTGTGCCTGTGTCCCTGGGCGACGACCTGATCTTCGGTGCCGACGTCTTCAGCCAGAACGAGATCGAGGAGATCGCGTCGGATCCCGCAGCTCAGCTGGCGCTGATCGATCGATTCGAGGCCGCAGAAACGCAGAAGATTGCCCGTGGGCTGGAAAATCTACAACGAGAGTTGGGCCAGACAGCCCAGGCTCTCACCCGGCTCGATACTGAGATCGACGGACTCGCCGCGAAGGCATCGGAGCTAGCAGCCTTGCAGGAGCGGCTCAAGGGGATGGCGGAGGTAGCTGGACCTGACGCCGAGAACTTGAACAAGGCGCACACTGAAAAGGCGACGCGCCAGCACGAAGCACTTGTGCCGCAGTCCATTCACGGCGCGGTGAACAGGTCAGTGTCTGAAATGCAGCGCGTGCATACGAGCTTCAGGGCCACCCAAGACGCACAGCTGACGAGTTTGGTTGAGGCCGGCCTGAATCGCGACGTGTTCCGCGCCATCAAACACGATTTGGCCGTCTTCGGAGCCGTGTTGGATTACGCGATTACCAGCGTGACGGAAGCTGCGGAGCGATTCGGCGCGTCTTTGACCGAGCGCAAACACGCGCTCGACGCGCGGCACGCCGAGCAGGAGGCGGCCTATCGAGCCCTAGTGTCCACGTCGGACGAACTTGGGGGCCGGTCGGCCGAGCGAGCCAAGCTCCAAGAGCAGGTAGCAGCCGCGCAGGTCCACGCAACATCGCTTGATGCCAAACGACACGAGCGAACGGTCGCCGTCGGCGCTAGGCAGGAACTGATCAACCGGATGTCAGAGCTACGCGATACGCGGTTCGCATTGCGGAAAGAGATCGCTGCGCAAATCACGGCTGGGTTGTCTGTGATTCGCGTTTCCGTCGCCCAGGGCGAGGATCTGGAAGAATATCAACAGTTTCTTACCGATGCACTCAAAGGCAGCGGCGTGCAGCAGAGTCCGGCGGCGAAGCAGCTCGTTCAACACCTGCTGCCTACTGAGTTGGCCGCGATAGTCGCCAGTGACGATCTGGCTGGTCTCGTTCAACAAACCAAACTCCCCGAGGACCGCGCCAGGAAGGTTCTCTCGGCGCTCCGCAACCCCGGCGTTCGTTACCAGATTGAAGCTCTCGACCTCCACGATCAGCCGTGCATCGAGCTTCTCGACGGTGAGCGATACAAGCAGTCGCCGCATCTCTCGACCGGCCAGCGATGCACTACAATCCTACCGATTCTGCTTCTTCAGAGCGAGCGGCCCCTACTAGTCGACCAGCCCGAGGACAACCTCGACAACGCTTTCGTCTACGAGACTGTGGTCAAGGCGCTCCGGCAGGTGAAGGGGCGCCGTCAGGTGATCTTCGTCACCCACAACCCGAATATACCGGTGCTTGGCCAGGCGGACCGCGTGTTCGTGTTCTCGTCCGACGGGGAGAAGGGATCCGTTCCGCGGTCGGGGACGGTCGATGACTGCAAGGCCGATATCGAGCGAATCCTGGAGGGTGGGCGCGAGGCTTTTGAGGAACGGTCGAGGCGCTATGGCCACTGACGAAACGTCCGGCTCGATTCAGCGGTTGCTCGTTGACCTCGCTCGTCCAGAGTGGAGCCTGGTCGTGCGCGCTGTGAGCCAGGCTGAAAAGTGGCTATCAAACGCTGGGCCAGGCGCCGCCGGAGCGGACAAGGTAGTTGACGCGCTCGTAGGCTTGTCCCGCCATCCGAAGTGGGAGGTTCGAAGAGCAATCG
>Ga0164241_10003215_pt1 | contig 16785 bp, 10 predicted proteins | sample OricomyardsoilBY_FD_108780 | JGI IMG/M metagenome (GOLD analysis project Ga0164241, IMG submission 108780) | Backyard soil microbial communities from Emeryville, California, USA - Original compost - Back yard soil (BY) | ecosystem: Environmental > Terrestrial > Soil > Unclassified | place: USA... | reverse complement strand
GAGGCCTGGTGCACCGCCGGCTCGATCCCGAGCACCTGTTCGTGACGCGCAGCGCCGAGAACATTGGCGCAGACCCTGGCTCGGAGCCGAGCACCAAGGTGCTGTTCGGGATCGATGGGAACCTGGCAGAGGGGCTGAGCCTGCTGCGCCAGCTCTCGGAGCACATGTCCGGGCAGGCTCAGCCGGATCTCCGCTGGGATCCGGAGCTGCCGCTGTCCAGGTCAGCGCCGACAGATTGCACGGCCTATCAAAGCCCCGAGCAGCTGCTCGGCTATGCGCCGGTGGATGAACGCAGTGATCTGTGGTCCCTCGCGGTGATCGCCTTCGAAGCACTCACGGGCACACGCGCGTTTGAAGGGCCGAGCAACGGCGAGCGACTGATCCAGATCTGTAGCGGCTCCCCGAACGAGGTGCCCGCGGACGTGCCACTGCCGGTAGGCTTCACGCGCTGGTTCCGCAAGGGGGTAAGCCGGTTGTCCTCCGACCGCTTTGGCTCGGTGCGGGAGATGGCCGACTCGCTGTTGGCTGCTCTCGACGCTTAGCTCAGAGCTCAGCCTCGAAGACGAAGCGCGGCTCAGACGATGAGGCAGGCCTCGACGGCGCGGGCGAGGCGTTCGGCGGTCTGCCCGAGCGCGCGCTCGAGCGGCAGGTCGGGCGGTGAGATCGCCCGGACGTCCACCCCCGGCAGCGCACGCGCGGCAGCCCCCGGATCGAGCCCGAGCGAGCCCGCCAATACCGTGCAACGCCGACCTTGCCGCGCGGCGCGTTGCACCAGCGCTCCCGGTCCCTTGCCGACCAGACTCGTGGCGTCGAAGCACCCTTCGCCCGTGATCACCCAGTCGGCGCGCTCGATGCGCGCCGACAGATCGAGAATCTCAGCCACCAGCTCGAACCCCGGCAGCAGCTGGGCCCCCGCTGCGGCGCAGAGCCCGAAGGCAACGCCCCCGGCGGCTCCCGCCCCGGCCAGGTTGACCAGCCCCGGGTCGCTGCCCGCGTGCTCGCAGAGCAAGCTCGCCAGGCGCGCCGCGTGGACCTCGAAGCGCGGCAGCTGCGCGACCTCCAGCCCCTTCTGGGGACCATAGAGGGCAGCAGCACCGCGCGGACCGAGCAGCGGACTGTCTACGTCGCAGGCGATGTGGAGCGGCACGAGCGGCGGCAGCACTGCGCCGCGCACCCGCGCCACGTCGGCAAACAGACTGGGCACGGGAGGCGAGAGCCGGCCTCCGGCGGCGTTTTCGAAGCACAGGCCAAGCGCCGACAGCGCGCCGAGGCCGAGCTCACAGCAGGCGCTGCCGCCTACGCCGAGCAAGAGCGCCTGGGCGCCGCGCTCCACCGCCGCGCGCAGCAACTCGCCCGTGCCGAACGAGCTCGCGCGCCACACGTCGCGCCTTGCAGGCGGCACCAGGGTCAGGCCGTTCACGGCCGCCAGCTCCACGATCGCGAGCCTGCGCAGCGAGGCGTGCGGGAGCGCGAGCCGGGCCCGAGCCAACTCGGGCATGCGCTCCAGCTCCACCCAGCCGATCTCCACATCGAGCCGCTCGAAGGTGCCGGCGGACGAGAGCTGCGGGCCGCTCGCCGAGAGCCGCTCCCGCACACCGCCGAGCGCGTCGGTGACGATGCGGCAAAACCCATCGCCTCCGTCGCTCAACGGCGCCAGGTCTAGCTGCCAGTCGGGACGCTCGCGCCGCAGCACCCGGGCCGCGACGTCGCAGGCCTGCTCGGCGCCGAGCGCACCCTTGAATTTGTCGAAGGCGAGTAAGACGCGCATGGGCCCGCGCATCCTGCCCCGAAGCCGCCTGCAGCGGAATCACCGAGGTGGAGCTGCCGCACCCTGGCTCAGAGTGTGCCAACTGCTGACGCGGCGCGCTGAGCGAGCGCGCGAGTTTGCGTGAATATAACCCAGATCTCACTGGCCCGGCGCGCCTGGCGAGCTAGCACGCAACTTGCTGACGGTGTCCTGGACGCGCCGCCCCACCTGTCGGGGTACGCGGGGCCCGTTCGACAGAAAGCGAGCTGACGCATGACCCAATCATCTGCCCTCTGGACCACCACCATTGCCAGCCTACTGGGCGCCCTGGCCTGCTCGGGCAATGCTGTCGACGGCAACGGCGCCGACGGCGCTCTCACCGGCGGCGACACGGCCACTCTCGCCCAGGACCTGCGCGGCCCCGATGCCGCGAGCTACCTGACGTTGCGCCGCGATCTGCGACGGTGCGCGGCCCCGCGCTGCGGCGGCTTTTTTGTCGATAGCGTCAATCGCGCGACCCTGCGCTGCGCAGACGGCCAGCGCAGCGCCGAATGTTACGTGGCCGAGCTCGATCTGAGCGCGCTCGGTCTCGCCGGCGAGCAAGAGGCGGAGCTGCGAGGCTCGCCGGAAAGCTTTCTCGTGTTGGGCGAGCTGACCGCGCGGTCCACGCGCGGCGGGCGTTTGGGTCAGCTGCTCGTGAGCGAAGCCTGGCAAGGCCACCCTGGAATCACTCCGAGCGGTCAATTCTTCCGCGCCCGGAACGACGGCATCGTCTGCATCACCAGCCCGTGCCTCTCGTTCTCCGCCGAGCTGCTCAACCGGGAGCAGCCCAGCTTCCAGCTCGCCGAGATCGATCTGTCGTCCGTGAGCGACGATCCGAGCGCCGCCTTCGAGCAGCTCAACGCGGCCGACGGCCTGTTGCTCGCCGGGCAGCGCAGCGTCGTGCGTGGACCTGCCGGGCGCGCGCGCGGGCTCGAGGCCAGCGAGTTTTATCTGCCCTTCGTCGCGCAGACGCAGGCGTGTGGCGGGTTGCGGCCGTCGCAATGCGCCGAGGGGAGCTTCTGCAACTTCCCGCCGGAGTCGATCTGCGGTGCGGCGGACGGTCCCGGCGTGTGCGAGCCCATCCCCGAAGTTTGCACGTTCATCTTCGCGCCCGTCTGCGGCTGTGATGGCAAAACGTATGGCAATGCCTGCGAGGCGGCCTCCGCCGGCGTGAGCGTCATCTCCGAGGGCGAGTGCGCCGCGCCCGAGCCTGCGCCGCAGGCCTGCGGCTCGCGCGGTCTTCCGCCGTGTGATGCCGACAGCTTCTGTAGTTTCCCGGCGGAAAGCGACTGCGGACGTGCGGACCGCCCCGGCACCTGCGCGCGCCGTCCGGAGGCCTGCATTCAGCTCTTCCGGCCCGTCTGCGGCTGTGATGGCCAGACGTACGGCAACTCCTGCAGCGCAGCCTCTGCCGGCGTCAGCGTCGAATCCGACGGCGCCTGCGAAGACCAGCCCTGAGGCAGGTCCATCTGCTCGAACACGCTCAGTAGGTCAGCGGGCAACGGCGCGCTGACCACGAGCCTCGCGCCGCTCGAGGGATGGGGAAAGCTGATGCGTTCGGCGTGCAGTGCCAGGCGCTCCAGCCCGAAGCGACGCTGGAACAGCCGATTGTGCTCGGACTTGCCGTAGCGCACGTCGCCGATGATGGGGTGGTTCAGGTGCTTGAGATGGCGTCGTACCTGATGCGGGCGCCCCGTTCGCGGCTCGGCCTCCACCAGCGAATATTCTCGTGAAACACCGGTCAGCTCGTCGACCACCGGCCGGTTGCAGAGCCGTGCCACGCGCGTCTGCGCCGGCAGCTTGGGTTTGCCCGGCTCCTTCGCGATCGGATGATCGACCAGCGCGGCGTCCGGCGCCAGGCCTCGCACCAACGCGAGGTAGCGCTTGTGGACCAGCTCCGTGGCAAACGCCTCCCCCAGCGCGCCGGCGGTCTCCGACGACAGGGCAAACACCAGCGCTCCGCTCGTGCCACGATCGAGCCGGTGCGCTGGATACACCCATTGGCCCAACATGTCGCGCACGAGACCGAGCGCCGTGACTTCGTCCTGGGCCCAGCCGCGGTGCACGATCAGCCCCGCAGGTTTGTCGACCACGACCAGCGCCTCGTCCCGGTACAGCACCGAGAGGCGCGGCCGGAAGGTGGACGAGGCATTGGAGGGCGGCACGCCGGGGACGTAGCCAAGCGAGGCTCGGGTGTCGAGAGCGCCCGGGACTTTTGCGCGGCAGTGGCGTCCCGGTCAGCGCGCAGGCGGGCTGAGCACACGGCGAAAGGTCAGGCTGATGCGCTCCCCCACGTCGCTGGCTGCCTGTTTCGGGATGGCGTGCCGATAGTGGCGCTGGCAGGTGCCGCCCATCACCAGCAGGCTGCCCGCGCTGAGCGGGAAACGCAGCGCTTTCTCCGCGGCTCGGGGCCGCTGGGCGCGCAGCGAGAGGCAGCGCGTCTGACCCAACGAGAGCGTGGCCACGACCGGATCCGGGCCGAGCTCGGGCTCGGCATCGGCGTGATAGCCCATGGTGTCGTTGCCATCGCGATAGCGATTGATGAGTACGTGGTTGAATGCGGCGCCCGCCGCCTGCGCCACGCGCTCACACAAAGGCAAGATCTGCGGCTCGAGCGCAGGCGGCCAAGCCCGCGGCTCCAGCGTCTGACCCGAATAGCGGTAGGGCAGCTGCCCCGCCCAGGCGATCAATCGCGGCTGCAGGATGCGTTTGCCAAACAGCACGATCTCCCGCTGCTCCCAGCCCAGCTCGCGCGTCAGCACCTGTTGCAACGCCGCTGCCTCCTGCGCACTGAGCCAGCTCTCCAGAAGCTCGACCCAGGCGCCCAGCGAGAGCTCGAGCTTCGACATCTTGGCCGCAGTCTAGCGCCGGATCTGCCTCGATTCGATGGCGCCCGCACGCGCTCGAGCGACGGCCGGCTGGCTCTCTAGGCCGCAGGGCTGCCGCGGCCCCCGCCGCGACAGCGAGTCCCCTCGTCATTCGCCCACAATCACGAATTCGACGCGGCGGTTGCGGGCACGGCCCACGGCGGTTCCATTGCTCTCGATCGGCTCGGCCTCGCCGCGACCGATCGCCTTGAGGCGCTTGGTCATGCGCTCGGGGTTGGTGCTCTGTCGGATCAGATACCAGCGCACGGAGATGGCGCGCTGCTTGGAGAGCTCCAGATTGACGGCTCTCGGCCCCCAGTTGTCGCTATGTCCCACGACGTGAACCTTCATGGTGGGGTTCGCGTCGAGGATGTCCACCACCTGGTTGAGCAGCTCGCGACTCGCGTCGGCGAGCATGGCGGTACCCTCGGTAAACTGCACGGGTTCGGCGATCTGGATCAGTCCGGCATCGACGCGCGCCAGGCACTCGCCCGAAGGACTGGGGCGTGCACCATCGGGACAGGTCTTGCTGGGGCCGCCCTTCGGGCAACCATCGGCGTCAGCCCCGGGCTCATCTTCGGCCTCGAAGGGGCACTTGTCGGCCGCATCGAGCAAGCCGTCGCCGTCATTGTCGGGTTCCGGGCAACCATCGGCGTCCTTGAAGCCGTCGCGGTCTTCCGGTTCGGTGGGGCACCCGTCTTCGAAATCCTGCAGGCCGTCCCCGTCATAGTCGACATCGGGGCAGCCGTCCTGGTCGTCGACGCCATCGAAGTCCTCGGCCTCGTTCACGCACTTGTCGACGTCGTCGGGCACGCCGTCCTCGTCGATGTCGGGAGGCGGGCAGCTGAGCGGCCGCGGCACTCCCGGGTGCGGCGTGCAGTCGGGTTTGGGCGGAGCCTCCACGGCCTCGACGACCACGGGCGTTTCGGCCGCGGCAGTCGCATAGCCGAGCGACACGAACATGCGGTACCCCGACTGTCCGACGCCACCCAACACACCCGCGCCGCCGCCGGCGCTCACGCTCAGGCGGTCGTCGAAGCGGTGGCGCCCACCGAGCAAGATCTCGCCGCGCGTCTCCGCGCTCGAGGCGGGGTCTTGCAGCGGCGTGCCGCCCTGAAACTCCACACCCAGATCCCAGCTGCGAACCAGATCGGGATACTGCGCGGCCAGCCCGTAGGTGAACTGGTTCCCGTTGTCGAGATTGAAGACGTGCTCCTCCGGCTTGAACAGCGCGCCGAGCGCTGTCGACAGCAGGATGGGCCCCAACTTTTGCTCGGCGAGCAGCCGCGGCTCGACGCCCCAGCCGTCGTACCCCATGTACGCGGGCGGATCCCAGAGCGGCAACGTGACCGGTACCTCCACGCCCAGCCCAAAGGATTCGCCGTGGCCATCGACGATCACGGCGCGCGGCACGAGCGTGGGGTTGCCAAAACCGGAGGCCGTGGCGGCACCGAGGTTCTGTCCCGGCAGCTGCGCCTCCTGGTGCAACACCACGGGCGCGATCACCGACACTCCAAAGCGATCGAACAGACCAACCGCGACGCCGAAGACGGCCTCGGAACGGCTGCCGACGAGCTTGCGTAGCGTCTCTCCCGTGGTCTTGTCGACGACGATCGCCGGCCCCGTCAGGTAGTTGAAGGAGGCCGCCCCGCGCAGCGCCAGGTGCGGCAGCACCCGGGGGCGACTGGTCCCGAGCAGCTCATAGCCGGACGGATCGATGCGGTGAGGGTTGGCGTCGATGTTGGTGTTGCGGGCGTTGTCGATCTGCTCCGCCGTCTGCGCCGACGCACTGGAACTGACCAAGAAGCCCGACACCAGCGCCAAGAGCCCGAGCAGCCCCGAGCCACCGAGGCCAGGCCCCGGCCCGCCTGGAGCAGGCAAACTGCGCTTGCCAGCGGCACCGGTCGCACGCCGCCGCGACAGCATCAACGCGAGCATCGCTGCGGCAAGTCCGCCCAGCAGGCCTTGCGAACCTGAGCCACCGGGCGAGGCGCCGGACCGAGCAGAGCGGGGCGCACTGCCCACCGCAACGATGCTGCAGCCGGTACCGCGGATCTCGGAGTTCGGCTCGAGGGACCAGCGTGGATCGATCTCGGGTCGGTCCGGCCCGAGCACGGGGTCCTCCGGCGTCTCATCGGGCGGCGGCTCGACGATCGGGATTTCCGAGCCTTCGCCCAAGATATCGTCGCTCGGCTCGAGGGGATCGGTGCCGTCCGTCAGCACCTCCTGCCCGTCGCTCACTCCGCCGTCGTCGGTGTCGCGATCACTGGGGTCGGTTTCGCCGGTGTCCCTGCGACCGTTGTGATTGACGTCCTCTTCCCCGTCGCTCAGCCCATCGCCATCGGTGTCGGCTGCCCGCGGATCGGTGCGCGACGTGCGGTCGGCGTCGCTCGCGCGCCCGAGCTCGAGCCCGTCCGGCAGACCATCGCCGTCGCTGTCCGGATTCAGCGGATCGGTGCCAAAGGATCGAACCTCGCTGCCGTCGGCGATGTCATCGTCATCGGTGTCGGCCAGGCGTGGATTGGTCTCCCCGGGGTCCCGCACGCCGTCTTGATTGCTGTCTTCCACACCGTCGCGCAGGCCATCCGCATCCGTGTCGGACAAGGTGGGATCCGTGTCCAGCGCGTCCATCCGCCCGTCGTGGTCCTGGTCCTCGATGCCGTCGCTCAGCCCGTCGCCGTCCGTGTCGGAATCGTTCGGATCGGTCTGGCCGATGCCGTACACACTCGCCGCCTCGACCCCGTCGGAGAGCCCGTCGTCGTCGCTGTCCGCGTTGCACGGGTCCGTCGGCGTGGAGACGAGGTCGAGTCCGATGCGCAACACCAACTTGAGTTCCGTCCCGTTGCTGAGCCCGTCGCCGTCAAAATCCTGGTTCGCGTCGCTGGCGCTCGTCGGATCGAACAGGGACGTGGTGCAGTTTCCCTGCACGTTGTGCAGCACCTCCACGCCGTCACTCATGCCGTCGCCATCGGTATCGAACACGTTGGGATCGGTCTCGGAGGGCTGGCGCAGTCCGTCGTGGCTCTGGTCCTCGGCTCCATCGAGCCGGCCGTCGCCGTCGGTGTCGGCAACGTTGGGATCGGTCGTCGAGGCGGGCTCCAGATCGGGCGTGAACACACCCAGATCGGTAGCGTCGGGATCGAGCGGGCTGCTCTCGGGCACCGCCCGCCCGCGCTCCAGCCCATCGCTCAGGCCGTCGCCATCCCCGTCGAACAGCGTCGGGTTGGTCTGGAACGAGACTTGAAAGCCGGTCTGAACGCTCTCGCTGCCATCCAACAGGCCATCGTCATCCGTGTCGGCGTCCAGCGGGTTGGTGATCAGCCCATCGCCGAGACCCAATACCTCTTCGCCATCGCTGAGTGCGTCGCCGTCTGAATCCGCCAGGGTCGGATCGGTATGGCTCACGCTGAGCTCGTAGGCGTCGGAGAGCCTGTCGCCATCGCCATCCAGTCCGACACTGCCCGGATCCGCGGGATCGGTACCGTCCGAGATCTCGACCGCATCCAACACGCCATCGCCGTCACTGTCGGCGTTGCACGGGTTGAGCCCGGCGTCGCGCTCAGCGCCGTCGTTCAGACCGTCGTGATCGGAGTCCGCCTGCGTCGGACTGAGGCAGGTGAGTTCATCGATGCTGGCCGCGTACTCGTCGCCGTCGCTCCAGCCGTCGTCGTCGCTGTCAGGATCGAACGGATCGGTGCCGAGCTGGAGCTCCAGGCCGTCGGAGAGGCCGTCGTCGTCCGTGTCGAAGCGCGTCGGATCGGTCTCCTCGCCCAGCTGGGGCTCGAAGATGCCGTTTTCGTTGCCGTCCCCGCGAGAAATAGCGTCAGAGTTGGGGTTCTCCTGCGCGTCCGTCAGCAGATCTCCGTCCGTGTCCGCACTGAAGGGATTGGTCCCGAGCAAGACTTCGAGCGCATTGGTAAGGCCGTCCCCGTCCGAGTCGAGCAAGTCGTCGCTGCGCAGGAGCGGGTTGGTGCCGTCGAACAGGACCTCTTCCCCATCCCCTCGACCTCCGCCGTCGCTGTCTCGACGGCGCGGATCGGTATGGTGCACCTGTGTCTCCGCGTAGTCCGAGAGACCGTCGGCGTCAGTATCCCGTTTGGTGGGATCGGTCCGGTAGTCACGCTCGCGACCGTCGGACAAGGAATCGCTGTCCGTGTCGAAGCGAGTCGGGTCAGAACCCAGGGCATGCTCCTCCGCGTTGCTGAGGCCGTCCCCGTCGGGGTCCGCGCCGGGCTGCGCCGCCAGCGCGCCGAAGTACAGGAACTCCCAGTCGTCGTCGAGCCCGTCGGCGTCGCTATCCGCGGCCAGCGCGGGGGTCACACAGAGCCCGACCACCACGACCGCGCGCAGCCAAAGCCCGAAGCTTCGCTGTCTCACGGTGGTCCATTTGCCCCTCTGCGGGCGCCTCGAGTCGCACGTGCGCGCCATGGTGTCGGTTCCCCTGAACAGCACAAACAACGACCCCCAGCGGCCACAGTTAAGCAAACCCGCGGGTGGGGTGGCTTCCGGGCAGGGGGCCACGGGGTTCCGAGACCACGATCGGCGTCCATGTACGACTGCCGCCGTGCAGGAGAGGTAGGCGTCCTGCAGGGAGCTCGGCTCTCGCCCACAAAGAATCAGCCCCCTGTCGAGGGCTCGGGAGTAGAAGGCAAGCCTTGTTCTCCTCCGAACGTCGCCGTGGCGTTGCCTTTTCGCTCGCGGGAGCGCTGTGCTCCGCCGTCTACTTGTTTCCCTACAAGCGGGCGGCTGCGTTCGTTTCTGCCGACACGTTGGCCTTTGCCCTGCTCGTGATGGCCGCGCTGTCGAGCAGCGCGTGGACGCTCTGGCAGCGGACGAGCTCGCGACCGCGAGTGTCGCTCGCGCGCGGCCTGCTCTGGCGCACCGCCGTGGCCCTATCGCTCGCGACGATCACCGGGAACTTTTGCGGTGCGCAGGCCGTGGCGCTACTCGAGCCCGCGATGAACAGCGTGCTCCTGCGCATGGAGGTGGTGTTCGTGGGTGGCCTCGGCGCACTCCTGCTCGGCGAGCGGGTGACGACGGCGTTGGCACTGGGCGCCGGCACGGCGCTCGGTGGCCTGGCGGTCATGAACTGGCCGCTCACGCTCGGCAGCGCCGGAGGGGCGGCGTGGTCGCTCGGGGCGGCGGCGAGCTTCGCGTTGATGCAGGTGCTGACCCGCCGAGTGATCGCACACATCTCCCCTGCCAGCGTCAATACGCTGCGGCTCTGGCTCGCGGTGGGCTTGCTGGGCTGCGTGCCTCACACGCTCGCGCGGGCGCTGGCCGCGGGCGCGCCGTTCTGGCTCTTCGTGACCGCAGCCGCATTCTTCGGACCGTTTGCGGGCCGACTGTGCATCATGTATTCGCTGCGCGGCCTGCGCGCGGCGGAGTCCGCGCTGTTGCTCCTCCTGGCTCCGCTGTTCGCGTTCCTGCTGGGCTACATCGGCTACGGTACGGTGCCGAGTTCCGCGCAGGTCGCAGGCAGCGCGCTGATGCTGCTGGGCGTCGCCCTGCCCTCGCTGTCTCGGCTGCTCGAGCGTGCGTAACTTTCGCCGGCCCCCGCCGCACCAGGGGCCGTCAAAATTCTCGAAAAGGAGCGCTTACTTCTTCACGAACTTGAGCGTCATGCGATCGCTCTCGCCGATCGCGGTGTACTTCTCCCGATCCGTGTCGCCGAGGGCGTAGGACGGCGGCAGGGTCCACACGCCGTTCGGGTGGTCCTTGGTGTCCTTGGGATTGGCGTTGATCTCGCTCTTGCCCGCGAGCTTGAAGCCAGCGGCCTCCGCGCGTGCGATCACGTACGCCTCGGGCAGGTAGCCCTGCTTGGCGCTCTCCTCGGGCTTGGCATCGGCCTTGGCGCGGTGCTGTTCGATCCCCATCACACCCTTCGGCTTGAGCGCCTTGTGAAACTCGGCGAACCAGCCGTCGAGCGTGCCGGCGTTCTGCATGCCGTGCAGCTCGCGCATCAGGAGCACGAGATCGACCGTGCCATCGAGCTTGAGCGCGGGCACCTTCGAGTCGATGTACGTGACCTCCACCTTGCCGTAGAGCTCGGGGGACTGCTCGAGGAAGAGCTTGGTGCGCTCACCGCCGAGCGTGCTGCGCTCATTCGGCGGACCGTTGGGATCCGACCCCGTGATGATCAGTTTGCCCTTCGCGGCCAGCATCGGCGCGAGCAGCTCGGTATACCAACCGCCGCCTGGACCAAACTCGAGCACGGTCTGGGTGGGCTTGAAGCCGAAGAACTCGAGCGTCTTGTCCGGGTGGCGAGCTGCGTCGCGCTCGGCGTGACCGGGTTCGCGATACTTCGCCGCCAGCGCCGCCTTGAGCGCAGCCTTCGGGGTCGAGTACGTCTTTTCGGCCACGGCCTTCGCCTCGGCGCGCAGCTCCGGCGTCCAGCGCGCCAGATCTGCCTCGTGGTCGGTCTTCATCTTGGCGCGATCCGCTTCGAGCTTGGCGGCTTCCTCCGCCTGCTTCTTCTCCTCTGGGCTGGGCTCGGGAGGGGGAGCGGGGGCCGCGACAGGCTCGGGGGCGACGACTTCGGTGTCCGTGGTCTTGGACCCACACGCCACCGAGAGCGCGAGTAGGCAAGAAAGTAGAACTGGCTGCTTCATGCCCCGGCTCCTAGCGTGGGTAGGCCGGAAGCGCAAACCCCGCGATCGCCGCAGAAAACGCCGCTTGGCGGACGCTGCGGCCTGCGCGCCGAGCCCTGGCCGGGGGCCCACCCCGCGGTCCTGACCACGGCTTGCAGACCGCGGCCATGGATGCGTCAGCCGCGTCCAGGGTCAGCCGCTCGCGCTCACGAGCCAGGCCGCTCCCTCGAGTTCGACGCGCCCCGCCGTGGCAAAGGGCGTCAACTGCTCCCGGATGCGTTCGCGGGCCAGCTCCCGCACCGACTCCGGCTGTTCGGCGAGCAGCCGCGCGACGGGACCGGTCTGGAAGGTAAAATCGACGGCGGCCTCGACGCCCTCCTCCGACATCAGCACGGGCGTCCGAAAGGCCTCGATCGAAATCTCGGAGTAGCCCGCGCTGCTCAAGATCTCCCCGATGCGCGCCGGGCGGGCCAGGGAAAACGGGCCGGGAGCGTTCGGGTCGACCGCCAGAGGGGGCTCGTTCAGCAGGCTGCGCGCAGCAACCAGAGGCAAATGCACCCACGGGTTGTCCTCGAACGCCTGCCAGCACACGAACCCGAGCTGCCCCGAGGCCCGCAGGGTCTGCCGCAGCGCACCGAACGCGAGCACGGGGTCGGCAAAAAACATCACGCCGAAGCGCGAGAACACGGCATCGAAATTCTGCCCGAAGCTATAGGCCGCGGCGTCGGCAAAGAGCAGCTCGATCTCGCGCTGCTCGCGGGTTCGTTCCCGGGCTCGCGCCAACATCGGGCGCGACAGGTCCACGCCAAGCACGCGCCCTTGCCCCGCCAAGCGCCGCGCGATCGAAAGCAGCGTTTGCCCGGTGCCGCAGCCCACGTCCAGCACCGCCTGCCCCGGCGCGATCTCGAGCCGATCGAGCGCGGCTTCACCGAAGGGCGCGAGCGCGCGATCCAGCCGCGCCTGGTGGCGCACCCAGCGCTCGCCCGCGAGCCCATTCCAGAACTCGATCTGGGCGCCGTTGCCCGACGGCGGGCCGCCGAGGGGGCCGGTCACAGCCCACTTTCGTAGCTGAGGCTCACGATCTCCATCTCGACTTCCCCCGCCGGGCGCCGCACCACGACGACGTCCCCCACGCGGCGCTTCATCAGCGCCTGACCGAGCGGGGATTGGTAGCTCAGCTTGCCGCTGGCGGGATCGGACTCATCGGGGCCCACCAGGCGATACGTCTTTTGCTGGCCCTCTTCGTCCGCCACCACGACCTCTGCGCCAAAACGCACCACGTCGCCGCCGAGCTCCTCGGCACGGACCACGACGGCGCTTTCCAGGCGTTGGGTCAGGAAGCGGGCGCGCCGATCAATCTCGCGCAGGCGCTTTTTTCCGTAGATGTATTCGGCGTTCTCGGAGCGGTCGCCCTGTGCCGCGGCTTCGGCGACTTCCCGCACGACTTTCGGGCGTTCGACGCTCATCAGTCGCGTCAGCTCCTCGGAGAGCTGCCGCGCACCAGCGGGCGTGAGGTAATTCGAGGGAGGGGACAGACCCCACACGTTATCCACAGCGCAGCGGGTCATCCACAGATTTCGCAGCTTGTGCACAGCCTTGGCAGTGGAAAACCCGACCGACGGTGTAATCCAGGCTCTCCCGCCCCCTGCCCGGCGAACCTCCCGCTGCCGGCGCGCGTCGTCGCGTGTCAGAAAAGGTTGAGTCGCGTCGCGGGTCGAGGCAGCACGCTGTCCATCGCCATGCCCCCCGCTCCTCTTCATCTCATCGCCCATGTTTTTCGCCGCCAGCATCAGAGCCTGACCGGCGCCTGGCACAGCATCGTCGACCCCTACGAGAACGGCTACTACGACTATCGTTACCAGCCCCTGGCGGAGCCCTACGGACTCAACAAGAAGCCCGAGAGCAGCAGCGATCGCATCGAGTACGACTTTGATCAGAGCCCCACGCTGACGGTGCCGGGCGACTGGAACTCGCAGCGCCTGGAGCTGTCCCTGTACGAGGGCACCGTCTGGTACAAGACCAGCTTTCGCGCCCAACGCTCCGCGGAGCGCCGGCGCTTCTTGCATTTCGGGGCCGCCAACTACCAGGCCATCGTCTACGTGAACGGCAAAGAGGTGGGCCAGCACGTGGGCGGCTTCACGCCGTTCGAGTTCGAGATCACCGATCTCATCACGAACGGGGACAACGTGGTGATCGTCAAGGTAGACGACGCGCGCCACCGCGACGGCGTGCCCACGGTGAACACCGACTGGTACAACTTTGGCGGCCTGACGCGCGACGTGCTCGTGGTGGATGTGCCACGCACCTTCATCAAAGACTACTTCGTGCAGCTCGAAGCGGGCTCGCTGGAGCGGGTGGCGGGCTGGATCTTGCTGGATGGTCCCAACGCCGCAGGCCAACCGGTCACCCTCACCATCAGCGATCTCGGACTCAAACTCGAGCTACGCACGGACTCCCACGGCAGGGCCGCGTTCACCAGCAAGGTCGGCGATCGAGACAAGCCGCTGGTGCCCTGGTCGTGCGCCGAGCCGCGGCGTTATCACGTCGAAATCAGCAGCCCCAGCGACAAGGTGAGCGAGGCCATTGGCTTTCGCTCCATCACCACGCGAGGCGCCGATCTGTTGCTCAACGGGCAGCCCATCTTTCTGCGCGGCATTTCGATTCACGAACAAGCTCCAGAGCGCCCCGGGCGCGCTACCAGCGTGGCGGACGCGCGCAAGCTGCTGGGCTGGGCAAAGGAGCTCGGCTGCAACTTCGTGCGCTTGGCGCACTACCCACACAACGAGCACATGGTGCGCGTGGCGGAAGAGATGGGCTTGCTCGTCTGGTCCGAGGTGCCGGTGTACTGGACCATTCAATGGGAAAATCCGGCCACCTTCGCCAACGCGGAGCGCCAGATCACGGAGATGGTCCAGCGCGACAAGAACCGCGCCGCCGTGATCTTGTGGTCGGTCAGCAACGAGACCCCGATCACCGACGCGCGCAACCGGTTCCTGGAGCGGCTGATCAAGAAAGTGCGCGAGCTCGACCCCACGCGCCTGCTCACCGCCGCCCTGGAGCGGCACTATGCTGACGATCATACCCAGGTGGTGGATGATCCCTTGGGCGCGCACCTGGACGTGCTCGGAGTCAATCAGTACGTCGGCTGGTACGACGGCTTGCCAGAGAAGGCAGACTCCATCGTTTGGAAGATCGCCTACGAAAAGCCGCTCGTCTTCAGCGAGCTCGGCGGGGATGCCAAGGCCGGTCTGCGCGGGCCGGCAGCGCAGCGCTGGACCGAGGATTTCCAGGCCGATCTATATCGTCATCAGCTCGAGATGATGAAGCGCATCCGCGTCTGGCGCGGGCTTTCGCCCTGGATCCTGAACGACTTTCAATCCCCGCGCCGCCCGCTGCCCAAGATTCAAGACGGCTGGAACCGCAAGGGGCTGGTCTCGGACAAAGGCGAGAAGAAGCAGGCCTTCGGCGTCCTCCAGGGGTTCTACGCGAGCGTGGCAGGAGACCCGAGCAAGAGCTCGAGCACGAAGGGAACGTGACGAGCGCGCCGGGCATCACCCCGCCTGCCGTGCGCCAGCCCAGCACAGGGGCCAGCTCTATCGCTGGCGACGATCCCTTGCTCATGGCCCTGCGCCGGCTCGGGTATGACGGGTTTCGCAGCGGGCAGCGCCGCGCCGTGGAGACGCTGCTCGAGCAGCGGCGTCTTTTGTTTGTCGCGCCCACCGGCGGCGGCAAGAGTCTCGTCTATCAGCTGCCGGCGTGTCTGTTGACGGGCACGACGCTGGTGGTCTCCCCGCTCATCGCGCTGATGAATGATCAGGTGGGGGCGCTGGAGCGGCGCGGCATCGCGGCCACGTTTCTGGCCTCCACCTTGCCGTCCGACGAGATCGGACGGCGCATGGGCCTGCTCGCTCGCGGGGCGTATAAGCTCGTCTACGTGGCGCCGGAGCGCCTGGCATTCTCCGGATTTCAGGCGCTGATGTCGGACTTGAACTGTCCGCTCGTGGCGATCGACGAGGCGCATTGCATCAGTGAATGGGGCCACGACTTTCGCCCCGAATACATGCAGATCGATCGCCTGCTGGCACGGCTGCCGCGAGCGCGGGTACTGGCCTGCACCGCCACCGCGACCCCGATCGTGCGCGACGAGATCTTGAGCCGACTGCGCCTGCCTGCCGATACGGCCCAGTTGATCCACGGCTTCGAGCGGCCGAATTTGGTGCTCGCTGCGCGCGAGGTGCAAACTCAGAACGAGGCCCGACGCCACACCGACGAGCTGCTCACGCAGACCCTCGGGCAGCCCGAACGGACGAGCTCCCGCCGCAGCCTGACGGCAGCGCGCCCGGGCACGGCCATCGTGTATGCGCCCACCCGCAAGCGCTGCGACGCGGAGGCCGAACGGCTGCGCGAACAGGGCTGGAATGCGGACGCCTATCACGCCGGGCTGAGCGCCGAGCAGCGCGACCGGGTGCAGGGCGCCTTCACGCGGGGCGAGGTTCGCGTGGTCGTGGCCACCAACGCGTTTGGCATGGGCGTCGACCGCTCGGACGTGCGCGCCGTGATCCATCTGGCGCCGCCCGGGTCCATCGAGGCTTACTACCAAGAGGTGGGGCGCGCCGGGCGCGACGGCGAGCCGGCGCACGGTCTCCTGCTCAGCTCCGCCAAGGACATTGCGCTGCGCCGGCGACTGCTCGAAGCCGACAACGGCGGGCGCTCGCCCGATCCAACGCTGGTCGAACACAAGTGGAACATGTTCCTCGAGCTGTTGCGCTGGGCCGAGGGCGGCTCCTGCCGACACACAGCGATCCTGCGCTATTTTGGCACAGAAAATCCGCCCGACGCCTGCGGCCGCTGCGACGTCTGCACGGGGCTCGTGGACAGCGGTGCGCAGCAGGAGGAGGTGACCCTGATCGTGCGCAAGGCGCTGAGCGCCGTGGCGCGCGTGCACGGCAAGTTCGGCCTGACCATGGCGGCCAAGCTGTTGCATGGCGACAAGGACATCAAGCTCGAGAAGAGTGGGCTGAGTCAGCTGTCGACGTTCGGGGTGCTCTCGGACAAGCCGATCCCCTGGCTAGTGAGCTTGCTCCGCCGCTGCGTCACCGCGGGTTGGGTAGCCTTCTCGGGCGGCGATCGTCCGATCCTGTTTTTGACCGAGGAGGGCAAGCAGGTGATGGTCGGCACGCGCAACGCACGCCTGAGCCTGCCGCCGGAACGCCGCGCCAGCCGAGTCGGCGCGAGCCTCGCCACGCCGGCCGCTCAGCGCGGCGACGCCGAACGCGCGCGCTCGCGCAACCCGTCCCCGGCAACCTCGCGCGAGGGCTTCGCCAGCGCGAGCGGCCGAGCCGGCGACGAGGACCTGTTCGAAGCTCTGCGCGCCCACCGCCTGAGCATCGCGCGCGAAGCCGGCGTCGCGCCCTACGTGATCGCCAGCGACCGTAGCTTGCGCGATCTGGCAGCGCAGAGGCCGGAAAACCTGCAGCAGCTGCTCGATGTCTACGGCTTCGGGGAGACGCGCGCCGAGCGTTACGGGCCCGGCATGCTG